>WNGF01036250.1_pt1 | contig 10953 bp, 7 predicted proteins | sample 5400641 | NCBI WGS metagenome assembly WNGF01 (sample SAMN13153371, study PRJNA577476) | soil metagenome | isolation source: 80 cm soil or saprolite under grassland replicate 2 | place: USA:California | collected 2016-06-15 | reverse complement strand
TATATTTCCTTATACTCGTTACAAATCCTTGTAATGCTTTCCTGTAAAGGTGTGTATTGAAATTGCGGAAGAAATTGCAATAGCTTACTGTTGTCGAAATAAACTTTGGCTTGTGCAGTTGTTGCTGTTTCCTTTGTTACCAAAGGCTGATAGCCATTGAATGAACTTTTCAATGCTTCTGCACGCCAGACAAGTTCTGCGAGAAAGGGAGTTACTTTTTTATGCGGTGTTTTTTTATTGAACGATTTTGCAATACTTGTAAACAATTCACCATAGCTCATATTTACCGCGCTTATAATAAACCGTTCATTGCTGATATTGCTTTCCATCAAAAGTATCATGGCCTTTACTACATCCTGTACATCAACAAAGCCGGTGACACCATTTGTATACCAGGGAAATTCATTGTACATATTTTTAAAAATCGCCGCGGAACTTTTGTTCCAGTCTGCCGCACCAAGAATTATTGTAGGATTAACAATCACTGCATTTAAGCCCTCACCAACTCCACGCCACACTTCCATTTCGCCAAAAAATTTTGACCTGCCATATTCACTTTTATTTGTTTCTTCTGACCATTGTACTTTTTCTGTTACAGGTTCATTTTTTTGTATTCTTCCCAATGCAGAAACAGAGCTCACATAAACTAATTTTTCAACACCTGCATTTAAACATGCGTTCACAATATTTGCAGTGCCCTCGATATTTGTTTTAAGCAGTGATTTTTTTTGTTTGGGATTATAGGATACGATTGCGGCACAATGATATACTCGTTTTACATTAACTATTTCTTCTTCAAGAAAACTTATATCCAGAATATCACCCTGGATCCAATTAACTTTATCAACGTCTTTATATTGTGGTATTGTTTTTCGGTATAAAGCTTTTACATGTTCTCCTTTTTGAACCAGTGCCTGCACAAGATGAGCACCCACAAGGCCGCTTGCCCCTGTTACAAAGACAACCCCATCCCCTGAAGAAGAGTTAATGATTTCATTTCCTGCAAAAGAGCTGATATTTTGAATTGTGTCTGACATTTAAATCCTCAAAAAAATTGTTTACAATAGAAATTGAGCATTAAAATATTGAATATCGAGCATTTAGTATTAATTCAATGTTCCTTATTCGATATTTATTCCGAACCATATTTATAAAATCCCTTCCCTGTTTTTTTACCGAGGTCACCTTTATCAACTTTCTCTTTTTGAGCCAGTGATGGTTTTAGTCTTTCCGGTTTGCCAAGAGATTCCCACACAATATTACTTACAGAATAGTTTACATCCATACCAATCAAATCCATCAGTTTAAAAGGACCCATTTTAAAACCTGTTGCTTCCATTATTGTATCTATTGTTTCTATATCTGTCAATCCCTTTTCTACCAGCATCATTGCTTCAAGATAGTAATGACGCGCTACACGATTAACAATAAAACCGGGAGCATCCTTGCATACAGCAGGAATTTTATTCATTTGTTTTGCAAGTGTAACAAGTGTTTGAATAACCTGTCCATCAGTATGTTCAGCGGTTACTATTTCTACTAGTTTCATTAACGGTGCAGGATTAAAAAAATGCATTCCTGCCACTCTTGATGAAACAGAAGTACCATCTGCAATTTCATTTATAGAAATAGAAGATGTATTGGTTGCAAAAATAGTATCCGCATTATTTATTGATGCAAGCTTATTGAATAATTCAATTTTAGCATCCTTATTTTCTATGATTGCTTCAATAATAATATCAGCTTTACAATCTCGAATATCGTAAGTAAAATATAAGCGGTTAAGTATATTGTTTTTTTCTTCGGCTGATAATTTATTTTTTTCAACAAGTTTTTGCCATGCAGAAGCAATACTTGCTTTACTCTTTTCAAGTATTGCTTCATTCACATCAAACAGTACTGTGTTGTAACCAGCCTGCGCTGCAATTTGTGCAATACCGCTGCCCATTGTTCCTGCACCGCACACGCAAATCGTTTTAATATTTTTAAATTCAAACATCATACAAATGTATGCTGAGTAAAGTACTAAACGTATAAGAGTCCCGTACGTACGGGAACGAAAGCATCATAATAGTTCTTCTGGCTCATAAAAAATTCAGTAAAACAGTGGGCAGTAAGCAGTGATCATTCAGAGTGCTAACTGCAGCAGGCGACTGCCAACTCTAATAAATCGTAAATCCGAAATCCCCGCCTGACCGAATCAGTCAGGCAGGATAAAATTGTAAATCAAAAGATGCCTCGGCACAAAAAAAATTAAATCCCATACATTTGAAATATTCTTCATCTCAAAAAATAAAATTAACAAGTGATCCCTATTATCTACTCTGATCGGTTGCAGTCAACAAAAAATAAAATAGTGCTTGCCGGTGATCTTGGCGCTACAAAAATGAATCTTGCATTGTATAAGATAAACGGAAGCGATATTGAAGCTATAAGATCAAAACAATATTATTGCCGCGACTATGAATCGCTGAAAGAAATTGTACAGGATTTTGTAAAAGAGCATAAAGAAAAACCTCACAGTATTTGCGTGGGTGTAGCCGGGCCGGTGATAGATAATAAGGCTGACATTGTAAATCTTGGGTGGATAGTGGATGGTGAGGAAGTGAAGACTGCAACAGGCATTGATAATGTTGCATTGATCAATGACCTTGAAGCAAATGCTTATGGTCTTGCCTTCCTGGGTGATGAAGATATGCTAACGATACATAAAGGAGAAAAGCATGAGGGCAATATGGCGATAATTGCACCAGGCACAGGTTTGGGCGAAGCAGGATTATATTGGAATGGGAAATTTTATCATCCTTTTGCTACAGAAGGAGGTCATGCGGATTTTGCGCCTCGAACAGATATTGATATGGAGATAACAAAATATTTTTTAAAGAGAGAAGGAATTCCAAGCTGGGACAGGGTTATATCGGGACCGGGCATTCGTACAATCTATAATTTTTTGCGTGATGAAAAAAATTTTGATGAACCTGAATGGCTTAAAGAAGAGTTTGATGAAGAAAATCTATCTGCCGCAATCAGTGAAGCGGCTCTTGCAAATAAAGCAGCAATATGTGTTGAAACAATGCAGTTATTTACAAAATACCTTGCACGTGAATGTTCGAATCTTGTTTTAAAAATGAAAGCTACGGGAGGTTTGTTTTTAGGTGGCGGCATTCCACCCAAAATTCAACCATTGATACAAAACAAGATGTTTATTGATAATTATCTTGACTGTGATCGTCAACAGGATCTTGTTGGTCTTGTTCCAATTAAGCTTATTAAAAATGATAAAACAGCATTGCTTGGCGCTGTTTATTATGGAACTTGTGCAATGCAATAAAATCATTTTACTTCGTTTGCTTTAAACACACGAATAAAATTGCCGCCAAGAATTTTCGTGATATCTTTTTTACTGTAACCACGTTTCACTAACTCTTGAGTAATAAGAGGAAAATCACTTACATCATCGAGTTGCAGAGGAGGTGAAGTGATGCCATCAAAGTCTGAGCCAATTCCGACATGATCCACACCAATAAGTTTTACAATATAATCAAGATGATCAAATAATAATGAGAAGGGCGCACGGATAGCATTTACTTCATCCTTGTATTTGCTGAAGAGATAATCGTCCGCAAAAAACTGTTCCTTGCCTGACTTTATTAATGAATCGCGTTCTGCTTTGTGTTTTTCAAGAAAAGCATTATTACGTTTTTCAAAATTGCTGTCCAGGAAACCGGAATAAAAATTTAAATGTATCACGCCACCATTTTTCCCAATTGCTTTTATCTGGTCATCTTTTAAATTTCGAAACACAGGACACAAATTATATACGCAACTATGCGAAACAATCACAGGTTTTGCAGTTGTACTTATTGCATCCCAAAATGTTTGTTCACCGACATGAGCAAGATCAACCAGCATACCTAATTCATTCATATGTTTTACAACCTGTTTACCAAAATCATTTAAACCTTTTGGCTGATGCAATAATGAATCATGCGTTTCTTCCATTGCCGATGTTGCCCATTGTGTAGAGTTGTTCCATGTGAGCGTCATATAACGAACACCGCGTTTAAATAAACTATCCAGTTTTGATAAATTATTTTCCATCATGTGGCCGCCTTCAACGCCAATCATTGCTGCAAGCTTATGTGCCTTTACAGTTTGCATTAATTCATTTGCTGTTTGTACAATCATCATTTTATCCAGGTTGCGGTTTGCCCATGCATACAATGTATCAATTTCAGTGTTTGCCCATGCAAAAGGATTTTGTTTTGTTCCGTCACACCACACTGAAAAAATCTGTACATCAACACCACCTTCCTTCATGCGTTGCAGATCGCTATGCGTTTTTCCTTTGAGATCCTGATCAAAGCTGTATCCTTTTTCAATTGCAGTAGAAAGAATGTCATTGTGTGTATCAATCACAATAGCTTTGTTATGAATTTTTTTGTAGTTCTGGGCTTGTAAGCTATTTGCGAAGATGATGGATGTAATGAAGAGTATGCCCTTGAATATTCTCATGTTTACAGCCATAAAGAAGTTTGTTGATGATAATGTAATGGCGGTGATATTTTTTATGTTACAGCAAAATGGGATCTTTCCGCAGAACATTGCCATGCTAAAAATGGTTCTGTCATCAAGCGAAGCATTTCAATTAAATTAAGTTATGGGGAGTTTGTTGCCAATGCAAAAACCTATACCACCTGCTCTGCGCCTGCTTTTCACCATTGATGGTTTGTTTTGCAATCCTCCATCTTATCCAAATCAAATATCGACTCCTGACTTCAGAAGCTAAACCATATTATCAAACAATACCGCTAATTGACACAACAAAGGCAATACTTATTACACCCTTTTAATAACTGACGATGTCAGAAGGAATATCGGTCGAGTCTCAGTGGTTTAAGAAGAGAAAAGCAAATTAAAAAGTAGAACAGAAAAATCTATCATTACTCTTATTAATTCTCCCGTTAATTTACTCAATAAAAAATTGCAGGATTATTTGTTTTAATAAACAAAACTTCAACAAAAGCAAAAGATACACTAACCTATTTTGTGAAAGCAATAATAAAGTCAATGTTTATTGAAGAAAAAAAGGGTAAGTGCTATTTTCACTCACCCTCATGCAAATTAAGCTACTTTCATTTCTTGCACAAACAACTCAACCTCGGCAGATTTTACAGTTTTGACAATGCGTGCTGCAACTTTATATGGATCAGCCGCGCTGTTAGGACGACGATCTTCCAGCCATCCTTTCCATCCTCTCTCCACAGTGCCAATAGGTATCCGGATGGAGGCTCCTCTGTCTGACACTCCATACTTGAATTCATTGATTGCTGCTGTTTCATGTTTACCTGTCAGGCGAAGGTGATTGTCGGGCCCATAAACTTCAATATGTTCTGTTATCACTGGCCGGAAGGCTTCACATACTTTTTCATACACTTCACGGCTTCCGCATGTTCTTAAAAGTGAGTTAGAGAAATTGGCATGCATGCCACTGCCGTTCCAGTCAAGATTACCTAATGGTTTGCAATGCCAGTTAATTGCAATGCCATATTTTTCACCGATCCTTTCTAATAAATAACGGGCTATCCAAACCTGGTCCCCGGCCTCCTTTGCACCCTTGGCAAAGATTTGGAATTCCCATTGACCCGTAGCTACTTCGGCATTAATACCTTCAACATTCAGACCTGCCTCAAGACAGGCATCGAGGTGCTCTTCCACCATTGCACGGCCATATGCACTGCTTGCACCAACAGAGCAGTAATAAGGGCCCTGAGGCCTGGGAAAACCACCTTCCGGGAAGCCAAAAGGTTTATCTGTTTCAGGGTTCCAGAGGAAATATTCTTGCTCGAAGCCAAACCAGAAATCGTTATCATCATCATCAATCAAAGCCCTTCCATTACTTGAATGCGGTGTGCCATCGGGACTTAATACTTCACACATTACAAGGTATCCGTTTTTACGTTGCGGGTCTTTAACTACAAAAACAGGTTGCAATAAGCAATCCGAAGAACCGCCCGGAGCCTGTTCTGTTGATGAGCCATCGAAGCTCCACATAGGGCAATCTTCCAGCTTACCGGAAAAATTTTTTTCAATTTTTGTTTTGCTGCGCAGGCTTTGAACAGGTTTATACCCATCAAGCCAGATGTACTCCAATTTAGCAATAGCCATATTTCATTGTTTTTTTATGTTGAATAAATGATTGTTTAGCATCCAGATTTTCAATAAGGATCACATCGGATCTTATTTGCTTACTCTCAGAGAATCCTTACACTTATGTATTTTACTGTGTTAGGGAAGAATGGATTTTCATTGATTTTGGAACTGTTCTGTTGCCCTCATGATTGCAATAAATCCTACTTCAACAGAAAGTGAAAAGGGATTGCTTTATTGGGATTTATATTATTCCCAAAACATGCAATACCTTGGAATCGCTGCGTTTTCACGCGCAAAATAATAAAATTTAAAAAAACAAAACAATTAAAAATTTTTCAATGTGAGTAAATTTCTGCATTTGGCCCTTCATTTAAATAAAAATCGTCTTTATTCCACTTAATTATATAAAAAGTAGTGAAGAAAATAAACTATTTAGATTTTCAGTTTAATATCTTGATAAATATAATATAATAAATATCCTCAGAAAAAGCAGCAGAAAAAGTTGAGGACAATGTGAAGATTGAGGACAATGTGAAGGTTATAGTAAGGATAAGTGTTAGAGGCAAGATGGGAAGGTCCCCTTTCTGACCGCATCGGAATCTTTATCACCAACAATGGCAAGGGTCGCGGATATATTAATGGAATCAATACAGCAGGTATATTCAGAATGACTATTAATAACTTGGCTGCAATTCAATATAAACTAAGTTTACTACTATGAGTAGCTTCCAAAAAATCTGTTAAAACTCTTGCCGTAATTATATTTTTCTTTTTCAGATAGTCTAAAAGACTAATTCTCCGTAATTAATTCACAAATAGATTTGTTATAGAACACGAAGATGTTTAGGGCCACATACTTCCCGAATCTATGCAAATAAACTTAAGAAACGTGATTCCAAATGATGCTAGCTGCAACGCAAATGAAGAGGTTGCAGTCTCCGCACCATGCGGAACTATAAAAACAAAAAGCTGGTACCAAAAAAACATTTAAAACATTTAAATTCATTGCTACAAAAGATATGCAAGCCCGGTACTAAAATATATTACTTATACTAAAACGAAAAGCATGAAAAATAAAATGGTAAATCTTTTAATGATGTTTGTATTTTCATCAGGTATTGCTATGGCACAGAATAATGAACATAAAATGAGTGATACACAGAAGGCTCAGGCAGCTAAGGCAGATGTGTACATTATTAATTCTAAAAAGAAAATAAAGGATAGTTTAACTGTGGCTAATAAAGACACAACAGTTGCGATAAAAAACAAAAGAAACCATTGCATAAGGCATAATAAAAAAAGCTCCTGATACAGAAGCTTTTCTTAAATTACTCAAGTAATGGTTTAACGAGTAAATTTTCTTTTGCCGACAGCACCTTTAAATGTTTTAGTCTCTAATTTCTTCATAGTGCTTCCGGATATGTTTGTTGAATTAATTTGTGCAAAACCAAACATTCCTGTTTGAACATAACCAAGTATAGATTTTAAACAGCTTTCATCCCTATCTCCCCAATTTTTATCAACCCCATCTTTAACAGGGTGATCAACAGTAAACCCATTAAAGTAATTTCCATTACCATCTTTATTAACAGTTTTAAATGAAACGGGAAATGCATACCAGTCTCCCACAGGAATAGGAAAGAAACCAACTGGTTTGCCATAAGTGTGTGTGGATGGCCCTACGAGTATTTCAGATACAAATGGTTTTAAAGAGTTGATCAATAATTCACTTGCCGAAGCGGTGTTATCAGATACAATGAAGAATATTTTATTAATGTTCAATGAACTCAAGTTGTGAAAGGTAGCCGTTTCATTATATCTTGAATAGTTACTATTAAAAGTTTGTGTATACATCGTTTGGCTGTTACCATTATCAGGCACAAGGTAATTAGCCAGCTTCTCGGCCATGCTTACATAGCCACCGCCATTGTATCGCAGATCAATAATAATTTGATTTATGTTTTGTTGTTGAAACCCCTTGAATATACTGCTGAATTCATTATAAATTTCAGTAGTGTCACCCAAAAAAGAATTGATGGCTAAGTAACCTATCTTATTACTGTTTACACCGTAAACAGAATCAGCGAAAACAGGATGTGTTTGATAGGTTGCTGCCATCAGGGAAATATCGGTGGTAGTACCATCAGGTTTTTTAAAAGTAAAGCTGGTATTTGAACTGTAAAACACTGCATTAACTATTCTGTCAATAGTGGCGGCAGAAGTATCAATATCAGTGTTACCATTTATCTTCAATATTTGCCAACCGCGCTGAATACCGGCCTGCCCTGAGGGAGATGCTTGTTCGGCATACTTTACACGAAGGTCATTGGGGCTATTGAAAAAAACACTCATGCCAAAATCTTTTTCAACGCCTGTGCTGATATTATCCCATTCATCTTTCTTTATTGCGAAGCTGAAACGATCGACGGGGTCGGTAAATCCCGGTTCAATACTAAAGGCTCTTATTGCTTCCATAACCGCAGCAGGATCTGCATAAGACGTGGTTTTAAATGAAGCGGGAATTTGCGTATTCCATAAATACACGTCTCTTGAAATAAGCAGAACAGAATCTTTTATTTTATCTTCTGCATTGACGGTAGAATCTGCGGGGGGTGTAACGGATGAGGTGTCGTCAACATTTTTTTTACAGGAAAAAGAATGCACAATAGGGCACTGGTTCTTTTCATCATGATGCATTAATATTTGTGGGTGAAACGTAAAAATATGATGAGGTATTTTTTCTAAAAATCTTAACAGGATTGTTTTTAAAAACATTAACAATTGAATTGATAACGGGACTTGATTTTTGAGGATTTTTTTGTCATCAGCTTAAATTTTGTTTACGGGCCCTCTTTTGCAATGATTTTCCACTAAATGTTTGCCATCAACTGTCGCGCAATGTTTAAATGATTAGAAAGCCCTGCTAACTGTTTATAAAAAAGTTGTTGTAAAATCCACGCAACTCCATTTCAATTAGTTTGAAGTACTTTTAAACTAAGTATCAGGCAAACATCTGCTTTGAGGTAAATATTACTTTGTTTCATCAGCCTGAAAAATTTCCTGTTACGCATCTTGATGAAACTATTGATTACACTGCAGTGTACAACCTCGTAAAAGAAATTATGCAGAAGCCCGAGCCCTTGCTGGAGACCGTTGTATCACTAATTGCTTCAGAAATTTTGAGAAAATTTTCACACGCTGAAGAAGTAAGTGTTTCTATAACAAAATTAAATCCGCCTATTATTGCGTTTGAAGGAAAAGTGGGAGTGAAATGTGTTTTGAAAAGGAATGGGCAATAGGCAATAAAGGAATTTGGAATTCAGAATTTGGAATCAGGGTAAAACATTAAACACAATTAGTAAATAATTCAATTTTGATATTCTGGTTTATATAGCAACATGAAAAACATAATTACCATTTTACTTTTTGTTTCACCTACACTTGTTCACGCACAGGATGTAAATGTTTTATTGAAAGAAGCTGCAAATCTTGAAAAACAACTGAAAGAGTCAGAAGCATTGGAGAAGTATAAACAAATTGCTTCAACTGATACGAATAACATTTTTGTTCTTGTTAAATGCATAGAACTTAATTGTAGTGTTGGAGCAAGACAAACTGATAAAAATGCAAAAGCAAATAATTACAATGAAGCCCAAACCTATGCACAAAAAGCTTTAGCAGCAGATGCTAATAATGCAGACGCCAATTATGCAATGGCTGTAGTGGCAGGAAAAATGACTGAGATAGAACCTGAAAAAAAGAAGGTGCCTGAAAAAAAGAAGGTGACAGAATATGTGCGGCAAACAAAATTATACGGTGATAAAGCGCTTGCAATAAATCCTAATCACGCGAATCATGGATAAAGAAAGCGGCTGTGAAAACATTATATGGCGGATTACCAAAGGGTGATATTGACAGCGCGATTTTGTACATGGAAAAATGCCGAGTACTCGACCAGTATTTTGTACGCAATTATCTTGACCTTGCAAAAGCATATCAGTATAAAAGCCAACCTGCAAAAGCTATTGAAGTATTGAATAAACTCGTAAAGCTTCCTAATCGCACTGCAGATGACGCTGCATTAAAAGAAGAAGGAAAACAAATATTACAGCAAATGCAATAATAAATTGCCTTATATAAATTCCTGAGATTTGAAACTGAATATTATACTAAGTAACTAAAGATTGCCACATAAAAATTCTCATTACTTCTTTTTCAACTCTGCATAATTCAAGACGATTTCGCAGAATGCTTTTACACCCGCATCGAAACCGCTTTCATCAATATAGAATTCTGCTGTGTGGTGCGGGGGTGCTTTTGCAGGATCATTTCCTTTGGGCATGCCGCCAAGGAAGAAAAAGAAAGCAGGTGCCTTCTCCGCATAATAAGAAAAATCTTCAGAGGTGGTAACCCAGTTGGATTGAATTACATCCTCTTTTCCGGCAGCAGCCTGTAACGCAGGCAGTATCGTGTTTACAAGAACAGGATCATTATAAGTAACTAAAGTTTTTTCATCAAAATTTATTGTTGCAGTTGCACCTGCACTCGCAGCAATAGACTCAACTGTGCGTTGCATACGATCAAAAACATCTTTGCGCACTTTGCTGTCGAGTGTGCGGATAGTGCCTGTCAGCACAGCCTGTGCGGGAATAATATTGGGGCGATTGCCACTGTTGATGCTTCCGACAGTGATAACAACAGGCGCTTGTGTAATATCTTCCTGCCTGCTCACAATGGTTTGCAGCGCTTGTATAATTTGCGCAGACACAATAATGGGATCAATACTTAACCACGGCATCG
>WNGF01022689.1_pt1 | contig 10954 bp, 13 predicted proteins | sample 5400641 | NCBI WGS metagenome assembly WNGF01 (sample SAMN13153371, study PRJNA577476) | soil metagenome | isolation source: 80 cm soil or saprolite under grassland replicate 2 | place: USA:California | collected 2016-06-15 | reverse complement strand
CGGTTTTGGAGACCGGTGCTCTACCAGGTTGAGCTACGCCCCTCCGCAAGAACCAGTCCTGCCGGAAGGCGGGGACTCGGCTGCCAAGTATAGGGCGGGCCCGATGGGGCGGCAAAGGAACGCCCCGCCGAGCGGACGCCGCGCTCGTCAGGTTCCCGCAGGTCGGGTCCCATGGATCCGGCGCGCCGGGACGGCCACCGGGACCCCCGGCTCCACGCTCGGAACGTGCCTGATCGGAGATCGCCGATGTGCGTGATGTTCCACCCGACCTCTCCTACACTCTCTCGGACGCGCCGCGCCGGCCCCGGAATGCGAGCGCCCACATGCAGCATCGGGATCCTTCCCCCCCGCCCGGTGACCGGGCGAGGCGGCGCAGCCTCTTCGGAGGCCGTCCGGAGACCACCCCACCGCCCGTGACGGCGGGACTCTCGCCGTCGGCCGCCGAGCGGACCGAGCTGGTGATCAGGGCCTACCAGGAGATGATCCAGGAACAGCTGGACGAGGGCCTGCGGTCGATCCAGCACTCCGCGAACGCGTTGATGCACGAGATCGCGGGGGAGGTGTGGCGGAGCACCGGAGGCGACAAGGAGGCGGTCGGCTCGACGATCCTGCAGGAGCTCTCACGCGACCAGGCGATCCGGGCGCTGATCGCGCACTCGGACGAACGGTTCCAGGCCCTCGCGGCAAGGACGGGCCGGGTCGAGGACACGATGAACATGCTCGCCGAGTCGGTCCGTGCGGCCCGCGAGCAGATCGCCCGTAGCGCCGACGCGCTCGTCGAGTCCGGGAGCGGTGGCGGCGCCTCGCCGCTCGGCATCGGTCAGATCCGCGCGCAGCTGGACGAGGTCAGCCGGCAGGTGACGGCGGCGTTCCAGACGCTCGCCGATCGCGACCAGGAGATCGTCGACACGCTCCACCTGCGGATCCGCGAGCACGGTGAGCTCGTCGTCCAGGAGACCGCCCGGATCTCGCAGGCGATGCAGGAGTACGTCCAGCAGGGTGTCGAGACCATGGGCCATCTGGCCGGGAGCGCCGACTCGAGCATGCAGGCGATGTCGGCACACGACGGGACGGAGAGGAACGTCCGGTCGGTCGACCAGCAGATCTCCGAGCTCGCCGAGCAGCTGCAGCTCCTGTACGACCGGACGGGGATCGCGATGAGCTCGCTGCACGAGTCCGTGGAGTTCCTCGGCGACCGGATGGGGGTCGAGTCGCGCGAGCGGCTCGAGGACATGAACCGGGTGTTCGAGGCTCGGGTGATCGGGCTCGCGAACCTGGTCCGTTCCGACTCCGAGGCGCTCCGTCGCGAGCTCGTCACGAGGGCCGAGGCGGTGGACGAGACGATCGCCCGGCTGCTGGACGAGCGGCTGCACCAGGTCACCGAGACGCTCGGCGACTCCGTCGCTCAGACGATGCAGGTCAAGCTCGACGATTCGCTGTCCGCGCTGGCCGCGCGGACCGACGAACAGACCCGGCTGATCGACGCGCGGGCGGGCGAGACCGCTTCGGCCATCGACCGGAACCTCATCCGGATGGTCGACGCCCTCGACGATCATTTCGAGCGGCTCGGGGTCGGCGTGGGCGAGCGGGCGGCCACCGCCGCCGAGCTCGCGATCGGCGCCCGGTTCGACGACGTGCTCGCGCGCATGCACGCGGCCGCCTCGGTGATGGAAGGCGTGGGCTCGGAGACCCGAGATGCCATCGAGGCCACCAGGAGCCAGCTCGACGAGACGAGCAGCGCCCTCGACACGCGGTTCGTCGCCCTGGCCAAGCTCGTACGTTCGGACAGCGAGACGCTCTCGGGGCAGATCGTGGCGGATCAGGACATCACGAAGCAGGCACTCCGGGCGATGAAGGAGCTGCAGGCGAGCCTGCCGTCCGAGGTCATCCAGATGGTCGAGGAGCGGTTCGGCTCCCTCGCCGAGTCGATCGAGCGCTCCAACGAGATGCTCGCGGCTCGGATCGATCGCATGGCGGACACGATCGGTCAGCGCCAGAACGACGACATCCAGGTCGTGATCGACCGAATGGGCGACGCGATGCATGCGCTCGCGAGCCTCGGGAAGGATCCCGGGCCCCGCGGCCCCGGGTCCCGGGTCGAGATCGACTGACCACGTGGGAGCCGCCGCATCGGCCACGAATCAGGCCAGGCGAACCTCGGCCTCGCTCCTGCGGATCGGCCACTCGACCGCCCCGTCCCGCTCGGCCCGGACCCAGACGTCCAGCACGGCCGTCCGGGTCTGCGGATCGAGCGACCTCACCCGACCGCCGCATTCGATCGATTCGTCGACCAACACCGGAGCTCGGAAGTGCGCCTTGAGGCGGAGCAGCGCCGCGGGGTCGCCCAGCCAATCGACGAGCCAGGAGGTCAGGGTGCCCATCGTGTACATGCCGTGGAAGCCCGCGGCGCGAGCCACTTCGTCGTCTCGGTGGAGCGGGTTCTGATCGCCCGACGCGTCGGCGTACGCAGTGATGTCTTCCCTGGTGACCGTGCGCGAGGACGACGGCAGGTCCTGCCCCACCGCGAGATCGTCGAAGCGAACCCTCACCCGTCGCCCCGGACGATCAGCGTGCTCCTCCCCGATGCGACGAGCTCGCCGGCCTCGTCCAATACCTCGGTCCGAAGGATGAGGAAACGCATGCCGCCCTTGTTGCGGACGCTCTCGATCGTCGCGGACGCGGTCAGCGTCTCCCCCACCACGACGGCCCGCGACCACCGGTACTCCTGTTCGCCGTGCAGGACGCGAGATAGGTCGATCCCGAGCCGCGGATCGGACACCACGTGGTCCAGGCCGGCCTGGATCTCGGGCACGGTCACGATCGTCGGGGGCACGCCGGGGCCCCCATGTCCGACGGCGTCGGCGAACGCTCGAACGCGTACCTCGTCGACCCGGAACCGGACGGGCGGGTACGTGCTCCCCTCGACGTCGGGGCTCAACGCCACGACGCAACCAGACGTTCAGCCGACACGGTTGTCGGGCGCACGGCCGTCTCCCGGCCGACCGATTCACACGGCGTCGACACACTGCGAACGTAGCGACCGTGCGGAGGCACAGCAAGTCGGCCGCGTTGCGCGAGAACGATCGCGCGAGCTTCCGTGACTCGGGGCCACGGGGGCCCTACGATCGACGAGCCCATGGCCGGTAACGGGAACGGATCCGGGACCGGGAACGGGAAGGCCGACGGGGCTGCCCGCAAACCCATCACGGTCCTCATCGTCGACGACGAGCGCACGTTCGGCGAGGCGCTCGAGGTCGCCCTGGATCGGGAGAAGGATCTCCGCGTCGTGCACGTCGCGACGGACGGTGTCGAAGCCGTCGCCTCCGCGACCGAGTTCCGCCCCGACGTCGTGCTGATGGACGTCTCGATGCCGGGGATGAACGGGCTCGAGGCCACGAGGCGGATCAAGCAGTGCGATCCCGAGGCCGCCGTCGTGATCCTGTCCGGACACGACGACGAGTACATGCTCGCCCGTGCCGTGCAGGCTGGCGCTGCCGGCCTGCTCCGCAAGACGCAGGCGGTGGGCGATGTCGCCTCGACCGTGCGCCGGGTCCACCGGGGCGAGGCGATCCACGACGAGGGCGAGGTCGAACGCGCGCAGCGGCGGCTCCGCCACCGACGGGACGTCGACGGGGACGTGCGGGCCCGGCTCGAAAGGCTCACGCCGCGCGAGATCCAGATCCTCGAGGCGATGGCGGCGGGCCGGCAGCCCGAGGAGATCGCCGCGGAGCTGGGGATGAGCCCGAACACCCTGCGGACCCACACCCAGAACGTGCTGACCAAGCTCCGCGTGCACTCGAAGATGGAGGCGCTCGTCCTTGCGATCCGCCACGGGAAGGTGGCGACGGTCGACCTGACCGAGATCGTCTGACCGGCGTTCCTAGCGCGTCTCGCGGTGGAGCGTGTGCCGGCGCTCCCAGCGACAGTACTTCCGGAGCTCGATCCGGTCCCGGTCGTTCACCCGGTTCTTGACGGTGACGTAGTTCCGCCGCTTGCACTCGGTGCACGCGAGGGTGATCGTCGGTCTGTTGTCGCCCTTGGCCATCTCGTGGTCCTCCGACCCGTTCCGTGTCCGACTGCGTCCCGGCGCGTTCCCGCTGCGCCTTCGGGGGCTCACTCGTAGCGGGGGCGGGAATCGAACCCGCGACACAGCGATTATGAGCCGCTTGCTCTGCCTCTGAGCTACCCCGCCCCGGTGACGAGCAGTCTACCGGCCGCCGCCGCCCTCGGCACCCTGACCTGCGGTTTCGACCCGCGGTCGCGCAGCGTTTCGAGCCGGAGAGGGGACTCGAACCCCTGACCCCCTCCTTACCATGGAGGTGCTCTGCCGACTGAGCTACTCCGGCTTGTTCCTTTGGCTTGTTCCTTCGGCTTGTTCCTTCGGTCTGTTACTCGGCGCGGGTCATGATACCGAGAGACCATCGAGCCCCGACCCTCCCCCGACCCATGGGACGATGGATGGATGCGGCTCGCCCCCCTGGTGCTGCTCGTCGCCGTCGCGTGCGGATCGGCCGAGAAGGCCTCGGACCCGAACTCGTTGGCCACGCTATCGATCGGTACCGACGACGGCACCGTCTCGCTCGACGTCCAGGTCGCGGATACGCCCGCCGAACGCCAGACGGGGCTGATGGGGCGCGAAAGCCTTTCCCCGTACGACGGCATGGCGTTCGTGTGGAAGGAGCCCGTGGTGGGCACGTTCTGGATGAAGGACACGCTGATCCCGCTCTCGATCGCCTTCTGGGACGACGACGGCCGGATCATCTCGATCCTCGACATGGAACCCTGCACCGAAGACCCCTGCCCCTCCTACGGGCCGGACGAATCGTTCGTCGGCGCCGTCGAGGTCGCTCGGGGGACGTTCGAGCGGCACGGCGTCGCCATCGGCGACCGGGTCGAGCTCACGGTCTCGAACGGATGAGCCCAAGCGCATGAGCCAGGACTGCCTCCTCTGCCGCGCCGAACGGGTGACCGACTGGCATTTCGAGGACGAGGAGTGTTGGGTCACCGACTGCATCGTGTGTCGAACCCCGATGATCGTCTGGCGACCGCACGGTCTCCCCGAACCCGAGCTCGAGCGCCGGCTCCTGGCGCACCTCGAACGGATCGCGGCCGAACGCTACCCCGATGGGTTCTGGATCGACCCGGAACGCCGTCGGATCCCCGATCACTGGCATGCCCACGCGCGACCCGCGAACGGCTTCTTCGATCCGACGAGTGATCTCTACGGCCGGTTCGGGTGAACATTCGGTTGATCCGCCGCCGCGCCGGGGGACGTGGCCCGTCGACCAGCCGGGACGAGCGCCGAGTCTGGGCGCCCTCGCCGAGGAGAACGGGAACCCACCACCCACATCGCCTCGATCGATTCGACACCAGGCAGGCGCCCGCCTCCATCGGTCGGCGGCACCTGACCCCGGTCTGCTCGGGTGGATCCGGTGGCCTCATCTGGCCTCATCGACGCCTTCTTGGCGCTGCCCACGGCGGCGGCGACCAGGCGTTCATCACTACGTACGCCACATCGAACATCTCCTTCGCTCCGCCCAACATGAACATCCGGGAACGGAACGGAGGGACCCGGCGACACTCGCCTTGCGCCTCGAAGCGACCAGGTGTAAGACCGAAGCGCAAGCGATCATCCGCGCCGGGAGCCTGCATGCCTTGCATCCCCAATTACGTCTGCGTTGCCGATCGCGGGATCAGCGGCTCCCGTCGACTCGCGGTCCGTGCACGCGGTCGCCATGGGGACGCCGCGGCGCGTCTCCTGTTCGTGGCGATCGCCGGCGCACCGCCCGTCTGCCCCCTCGGCGCCGGAGCGTGATGCGTATGGATGCGTGAGAGCGGTCCGGGATGAGGCAGTCGTCGGTTGAGCTCGAGGGGAAGGAGCACGGCACGATGGCGATGGACACGTTCACCCTGATCGCATCGCAGTACGCCCTGGAGGAAGAGGCGCTGGAGGACTACGACGCCGTTCGGGCTGCGTACGAGGACCTCGGCATCATCGACACCTACGACGCAGCGGTCGTGACCAAGGGGCCCGACGGGAAGGTCAGGATCGTCGAGCGGGTCGAGGAGCCCACCCGGCACGGAGCGATCGCCGGTCTCGCGGTCGGGCTTGCCGTCGGGGCGCTCGTCGCGCTCTTCCCTGCGGTGGCCTTGGGTGCGGGGCTCGCCATCGGCGGGGCCTCGGGGGCCGCGCTCGGCGCCACCGCCGGACACGTCGCGGCCGGGATGAGTCGGTCCGATCTCAAGGATGTCGGCGAGCTACTCGATGCCGGCACCAGCGGGCTCATCGTGGTCGCCGCCACCGATGTGGAAGGACGGGTCGAGGCAGCGATCCAGCGCGGGAAGGACATCGTCAAGAAGCAGGTGCAGATCGACGCGGACGGCCTCAAGACGGAGATCGACTCGCTCTGATCGACGGATCCGTCTGCGTCTCGTGGCTGGGGCGGCCCAACTCCCGTGCCCCGGGGCTACCAAGCGGGTTTGATTCCCCAGCCCCGGAGGACATACGGTCAGGCACGCCCGCGCGGACTGACCCCCGGGAGCGGGGGTGATCGCCTGGCTGGTACTGCGCCTCAACGTCACGTCGCTCACTACGGTCGGCGTGCTGCTCGGGGTGGTCTTCATCGCCGCAGGCGTCAACGAGGCGGGGCTGGGGAGTCTGATGTCCGGAGGCTGGAAGGTCCTGCACTACGTGATGTCGGTCATCTTCTTCCTCGGCGGGCTGTGGTCGCTGATCCGGCCGATCGACAGCTTCTTCGCGCTCGTCTCGGTCCTCGGACTGATCCTGATCTTCTACGGGACGTTCGAGATCGTTCGGGCGGTCTCCTCCCGAGGCGTGAACCCTTACTGGTGGATCGGACTGGTCACGGGCATCCTGCTGCTGCTGCTGGCCTTCTGGGTCTCCGGATCCGACCGGGTCTACGCCCTGGCCCAGCGCGCGTACCTGATCCTGTTCTGGGTCGGGTTCATGGCGCTGTTCAAGGGCATCACGCAGATCGTGATGGCGTTCGGGATCCGTCACGCCGGGAACGTGGCGAGCGACCCTATGACGGCGTGACGTGACCGCGGGGTCAGGAGCGGGTCGGCGTCCGACCCGTTCCCGGCCCGGGGTCGGTGCCCGTAGCCAGATCCCGGACGGTTCGGGTCATGACGACCTCTAGATCCGCGGCCTGAGCCAGGGCTCGCGCCGCGATATGGGAGCCGATCCCGAGGAGCCGGGCTCCGTCAACGGGTCCCCGTTCATGGAGTTGTGGCAGCCCGCTCGAGTGCCTTGAGGAGGACATCGGCCTCGTACGAGTCGTCGTGACGGACACCGTTGATGTAGAAGGTCGGCGTCCCGTTCACCCCGCTCCGCACCCCGCTCATGAAGTCCTCGTGGACGCGAGCGGCGTGCACGTGCTCGGCCATCTCCTTGTCGAAGCGCTCCACGTCCAGCCCGAGCTCCTCCGCGTACGCGTGGAGAGCTTCGTCGGTCAGGTGCCGCTGGTGCTCGTAGAGGAGGTCGTGCATCCGCCAGAACTCCCCCTGAGCGTCCGCCGCTTCGGCGGCTTCCGCCGCATGCTCCGCGTGGGGGTGCGAGGTCGAGATGGGGAAGTTTCGGAACACGAAGCGCAGCCGATCCCCCATCCGGGCCTGCACGTCCTTGATGATCGGGTAGGCCTCGCCGCAATACGGGCACTCGTAGTCGCCGTACTGGACGAGCGTTACCGCCGCCGAGGCCGCTCCCTGCACATGATCACGTTCCTCGTCCACCGGGAGGGTGAGTACGGCCTCCCACTCCGTCCTGCTCATGGTTTCTCCTCCTCCCCTCCGTTCAGCTCCTCCAACGCGCGGAGGATGCCGTCTGCCCCCGGGTTCACCCCAACCGGGGAGACGTAGCTCCACCGGATCACGCCGTCCGGGTCGATCACGAAGAGCGCCCGCTCGCTCGTGCCGGCAATGTCGCGGTAGACGTGGTACGCGCGTGCGACGTCGCCCTTCGGCTCGAAATCAGCGAGCAGCGGGAAGTGCAGGTTGCGATCCTTGGCGAAGGCCAGGTGGCTCCACGCGCTGTCCACGGAGATCGCGACGAGTTCGGCGCCGAACTTCTGGAACTCGGGGAGGACCGCCTGGTACAGACCCAACTGGTCGGAGCAGACCGGGCTCCAGTCCTCCGGGTAGAACGCGAGGATCACCGGCTGTCCCCGGAAGTCCGAGAGCATGACCTTCTGGTCCGGGGTCGCGGGCAGCTCGAAATCCGGGGCGCGGTTCCCTGGCAGAAGCGGGGAGGCACGGCGCGCGGCGTCTGCCTCGCTCATGATCCCTCGGTGTGGTGGGGTGTCCTCAAGGCCTCTTGATCCGCACGTCTAGCACATCCCGGAAAGCAGTACCCCCAGGATACGGGGTCGACCGCCATACCCTTGGGCCGTCCTCCGTCTGGCAGACGCGAGAACCTCGTACAGCTCGGCGTCAGTCGTTCGGCTGCTGGGCCTGCAGTTCAGCGATCTGCGCGCGAGCCGCAGCGACGAGTTCCTGGTTCGTGTTGGCATGCCCCGCGAGACCCCACCCGCCGTCGGGCGCCTCGGTCAGGAGCACCCAGGTGCGGTCGGATAGCGAGGAATCCCCCGCCGCATCCGCAACGAGGGTGGTGAGTCGGCTCACCACGGCGAGTTGCTTGTCACGATCGAGTGCACCGGCGTTCGTGAGGACCTGGACGCGAACATAGGTGCTGTCTCCGTCGACGTTCGACAACCCCGACGAGGGGAGCTCGTGCACGAATGCCGCCGTGTTCCTCCGGAACATCGGGATGTCGGGCACCTCCTCGATCATCATGAGCTCGGCAGCGAGGTTCCTGGCTAACGAATGGGTGTCGCCGAACGTCCCGGCGGCCGCGTAGACATCGATCATCGGCATGGGATATCCGTTCCTTTCCGGAGCCCACAGGGCACCCTCGGGCGGGTCGAACTCAGGCCGCCCGCGACGGCCTTCAAGATGAGGCTAGCCCCAACATCCGGTTGCGACGAGCTCGCCGTCTCATTCAGGCGCGAACCCCGCCTTCGCGAGCATCCGCCGCAAGTCGACGGTCATCTGCTGATCGATGTCCTTGCTACGAGGTGGTTCGAAGATCTCGGTCTCGGATCCCAGCGTGACCTTGAGCTGGTCTAGGATTCGGGCATGTCGCCGGCAGGTTCGCCGGGAGGGGGCGGCCGAGGTGCCTGATGACCGCTTTCCCCCGATGGCCTACTGGGCTCGGGCGACGCTGACGGTCGCCGGCGTCGTCGCCGTGCTCTTCGCGGCCTGGACGGTTCGGAGCATCCTCCTGCTCGTCTTGGTCTCGGCCGTGCTCGCTATAGGTCTCGACCCGCAGGTCCGGTGGCTACAACGACGTCGCGTTTCGCGCGCCTGGGCCGTGACGATCATCGGCCTTCTGAGCCTCGCGTTCCTCGCGATCTTCGCCTGGCTCGTGATCCCGCAAGCGGTTCGAGAGGCGCATGACCTGGCGAGAGAGTTCCCCGGCTATCTTGACCGGTTGCGCACCTCGACCGGGCCCCTCGGAAGCCTTGAGGACCGATTCCACCTCTCGACCCGCCTCCAACAGGCCGCGTCCCACCTGCCGGACCTCGCCGTGGGCAAGGTCCCCGGCTTCTTGACCGGTGCCGGCAGCGTGATCGCCAACACGCTGACCGTAGCCGTGCTCACGATCTACTTCCTGCTCGGGCTGGAGCGAGGGCATGCGAGCGCGAGCTCTATGGCGGCCGGTGAGCATGCCGATCGGAACCTGCGGATCCTGGACGAGTCACTCACGCGGATCGGTGGCTACGTCTCAGGCAACATCTTCATCTCAATCATCGCCGGGACGTTGGCGTTCATCGTGCTGCAGATCCTCGGCGTCCCTTTCGCGGCCGGCCTCGCCGTGTGGGTCGCGATCGCCGACCTCATCCCCGGGGTCGGCGCGATGATCGGCGCGGTCGTCTGTGTGATCGTCGCGCTGTTCACGTCGGTCGTCGATGGCATCGTGGTCGCCGTCTACTTCATCGTGTACCAGCGGTTCGAGAACTACCTGATTCTCCCGAGGGTGATGACCAAGGCGATCGACCTGTCCGCTCCGACGGTGATCGTCACCCTGTTGATCGGATCGAGCTTGGCCGGATTGGCCGGCGCCCTGATCGCCTTGCCCATCGTCGCCGCCCTCAAGGTCGTGATCCGCGAGGTCTGGCTCGATGGAGGAACGCAGGCCGGGACGGGATCGGGAGCCGACCAGAGCGCCGAGCGCCCATCGGGCTGACGTCTTGGCCGTGGGCGTGCGGATGGTCCGGTATCCGCCTTTGAGCGTCCCCCAGGCCGGGATCTCGTGTCGTGTGGGGTGTTCCCGAAACTCGGCTGACCAGAGCCGAGGCGAACCTTCAGACCGACTCTCCACAGGTTAGCGGCAATACGATTCACATGCCGCGCGCTGGTTCGGGGTTTGCCGAACGGCGAGAAGGCCCTACTCCTTCCCGCTCCAAGGGCCCGTCACAGCGAATGGCAACGAGCCCCCACAGCCACTCCCCCAGCAGCATATGAAGTCACGGACCTCCTTGTACCTAAAATTTCTCGGCCATCGTGAGGCTCAGTCGCAACAGCGCCGAAGAGAAACGCCCTGCGCCGAGTGCACATGTGATGCCCAGAACCCCGATTCGGATTGTGGGGCCCGAATGATGGAGCGGGTAGTGAGACACAGCTCTGGCGACGTGACTCCGTAGAGCATCGCCGATCCTTTCGGCATTGGCCCTCGCGCCGTCTGATGACACGTCTCCAACACCGCTGCACTTGAGCCGCTCACGCTCCGTACCCGCGACGCGACCGATCTCGCCAAAGCGCTCGTGCGCAGACCGTCCGTCATTTATGAAGGAGCCCGGGGTGTCAATTCATCGCAGCCTCCCATGCGCGCAGGGTTGGTGGTGCCTTCACCACGTTGAGGGTCGGGAGAGACCAG
>WNGF01009778.1_pt1 | contig 10955 bp, 10 predicted proteins | sample 5400641 | NCBI WGS metagenome assembly WNGF01 (sample SAMN13153371, study PRJNA577476) | soil metagenome | isolation source: 80 cm soil or saprolite under grassland replicate 2 | place: USA:California | collected 2016-06-15 | reverse complement strand
CTTCGTGCACGCCGACTTCCGGCTCGAACGTGAATCCCCCACGGTCGCCGCGCAAGAGATTCTCTGCGTCCTTGAACTCCTCAGGCCGGTTCTTCTTCCAGATGACGAGCCGGCCGTCATGGTAGGCCAGGTTTACCTGCATGGCGCTGAAGGCCGTGCCCGGTGTGAGTCGCGCCTGCTCCTGTGGCGTCAGCGTCGACAGCCGTGAGAGTTCCGCGAGGCCGGCGAAGTCGCTCTCCCGATATGCGAAATGCCCGCGGTCCAGATGCAGACGTCCGCGCAGGATGTACTGACCCGGCTTGTAGACGATTTTCCCGTACGTGAAGTACGATTTTCCTTTCCGTTCCGCGAACTTGTCGGGATCCCGACCGAGTTTCATGTCGACGCCGAGTTCCGCCGCCTTGCGGGCCAGGTATGGCATCGTGAACGCGTCGCCGCCATCCGTCATGAGGATGTCCGGGTCCTTCGACCGCACGGCCTCGTCGATGCCGCGCAGGATCGTCTCCTCGGAACCGTCGATTTCTGCGTCATCGAGGCGTGCCCCGAGGAGTTTGTCTTGCATCCGCGGGATGCCCGCGGGATTGGCCACATGGATGTCTAGGAGCGATTTCCTCAGGGCAGGCAGCGGGTATTCGAGGGCGAAGTGCTCCTCCTCCGCGGTCCACATGCCGTTCGCGTAGCGCACGAGTCCCATCGGGAAGATGTCGTGCTCCATCGCGTACCGTTGGCTGAATCGCAGGTCCACGTTGAACAGCCGATGGTCGACGTACCCGCCGTTCGAGTCGAAGATGTGCGCGAGGTTGCGGATGTCGCGGTAGTGCCGCGGCACGATCTCCAAGACGGGCTTCGGCTCGTCGTCCTCGAGGGCGATCCGCCTCGAGACCTCGCGGACCTCCCGCACGCCGTCGAGGATCTCGATTCGTCGTCGGATCGCAGGCAGCTCGCCGGGCGGCGCATTCAGGAAGAACGTCGGCCAAGACCGCGCGTCCTCGATCCGGTGCGCCCCGTGCTCGTTCCAGAGCCAGAGGACCATCGTGTCGCGGTCGTAGTCGCCGTAGGCGTCGATGATCCAACCGTGCGTCGCTCTCCCCCGGAGGCCTCTGACACGCGTCTCAGGCGCCTTGAGCCGTTGTGGGGGAGGGGTCGGTGAAAGTGTCCGGGAAGGCGTCACGTCTTTGCCCGCGTGGACAATTCCCCATCCATGGATCCCGAGGAGGCCGCCCGCCTCCTAATCGACGAATACAGTCGCATGGCCCGAGTCTACGACGTCCATGCCGCGCCGCGCCACGCACCGCTCGTCCAGCGCGTACTCGAACTCGCGGAACTGGAGCCCGGGATGTCGGTCATCGACGCGGGTTGCGGGACGGGCAACCTCGCCTTCGAGGCGGTCGAACGGGTTGGGCCTCATGGTCTCGTCACGGGAATCGACGCGGCACACGAAGCGGTCCTCGTTGCGACGGAGAAGGCGGAGCGCCGCCGCCTCAACAATGCGCGGTTCGAGGCCATGGACGCGAGGCGCCTCCGGTACGAGGACGGGACGTTCGACGCTGTCCTCTCATGTCTCGGCATCCCGACGGTTGGACGGGTGGAGTGTTTCGCCGAGGCACACAGAGTCCTCCGGCCGGGGGGCAGACTCGTCTTCTGCGAGTGGTCCGGAGCGGGAAACCCAATCTCGAAAGCGTTCTTCGACACGTTGGCGAAATACCGCGCGGCACGACCTCCCATACCCGAGGTCGCGCGCTTGTTGGAAGCCCGCCGCATCATCAACGAGGATCCCGGCGTCATCGGAATGCGGAAGCCCGAAGCTTGGGTTCAAAAGCTTGGGGAATTGGGATTTCGCGAGGTGCAGTGCCTCACAGAAGCCCACACGACCATCTTCTCGGGCGCCGAAGAATACCTCTCGTACATGCTCGCGTGGGGCGACAACGAACGCGAGCTTCGGTCGATGACCCCTGAGATGCGTGAGTCCTTCAGCAAAGACCTCGCGCGTCGCGTCGAGCCGCTCGTCACCTCCCGGGGCATCGCGATCTCGCGCGAGGCACACTTCTGCATGGGGCGAATCCCTGAATCGTCGTAGGTTCCGATTCGTGGGACCGGCATCGATTACTCGTCCGCGTGCTTGCCCGAAACCGGTTGAGAGACCTCTCAGACGCCCTGAGCCGATGCGGGGGAGGGGTCGGTGAAAGTGCGCACGAGGAGGACCTCGTGGGGCGCGAGGACCATCCGCAGCCGGACCCGAAAGGCCCGCCAGCGGAACAAGCGCCAGAGTGCCCCGCGGGGAGCCTCGCGGAACCCCGAGGCCGCGAAGAGGGCTTGGGAGGACGCATTGTCCCGGGTCACCGCCGCGAACACGTGCGTCGCTCCGCCCGCCTCGAAGCGCCGCAACGCCTCGCCGACCAAGCGGCGCCCGATGCCGCGTCGCCTCATTCGCGGATCCACCGCGACGAAGTACACGTACCCGATCGAGGACCGTCCGCGGAATGCCCTCCCCTCGAGGAAGCCGATGAGCGATCCCCCTTCCTCCGCGACGAGGAGGGGCTTCGCGCGTCGGAGGCCGCGGACGGCAAAGAGGGCGTACGCTCCCGTGAACGACTCCCGCGCGATCCGTTCGAGGGCGGCCCGGTCGGTGTCTTTCGCCTCCCGGATGATCACGGGCGCGCGGATTCGTCCGTCGCGGAAGAACGTTCCCGTTTCAATGCCCCAATCTCCCGCTCCATCTCGAGGAGGATCGACAGGATCGCGAGGATCGACGGATCGATGTGGGCGCAGTAGCTCGCGGCGCTCGCGTGCTGCCTCGATTTGTTCAGCAGGCGGTCGAACGCCTCGCGGTCCTTCTCGCGCAACGCGCGCCGGTAGTCCATCCAGTCGTTCAGGATTGACTCGAGATGCAGACGGTACGTCGGGATCGTGCGGCCCATGCGTCGGACGTGTGCCTCACCCCCTCAAGAACGGGGCGGGAGGAGGGATGCCCGAAACTACTCCCCTCTCCCGGTCGCGTGGTCGCACGGCTGATAAGGACGCCCGAATCCTTAAGCGGGTCTGCACCGCCTCGAAGGATTCAGGGTTCCATGCCATCGAAGGCGGCGGAAGCTCCCGCTCTTCCCACCCCCGAATCGACGGTGGGCCAGGGGCCTTCCGCGGCGGGGCTGCGCAGTCGCCTCGTCGCGGGGCTCGCCGTCCTCGCCCTCGTTACGGTCCTGCTCTCCTCGCCGCGCGCGGCGGCGGGCACGTTCCCGGTCTCGATGGAACAGGTCGTCGTCGGCACGACGGACGGCACGGCGGGCGTACAGGCCGAAGACAGCCTCCGCGAGACGATGCGGGAAGCGGATGTGGCCCCGGACCCCCTCGCCTATCCCTCGATCGAGAACCTGAGCAAGGGGTCGCAGGTCGCGGGAGTCTTCCCGGCGGACGCGCAGAGCTCCGACGGCGTGTACGTTCGATACCGCGAGGCGACGACCGCTCCCGTGGTCGTCCAGAGCAACCCGGGCGTGGCCGACCCCGGATGCACATGGACGGCGTGTGCGAACGGCATGGCCTCCGACAACGCCTACGCGTCCTCGTCCGCGGGCGGCGATGCGGGCGTCTTCCAGAACTTCACCTGGAGCATCCCGGCCGCCGCCGCGATCACTCGCGTGGAGGCGGGATACGAAGCGTTCGATCCGACGGGCAACGATCACCTCACGATCACGATCTCTTGGGACGGCGGGGTGAGCTGGTGTCCCGCCCGGACGACGGGCAGCCTGCTCGGCGCGGATCCGAACGCGTATTCGTTCCTGGACTTCACGACGTGCACCGGTCACTCGTGGACCCCATCGGACTTCGGGACGGGCATCGCGACGAGCATCACCCACAGCCCGCAAGGCCCCCCCGAGACGATCGACCTCGATGCGAACGTCGTCCGGGTGACGTACCAGCCCCTGGTCTACGAACTCGCGCTGCAGTATGACTGGACGGGGGTCGCCTCGGGCCAGCGGTACGACCTGCGCGTCAAGGGCCACGTTTCCGATGAGAACGTCTCGGTCCAGGTCTTGACGCCGCCTTCCGTCTGGACCCCACGGCTGACCTTCACCGACACGGCGGACCAGGTCCTGACGTACAGCCTCGGTGCCTCCGAGTTCAACGCCGGGAACGTCTCGATCCGGTTCGTCGATGCGCTCGGGCCCGACCTCGCTCCCTCTGACCTCTGGATCGACTATGTGGACGTCTTGACGACGGTGCTTGCCTACCGCCTCGACGTCAGCCAGACGGTGACGGGCGTCGGCGGCGCCGACCCGACGCTGGACGTCGAGGGGAACATCAGCGCCGGCGGGGAGAACTTCGACGTCTTCGCCTGGAACTTCACCTCGAGTGCATGGGGCCTGAAGATGGCGTCCGTCTTCACGGCGGTCAACGAGATGCACCGCGCGGCCCTGCTCCCGGACGAGATTCTCAACGGGACGGTCCGCATCGACTTCCAGGACCGGGATCCCGCCAGCGCGGTGCCCGCGACACTCACCCTCGAACTCGTCCAGGTCTCGACGACGGACCCGGCCTCGGGACTGTCGAGCATCGTCCTCCTCGGCGTCGGCGTGATCGCGGGGATCGCCGCGGCCGCCGCGTTCGTATTCTTCGTCGTCCTCCCGAGGCGGAAGACCCCGTCCGAGGACGCCGAGGCCGCTCCGGAGCCCCCGCGCAACGGCCGGCGCCCTTCCCTGGGCGGTCTGCTCGCGAAAGGCGGGGCTCCCCCGCCGGACCCCGCGATCGCGGTCGGCGACCTCCGAGCGGGGGGCGTGTACCTCGTCGACGAGCAGAAGCCCGCGGCCGCGATGCGGGCCCTCGAGCACGTGACCCGGATGGGTCGATCCGGCTTCGTCATCACGCGGCGGAACCCCGTGGACGTGGAACGCATGTTCAAGCTGCGGCACACGAAGACCGTCTGGCTGGGCGAGAACCGGGACTCGGGGAGCGGGTTGGTCCTCACGGCCTCCTTGGACGGCATGGCCACGGACCTGCGCGACTTCCTCCGGACGAACCCCGTCGGGGTCGTGCTCATCGATTGCCTGAAGGACCTGGTCGAGGGCAACGATTTCCCGTCCGTCCTGCAGTTCCTCCGAGGAGTCGTCGAGCAGGTCTCCGCGGGGCAGCAGATCCTCCTGGTCTCGATGCCGCCGGGGATCCTGCGCGGTCGGGAGCTCAAACAGCTCGCGCAGCAGCTCGAGGTCGTCCGGATCACGTGACCGGGCCAGGTTCATCCGAGCCGCCAGAGCCACGGGTGGCCCGGGTGGACGGCCTCCAGAGCGCCACGGAGCCATTGCCGCGGTTGCGCATCCAGCGCCGTACGGACCGACTCAAAATCCCGGGTATCCTTCGCGGCGGGGGCTTTCGCCTTGAACAACAGGACGATCTCCGGTGCGAGGAACGGGACGCCCGCAGAGCTCCGCATCCCGATCCAGTCCAGCGGTCGCGTGATTGCGACATTCCTTCGAAATCGCCACATCCCATGTGACGACTCGTTCAGCAGGATCTCTAGGCGGGACGGCGACCCTCCGTTCCGGGTCGCGTGGGCTTCATGGACAGGAGGATTGAGCCATTCCCCCTCGATCCACGGAGTTCGCGTCCCTTCGACGACCTTCTCGAACGCCCACGTTGGGAGGTGCGTCCGGAGTTCGGCCTGGTCTTCCCGCAGGATCGCGATGTCCACATCCTCGTGCTCCCGTGTCTCGCGCCCGAGGAAGAGGTCAATCGCCCATCCGCCCGCGACATACCAGGGACGTCGGAATTCTCGAAGGAGGGCGGTGACTTCGAGGACGGGCTCGAACGCGGCCATGGGTTTCGTGCTACTCCCGCGTCCACCGGCGCATCTTGCGGAGACACGCGCGTCGGTCGTCCGGCGTCCCTTTGAAGATCTCGAGGGTCACCGGCCCGGCGTACCCACGCGCCTTCAGCGCCTTGACGTCCCGCTCCACGTCGATTCCTCCCTGCCCGAACGGGAGGTGCTCGTCCCCCGTCTCGCCGTGGCCGCCGTGGTTGTCGTGGATGTGGGCCAGCGCCAACCGATCGCCGAGCGCCTCCAGGTACGTCCACCCGCCGTCCATCCGGCGGTCGAGGTGCGCATGCCCGATGTCCAGGCAGTACCGCAACTCGGGGACCGCGTCGAGCGCCTTGCGAAGGACGTGCGGGGGCTCGTCGACGTTTTCGAGGGTCACCGCGACGCCGCGATCCGTCGCGGCCTTCACGAGGTCCGCGAACCACGACGTCTTCGCCTCCGGCGAGGTCCTCGGCGCCGAGCGCGCCTCCATGAAGTGCGCGTTGAAGATCCGCGTGCCGATCGGCGCGAGGGCGTCGATGAAGCCGACGAACCGCGCGAGGTCGGCCTGGTGGAACCGGGAAGGCGGCAGGTGCGCCGTCTCGAGCGGGATCTTCTCTGCGAGGTCTTCCGCCTCGTCTTGCAGGGCCGCCGGCTCCCCGGAGACCCAGGTCAGGTCGAGCTCCGCATAGTCGAAGCCCGACTCCCGCAATTCCGCGATTTGCTTGGGGAACGGCTCGCGGCTGTACGTCGAACCGCCGATCCGCACGAGCCCGACGAAAGAAACGGCCGCTATAAGCCTTCCCCGACGCCCGCGATCGGTCGCTTTCGTTTGGGCGACCTACCACGAGAACCGAAGATGCTCCGTGATCCGGATCTCCCGCGACGCGGCGTCGTGCAGCCCGAGCGCGGGGATCCGTGGGACGGCATCGGCGAAGTCGTCCAGGGTCGTCTGATCCGGCGGCACGGATGCGTACCATTCCGACGTCCCCGTGTCGAGGCGGTCGATCCGCACGCCGCCTTTCCCGTGCGCGATCCGCACGATCCGGTCCGCGCCCTCGTACAGCTCCCGGCGGATCGACTTGCGGCGGTGGAGCTTCGCCAGGCCGGCGTTCGTCACCAAGCCGACGACGTCCCGCTCCGCGACCGTTCGCCGGATCGCCCGCATGGACCGCTGGAAGAGCTGGTGGGCCTCGCCCACCTCGACGTCCTCGTCGAGGAACATCTCCGGCAGGCACGCGAGGACCGCGAAGCCGGCATGGGTCTCTCCCAGCTTTCTATCCAGCATGTTCAATATTAATGTGGTCATCTGATGGCACGTGAATGCCCGGGCCACGTGCACGCGGGGCAGGACCTCGTCCCGCGTCAGCCCGACGCGTTTCCCGAGGGCCACCATCCCGTGCGGGTCCACGGAGTTCCCGCCGTCGAGGAAGACGACCTCGTGGCCTTCCATGACCGCGCGGACGCAGAGGAGGGTCGTGAGGTGGAACACGAAGTTGGAGCCGCTGTCGACCAGGGTGATCTTGCCCCGCTCGAACGGACCGAGGATCCGGTCCAGAGTGGGCACGAGGGTCGTGAGGGCCGGACGGGTCTCGAGGCGGGCCTCCGGGACGACGATGGGCTGCGCGACGAGCGCGATCGCGAATCCTCCCCGGATTCGATGGGGACGACGGTATAAAGTCGGGGGCGGAGGGGAGGGATGGGCGAAAGTACTGGGCGACGCATCCCCGCGGAGTTATTTCTATCCCGACCGCAGCCCTTGTCGCCGAGGGAGGACCGTGCGCCGACGAACGTTTGCGATCGTGCTTGGGGCGGCGATCGGCGGGGCCATCGTTTCGCTGATCCTGGCGTTGCAGCTCCTCCCCTTCGACTGGGCGATTCAGTTCGCTCCCCCCGTCGTCGCCGTGGCCCTCCTCGCCGCCCTGTTCCTCCCGAAATTCCCGCTCACGCGGAGTCCGGTGGCGGCGGAGCGCGTCTTGTCTTCGCTCGCCCACGAGCTTCGAGTCCGTCAGTACCGGGTGTCGGAGAAGCCGGGCCGGATCGAGGTTCGGATCGGTCGAATGTCCGCGGTGAAGATCTGGGCTCGAGCGGGTGCCCAGGAGACCGAGATCCGGTATCAAGCGGACTCGACGCCCGGGGGATGGGGCACGATCATGTTCCTCACGATATTCTTCGCGCCTCTCGCGCCCGCGCTCGTCGCGATGTCCATCGTTCTCTACATCTTCGTTCGTGTTTACCGATTCGCGGAAGGCCCGGTGGGGTCGCTCGTCTCTCGAGTCGGGGCCGAAGGCGTGCCACCGAAGGAGGAACTTCGCGTGGCCCTCATCGATGCCCTCGCGGAGGCACGTCGTCTTGCCGAGGAAGCGTACGAATCCGAGAAGACCTCCCACCAAGACAGCCAGGCAGTCGTGGTCTTGGGCGCCATCCTTGCGTGGGTGGGGTTCTTCGCGGGGATTGTCCTCGCGTCGCCCGGCACGAGCCCGGGGCCAACGCCGCTGCTCCTCGCGATCGGCCCTGCCGCGGCGGTCGGCTTGGTGGCCGGGATCCTCGTGTGGAGGCGCTTCGCGCCGCGGATCCGGTCGTACCTCGGCTGGGCCGAGCGCCTACGGGTCATGCTGGAGATGGAGACCTCCCGCCGAGGGCCGCAGGGATCCGAGCCGAGTACGTTCGAGACCCTGCTCGAGGCCTCCTCGGAAGTTCCGGGGTGGATCGAGGCGAGCCGTCGGGCGGGACTGAGTCGCGATCCGGGAGCCGGGTACCTGTTGATCGGGCTGGCGATCTGGGCGGTCACCCTCGTCGAGGCCGCGACCTTTCTCGCATTCGGAGCGTCGATCCTCGCGATTGTCGTCGGACTCGGTGCGGTTGCTTTGGGCATCGCCCTCTACGTGTTCTACGATCGCTGGAGGAGGTCCCGGGAGGAGGAGGCTCGACAGTCGTTGGCCGAGTTCCGAAGCCGGCTCGACGGGGCCCGCGATCGAATGGAGCGTTACCTTCGGGATTTGTGAGGCCATGGGCGCTGGTTCGCTCCCGGAACGCCCCGACCTGTACGTGGTCGCGCGAATTCTCGAGCGGCTCTGGCGGGAGGACGCGCCGATGCTCAAGACCCGCCTCCAGGTCGCGGCGAACGTGAACTACGACGTCTTCAGCCGCTACCTCTCGTGGATGCTCGACCGGGGACTCGTGGCCCTCGAGAATTCCCCGGAAGGCCACGACCGCGTGATCCTCACGCCGAAAGGCTACGAGGCGTACCGGCGCCTCGTGCAGTGGATCAATGAGGTGGCGCGCGGGCTCCCGCCCCGTGGATGACCGGGTCCCCTGGCAGAGTCACGGGGGAGGAGGCGGGGTCGCCGAGGCCGCCGCGCGCGCCCGCTTCCGCCGACGGATCGTCGACGTCTGCATGGCCGCCCCGAGGACGAACACCCCGAGCCCGGCGAGGGCCGCCGTCAGCGTGTCGACCCCGAGGAGGTAGAGGCCCAGCGCTAGGAGGAGGCCGCCGATCGCCGCCGTGACGATACCGATGATGTCGTCGATGAAGTAGTACGCGATGCCGAAGACGACGATCAGCACGAGGAGGGCGGCGATGAGCGGGGTGTCGATCTGGCCGGATGTGAAGCGGGCCTGCCCGCCAAGGAGCCCGTAGACGCCGGCGCCGGCGAGGAGTCCAACGAGGAACGCCAGAGCTACCTTCACGAGCTTCGTGAACAGGATGGAACCGATGATCGCACCCACGAGGGCGAGGATCAAGGCCGCGCCGACGCCGAACGCCGCCCCGAACAGGAATCCGACGGCGCTCCCGAGCAGCGCGCCGATCAGGGACATGACGCTCGACCAGATGCCGTGGCCCCAGAACGCGAGCGCCAGGCCGACGATCACCAGGACGATGCCGATGATCACAGCGGCCTCGCCGGAGACGAACGGAAGGCCGGGTACAGCCACGGCGAACGATTCGGCTCTCCCTATAAAAAGACAGCGCGGGTGTTCTCTCACGCCGACGTCTATCCGCGGCCGAAGACGTCGTCCGCGCGCCTGGCGATTTCCCGGATCCGGCCTTCGTCGACGGCCTTGGGACCGATGATGTGTTCCCGCACGTTCTCGTTGTCGTAGTCGAGGACGTCGATGACCGTCGGGATGCGGATCGCGTCGCCGATCACCGCGACGGTCCGGAGCGGCAACTTCGCGATGATGTTCTCCCACATCTTCTTGTCCGGGACGCCGGCGAGGGCCGCCTCGACGTCGGAGGGTTCCTTCAGCGACATGACGAGCCGGTTCGCGAGTTGGCTCCGCACTTCGTCCGAGATGCGGGACGGCCGCTGGTCCACGAGCGCGAGGATCAGATTGAACTTCCGCGTCTCGCGCGCAAGGCGGCTGAACGTGTGCGCGTACGGAGCGATCTCCGGGCTCAGGAACTTGTGCGCCTCCTCGAGGAAGAGGACGAGCCGCGGGAATTCCTCGTTCCGCTCGGTGTACAACTCGAAGAGGCGGCGGGAGAGGATGTTCGCGACGAAGAGGTACACCATCTGGTCGGTTCCGTAGTCCCCGAAGTCCAGGACGACGCTCTTCCCTTCCCGGATCGCGGCGAGGATGTGGTGGAACGCGTCCTTCCCTTCCTTCGTCTCCTTGAGGAAGGGGAGCCGGTCCAATCGGCCGATTCGGCGCTTCAGGCCCTGCAGGGACATCTCGTGGGCCCGCTCCGACCCGAGGACCTCCATCGAGGCCTCCTTGATGGTCGAAATCAGGTCCCGCCCCGCACGGCCCTTTGCGATCTCGTACAGGGTGTCGACCATCGGCGACGTGAGGTCCTGGAGGGCGACGATGAGGTCCTCCGGCGTGATCTCCCGCGGGTCGAGGACGAACGGCCTCGCCTCCTTGTTCTTCGGATCGAGGGAGAGGATCTCGACCTTTCCCGGGAAGAAGAACTTCAACCCTTCCGTATTGTCTGTCTCGCTGAAGACGCCGTATTCGCCGTGCATGTCGAAAATCAGGACGGACCCGACGTCCCGTGACAGGATCCCCGCGCACACGAGCTTGTTCAGGATCGACTTGCCCGTCCCGGTCCGGCCGAAGATGGCGAAGGGCTTCTCGACGAGCTTCTTCATGTCCAGCTGCACATAGAAGGGCTCGACGCCCGTGATCGTCCCGAGGGTCGCGGATGTCTCCGTGACCTCGTAGA
>WNGF01011465.1_pt1 | contig 10956 bp, 16 predicted proteins | sample 5400641 | NCBI WGS metagenome assembly WNGF01 (sample SAMN13153371, study PRJNA577476) | soil metagenome | isolation source: 80 cm soil or saprolite under grassland replicate 2 | place: USA:California | collected 2016-06-15 | reverse complement strand
AAACTCATCACTGAGGGGGGTGATTGTGGTGTACTTGGACGACATTCTCATCTTCACAGAGACCCTCGAAGAGCATCAAAGGGTCACCCAGTGAGTCATGGAACTCTTGGAGAAGAACAAACTCTACCTTAGAGCAGACAAATGCAAGTTTGAGAAGACCACGATCGAGTATCTCGGGGTGATCATCTCGCACAACTTGGTAGCAATGGACCCGGTCAAGATTGCTGGCGTTAAGGATTGGCCTGCCCTGACGAATAAGAAGGAAGTGCAGTCCTTCCTGGGATTCACTAACTTCTATCGAAGGTTCATCCAAGGCTTCTCCGAACATGCTCGACCACTTTTCGACCTGACCTGGAAGGATGCAAAATGGAGCTGGGGTGCTGCTGAACGAACTGCCTTCGATGGACTGAAGGAAAGTGTCACCTCTGCACCGGTCCTCATCTCGCCAGACTCGACAAAGCCATTTCGAATCGAAGCTGACAGCTCGGACTTCGTGAGCGGAGCCGTCCTCTCGCAGATCCCAGCAGATGACGGAAAATGGCACCCAGTCGCCTTCATGTCGAAGTCCCTGTCTTCGGTCGAATGCAACTATGAGATCCACGACAAGGAGATGCTCACCATTATTCGAGCCCTGCAAGAGTGGAGACACTTCGTTGAAGGCATTGAACACCAGTTCGAGTTGTGGACAGACCACAAGAACCTCGAGTACTTCATGGCAGCAAAACAGCTCAATTGAAGACAAGCCTGGTGGTCGCTCTACCTCTCGCATTTCGACTTCCTTCGTCCCTCCAACTTCCAACCTTCAATGACACATCGTCTCACTCTATCATGACATGAAGGTCGACGAACACCCTGGGCTCTTCAAGACTCTCAAGCTTGGCTCCTGAAACTACTGGTGGCCCAACATGTCATGCTATATTGGTCAGTACTCCTTGAAGTGCGACCTATCTACACTGTCCACGGTCAGGTCCGGGTCAGGTCTGGGCATATTTTGCGGACCCCGAACCTGAACCTCCAGGTCCGGTCCACTAAAACCGGACCTGGACCCAGTCCACCTCAGACCGGGTCCAGAAGGTCCGGTCCAGGTCCGGTCCAGGTTCGGACCCGAGTAAATTTGATTTATTTAATAATTTAATACTGTATATACTAAAAATGTGCTAAAATACAAATGAGGAGCTCCTTTGCATCAAAAATGGAAAGGTTGACATGTCTAGAGCCTCCTCGTCACGTCGAAAGGTTGAAATTCAACGCGACGAGGAGGCATAGAGCTCCTCGTCTCATGGGTCAACCCTTCCCTCATTGCACGCAAAATAATTATGTTAGTTTATGATAATAAAAGAAAATGCGGGAGTACCTTTGTACGCCCGCCCTCTCATCTCGTCGTTGTCGGTTTTGCTGTTCGCGTCGAAAATCCATGGAGAGGGCGAACCCTCACCTTTGGCTGCCAGCTTGCATCCGCCCATCCTCTCGTCTCATCGTCGCGATGGGGGTCTCTCCGTGCTCAACCTGCTGGAACCTGAAATGGGGACAGCTGTAATCAAAATTAATATAAGAAAATAAAATGCAGGCGTACCATGTACGCCTGCCCTCTCGTCGTCGCGATGGGGGTCTCCATGCTTGCGTTGGCAGCTGCAGTTGCAGCTGATATCGTCATCATTGGCGTCGTCCGTTGGCGTTGGCAGCTCCAGGTGCAGCTGTTGTCGTCATCGTTGTCATTCATTGGCATTGGCATTGGCAACTGCATGTGCAGCTGCTGGCGTTGTTGGTGTTCATTCCCCATCAGCGTTGGCAGCTGCAGTTGCGGTCTCCATGCAAAGGGTGTGAGACGGCTGTCATGGCATCGAGTGGTGTGGGATGGCATCGAACACGCAGAGAGACCCATCACAGGTGTCTCTTCATGCTCGATGCCTGTGGGAACCCCAAACGGGGGCAGCGTCATCTGTTGTGATCAAAATTAGTAGATATAATAAAAATAAAAGAAAATGTGAGTGTACCTTGTACGCCCACCCTTGTCTCGCCGTTGATGTGGTACTAGACAGTGGTAGTAGTAATCAGTATCAAAAATGAAAGAAAGTGCGAGCGTACCTATGTATGCCCGCCGTCTCTCGGTTGCACCTGCAGCTGTCATGGTCCTTGTCTTTGTCGTGGTGGCAGCTGCAGCTGCAGCTGTGGTCGTTGTTGTTGAGTGATGTGGCTGTGACAAAAGGTGATGTGTCACTCACTTCTTTCGACACTGAGATTTCTTCCACTTTGAGGTCTGGACCAGGTCCGAACTGGGTTCGACCCTCAGGTCCAGTCCACTGAGGCTTGGACCACGGACCTGAAAATATGGGTCCGGTCCGCCCTCACGTAGGACCGAACCCAGGACCTGTGGGTTCGGTTCGGTCTGGACCTTGGTCCACATCGGTCCGGACTGAACCGTGGACAGTGTAGACCTATGCCTTTGTACCAAGGTGCAGCATCACCTTCCAGTCAGAGAACTGCAGCCCCTCCCAGTTCCTGAGAAGTGTTGGAACATCATCAATGTCGACTTCATCGTGGAGCTCCCCGAATCGGGTGGTTATGATGCGGTTATGGTAGTGGTCGACTCAGTTGGTAAGCGGGCTCACTTCGTCGAAGTGGTCACTACCACTACAGCTGCTGGGGCTGCCAATCTGTACCTTCGAAACGTCTGGAAGCTTCATGGCCTTCCACGAAAGGTGATCTCCGATTGAGGTCCGCAGTTCATTGCTGCATTCATGAAGGAGCTGTTCTGACTCTCGGGTATCGAAGTAGCCTCGTCCACAGCCTACCACCCCCAGACCGCCCGCCCAGAGGTTGATTTTGAGGATATGGCATTTTGTTGAAGAGATGGGTAAGCATTTCTATTCACTTGCACCCCATTCACCTCAAAAGTTGCATCTCATTCATCAGGGTTGTCTTTCTCCAGCAATCGACTGAGCCAGGATGACACATGACCCCAAACTGAGCGGTCAGTGGCCACTGACGCCAATGTAGGAGGATTTTCTGACAAGAATTCACATCAGGAAAACCCATCATTACTTAAATAACTTAAATAAACTTAAATTACTTTTTTCAGTGAATTTCAGTCACAAACTGTCACACTTATATAAGTGAAATTTACTTGTATAAGCTACGTCGTTTACTGGAATCGGCTGAAATCCCTGATATAAGTCAAGTTAAGTGATATTCAGGACATTAAGAAAATTAAGTTTATGGGGGTTTTTACAACTACAGTACAAATAAGGCAATTTAAGTAATTTTAAGTATGTTCAGACCATTAAGAGTGCAATAAATCATTGTATTGGAAAAAAATAGTACATGATAGCTACACAAAATGTATTTTACGTGCACCTAACGGCTCCAAAACAATCCCGAACACAAAAAAAGACATCACAGATGCATGGTGGTGCCAGCACTGGTGGGTTATATTGATGTGGCGTGGTGAGGAGGTGACCGTGGTGGTGGTGGTGAAGAGGTGGTCAGCGCCACAGCGGTCATGGTAATGACCTCCTACGAAAACAAGCGCGTACGCTCGTTTTCGTAGGAGGCGGTTATTGGTGTGGTTGTGGCGGGTGATGGGCGTGGTTGCGGGTGGTGGTGGTGGTGGCAGTCTATGTTGTGGTCGTCATTGCGTCGCAGGTGGTGGTGGTCTGGCGTGGTTGTGGTGGTCGTCGCTGACAGAAAACAACTCTCACCCTCGAAATCGAGCCGTTTGGGCTCGATTTCGAGGGTGGTAGTTGGTGGTAGGAGAAAACAATCACCACCCTCGAAAACGAGGCATTTGGCTCGTTTTCGAGGGAGGTGGTGGGGATGAAAACAATCTCCTCCCTCGAAAACGAGCTGTTTGGGCTCGTTTTCGAGGGAGGTGGTTGGAGGCAGGTGGTGGTGGTTGGCAGCAGAGGTGGTCACGGTGGACCACCACGACGGTCGGCGTCGTACCGTTCCCTGCCAAATCATGGTAGTAGAGGAAAAAAGAAGAAATTCGCGGACGTACCTTTGCGTCCGCTGTCCTTGGTGGTGCCGGCGTCAAAACAACCATCTCCTATGAAAACGAGCACGTACACTCGTTTTCGTAGGAGGCGGTTATGGTGTCGTGGCGTGGTGGTGGTGCTGGTAGTGGTGCTGGTCGTCGTCGTCGCGGGTGGTGCTGGTGGCCATGGTCGACGACGTTGTGGTGGTGGCGGTCGTCGTCGCCATCGTTGCGGGTGGTCGTTGTTGTTGTTGTTGTTGTTGTCGTGAGGTCATCGTTGTTATCTATAACTGTATTTTTCTATAACTGTATTTTTCACTAAATATTATTTGTATTACCTTATAGTCCGATGTCGAGGTCGATATCATTGTTTGCACAAGTGTGGAACTTTGATCTCTGGTGCGGGTCTCAGGTCTCAGGTCGCGATAATCATTGACAACGAAGGCAACAAGAAGGCAACGACATGTGCGTGCGCAAACATTTTCTTATATACTGACTTGCACTACGAAGCCCGCAGGCTCATAATTTCTCAATGCACCAAGTTGTGGAGATACTTGGAAAGAGGAGGGACTCGTCCGAAGACCTGGCACTCATCTAGGTAAGTACCTGTTCGTTTTCCATGATTCTTATATATATTTTAACATCTAATTGAGAGGTTTTCGACGTGCTAAAGACCGCCTTGATCGGCCGTCGCGTTGTGGAGATATTTGGAGAAGCGGGGGATGACCTGGGATAGCAGTTGGCACTTATCTCAGTAAGTACTTGCTCGTTTCCTGTGGTTCTTATATTAATCTTAACACCTAATTGAGAGGTTTTCGACGCGCTAAAGACCGCCTTGATCGGCCATCGCGTTGTGGAGATATTTGGAGAAGTGGGGAGGAAGTACCAGGAGGAGGAGGTGGAACTTATCTCAGTAAGTACCCGTTCTTTTTCTGTGATTCTTATATCTGTCTTAACATCTAATTGAAAGGTTTTCGACACGCTAATAACCGCCTTGATCGGCTGTTGCGTTGTGGAGATATCTGGAGAAACGGGGGGATGACCTGGGATAGCAGTTGGCACTTATCTCAGTAAGTACTTGCTCGTTTCCTGTGGTTCTCATATTAATTTTAACATCTAATCGAAAGGTTTTCGACGCGCTAATGACCGCCTTGATCGGCCATCGCGTTGTGGAGATATTTGGAGAAGCGGGGAGGGAACCCAGAGGGCACTGACCACCCACTGCCGCCCTTTGATGATTGCGTTAGCAGCTAAAAATTTTAGATTAGAAAACAATAGAGATCTTTCCCCTACTTTCTGATTCTGTGTCCTTATAGCAGTTGCAGTATAATTATTTTTTTCTCCTACGAAACATGCCTGTGACAAAATCATGTGTCACACTCCTGAGATCGATCATACTATACACCCTATCACACTGTGTCATAGTTCAGCAAGGTATACCTGTTAACTATGGGGAAGGGAAAGCAGCAGCAGCAGAAGAAACAACAGATCCTCTCTAACTGTAAGTGATAGCCTCATTTTTGCCTCCCATTGGAACTGGAATGTTGATGAGCTGGCAGGGGAAAATTACCTGCATTTGCAGGATACCATCTATCTCATGGAACAATTGACACCAGACAATCTGTCTGAGTTGTTTCCTAGGTTGTTGGACACAGCCTCTGAGATTTGGGGCCAGGAGGTCGATAATGTGAGTCGATGAATTTCGGATCAATCTGATTGTACTGACTCATTGTAGCCCACAGCTTTTCTGTCGCTACTTCATTGCTCTCCGAGTGTTCAGCAAAAAGAGGAACCTCTGTATACATTGATGAGGCAGCTGTCTCAATACTTGAAACAAACTGCTAATCTTCCAGGCCACTGGGAAAAGCGAAGATTCGTAAGTCGTATATCTAAATTTGTGTCGAATCAGGTATTATCACTACTTCTCCAGATTAAACAACTAGGGCTTTTCTACGAACCATATTATCTGCAGGATTTGTTCGATCGGTCACCCAGAGATCGGCTTTATGAGGTCAAGCTCGTTGAACGTGCCCGGAACAAGAATCACAATGTGAAGCACTACCGGGTTCTCGACGAAGTTGCAAACTTGGATCCGAAGGCTGTGATAGCAAATGAACAGAACGGCTTCTATGTTGTTCATAAAGATGAATCAGTGATATTTTACTCGTACAGTGACCCTGAGAGGTGTAGGTGTTATCTCATCATATAGACTTCATCTGATGTTTTCAAATAGGTAAGTTCGATATCGAACTTGTGGTATTTCGTGGAGTGGCCTGTAAAGCTCCCTTTTCGGCACACCTTTTGCAGTGGATTAAAGAGGTTATTTCTCAGGCCTGTTATGACCGACGTGATACCCGGGTATGTCATCGACTTATCCAGTTTATTCTACTAATGACAGTGTTATAAATTAGCCCACTCATCCTGGTACACTCGTTCAGTTGGGGCTTAACATGGGGGCCCGGCATGCACGTGTTCTTGGCTGGGCGAAGAGTTTTCAGAAAAATCTGGATGAAGACATCATGATCAGCCGTGATGAAGATGCAGTAGGTGCAATGTCGATTATGTGGAGTCTTGTGCAATCGGTTATGCCTCGTGATGTCTTGGATTGTGTGGACAATAAGCTGGCCGAGCTGAAATTGCCTCGTTTAGCGACGCGCAATATCAAACAGGGTGAAATTCATAAATTCTCATTTCACTATCCAATTTTACATACTTCTTAGGCTATGGTTTCCATGTCAAAGTGGAAGATCAAGTATATGAATTTCCTACTGCCGAACGCGCACCTCCTGAGGCGTATTTTTCTTATGGATACCAAGCGTACAGTCTTTTTTAAAAATATGAAAGCCGAACTGATTTCGAAATTGTTAGACACACTCATACAGACAAATCGTATTGCACATATGCATTTGCTTTCTGTCCTGACAGTACGATGGTGGTGTTACCAGAATCAGAGCCTTTGATGGGTGGTTCTAGTTTTGTTGACATTGGGCTCAAGGTTGTCGTTCATCAGTACACAGGAACTGCAATGGCTTTCAAGCCGGAACATCTTCATGGAACGACACTTAGCTATGGACGCGCTAATTCGATTATTGCGATCACTTTTTCTCGACGTGTTAGTGATGCATGGGCTGAAGCAGTTAAACGTGAGGGAGAGCCACTTATTGCTTTTGAGAAAGTTGAAGACGAGGACTAAGTACTATGTTCGTATAAACAGATTGAATGTATGGAAATCGGCAAGGACTGTGACTTCTGTGTGACATATCTGATACAAACTATTATGTCTGAAATTCATCAAGCAGGTCATACTGAGCTACTCACAGCATTTCGTACTATCTATTATCAACTGGTGCACAGTGTGCAGGAAGCAGTGACTGGACATGCTGAAACAAATCGATTATCTCAGCTTGGTAACAGCATTGATGAATTCAACGAACAGGTCCAACAGGTAAGTGATTTTCTGCTAGTCCTGAAACACTTACAATGTGCACTAGTTTCCCCAAATTTTCGACACTAATGAATATGGAATTCTTTGCACAAGTATTGCAATGATGCAGGAAGAAATCCGATCAGCTTATCGCGAAGCATTAGATCAATCGCATCATGGCCATCCCTCTGTTATAGAGACTGTCTATACTGGCCGTCCTGGCCGTCCATCTATCCAGATAAACCCAGAATTTCTCCACTGGGCTTATTCACTTCGGAGCACATCATCTATCAGCCGGTTTCTTGGTGTTGGCCGACAGACTGTGCGAAATGCATTACTCTCTCATGGAATTGCCGAGCAACAGTTGGATCCATTTGTTTTCCACAGAGATGATAACCTGGGTGTTCTAATTGGACCAGAGACAACTCAGACTGGTCCTGATTCCCTTCTCGATCCCTCGGACCCAAATTATATTCCAAATTCTGGGCAGCCTCAGGCTCCGAGTCGCGATCACATCACATCTTATACAGGACCCATATCCTCTGCCACAGATGATGAATTGGACAGTCTAATCCTGCAGTTAAGACAGACTTTTGTCCGCGCAGGAAAGACTATGCTGCATGGAATGTTGAGAAGATTAGGATATCGTATTCCACACCACCGAATTCAGCAGTCACTTTTACGGATTGATCCTGTACATCGGGTGTTCGACCGCATACGAATCCGTCGCCGCGTTTACTCAGTTGCAGGACCGAATGCCTTATGGCACCATGATGGGCAGCATGGTGAGTATTTATGCTACATGCACAGTAGCAGAAAACATTCTAATAATTTGACGATTCAGGACTGATCCGTTGGGGAATTGTAATCCATGGCTTTATTGATGGATATTCACGGCTGATAACAGCTCTGCAAGCAAGTAATAATAATATGGGACAGACTGTTCTAGATCTGTTTTTGCGGGCAGTTGCTGTATACGGTGTTCCATCTCGTTTGCGGGGTGACCATGGTGTGGAAAATCTACAGGTTGCTGCGTGGATAGAAAGTTTCCGGGGGACACAGCATGGATCATATATATGGGGCCGGTAAGTCTTTTGGCAGCTTAATTAGACCCCATCTCATACTGGATCTTTCACACAGAAGTGTCCACAATGTTCGTATCGAACGGCTCTGGGTCGATGTTACTGCTCAGATTGGTGCTGCATGGTCAGCTGCATTCACTGCTCTCGAACTTCATCATGGGCTTGATATCAATAATGTCTATCATTTATGGCTCCTTCACCACCTCTTTCTTCCTATTCTCAATCAGCATCTCTCGTTTTTTGCCGAAGCATGGAATCACCACCGAATTCAGATTCGAAATGGACCAAACCGATCTCCTGCAGATATGTTCGGCTTTGATATGCTTGTTCATGGTGTTCGGGGTGACAGGCTATATGATGCAGACACCAATCTGACTGCAGATGAACTGGAGGTGTATGGGGTGGACTGGGCTGCACTAAACGATGATCATATTGTGCAATCAGTGCGTAGCTCTGCACCACAAAGTGAAGGAGCGACATCCTGGATTGGCCGTGCAGGTCCTCCAGACCATTTGAATGAAGTTCCACTTTTTCCGCCTGCCACTCCTTATACAGACGGTCCGGGAGATTTTGATGCAAGAATGGCTGTGTGGATGCAGACAGCAGGGGACATTTCTATTTCTGCTATATGGATATATGGAAATGCTCTGTCTCGTAGTATATATGGTGGTATATTTTAATTGTAGATTCACACTGTAAATCGAAAACCCTAGACAATTGTATTATAACATTAAAAAAAAGAGACTCTCCAGTATCACACTTTGATTAGCTCTATATACAGGTTACAGCATTCAGATTACATCTGCAGGTGTAGTAACAGGTGGTTATTTTTTGCCCATATGGTGATTCGAACCCTGGCCTTCATAGAGGCAATCCTCAGACGATATTTCACAGTCCTTAGATCACAGCCATTCAGCCATTGTGTCTTGCAGCCTGCTAAGGGTATCTACTATATTATAGCTGGTGCTGGTGTGCTGGCACACTGAACTAATGATGCACATTAATTGGGGAAAGCGATGTCATTTTCAGGAAAGCGATTTCGATTAAATAAACTAGTAATACTATACTGCCTGTAATGGGAGGTAGTTAAGCTGGATAGAAAAATGTTCGGTGGGGTTTGCTGGGTAGCGAACAGTAGTTAGGTAGCTGAAGACGAGAATGTTCAGTGGAAAAGACAGACATGATCGCTGGGCAACAGCAGTGTAGTGAAAAAGTAGGAAGAAAAATTATGATAGTAGTATATCTAAAGTAGTGAATGGCCTCCTAAAGCAGCAAGGGTTTCTATGAAAAGCCAGTGATTGAATGCAGATATAAAATCCTGGGGGTTGTTAGGCGAGGTGGGAGAGGATGATGAAGCGAGTTTAATAATATGCGAAGCAGGAATGCGAACAGCCTTGAGACAGGTTCTGAAACATATCTTACCTGCAGCCAGCATGACATCCCGGTTTCGTGCATCTGCATAAAGGGGATCATCGTCATCAGCAATAATAATCTGAGTAGGCAGTCACAATTAGCGATATTAGCTGATATGAGACAGACACCTACCGTGATCCTCTCGCTTGTGGTAGGGTCAATTGTAGGACAGCCTGTAGCAGCCCAGAGAAAAATCCGGGATCGGAAAGCTGGATCGTCGAGTTTGGTAAAATCAACGAGCAAACTAAATCCATCCTGGAGTGAATTAAACTCTTCTGGACAGGGTGCACCTGAGCCGCGAAGGAAGTCGGCAATAAGCTCAGATACTGAATGTGTGAGATCTGGTTGAGCTGCAGCGAGTCTGCGGAGGAAACCGACAGGTGGTAGCGAGTAGTGGAGATATGGTGCAAGACTTTCATAATCGCAAACCGATGAGGTCCAGAGAAGATTAAGAAAGATCTCGCTTCCTCCATTAAATGCTTTTGGAATCTAAAAACAGGTATACAGATATTAGCAATTCTGTAACCTCAACATATTTATTCCTTACCTCTAAAAATGAAAAGCCATTTCGGCACGAGACATTCGCTGATAATAAACACTTAAATCTTGATCATGATATGAAATCCAGTGCGATCGAAAGGGTTCAGTATCACCAGATGGGCCAGTTTCGAGCCAGTCAGTGATAGTTTGATAGAGCTCTGGATGCCATTCTTGAACAATGCCTGGAGTAAGCGAGTTGAAATCGAAACCATGTATGACGAAATGAAGTAAAAGGGGATTTAAGGGTTCGGGGCATATGCCAGCGATAAGCATGAGTGCACAAAGAGCCCCGAGCCTTTTGACATGGATAAGACGATTCTCAGTAACCATACCAGCCCGCCATCCTGGCCGACTAGTCTGAAGGGATGCACGAGCATTGTGTTTCGGTACAAACCAGCAAGAGAAGTTTATGAGATATCCAGCGAAAGCTGTATAAAGCACCTCCTGCTCGATTCCCTGGCCAAAAGTCAAACCGATGTGACCACGAGGATCTCTAAAAAGAAAAGATAAGCTAGAGTTTATAA
>WNGF01009777.1_pt1 | contig 10956 bp, 8 predicted proteins | sample 5400641 | NCBI WGS metagenome assembly WNGF01 (sample SAMN13153371, study PRJNA577476) | soil metagenome | isolation source: 80 cm soil or saprolite under grassland replicate 2 | place: USA:California | collected 2016-06-15 | reverse complement strand
TCCTGCCACTGAGTACACCTGCCCGCTGGCCGAGCACTCCGCATGCGCGAGATAGCAGACGAGCGGGCTCACGAACTGGGGCCCGAGTCTTTCCGCGAGCTCCGGCGGCAGCAGGTCGGCAGTCATCCGCGTGTACGCGACCGGCGCAATGACGTTGATCTTAATGTCGTACTTGGCGCCCTCGAGGGCCAGTGCCTTGGCCAGCCCGACCAGGCCCATCTTCGCCGAGGCATAGTTGGCCTGCCCGAAGCTGCCGAACAGCCCGGCCGGAGACGACGTCAGCACCACACGCCCGTAACCTTGCGTCCGCAGGTGCGGCCAGGCCGCGTGCGTGACGAGGAAGGACCCACGCAGGTGTACGCCCAGCACCGCGTCAAACTCCTGTGTGGTCATCTTCACAAAGCTCTTGTCACGCAGGATGCCGGCATTGTTGACAACCACGTCCACGCGGCCGAACTCGGATAGAGCGGTCTCCACGATCGCTTCCGCCCCCGGCTGGGTCGCGACATTGTCGCCGTTGGGGACGGCGATCCCACCGTCCTTGCGGATCTGCTCGGCCACGTCGCGGGCTGGGCCGCTCGAGGCGCCGGTACCATCCAGCGCCCCGCCGAGGTCATTGACGACGACCTTGGCGCCCCGGGCGGCGAGGTCAAGCGCATGCTCCCGGCCGAGGCCGTGGCCGGCGCCCGTGACGATCGCGACCCGCCCGCCGAAGCTCAGGTCCGCCATTGCTCCTCCTCGCCAGCCAGTGCGCGGATGGCTGGCACGGTTCAGTGGTATCACGGCGCAGCACGGGCCAGTCCAGCGGCTCGTCGCTGGTGGGGTCAGGGCGGATTATCCTTAACGACTGCGTATCGTGGCGCATTGTCCGGTTCGTGGTCCGTAAAAGGCGGGCCCAAACGTAACGCCCACCACCGATCACCCCTCGAGACGGTGTAAATAGGGAGGAGGGATTGTGAGCGTGATACCCGCGGGCGAGATACCCGTGCTCGCCGCGCCGGACCGCGGGCCACAAGCACCCCCGCAGGCGCGCCCGGAGTCCCCGCGCGTCTTATCCGCGCGACGTTTCTATCCACAACGTCCATCGTTTCGGGCAGAAGGGGATGGTGGTGCCAGCTACGCCACGGTCCACCCCGCACGCGACGCCCACCGGTGAGACGTCACCCGAGGGCCGCTTCGTTCGCCAACCCAACCGGTTCACCGGCCTGATTACCGCCGATGGAGCCGATGGTTATCCCGCCGAGCCAGGCCGGTATCACCTCTACGCGTCGCTGGCGTGCCCATGGGCGCACCGCACGCTCATCGCACGCCGGGTGCTTGGCCTTGAGCAGGTCATTGGCGTCACCATCGTCGACCCGATCAGGGATGAGCGCGGGTGGCGATTCACGACCAGCGCCGGCGGGCGCGACCCGCTTACCGGCGCGAGACTTCTTTCCGAGCTCTACTTCCTCACCGATCCCGGCCATTCCGGGCGCTTCACCGTCCCTTGTATATGGGACACCGGGACGCGGCGGATAGTGTCCAACGACTTCCTACAGCTGACGCTGACCCTGGAGACCGAGTTTCGGGCCTGGCACCGCCTCGGTGCACCCGACCTCTACCCGGTGGCCAGGCGCAGCGAGATCGACGCACTCAGTACGTTGGTGTATCACACGGTAAACAACGGCGTGTATAAGGCCGGTCTCGCTGCCACCCAGGCCGCCTACGAAGAGGCGTTCGACGCGCTTTTCACCACACTTGACGCGCTGGAGCAGCGATTGGCACGGCGGCGGTTCCTGCTCGGCGACCAGATCACCGAGGCCGACGTGCGCCTGTTCCCGACCCTCGCCCGCTTCGACGCCGTCTACTACTCCCACTTCAAGTGCAACCTGCGGCGACTCATCGACTACCCGAACCTCTGGGGCTATGCCCGTGATCTCTACCAGCGCCGTGGGTTTGGTGACACGACCGACTTCAGCCACATAAAGCGCCATTACTTTCAGACACAGCCCCAGCTCAACCCGGCCGGGATCGTGCCCAAGGGCCCGTATGTCAACTGGCTCGAACCGCACGGCAGAGACCGCCTGCCGTCGCGCGCCTGAGGGCCGCCGAGGCTGATGTCCGCCGAGTCGGACACGTTCTCTGCGGGTAGCCTGGTTGACGGTCAACGATTAGCGATCGGCCCCGAATCCGGAAGAGGGCGATGTCTGCCGTGCCTTCTGATCCGCCGCGCGGTTCCGCGGATCTCAGCCGCCAAGCACCCAACCATCGCCGTGACGGCGACCCTGGGACAGACGGTCCCAGAAACGGACAGATGTCACAGCAGCCGCGAAAAGCGGACTTCGGCCCCAACGAATGGCTCGTCGACGAGCTCTACCAGCGGTACCTGGCCGACCCGCGGGCGGTCGACCGGGCGTGGTGGAACTTCTTCGCTGACTACCAGCCCGACACCGGCTCTGGCCAGCCGACGGCACGGCCGGAAGCCCCCGCCAGCCCGCCCCCCGAGCCCGCAGCGCCACCAGCGCCCGCCCCGCCGGTTGCCGCACCAGCGCAGCGGGTCGCCAAGGCGGAGGCACGGCCCACGGCGGCCTCACCTCCGATGGACGCGAGCCAGATCCGGCTCCGTGGCGCAGCGGCCCGCACCGCCGTGAACATGGCCGCGAGCCTTTCCGTGCCCACGGCCACCAGCATCCGCTCCATACCCGCGAAGCTGCTGATCGACAACCGGATCGTCATCAATAACCATCTGAGGCGCGGCCGTGGCGGCAAGGTGTCCCTCACCCACCTGGTCGGCTATGCGGTGGTCAAGGCGCTCGCGGCGATGCCGCAGATGAATGCCTCCTACGCCGAGGTAGATGGCAAGCCAGCGCTCCGCCAGCCGGAACACGTGAACCTCGGCCTCGCGATCGACGTGGTCAAACCGGACGGTTCGCGGCAGCTGCTCGTACCAAACATCAAGGCTGCCGAGACAATGGATTTCCGGCAGTTCTGGATGGCCTACGAAGACGTGGTGCGTAAGGCACGCCCGTCGGGAAACGCCAGGCTGGAGGTCGCCGACTTCGAGGGCACGACGATCAGCCTCACCAACCCAGGGACGATCGGTACCGTCCATTCGGTGCCGCGGCTGATGCCAGGGCAGGGCTGCATCATCGGCGTGGGCGCCATGGAATACCCGGCCGCCTACCAGGGCGCTTCGGAAGAGACGCTGGCCAGGCTGGCGGTCAGCAAGATCATGACGCTCACCTCCACCTATGACCATCGGATCATCCAGGGCGCCCAGTCAGGCGAGTTCTTGCGCCGCATTCACCAGCTGATGCTCGGCGGGGACGGTTTCTACGACGAGGTCTTCCACTCGCTGCGGCTGCCCTATGAGCCGGTGCGCTGGGTGCGGGACATCGCGGCCGGCCATGAGGACGACATCGCCAAATCGGCCCGGGTGCAGGAGCTCATCCACGCCTACCGGGTCCGCGGCCACCTGATGGCGGATACCGATCCGCTCGAATACCGGCAGCGCAAGCATCCCGATCTCGATATCAATCAGCACGGCCTGACGCTATGGGACCTGGAGCGCGAGTTCGCCACGGGCGGGTTCGGCGGCCAGGCGCTGATGAGGCTACGGGAAATCCTTGGTGTGCTGCGCGACTCGTACTGCCGCACCGTCGGCATCGAGTACATGCACATCCAGAACCCGGAGGAGCGGGCCTGGCTGCAGGCACGCATCGAGCGACCGCACAGCAAGCCGAGCCATGACGATCAACTGCTTATCCTCAGCCGCCTGAACGTCGCCGAGGCGTTCGAGATGTTCCTGCAGACCAAGTTCGTCGGGCAGCGAAGGTTCTCACTCGAGGGCGCCGAGTCGCTGATCCCGCTGCTCGACGCGGTCCTGACGGAGGCCGCGAGGGCTGGGCTGGAAGAGGCCGTCGTTGGCATGGCTCACCGCGGCAGGCTGAACGTGCTGGCCAACATCGTCGGCAAGTCGTACGCGCAGATCTTCCAGGAGTTCGAGGGCAACCTTGACCCGCGCACCGCACACGGGTCCGGTGACGTGAAGTATCACCTGGGAGCCGATGGCGACTTCGTCGCCACCGACGGCGGCAAGATCCACACATCCTTGGTCGCCAACCCCAGCCATCTCGAGGCGGTTGACCCCGTCCTCGAGGGAGTTGTCAGGGCGAGACAGGACCTCATCGACAAAGGGGAGCCCGGCTTCACGGTGCTTCCCGTGCTGATTCACGGCGATGCGGCATTCGCCGGGCAGGGCGTGGTGGCAGAGACACTGAACCTGTCCCAGCTGCGCGGCTACCGAACGGGCGGCACGGTGCACATCGTGGTCAACAACCAGGTGGGCTTCACCACAGCGCCGCAGCACTCCCGGTCCAGCGTCTACTGCACCGACGTGGCGAGGATGATCCAGGCCCCCATCTTCCACGTCAACGGCGACGATCCGGAGGCCGTGGTCAGGGTCGGCCATCTGGCGTTTGAGTACCGCGAGACGTTCCGCAAGGACGTCGTCATCGACGTCGTCTGCTACCGGCGGCGGGGGCATAACGAGGCGGACAACCCCTCGTTCACGCAGCCGCTCATGTACGACCTGATCGATGCCCGGCGGTCCACGCGCAAGCTCTACACCGAGGCACTGATCGGCCGCGGCGATATCACCATGGAAGAGGCGGAGCAGGCGCTGCGCGACTACCAGCAGCAGCTGGAGCGCGCGTTCACAGAGACCCGTGAGGCGGCCGAGCGCCCCATTGAGCCCGGCGCGGTGATCAAATCAGAACCTGAGATCTGGGCACGGATCGACCATGAAGCGGCCGCGACCGCGATCAGCGACGAGACCATCAAGCAAATTATCGACACCCAGCTCAACGTGCCGGACGGATTCACCGTCCATCCGCGCCTGCAGCCACAGCTGCAGCGCCGGGCCGCCGCGATCAGTGATGACGCCATCGACTGGTCCACGGGGGAAATGCTGGCCTTCGGCGCCCTGCTGATCGACGGTTACCCCGTCCGCCTCGTCGGCCAGGACACCAGACGCGGCACGTTCGGCCAGCGTCACGCGGTCCTCGTTGACCGCCACTCCGGTGCCGAGTACACGCCGCTCAAGCAGTTCGACCGCGGGACGACGAAGTTCTACGTGTACGACTCACTGCTGTCCGAGTTCGCGGCGATGGGGTTCGAGTACGGCTATTCGGTGGCACGGCCGGATGCGCTGGTGTGCTGGGAGGCTCAGTTCGGTGACTTCGGCAACGGCGCACAGTCGATCATCGACGAGTTCATCAGCTCCGGTGAGCAAAAGTGGGGCCAGCAATCCAGCGTCGTCCTGCTGCTGCCACACGGCTATGAGGGCCAGGGACCTGACCACTCGTCGGCCAAGATCGAGCGCTTTCTCGGGCTCTGCGCGCAGGACAACATGACGGTCGCACAGCCATCCACGCCAGCGAATTACTTCCACTTGCTGCGCTGGCAGGCGACGAGCGGGCGCCGCAAGCCGCTGGTGGTGTTCACACCCAAGTCGATGCTGCGGCTGAAAGCCGCCGCGTCGCGGGTCGCCGACTTCACCGGCGGCTCATTCCGTCCGCTTATCGCCGACACCGCTGGTCCGGGGCGGGTGCGGCGCGTGCTGCTGTGCTCAGGAAAGCTGTCGTACGAGCTGGCCGCCCATCGCGCCGCAGGCCACGACGACTCGACCGCGATCGTGCGGGTCGAGCGCCTGTACCCGCTGCCGATCGAGGAACTTAAGGCTGCGCTGGCCACCTACCCGTCGGCGCGCGAACTCGTATGGGTCCAAGAGGAGCCCGCCAACATGGGCGCCTGGCCCCGGGTCGCGCTGAAGGTTCCCGCCCTCCTTGGTCGTCCCATCACGCGAGTATCGCGACCCGCGAGTTCGGCGCCAGCGGTCGGATCGGCCAAGATGCACGCGGCGGAGCAGCGGGCGATCATCGAGGCCGCGTTTGCGGCGGAACCGGGCGCGACAGACTGAGATGTACTTCACGGACCGCGGCATCGAGGAACTTGCGCAGCGACGAGGCGACGACGAGGTCACCTTGTCGTGGCTGGCTGAGCGGCTGCGGGAGTTCGTGGATCTGAATCCGGGTTTCGAGGATCCAGTGGAGCGGCTGGCCGCCTGGCTCGCCGGTCTCGACGAGGACGAATAGCGGGCCTGCTGAACCGGACCCGTTCAAGATCACGAAAGTCAGCTACCAGCGGGGCCCGCGGCTCTACCACCTGCGCCGCATGCCGCTAGAGTCGAGATACATCTCGATTAAGAGATAGACGAGATATATCGTATTTTGTAGTAGCGTCTCAGGTAGTCGCTCTGGTGCGATGAAGGGAGCCTGCAATGGCGCGGTGGATCATCGACACGCCAGACAGCCTAACGTTCGACGGCGTGGTCGCGCTCAGGATCCGCCTGGTCTCGGGTTCGGTAGCCGTGCTTGCGGCGGAGGACTCGCCGCGCATCGACGTCGAGTCAGTGAACGGCCAGCCGCTGCTCGTCACGCACGAAGCCGGGATCTTGACCGTGACATATGAGGACATGACCTTGGACGGCGTCCTTGGCTGGCTCCGTCCACAGCGCCACTCGGCCAGCATCGCGATAACCGTGCCCAAGGAGTGCCCCACGCAGCTCGGCGTTGTCAACGCCGCCGCCGTCGTGTCCGGCATGTCCGCGCGGACCTCGCTCAAGAGCGTTTCCGGCGGCATCACGATGGATGGCGTGACCGGGAACGTTGACGCGAACACGGTGTCGGGTGATCTTGAAGCGCAAGACGTCGAGGGCGAGGTCGCGTTCAAGAGCGTGTCCGGGGATTTGACGATCGCAGGGGGATCGCTCAGGCGGCTTGACGCCAAGACGGTCAGCGGCCGGATCACCGCGGACGTCGATATTGCCCCCTCGGCATCTCTGCAGGCCGCATCGGTGTCAGGTGATGTGGCGGTACGGCTGCCGGCGACGGTAAGCGCACGTGTCGACCTCCGCTCGGCCTCCGGCCGCGTTGAGAGCGCGTTCGACGGCCTCGCCGACACGCGCAAGCCAGGAAGCACAAGCGTGGCAGGAACCCTCGGGTCCGGTGACGGGAGACTGTCCGTGAGCACCATGTCGGGGACGGTCATCCTGTTGCGGCGCACCCCGCCGGCGGGCCAGGAGCGGTCCCGCGTCGGCACAGAGGAGGCACGATGAGCCCGGTGTTTGGACACGGGCGACTGCGGCTGTACTTGCTCAAGCTCCTCGACGAGGCGCCCCGGCATGGCTACGAGGTGATCCGGCTCCTCCAGGACCGGTTCATGGGCGTGTACGCGCCGTCGCCCGGGACGATTTACCCCCGTCTCGCCCGGCTTGAGGAGGAGGGCTTCCTGACGCATGAAGAGGCGAATGGCCGCAAGATCTACCGGATCACCGACAAGGGTCGCGAGGAGATCAACCGCCGTCTCGGTGAACTCGACGAGCTGGAGCAAGAGATCACAGAGTCGGTCACCGGTATCGCGCGCGAGATGAAGGAGGACGTGCGGGAGACGGTACGCAGCCTGCGCGAGGAGTTGACCTGGGCCACGCGCGAGGTGCGCACGGAGGACAGGCGGTCCGCGCACGAGCGAGCACTGCAGGCTCGCGACGAGGCGCGTGAGCATGCACGGCAGGTGCGAGAAGAGATGCGCGAGGCCCACACCGGCGACCGTGACATGAGCGGTGAGCATGGCAGGCAGGACGATGACGCCGGGGCAGGCCGTAACTGGAGCGACTGGACCGGGTGGCAGGACTGGACGCGCTGGACCGACTGGCCCGGGCGACGGCGCCGCGGACGTGATCGCGGCGCGGGCGGCGCGGGGCCGGACTTTGAGGGTCTGGCCAGAGAGTTCGGCAACGAGGTGCGGCAGGCCATCCGGCAAGCCGGTGCGCTCGGCGAAGGGGCGATGGAGGAGTTGCGGACCATCCTCGAGGATGCGCTCGAGCGGATCCGTACCGATGTGTTCGGCGCCGCGAAGCAGCGGCCGGCCGACACGGGATCCGCCGACGAGCGCAGGCCCAGCGAACCAGGCGGCCCAAGGAGCGAGGGCCGGCAGGAAGAGCCCGCTGGCGGCGGCAGCGAACCGACCTCCTGAGATGTCGCTGGCACGACTCGGCTACAAGTTGAAAACGACCTTTCCGAAGAGGTCCCCCTCCAGCATCGCGGTGAAGCCATCACGTGCCTTGCCCAAAGGCAGTTCCCTGTCGATGACCGGCCGCACCCCCGTCTGCTCGCAGAACCGCAGCAGCCGGCCCAGTTGATCACGGCTGCCCATGGTGCAGCCAACGATGGAAAGCTGCAGGAAGAACACGCGCGTCAGATCCGCGGTCGGTGCCGCGCCGCTCGTCGCGCCGCACACCACGATCCGGCCACCTGGCCGCAGCGACCTGATTGAGTGTGCCCAGGTGGCCTCGCCAACGCTCTCCATGACCGCGTCCACTCGCTCCGGGAGCCGCGCGCCGACGGGAAATGCCTGTTCCGCACCCAGGCGGAGCGCACGCTCCCGCTTGGCCTCGCTGCGGCTGGTGGCCCAGACCCGGAATCCGGCCGCCCGGCCGAGCTGGAACAGCGCCGTGGCAACACCTCCGCCCGCGCCTTGAACGAGAACTGTCGCGCCCGGCTGCACTCCTGACTTGTCGAACAACATCTTGTAGGCGGTCAGGTAGGCGGTCGGCAGGCACGCCGCCTCGGCCAACGACAGGCAGGCCGGTTTGGGCAGCAGGTTGCGCCTTGGGACCGCCACCTTGGCCGCGAACGTGCCGTCGTAGCGTTCGGAGAGCAGGGAACGCCGGGGGTCGAGGGTCTCATCACCCCCGCCCGCCGCCGCGTCGCCGATGACGGCGTGTACGACAACCTCGTTGCCGTCGTCGTCCGTTCCCGCGGCGTCACAGCCAAGCACCACGGGCAGCCGGTCCGCCGAGATGCCGACCCCGCGCAGGGTCCACAGATCGTGGTGGTTGAGCGAGGTCGCTTTAACCGAGACGGTGGCCCAGCCAGGTTGTGGTTCAGGTTCTGGACGCTCGCCGAGTTCCAGGCCGTTCAGCGGTTCGTCTGGGTCGATGCGCGCGGCCGTAACAGCAAACATGTTCCGGATGTTACGGGGACTCCGGGCCATCGGGCTCGGGGGGCGTCCCCCGGCGCCCGCTCAGTCCAGCGGGTGGCGCCCGCGCAGCCCGGGAACTTGGCGAAGTCACGGTCCGTCGAGATCAACTCGCACGACGGGCGCCGCGGGTGCGCCGTTTCCCGCCCGCTTCCCCACCCGGTGTGTAATACTCAATTCGCGGGTACAGTTCTTACTCGCGCTTTTCGAGGATCCCCGCTGGTAAGGACCGGGATTGGATCTCAGCTCTTACGCCGAGCTTGCCGTACGGCTGGTGAACACCGACGATCCCGCGGACTCGGCCCGAGACGACCTGCGAGATCTGGATGCGCTGCGGGCGCTTGTCGCCGACCGCCCGCATCTGAATATGCGGGTTACCCGCAATGACCTCGACGCGCTGCGCCTGCTGCGCGCGGAGTTGCGGAAGGTCTTCTCCGCATCGGCGGGCGGCGAGGGCGCCGATGCCGTGGAGATACTCAACGCACTGCTCATCCAGCATCCAATCCACCCGCAGATATCCGGGCACGACGGCCAGCGCTGGCACCTGCACTTGACTGAGAGCGGATCGGTCGCTGACAAGTACGCGGCCGGCGCGGTGATGGGGCTGGCCGTACTCGCCATCGAGGTCGGCATCGACCGGCTTGGGCTCTGCCAAGCGGCTTCGTGCAACGCGGTCTTCGTCGACACGAGCACCAACCGGTCCCGGCGCTACTGCTCGGACAGGTGCGCGAGCCGGTCGAATGTGGCCGCCTACCGGGCGCGGAAACAACGCGGTGATGAGAGTGCACCCGCCGCACCTCGTACCGCCGCTACCGCCCGCGCGCCGTCTGCTCCGCCGGCCTCTCCGGCCCGGGGCACTGGTACCGCGCGCTGACGACATATACGGACCGTATAGACCGAGGCCGACTGGTGCGCCCCACGACACGCTGACTTGCCTACCGCATTCTTGCCATTGGTTGTCGACAACGCGTATAAGTAACCTGCCGACCTGCTGTTCTGTGATCCGCGTTATCGAAATGACGCCAAGTGAGCACTTCTCATAGTTAGCGCTGATCCCTACGATGATCCCACTCGGAACACATGAGAGGCTGGCGCGTTCCGTGCAGGATCTTCACTCAACAGGTCGCTAGCGCACGCAGACGGACCCGAAAGAAGGTTCGGACATGGCAACTGAGTCTGTAGTTACCCCGACCAGACCCGCAGATGTCGGCCTCAAGCGAGAGCTGGGGTTCGTCGGCGCCACCTGGGCGTCGGAGACTTCGATCATCGGCTCCGGCTGGCTGTTTGGGGCATGGCTGGCCGCTGCGGCGGCCGGGACCGCGGCCTTGCTGGGATGGATCATCGGCGGAGTCGCCGTCCTGATCCTGGCGCTCGTTCACGCCGAGCTGGGCGCCATGTACCCGGTGGCCGGCGGCACCGCGCGATTCCCGCACTTCGCGTTCGGCAGCGTGGCCGGCATCTCGTTCGGCTTCTTCTCGTATGTGCAGGCGGTCACGGTGGCGCCGATCGAGTGCTTCGCGGCGCTGCAATACATCTCCTACTACTGGCATGGCGTCTTCAACGCGGACACGGGTGTCACGACGGGGTACGGCATCCTACTTTCCATCCTCCTGATGGCGATCTTCACCGTGATCAACTTCCTGGCCATGCGCCTGTTCGCCCGCGTCAACAACATCGTCACGTGGTGGAAGGTCGCGATTCCGGTGATCGCCATCATCGCGCTGCTCACCCAGTTCCGTGGCAGCAACTTCGGCTCGCACGGCGGGTTCATGCCGTATGGCATCAAGAGCCTGTTCGCCGCGATTCCGTCGGCGGGCATCATCTTCGCCTACCTCGGCTTCGAGCAGGCCGACCAACTGGCCGGCGAGATCAAGAACC
>WNGF01017724.1_pt1 | contig 10957 bp, 6 predicted proteins | sample 5400641 | NCBI WGS metagenome assembly WNGF01 (sample SAMN13153371, study PRJNA577476) | soil metagenome | isolation source: 80 cm soil or saprolite under grassland replicate 2 | place: USA:California | collected 2016-06-15 | reverse complement strand
GACGTTCGCCTTCCCGTCCACCTCCTCGGAGATGGCGAAGAGGTACTCGTCCTTCACCGGGTCGAGCGCGCGCAGCTCGAGGCTGTAGACGTTCGCGAAGCGGTGCAGCGACGCGAGCAGGAGCGCTCGCGTCCCGGTGGCGCGCCCCACCTCGCGCGCGAGCGGCTCGTCGATGCGCGGCGCGTCCTCGCGCCCGAGCTTCTTCAGCTCGTCGCGGAGGCGCGAGCGCGTCAGCACGTGGAGCTTGCGCGACTGCTCGAGCGAGGTGATGAGCATGCCCGAGAGGCCCTCGAGATCGGCGTCGCCGGTCTCGTTCACGACGTCGGCGACCGCCACCGTCACGTGCTCGAGCGCGCGCGCGTTGAGGACGCGCATCCACAGCCCCACAGCGGCTCCGAGCGCGGCCGCGAGCGCCACGAGCGACGCCGCGGCGAGCCGGCGCCGGTGCCGACGCGCCAGCGCCACGGGATCGAGCGCCCGCGCGACGTCGGCGAGCTCGTCCACGACCTCGAGCGCCGACGGCGGGCGGCCCGCGGGGTCCTTCGCGAGGAGCCTGCCGACGAGCGCGGAGAGGCGCGGCGGGATGTGCTTCGCCGCGGGCTCCGGCGAGGGCGTCGCGTCGAGGACGGTGCTCTGCCCGCCCTTCACCTCGAAGGGCATCCTCGCGGTGAGCATCCGGTACAGGAGGACGCCCAGGCCGAAGAGATCCGTCCGCTCGTCCTCGTTCTCGCCGCCGTACTGCTCGGGGGCCATGTAGCCCGGCGTCCCACCGCGGGCGCCGCCCGCGCCGAGCAGCCGCGCGAGACCGAAGTCGAGCACCTTCACCTTGCCGTCCCCGCAGAGGAAGACGTTGCCCGGCTTCAGGTCACGGTGGATCACCCCGGCGGCGTGCGCGTGCACGAGGGCCTGTGCCACCTCGCTCGCGACGCGGACGGCCTCCCACGGGGGAAGAGGGCCCGGGTCGATGCGTCGTGACAGCGGGGCGCCGCGGAGCAGCTCCATGATGAGGAACGGGCCCGCGGGGCAGCTCCCGAAGTCGTGGATCGTGACGACGTTCGGGTGGTTCAGCTGCGCCGCCGCCTCGGCCTCCCGCCGGAGGCCCTCCACCTGCTTCTCGTCGAGCGCACGGCCGGGTCGGAGCGCCTTGAACGCGACGAGGCGGCCGAGCTCCACGTCGCGCGCCTCATAGACGATGCCGAAGCCGCCGCGGCCCGCCTCGCGGACGAGCTCGAACCGGCCCACCACCTCGCCAGGGCTGAGCTTCTTCTGCCAGGCCTCGCCGATCCGCGCCTCCGGCGTGCGAGCCAGCTCCTCGAGGAGGCGCGTGAGGGCGTCGGCCGCGCCGCCGGTGGGAGCGTCGCTGCCGTCCGGCACCGAGGCCTCTGGCGAGGGTTGCAGATCGAAGGTCATGTCCGGCAGCCGGGCAGATTGTAGGCGAACCGCCTGGGCAACGGGCACGGGCCTCGTCAGCGCCGCTCGGTGGCCGATCCTCCTGGCGCCGCGCCCTCAGCGCTGCCGAGCGGACGCGAGCACAGCGGCCAGGGCGGCCGTCATGGGCAGTCCCGTCCGCTCCTCGACGAACAGCCACTGGCCCGCCGGATTGAGCTCGAGGAAGACGTGCTCTCCGCTCGCCCGGCGGCGCAGGTCCACCGCGGCGTACTCCAGCCGGAGCTCCGAGACGAGCCGACGCAGGCGATCCTCGACCCCTCGCGGCAGCTCCACGGGCGCCACGCGGGCGTGCTCGAGGTCGACGCGGAAGTCCTGCGGGCAGCTCGTCCCCCGCGCGTCGATCTCCGCGGCGAAGACGCGCTCGCCGGCGAACGTCACCCGGAGGTCCACGCCTTCCACAAATTCCTGGAAGATGACCGGAGCGTAGCGTACCGCGTCGATGCCGGCCAGCTCGGCGGGGCCGACGAAGCGCGTCTCGCGCCAGTCGTCCGGCGTGGCGGAGAGCGCCTTGTGGATGAGGCGAGCCGGGGCGCGCGCCTCCACGAACGCGCGTGCCTGGGCCGGATCGTTCGTGACGAGCGTGGCGGGCACCGCGAGGCCGAGCCGTTCCGCCAGGGCGAGGTGATACGGCTTGTGGGTCGCCGCCTCGTCGTGCGAGGGGTGGTTCACCCACAGCGCATCGAGCGCGAGCCACATCCCCGAGAGCGCCTCGTGACACTCGCGCCGGATGAACCCGGCGTCCCTCTGCCGCTCCGGGTGCGGGACGTACGGCAACGGGCGCCGCCACCACACGGCGGACACGTCGTCCGGATCGACGCTCGGGCCGCCGGGAAGGTGGAGCGCGCTCTGCCCGCCGCCGTTGTATGCAAGGGCGAGGCGCGTCTCCTGTGGGAAGCGCGCCGTGTCGAGGAGCGCGTGCGCCGCGCCCGTGCTCGCGAGCGCGGCGGCGACCGTCCGGTAGTGCTCGTCCCCGGCGTGAGAGACGACGAGGATCACTTCCGCTCGCGCAGGAGCTGCGACCAGCGGTGGATGAGCCGGCGGAAGTGCTGCCGCTCGGCCTGCATCGCCACGAGACCCTCGGGGGGCAACTCGCCCTTCCAGCACTGGTCGTCCAGCTCGCCGATCCTGCTCCAGCTGTCGTGGAGCTGCGTCACCACGCCCTTGAGATCGAGCGCGGGCCCGCCACTCTTTTCGAAGAGGGCGTCATGCTCCGGCTTCAGCTCCGCCCAGAGCGGCGGACACGGCTTGAGGGGGTGACCGTACTCGGGGTGGAACGGTCCGTGGAACTGTCCCGGGTCCCACTGGCACGTCCTCTCCATCTCTCCCTTCTCGTTCTTCCGGTCCGGGCACCGGTGGTCTTTGCCGTAGTCGTACTCGTACATGCAGTATTGAGGATCGCACCCCTGCGCGGTGCGTTGGTCGAGGAGGAGCGACTGGGTCGAGTAGTAGTAGAGGATGTGGTCGCTTGCTCCGCACGATCCCGCCATGACGTCCCTCCGGGCCGACGTGTTGCGTCGGCGTGATGGCCAGCCGCGCGAGCCCCTTGCCAAGAAGCTCGGCCGCGTCGACCGGCACGTTCGGGGTTTGACTATTCGTAGATACGCCGTCCGTGCAAAGCCTTCAACTGACCCAGATCGGGTCGGTCTGCCAGGGGAGCGGAGCGCCGATCAGCGGACCCGCTCGCGCAGCGCCCGCGCCTCTCTCGGGAGCGTGAGATCGCGGTCCGCTCGAGCGCTCAGCGCGAGCAGGCGCTCGAGCTCCGCCTGCGCGCGCGGCGCGTCCCCGAGGCGAGCATGGGCCGCCGCCGCGAGGAACATCGAACGCGGAAGGGCCCAGCTCCGCCAGAGCCCGTTGGGCCAGAGACCCTGGAACCGCTGGACCGCCTCCACCGTGCAGGCATCGTCGCCGTCGTCCGCGCACACCTCGGCGAGGAGGTACGACGGCGCGGGGGCGTCGTAAGGCAGAGGATCGGTCGCGTCGAGCGCGCGCAGCGCCTGCTTCGCGGCGGCGCGTTCGCCCGTGCGCCATGACCGCATCGCGTCGTAGAGCCCGCGCCGGGAAGAGCCCGGGGGCAGCGCGCTCGCGAGCGCGTCCGCGCGCTCGAGCTCGCCCCGGAAGGCGAGCCAGATGGACAGCGATCCCCCGAAGTCGCGATCGGCCATCGCGACGTCGCGCGCCTCCGCGAGCACCGGCCCGAGATCGGCGTCGCCGAGGAGGAGCAGCGCGCGGCCGAAGTGGAAGTCGGCCTCGGGCTGGGCCGAGCGGAGCGATTCGAAGATGGAGAGCGCCTCCGCGCGCCGCCCCTCGGCGCGGACCACGTTCGCGAGCCAGATCCCGGCCCGAGCCCCTGCCCCGCGCGCCGCCCGGAGCTCCGTCTCCGCGGCGCCCACCTCGCCCCGGAGGACGAGCACCTTGGCGAGATCGAGGGTCGCCGCCTCGCCGCCCTGCGCGAGCGCGCGGCGCGCCGTGCTCACAGCCGTGTCGAGCTCGCCCAGCCAGGCGTGGGCCTTGACGAGCGCGTGATCCGTGCGCGGCGAGGGCGGCAGGCGAGACCAGCGCTCGACGTGCTGCCGGAGCTCGTCCTGCCGGCCCAGGGCGCCGAGATCGTCGGTGACGTGATCGAGGACCCACTCGAAAGTCGGGTCGAGCGCCAGCGCCCGCTCGAAATAGGGAACGGCGTGCGCGATCTCCCCGCGGTGATGACGGAGATCCCCCACGAGGAACAACGCCTGCTTGTCCTCGGGGAAGGCGCCGAGCACCTTGCCGTAGAGCGCAAGCGCGTCGTCGTCCTGCCCATCGAGGTGCGCCTTCCAGGCGCGGATCACGAGCCGCTCCTTCGCCGGCGCGCGGTCGATGAAACGCATGGCCTCCGAGATCGAGGTGGCGGCGTCCCCGGTGTGCTCGGACGCCTCGATCCAGGCGAGCTGATAGTGCGCGAGCGCGAAGGTCGGATCGATGGCGAGCGCCTTCCGGAACAGCTCCGCGCAGGAGCCTACGCTGGTCCAGCTCTCCCCGCGCGACGGCCGATCGACGCAGTCCACTCCGGCGAAGTAATGCTGGTACGCCTCCAGGCTGGCCGTGACCGCCTGCGCCACCCGCACCTCCGAGGCGCGCACGTCGGCTTCGCGCTCGTTCAGATCGCGCCGCGTCGCCTCCGAGACGAGGTCGATGAGGCCGGGGATGCTCGCCTTGCCGTTGCCGTGCTTTTCCAGCGTGAAGAGGTAGGAGTCGGCCGCGGGATCGAGCGCCTTCAGCTCGAGCGAGTAGAGGTTCTCGAAGCGGCGGATGGAGGCGAGGAGCGCCTTCGCCCCGGCCCGGCGCCCGACCTCGCGCGCGGTGTGCTCGTCGATGCGATCGGCCTCCCCGATCTTCCACTGCCGCGTGAGGTCGAACACCCGGGACCGCGTGAGGACCGCCAGTCGGTGCGACTGCTCGAGCGAGGTGATGATCAGCCCCGACAGGCCGTCGAGGTCCTTCTCCCCCGTCTCGTTCACGACGTCGGCGACCACCACCGTCAGCCGCTCGCGGGGCGCGGCCACGCGCGTGCGCACGACGTACGTGCCGACGAGCGCGCCGAGCCCGGCCGCGGTGGCGACGGCGAGCAGGAACCGGCGCCGGCGGCGCGCGACGGCCGGCGCGTCGAGGCGGCGGCCGATCGCGATGAGCTCCTCGAGGACCGCCGCCGGGCTCGCGGGACGAGAGCGCGGATCCTTGGCGAGCAGGTGCTGGACGAGGCGCGGGAGGGCTCGCGGCGCCCCCGGGAGGTCGGGCGCCGGGGCGGGGCCCGGATCGAGCGCGGCGCTCCGGCCGCGCTCGACGGCGTAGGGCAGCGCGCCCGTGAGCATGTAGTGCAGCACGCAGCCGAGCGAGAAGAGATCCGTCCGCTCGTCGTCGGGCTCCCCGCGCCACTGCTCCGGCGCCATGAAAGCGGGCGTGCCGCCGTGCGCGCCGGCGCTCCCGAGCAACCGCGCGAGGCCGAAGTCGAGCACCTTCACCGCGCCGTCCCTGGCGAGGAAGACGTTGTCCGGCTTGAGATCGCGGTGCAGCACGCCCGCCGCGTGCGCGTGCACCAGCGCGCGGGCCACCTCGGTGGCAACGTAGACCGCCTCGCGCGCTCCCATGCGGCCGCGGGCCAGCCGCGTCCCGAGCGTCTCGCCGTGCAGGAGCTCGAGGATGAGATACGGGCCGGCGTCGCACGTCCCGAAGTCGTGCAGCGTGACGATGTTCGGGTGATTGAGCCGCGCCGCGGCCTCCGCCTCGCGACGCAAGGCCTCGACGTGGTCCGCCTGCAGCGCGCGCGTCGGGCGCAGCGCCTTGAAGGCGACCGACCGGTTCAGGTGGAGATCTCGCGCCTCGTACACGACGCCGAAGCCGCCCCGCCCGATCTCGCGCAGGAGCTCGAACCGTCCGACCGTCTGGCGAGGCTGCAGCCCGGCGTGCGGCGTGACGGAGATCCCGGCGGCCGGCGCACGAGCGAGCTCCGCCAGGAGCCGGGAGAACGCGTCCGGCGACGTGGGGCCGGGCACCTCGAACGGTGCGTCGCGCGCGGGCTCCGCAGGGCCTTCCATGTTCCCTTTCGTGAACCGAGCGCAACATTCTAGTACGCGCTCGACTCGCGGCGCTCGCCGTGCCCTCCTGAGACGTCCCGGCGTGGCATTCCGCTTGCTCCTCGACCGTGTGTCCGTCGCGCTTGTGACCGAGCCGTCTGCCGCCTACCATTCCCGCACCCTTCCGTCGGCCTCATCCTTCCGAGGTGACCGTGCCTGCCAAGATCAAGCCCGTTCTGCTCGTCGTCCTCGACGGTTGGGGCTTGCGCCAGGAGCGCGAGGCGAACGCCATCGCGATCGCCGAGACGCCCAACATGGACGCGCTCATGCGCGACTATCCCTGGACCGCGGTGAAGACGAGCGGTCTCTCCGTCGGACTCCCGGAGGGGCAGATGGGGAACTCCGAGGTGGGCCACACCAACCTCGGCGCCGGGCGGATCGTCTACCAGGACCTCGTCCGCATCAACCGCGCCGTCGAGGACGGCTCGTTCTTCCGGAACCCGGTCCTGCTCGAGGCCATGCGCCGCGCGCGGCTGGGCACCGGGACGGTCCACTTGATGGGCCTCTTCTCGGACGGCGGCGTGCACAGCCACGTCGAGCACCTGCACGCGCTGCTCGAGCTGGCGCGGCGCGAGGGCGTGCCGAAGGCTTTCGTGCACGCCTTCCTAGACGGCCGGGACACCCCGCCGCGCAGCGGCCTCGGTTACGTGCGGGACTTCGAGAAGCGGGTCGCGGAGAAGGGGTACGGCCAGATCGCCACCATCATGGGCCGCTACTACGCGATGGACCGCGACAAGCGCTGGGATCGCGTCGCCCTGGCGTACGCGGCGATGGTCCGCGGCGACGGGTTCCGGAGCGCGAGCCCCGCGCGCGCGATCGAGGAGGCATACCAGCGCGGGGAGAACGACGAGTTCGTGAAGCCGACCGTCATCGTCGGTGGCAGCGGCGAGCCGCGGGCGCGCGTGCGCGACGGGGACGCGGTCGTGTTCTTCAACTTCCGCGCCGACCGCGCGCGCGAGATCACGCGCGCCTTCGCGGAGGAGGGCTTCAAGGAGTTCGACCCGAGCCCCCGCCCTCGGCTCGCGTACTACGCGTGCATGACGGAGTACGACAAGACGTTCGCCCTGCCGGTCGCGTACACCCCGGACCAGCCCGGTGAAGGTGGAGGATCACCTCCTTCAGCGTCTGGACGCGCTTCTCGCGGTTGTTGATGAGCTCGCTCATGCCGTGGTGCCGTCGCCGCGCGACGTGAAGACCTACGACGAGAAGCCGGAGATGAGCGCCCGCGAGGTGACCGACAAGCTCGTCCACGCCATCGACTCGCGGAGGTACGGGTTCATCCTGGTCAACTTCGCGAACCCCGACATGGTCGGGCACACGGGCATCCTCGACGCCGCCGTGAAGGCGGTGAAGGTGGTGGACGAGTGCGTCGGCCGGCTGTGGAAGGCGGCGCGCGCCGCCGGCATGGCCATGGTCGTCACGGCCGATCACGGCAACTGCGAGATGATGGTCGACCCGGCGACGGGCCAGCCGCACACGGCCCACACGCTCGGGCCGGTGCCGTTCGTCCTCTGCGACCCGGACTTCAAGGGGGCGAAGCTGCGTGCCGAGGGCGTGCTCGCCGACGTGGCGCCGACAGCCCTTCAGATCATGGGCCTCCCGCAGCCGCCGGAGATGAAGGGGCTCGGCCTCGTGGTGCGCTAGATGCTCATCGCCGTCGGCGAGGCGCTCCTCGATCTCCTCTACCCGCCGCGGTGCGCCGCCTGCGGAGAGGGGCTGTTCTCCTCCGCCGAGGAGCCCTTCTGCGCCGTCTGCGCCGGCGCCGTCGACCCGGTGCCCGGCGGCTGCGCGCGCTGTGGCCTGCCGGGGCCGGACGCCGTGTGCGGCGCCTGCCTCGCCGATCCGCCCAGCTTCGCCACCTGTCGGGCGGGCGGGCTCCTCGGCGGCCCGCTCGCCGACGCCATCCATGCGCTCAAGTACCGCGACCGGCCCGCGCTGGCGCGACCGCTCGGGGCGTGGCTCGCGCGGAGCGTGCCGCTCCCGCCGGACGCGGCGGTGGTGTCCGTTCCCCTCGGCAGGAAGCGAAGGCTCGCGCGTGGCTACGACCAGGCGGCGCTCCTCACGCGATCGCTCGTGCGGGCGGCAGGACGCCGTGACACTCTCCTGCCGTGTGCCCTGTCGCGCGTCCGGGAGACGTCGCCGCAGGTCGGCCGGACCCGTGCCGAGCGCCTGCGCAACGTGCTCGGTGCCTTCAGGGCCACCTGGGCGGTGCGTGGGCGGGAGATCGTGCTCGTGGACGACGTCGTGACGACCGGCGCGACGGCGGACGCATGCGCGGCCGCCCTCCTCGCAGCGGGCGCCCGTGCCGTCCACGTCGTCGCGCTCGCCCGCGCCGAGTAGCCGCGCCGCCCGGCTGCCGCCCTCCCCATTCGGGGGGGAAGCGATCGTGGGAATCGAAATCGTCCGCTGGGGTTAGACTCCCACAGATGACGCGTCCCGCAGCGGTCGCTCTCCTCGCTCTCCTCGCGACGGCCGCACGGGCGGGCGATCCAGGAGCCGCACGCGAGGCGAGCGCCGACCCGATCGCCGGCCAGCTCCGAGCTCTCGTCGCCGAGCTGGATCGCGACCACGCCTCGCCGCGCGCGCTCGTGCCGCTCGTCGAGCTGGAGGCGCTCGAGGACGAGGTGCCGGACCTCGCGCGCGTCGCCCTCGTCTACGCGAAGCTCGCGGAGGATCACGAGGCGCACCCCGAGGTGCGGGCGTACGCGCGCTTCCGGCTCGCGGACCTGGAGCGGGCCCGCGGGAACCTGCGGCGCTCCGAGACCGAGCTCGCGAAGCTCGCGTTCGTGGGCGGCTGGCAGATCGCGGGCCCGTTCGACAACGAGGGCAAGCACGGCTTCGACCACGCCTTCCCCCCCGAGCGCGCGCAGGACCTCGCCGCGCGCTTCCCGGGGAAGGCGCGCGAGGTCGGCTGGCGCGAGCTGCCGCCGGAGGCGCTCTCCCTCGGGTTCGCGCACCTCGGCGCGGCGCTCAGGCCCGCGCGCGACGTGGTCGTCTACGCGCTCGCGGTGGTGGACGCGCCGCGCGAGGAGCGGGTGCGCCTGCACGTCGGCGCGAGCGGCGCGCTCAAGGTCTTCGTGAACGGCGCGCTCGTCCACGCGGACCCGAGCTACCACATGGCCCGCTTCGACCAGGGCGCCGTCGCGTTCACGCTGGCCGGGGGTGCTCGCCGCGCTGGAGCACAGGGCGAAGGCAGCCCGCGGGGTGGACGCCGCGCAGGCGCACATGGACCTCGCGATCGCGCTCTACGAGCGCCGCCCCGGCGAGGATCGCGAGCGGCGCGCGGCCGCCGAGGCGCGCCGGGCGGTCGAGCTCGCGCCGAGGTCGGCGGCGGCGCGGCTCCTCGCCGCGCGCGTCGAGGAGGACGGGAACCGCCGTCGCGCGCACCTCGAGGCGGCCCTCGAGGCACACCCCGGCGACGCGCTGGTGCTCACGGCGCTCGCGCAGCTGGAGGAGCAGCGCGTGCGCCTCGCGCCGGCGCGCCGCCTGCTCGATCGCGCGCTCGCCGCCGCGCCGCGCTTCGTCCCGGCCCGGCTCGCGCTCGCCGACCTGCACGAGCAGGCGGGACTCGTCGCGCGAGCCCGGAGCGAGCGCCAGGCCGTCGCCCACGGCGAGCCGTTCCACCCGGGCGCGGTCACCGCTGCGGCGCGCGCCGAGCGCGCGCGGGACCGCCTCGACGAGTCAGCGCTCCTCCTCCGCAAGTCGCTCGCGCTCCGGTACGACGACGCGTCGGCGCGGGCGACCCTGGTCCAGGTGCTCCTCGACGCGGGGGACCTCGACGGCGCGGTGCGCCTCCTCGAGGAGGCGATCCGGCTCGAGCCGGCCGACCTGCAGGCGCGGCTGCGCCTCGCCGACCTCTTCGCCTCGAACAGCCGCAGCGACGAGGCCGAGACCGCCTACGCGGCCGCCCTCCGCATCGCGCCCGAGGAGGCCGAGATCGAGGAGCGGCGGGGCCAGGCGCGGCTCCGCGCCGGGCGCACGCAGGAGGCGCTGCAGGACTTCCAGGCCGCGCTCGAGCTCAGGCCGCAGAACCCGCAGCTGAAGGAGCTCGTGCGCGCCATCGAGCCCGCCCGCGAGCGCTTCGAGAAGCCGTACCTCTACGACGCGCGCGGGCTCGCTCGCGCCGCGCCGGCGCCGCAGCCGGACGACGACGCGGTCGTGCTCGGCGACCTCAAGGTGACGCGCGTCTACCCGTCCGGCCTCTCCTCCACCTTCACGCAGATCGTGGTCAAGGTGCTCACGCAGCGCGGCGTGGACGCGTGGCGCACCTGGTCCACCGGCTACACGCCGGACCGGCAGGAGGTCCGCGTCGAGCGCGCCCGCATCGTGAAGCCCGACGGGTCGGTGGGCGAGACCTTCCAGGAGAGCGACCGCAGCGCGAGCGAGCCCTGGTACCGCCTCTACTACGACACCCGCACGCGCCACCTCGCCTTCCCCGCGCTCGCGCCGGGCGACCTCCTCGAGATCGCCATCCGCCACGACGACATCGCCAGCGAGAACCTGCTCTCCGACTACTTCGGCGACCTCACGTTCATGGGCGACGGGGTGCGCAAGGCGCGCGTGGACTACGTGCTCCTCGTCCCGGAGGGGCGGCGCATCTTCGCGAGCGATCCGGCGGGCGCCTCCGTCGAGCGCGCCCAGCGCACGCTGCCCGGCGGCGTCGTGGAGCGCCGCTGGACGGTGCGCGACGTGCAGCGCATCCGCACGGAGCCGGGGATGCCGGGCTGGAGCGAGGTCACGCCGTACGTGCACGTCTCGACCTACGAGAGCTGGGACGACGTCGCGCGCTTCTACTGGGGCCTCGTGCGCGAGCAGCTCACGCCCACGCCCGAGATCCGCGACGCCGCGCTCCGGATCGCCGCCGAGGTGCGCTCCGAGCGGCGCCGCCGAGGCGAGCCGGA
>WNGF01044823.1_pt1 | contig 10959 bp, 8 predicted proteins | sample 5400641 | NCBI WGS metagenome assembly WNGF01 (sample SAMN13153371, study PRJNA577476) | soil metagenome | isolation source: 80 cm soil or saprolite under grassland replicate 2 | place: USA:California | collected 2016-06-15 | reverse complement strand
CGGTGGCCATCGCCGAGCAGGTCGCCAGCGCGTTAAGCGTGGCGCACGGGGCCGGGATCGTCCACCGCGACATCAAGCCGGAGAACGTGATGTTGCGGCCCGACGGGTTGGTCAAGGTGCTGGACTTCGGCCTGGCGAAACTGACCGAAGCGCCGTCGCCCCCGGCGGATTCCCAGGCCTCGACCAATCTGAGCACGGCGCCGGGAATAGTGATGGGGACGGTCAGTTATATGTCACCGGAGCAGGCGCGCGGGCAAAAGGTGGATCTCCGCGCGGACATCTTCAGCCTGGGCGTTGTGCTCTACGAGATGCTCGCCGGGCGCAGGCCGTTTGAAGGCGCGACGGTGAGCGATGTGATAGCGGCTTTGCTGACCGCCGAGCCGCCGCCGCTCAGACAGTATCGCGCCGAAGCGACAGCGGAGTTGGAGCAGGTCGTCGGCAAGTGTCTGGCGAAGCCCCGAGAAGCGCGTTATCAATCGGCGGCGGAATTGATCGTCGCATTAAAGACGCTCCCACCAGGCAGCCAGACGAAAGGGGCGACGACACACAGGGTTGAGGGAACGAGGCCGCGGTCGGCCTCGTGGCGTTGGCTTCCGATCGCCGCAACGGCTTTGTTACTGGTTGTTGGGCTGGTCTGGTTTCTCTCCTGGCGGCGTTCGCAGGCGTCGCAGCCCGATCAAATCAAGCTGACATCGCAGGAGCAAATACGCCAGGCGAACGTCCACTCGGTCAATCCAAAGGCATATGACGAATATTTAAGCGGGCGGTTTTATGCCAACCGCCAAAACAAGGCTGACAATGAAACCGCCATCATGAAGCTGGAGCGCGCCGTGGCCCTGGATCCGAACTTCGCCGCGGCCCATGCGGAACTGGCGCAGGCGTACGTATGGAGGTTCTTCTTATTTACGCCGGGTGAGAAGCAGTGGCAGGAGAAGGCCTTTGTGGAGGTGGAGAAAGCGCTCTCCCTGGACAAGGACTCGGGCGTCGCTCATCTGGCTCTAGGCCGCCTACTGTGGACACCTGCCAACCATTTTCCTCACGAGAAGTCGATTAAGGAATATCGTCGGGCGCTGACTTTGGACCCGAGTTTGGGCGAGGCTCAGAATCAGCTTGCGATGGTCTACAACCATATCGGGGCTTTGGACCAGGCGCTCCAAGAACTGCAAAAAGCGGTTACGGCCAACCCAACCAATAACCTCGCGCAATTTCGGATCGGTGAGACACTCCTGTGGCAGGGGAAATATGAGCAGGCGCTGACTGTATTGCGCGAGAGTCCCAGAGAAGTCAATCCACCGATGGTTGGGGGAATCCTGGCCATGACTTTATTACATCTTGGAAGAAGAGACGAAGCGACGGCCATAGTCGAAGAGTTCTTGAAAGATTATCCGGGGGATACGGACGTTGGACTGTTTACAAGCATTCAGGCCCTGATCGCAGCCCTGGCCGGCGACGAGAAGAAGGCGGAGGCCAAGATCAGGAGCGCGATACAAAAGGGGAAAGGCTTCGGACACTTTCACCATACCGCTTATAACATTGCTTGCGCTTATTCAATGATGAAAAAGGCTGAGGAGGCCGACTATTGGCTACAGGCAGCGGCGAATGACGGTTTTCCCTGTTATCCGTTGTTTGAAAATGATCCTTATCTGGCCCATCTCAGGAAAGATCCGCGATTCATCGCGCTGATGGCGAAGCTGAAAGAGCAATGGGAGCGTTACCGGGCCGTATTGTGATCTATTGTGAGCCGTCATTCTTCGCCCATTCGATCACCCTCTGCCCCACCGCGCGACCGATTTCCAGTCCCGCCTCGATGTCGCTGCGGAAGTGAATCCCGGCCGAGAGCCGCGAGAGTCCCGCCTCCTGCGCCTGCGCCGTGAAATACGCGGCGTCGCGCGGGAAGAGGTAGCCGAGCACCGCAGCGTAAGGCCCGTCGAACATCGCGTGCGCCGACGGGTAGCTCGGATGGTTCGGGTTCGGGAAGAGCGTCACGATTGTGGGGTCGAGCATGTTGGGGCGCGCCGCCCAGTAAAAATACTTCCCGTCCCAGCAGGCGATGAGGCCGTCGTGGGCGGCGACGCTCATCAGCGCGTAGGCGCGGGCCGCGCGCGGCGGATTACGGTCGAGCTGGTACTCGAACAGCTTCACCGTCAGGATGTCATTCCATAACTTCGCAGTGTTGCCCTGCCAGAAAAATGCCGCGCGCGTCGTCGAGAAGTTCGCGCCGCTCGCCGGGATCGGACGCGGGAAGTTTTTGACTTCGGCCAGTTCCTGAGCCTTCTGCGCCGAATCGAAGGCCGGCGGCGGCGGCGGACGAAACTCGCTGCCCGAAGAGATCACCCAGGTGCGCCAGGTTCCCCCGAGCGGGTCGTTCGGATTGGTCCCGCGCCAGAAGCCCGGCCCGGTCGGGATCGAGCCGGTGAAGACGGCGTCGGAACCGTCATTCTTCGCGCGGGCGATTACTAATTCGGCCACCTTGCGCCCGAGTTCCATCCCGGCGGAAACGTCGCTCGGAAATTGCACGCCCGCGTTGAGCCGCGACTCGCCGCACTCCTGCGCCTGATCGGCGAATGTTTGCGCGTCATTCGGGAAGAGGTAACTGAGCGCCGCCGCCGCCGCGCTTGCCACCGCCGCATGTTCGCTCGGGTAGGATGGGCTGTTGGGGACCGGAATTGCGGGCTCGACATTCGGATTGACCTCGCTCGGACGCCGGCGGCTGTAAACGTATTTCGAGTCCCAGGCGGCGATGGTCGCGTCGTAGATCGCCACGTTCAACAACGAAAGCGCGCGCGAGCTGCGCGGCGCGGCGATGTTGTTTCTGACAAGTATATTGGCGGCCATCTCATTCCAGCGGTAGCCCGGGGGGCCGGCGTCCCAGAAGCTGATGGCGCTGAGCGCCGCGGCGTCGCGCTGATCGGCGCGCGCGATCAAATTTCTGACTTCGGCCACTTGCGCCAATCCGTGAGGCGGCGGCGGGAGCCGGAACTGCGAGCCGGAGGAAAGCACCCAGGTCTTCCACCGCCCCGCCTGCGGTTCGATTTGCGGTGGGCCGGGGCGTCTGCATAAGACCCATGAGAAGCCTGCAAGCTGCTGAGTGAAATCCTGCGCCTGGGCCGGCGCCAGGTTAAGCGAGACCAGTGTGGCGACGACTAAAATTCTGAGCCAGCGTTTGCGCTGACAGGCGAAGTTGATGCGATTCATGTAATTCTCCTTTAGGTGAAGTTGGTATTTGTGGTCGCTGCCGTCTCTGGCGCGCCTTTAACTACCCTCAACTATGAAGGCGTCGCCTGCGCGGAATAGTGTTCATGCCGGCGAGATTTTTTCGCTTTCTCTACCAGGCCGGTCTTGTGTGAGAAATTCGGCGATTGATTGGAGGGAGCTACGGGCTGTGATAGCTTATTTCGCCATCGCTTGGTTTTTCCGCTAAGGCAAGGGAGGATTCAGCATGTCTTCATCATTGGCTCGTCGAGACTTTCTGAAACAGAGCGCCGCAAGCATTGCAGCAGCGTCAAGCGGTTCCCCAATGGGCGCCGCGCAATCGGTCAAAACAAAACGAGAATTCAGCGCCTACCAGCAAAAACGTCGCAAGCTGCTCTGGAGCCTGCTCGGCGATCTTCCAGTCGGCCATCGCCCGAAACCGCCGAAGCTGATCAGGACGGAAAAAGGGGACGGCTACACGCTCGAATATCTCACGCTCGATCTGAACGGCCTCGAGCCTGTCCCCGCGCTGCTGCTCAAAGGCATCGTCACGCTGGCGATTGACAGTTGGTGTTTCGGTGAGCGCATGCGCGACAAGGACGGGCGCAACGGCGAATGGGACGCGTTCAAGAAGATGATCTGGAATGGGCAGGTATTGTTCGGAATGATGATCTTCGATGAACATCGCGCGGTTGATTACCTGGTCTCGCGCCCCGAAGTTGATCCCAACCGCATCGGCGCGTTCGGCCTCTCGATGGGCGCGACGAAGGCGTGGTGGCTGGCCGCGCTCGACCCGCGCATCAAACTCTGCGTTGACCTCTGCTGCATGACCGATTTCGATGAGCTGATCAAAGCCAACAACCTGAAAGGCCACGGCATTTATTACTACGTGCCGAGCCTGCTCAAACATTTTTCGACGGCGCAGATCAACGAATTGATCGTGCCGCGCGCGCACCTCAGTCAGAACGGGCGAAACGACTCGCTGACTCCGCCCGCCGGCGTCGAACGCGTGCGCGATCATCTGGCCCCGCTCTACGCCAAATACGGCAAGACGGAAGACTGCCGGATAGAGCTGTTCGATTGCGGCCACGAAGAATTGCCGGAGATGCGACGACTCACGCTGGAATGGATGGATCGGCATTTAATTGGCGCATAAGCGCTAATGTCGAAACTTTACTGCAACATTTTGCGCCCTCCCGACACTCACTCAACGTAACCAGGTGATGAATACTCCCTCCGCGTATATTCAAATGCGCGGCGGGTTGGCGTTTTTACCCGTCATCTAAAATCATTTTCGGAACCGCCCTTTCCAAAACTCCGTATGGAAAGCGGAACAATCGTTGATCAATCCGGGATTCGAACGTTAGAAGAGCACGGAGTCGAAATAATGAAGAAGAGCGCTCGGTCGTCGCCACGGGCCGCATCGAGCCGATTACAAAGGTCGAAATCAAATCGAAGGCCAACGGCATCATCAAAGAGTTGAAGGTTCAGGTGGGCGACGTCGTCGCGCCGGGACATATACTGGCCGAACTCGACAAGGAGAACCTGGCCGCGCGTGTCCGCGAAGCCAAAGCCGCGTTGATCGGCGCGGAATCCAACCTGAAGGCCGCCGAGGCCCAACTGGAAAAAAACAAAGTCGAAGCCGAAGGCCCCGACGTGCCATTCACCAAACGCAATTTCGAGCGCGCCGAGAGGCTGCTGAGGGAAGGCGTGTTGCCGCAGCAATCCTATGACGACGCGCGAAGCGCGCACGAACTGGCGTTGAACCGCCAGAACGTCGCCCGCGCGCAACTGACCGTAAGCGAGGCGAAAGTCGCGCAGGCCAAGGCCGAGGTCGCCCAGGCGCAGGCCGCCGTAGATCGGGCCGAGGAAGAGTTAAATTACGCGACGATCCGCTCGCCGATCGGCGGAATGGTCCTCTCGCGCGACGTCGAGATCGGGTCGCCGGTCTCTTCGATCCTGAATATGGGCGCGGCGGCGACGCTGGTGATGGTGCTCGGCGACATCAGCCAGGTCTACGTGCGCGGCAAGGTTGACGAGGCCGACATCGGCGTAGTCAAACTCAACCAGCCTTCGCGGATCAAAGTCGAGACGTTCAAGGACAGGGTATTCGACGGCAAGGTCACGCAGATTTCGCCGCTCGGCGTGGATAAGGACAACGTAGTGACCTTCGAGGTCAAAGTCTCCATCAACAACCCTGGCAATCTGCTGCGCGCCAATATGACCGCCAACGCCGAGATAGTCCTGGAAGAACACAAGGGCGCGCTGCTCGTCCCCGAAAGCGCCGTGATTTACGACAAGGAGCGCAACGCCTCGGTCGAAATTCCGGCGCCGGGTCAACCCAAAGGCCGCGAACGCAAGCCTATTAAGGTCGGCGTCAGCAACGGCTCGCGGACCGAGGTGCTCGAAGGGCTGAGCGAGAAACAGCAGATCATTCTTCAGTAGGGGAAGGAGACGCCGGAACATCGGCACAGCGCCGCGCGAGTAGAGTGGGACAGACTTTAGTCTGTCCGCCCTCACTTCACACTACGGACAGACTAAAGTCTGTCCCACTTTACTCGCGCGGTACTTTACCAACCAAGGCTTATGCGCGAACTGCTCACACAAACCTGGTCGAACCTGATGGCGCACAAGCTGCGCAGCTTCCTGACGATGTTCGGCATCGTCTGGGGCGTGATCTCTATCGTGCTGCTCTCGGCGCTCAGCGCGGGCTTTCAGCAGGGCAATATGCGTGTGCTTAAGGAGCTGGGCAAAAACATCATCATCATCCGCAACGGGCGCACCAGCGCGCAGGCCGGAGGCGAGCGCGCCGGCAAGATCATTCGCCTGGAGATCAGCGACGTTTACGCGTTGAAAGAAAAAGCGATACTTCTCGAACACGTCACGCCGGAGCTGATGCGCGGCGGGGTGAGCGCCAAGAGCGCCTTCAACGCCAGCTCGACGCAGGTGAGCGGTGTCTGGCCCGTTTACCAATACATCCGCACCATCGAGGTCGACCGGGGGCGTTTACTCAGCGAGCAGGACAACAGCGAGGCCCGCCGCGTCGTGGTCATCGGATACGAAATGTACAAGCAATTGTTCGCCGACCGCGACGCCATCGGGCAGCAGATTCAGCTCAACGGGATTCCATACACCGTCATCGGACGCGTGCGTAAGAAAGAGCAGGATTCGAATTACACAGGCCCGGACAACAACCGGCTGTTCATGCCCTACGAGACGATGCGGAAGGACTTCCCGATGGCCGGCAATAACGTCACGCCGGATCACGTATCGGCCATCATCGCCGCGCCTTACGAACATGTCGCCGAAGAGTTGAACCGGATTGTCGAGCGCGAGGGCAAGATCAACTTCGAGAAGATCGGCCCGGTCGAATCGGAAATCCTTTCGATCGCCGCCGCGCGACATGGCTTCGACCCCACGGACCGCGAGGCGCTCATGATGTGGAACACGGCGCTCGAAACCGTCTTCTTCAACAAGATGATTTCGAGCATGCGCGAATTCTTCATCTCGGTGAGCATCATCACGCTCGCCCTGGGCGGCGCGGGCGTGATGAACATCATGCTCATCTCGGTCAAGGAGCGGACAAGAGAGATAGGCGTCCGCAAAGCCCTCGGCGCGACCTCGCGCAACGTGCAGTGGCAGTTCTTCAGCGAGGGGCTGCTCCTGACGCTGCTCAGCGGAACTATCGGATTGGGCGCCGGCGCCGGGCTGTGCAAACTGGTCAATCTGCTGCCGCTGCCCGCGCGGTTTTCGGGAATGATCATCACGTGGCAGGCGGCGGCGTTCGCCGTCGGAGCGCTGGCGCTGATCGGGATCGCGGCGGCGACTTATCCGGCGCGGCGGGCGGCCGACCTGCCTCCGATTGAGGCGTTGAGATATGAAATGTGAGTGGTACACGGATCAAACGGATTGCTACGGATTCACACAGATCGATCACAGGATTGAGCTTTGTTTTCAACACTCGGGAAATATGTGAAGTCCGCTTGAAAAGCTGACTTCACATATTCAACTCCACTTTGTCCATTTCGTAATGACGGCGCTTGCGCCGTCATTACGAAATGGACAAAGTGGAGTCATTGTACCAACCTATGATTTTAAAAGAGGTTTTTATTCAAGCCATTAGCGCGTTGATTGGTCATCGCATTCGCGCCGCGATGACGATGACCGGAATCGCCTGGGGCATCGTCGCGGTCGTGCTGCTGATGGCGTACGGCAACGGATTTCACAACGCGATCATGACCGGGTTCCGGCGCGCCTTCAGCAACGGCACGGTCGTCGTCTGGAACGGGCAGACGAGTATGCAGGCCGGAGGCGAACGCGCGGGACGTCGCATCCGAATGAAAGAAGGCGACGTCGAAGCGATTCGACAATTGGGCCTGATCAAATACGCCAGCCCGGAATACGTCAGATACCTGCCGCTGGCCTACGGCATGAAGCAGACCACCTCCGCCGTACGCGGCGTCGCCTCGGAATACGCGCTGATGCGCAGCGAGATCGCCGAATTCGGACGCTTCATCAATGATGAGGACGTGGAAAAAGAACGCCGCGTCATCTTTCTCGGCTCCGAGGTCGCGCGCAAGCTCTTCGGCAATGCGCCCGCCGTCGGCGAGACGGTGCGCGTCAACGGATTGACGTTCGAAGTCATAGGCGTGCTGACCCAAAAGGTGAGTTTCTCGAACTATTATTCGCCCGACAAATACTCAGTCTTCATTCCCCACACCACGACCAAACAGCTCTGGAACTCGGAATTTCTGGACAACGTGGTCTTTCAGACGCTGAGCGTCGCGCAGCACAACAAGGCGGTCAAACAGGTTCGCGAGGTCCTGGCCTCGCGCCACGGCTTCAACCCGAAAGACGAGCGCGCCGTGACCCTCAACGACTCGGTCGAAAACGCGAAGGTGATCGGCGGCATCACCGGCGGATTGAAGATCGTTCTGAGCGTCATCGGCGCGCTGACATTGACGATCGGCGGCGTCGGCGTGATGAACATCATGCTGGTCAGCGTAACTGAGCGGACGCGCGAGATCGGCGTGCGAAAGGCGCTGGGCGCAAAACGCCGCCACATCCTGATCCAATTCCTGCTCGAAGCCCTGGTGATTACTTTCCTCGGCGGGCTGCTCGGGATTCTCTTCTCTTACCTGCTGGTGACGTTCGCCGGCCATCGCCCGTTTTTGGCCGAATTGCTGGAAGACCCGACCCGGCAGACTGACATCTACCTGACGCTTTCGGGCGACGTCGTGCTGACCGCGACAAGCATCCTGATGATCGTCGGCGTCCTCAGCGGATTGTGGCCCGCGCTGCGGGCGTCAAAGACCGACCCGATCGAATCGCTGCGCTATGAGTGAAGCTGGTCCGGTGATTGCGCTCGGGCCCCACCATCGGCTAATATCCGCCGGCGCCTCTGACGTAAAACTTGCGCAGTCAGTTACGAGTGAAGTTTGCGCGTCCACTACGCTTTAAACCAATCGCCCGTCCGCTCCTGACACCTGACGCCAACTACTTTATACTTATACCCGCGTGGATGGGCTAAATGGCGCAATCGCAAAATATCGCCGGCAGGCGGGCGAGATGGAGGAAATTCTTTCAAGTAGTCTCGCCGAAGCCGTCGTTTGGCCTCCGGGCCCCGGACGGTGGTCAATTTTAGAAATCGCCGCGCATCTGGCCGACGCCGAGCTGCTGGCTTCGGCGCGCATCCGCCGCGTCTTAACACAGGACCGTCCCGAAATGCATGGATATAAGCAGGAGTTGTGGGCGCAAAGTCTGAAGTACAGACTGCAGAATATAGAAGCCGTGTCGGCGCGCTTTGTCCTACTGCGCCGAGAAAACGCCGCGCTGCTCGATATGATTGGCGAGGAAGCCTGGCGGCTGAAAGGACGACACGACGAATACGGCGAACTCTCGTTACGGGAATTGATCGAAGATTACATCACCCACACCGCGAAGCATCTGGATCAAATGCGCTCGGCGGCGGGGGCTTATGAAGCTTAAAACATCAAACCGCAAGTTTGATTGCGCGTTTGAGAGGTACAGAAATGACGAAGACAAAGGACAAAACCCCTCACCTAAAAGAGACAAAGGACAAAGAGGCGAAGGGCAAAGAGACAAAGGACAAAGAACCTAAGAACAAGGAACTGAAAGGCAAAAGCAATCTGGTAGGGCGCGTCAAGAAAGTGATCAAAAAATCGCGCCGCAAGCTGGGTGAAGAGAAGTTTGAGAAGCAATTGCGGCGCACCATCGAATTTCTCGCGCAGTTGCAGACGAAACTCGATAACTCACATGCGCCCGGGGAGAGCGGTAAGGCTCTGGCGAAGGTCGAAAAGAAGCATGCGCCGAGGGCCGGGAAGAAAGTTGTACAGGAGGCCCGGAACTCCCCGAAGAAGGCGCGGCCGGACAAAAAGAGCATGAAGAAGCCCGCCGGCAACGGTGTGGGTAAAAAGCGAAAGGGCCTGCGAATCGAAGACGCGGCCCCGGCGGCCGAATCCCGCGCCGCGCTGCAAGTCGAAGCGTTGTCCAAAGAGCGGTAGCGCGACAACCAGCGATCCATGGCCATATTGATTGATTCTTTTTATAACGGCGCGCGCGGACCCGTTCGTTATTGGGGTCGCCGCTGCGGCCATCTGGTTTCAGACACCTCCCTCGAAGAGCTGCACCGGTTCGCCGAAAGCCTGGGGCTCCGGCGAAGCGCGGCGCGAAGCTCGTCTCCTCGCGCGAGATCGTGCGGCGCGCGGTGCGGATGGACGGAAAGCCGAAAATGTGGCGTCACAGAGACGCCGCAGGCACATAAGGAAAATTGACAGCCCTTTAAACCGCGTGCTACTTTGGCCGTTCTTTTGACGATCATCTATAAAGAGGAGTTACTGCATTGGATTTAAGCTCACTTTTCAGGGTCTCCATAGGCGATATGATCCTGTGGTTCGTGGTTTTCCTTTTCTCCCTCTCATTCCACGAAGCGGCGCATGCGTGGACTTCAGAGCGGTTTGGCGACGACACAGGGCGGTTGCAAGGCAGAATCTCTCTCAACCCGATGGCCCACATTGATCCCGTAGGGACGATTCTTTTCCCCTTAATGGGTTTTTTGCGCCTGGGCGGTTTCTTCTTCTTTGGATGGGCGAAACCTGTCGAGACAAATCCATTGAGGTGGCGCAACAAAGACCTGGCTAACATCTCTGTTTCGGCGGCGGGGCCGATCAGCAACATTATCCTGGCCATCATCGGTTTTATCCTTCTCAAGGTGATGATGGGGACGGGAAATTATCTGCCTGCGTGGGATAGAGGAGGGCATTTCGATTTGGTCTTGCCTGTGCCGGGAATGCCGGACTGGATGCTACCGGTAGGAACTATGGTGAGCGCGTTCTTGCTGACCAACGTCTCGCTTGCCGTCTTCAACCTGATACCGATTCCACCACTCGACGGCAGTCACATCCTTTACACGTTGCTCCCAGACAGCATGAAGGACACCTACTCCAATCTGAGCCAGTACGGATTTATATTGCTGATCGCGCTTTCAGTGCTTGGAGTCTTCGGCGCTATCCTCGGTCCGGTAATGGGTTTTGTAAAATATATATTGTGGGTCTGAAGGGCGAAGCTTATCTTATATGAAGTTCGACGCCCTCATCGCCACTGCTGTCCGATATGAAAAGAATTGTTAGCGGAATGCGCCCGACGGGTCGTTTGCACCTCGGCAATTACGAGGGCGCGCTTAAAAACTGGGTCAAGCTGCAGGACATTTACAAGAGCTACCATTTCATCGCCGATTGGCACGCGCTC
>WNGF01009776.1_pt1 | contig 10959 bp, 7 predicted proteins | sample 5400641 | NCBI WGS metagenome assembly WNGF01 (sample SAMN13153371, study PRJNA577476) | soil metagenome | isolation source: 80 cm soil or saprolite under grassland replicate 2 | place: USA:California | collected 2016-06-15 | reverse complement strand
CTCCTCGATTTCATAAATGTCATGACGTACGATTACCACGCGGGGTCGCGCGAGACCAACCTCAACGCGCCATTGTACGCAGCCAGGGGAGATCCAACGCCCTCGCTCAATGTCGATGTGACGATGCGCGCATTCCTCGACGCCGGTGTCCCTGCGCGCAAACTTCTCCTCGGCATTCCGTTTTATGGACGTGGTTACGGCGACGTAGCGAGCGTTAACGATGGCTTATTTCAACGGAGCGACAGTTCGCCGTCGGAATGGCGCGGCAATGCCGGTGACTGGAAAGTTCTTGCTGAAACGCGTCTCAAGGATCCTCACTATGTCCGGCACTGGGAGTCGGCGGCTCGCGTACCGTGGCTCTACGATTCGACGAGCAAAACGTGGGTGAGCTACGATGATCCCCAATCCGTGGGAGAGAAAGCTCGATACGTGCGCGAGCGCAGGCTCGGCGGAATGGTGATCTGGGAACTGGGTGGCGACGACGGAAGTCTGATGCGAGCGATATCCGGGAAGTAAATCGGAGAGAGCGGCTTCAGGATCCTGGACCGGCTCGATGCGCTTGCAACACCGTCGACGCGCACCTGGCTCGAGCCGGTGCGGCCGTTGATGTGGAGGAACCCGGCGCCTGCTTCGACCTTGATGAGGCGCGCGCCGGCGGCGCTCACCACGGCATTCCGCGGCGAAGTGAAGTCGCCGTGGCTTTGCGCGTGTGCTCCGCCCGGGATGAGAACGGCGAGGACAACACCACTTCCTCTAGCCACTTTGTCTGAGCGTTCTGCTGGTCATGTGCATCTCGTGGTTGATTGTGCTAACGGGCGAGCCAATAGGTCGCCTTCACGGTGAAGACATTTTCCGGATGCTGCCGGAAGAGCGCGCCGTAATCACGCCCGAAACGGAAATCTCCGAGCGGCTCGGCGCCGGTCCGCTGCTGCTGCCAGACGAAGAAGAGGGTCGAGCCCGGCCGGTACTCCCAGCGAAGCACCGCATTTCCTCTCAGCGATCGGAAGTTGAAGTTCGGATCTCCGAACGCGATCTGGTTGGCGGTGTTCGGGTTTGCATCCGGATCGACTCGATAAACGCCGTCGGCGAGAGTTATCGTCCCGCGATCGCGACCGTAAACATCGAAGTCGAAGGTGCGAGGCGTGCGGAATTCCTTGAAATCCCGGTATCCGCCAGACGCGACCAGCGGCTGCGCGTAGAGTTGGACCGAAAGCGCCGGTGTGAATGTCCAATCCGCGCGCGTGACGAAGGAGAGAGCGGTTTGATCGAGCGTTGCAAAAACGTAGCGGCGGCCATAGGTCGAGGTGGCCAGAGCATCAGACTGGCTGGTGATGAACTGCGAGAGAGAGTGACTCTTGTCGAATTCCGGCGATAGAGTGAGGCGAATGCCGGGTGCGGGCTGGACCGCGAACTCAATGGCGTACGTTTCGCTCCATGTTCCTGATTCGTAGTGGTTCCCGGAGATCGAGAATTGTGCGGTGTACCGTTTGCGGCGATCGGTTCCGTAGACCCCCTCGGCACTGACACCGCGTGGCATGCGTGCAACCGGTCCGCCACGGGTGAGGCGGTCGTCTATTGTTGGTCCTGAGTAATCAGCGCGGAGGAAGATGAAGGAGAAGTTGGGAAGCGTCGCCTGGAAGAACGAAGCGTAGTTGTTGAAGACGATGTCGTGGTCGTAGTTCCACGTCTGGTTGGTGAAGCCGGCGATGAGCCAGTCGCGCATGAGTCTGCCCGGCTTGTTCTCCATATAGTGAAGGTCCGTCGAGAACGCCTGCCTGTCGGCGTTGCGCATGAATCCGAGATCGTTCACCTCGAAGCCCGGCGACGTGACCTGCGCCGCGAGATTCCCGCCCCAATGCAGCCCCGCCGCCTTTATGATCGCGGCGTGGCCGAAGTATCCGGACATCGAGGTGGCGTTGGGATTGTAGTCGAGGTGCTTGGAATCGGGACGCTGGAAGTAGTGAGCGCTCGATTGCTGGGTGGCGGCAATCACATCCTCCTTGCCCTGCACTTGCGATGAGCCGGCAGCGGCATCGAAAAGCCAGCGCCGGTTCGACCAGGCGTGATTCAGATCCAGCCCGCCGAAATAGCCGCTCGAGCGCAGCAAGTGGGTGAGAGTCTCATCGCCGAGATCGCGGTTCACCGCCGTGATCAGACCGCCCGCGGCCGTATTCGCCTGATTCATCTCGCGGCGGAAGCGACCGACGAAATAATTTGAGAGCGGCTCGACCTGAGCGCGGCGCTCGGAGAGCGCGTCGTCAGTCGTGTAGTTGGCGTATTCGCTCGTCGTGACCGCGTCGAGCACGCCGGTCGACCAGCCATTGCGACTTTTTCCGGTGACCTTCGCCGCGGTGGCGATGGTCGTCTGCTGCGGCGCGTCCACATATCCAAATCCGGGGCCGCCCAGTGAGCGTTGCGGCGAGCGGCCGATCCGGCGTGAGAAGAAAATGGTCGGCTCGCCGTAGCTGTTGAAGGTCCTGAAATCGCCGTAGCTAAAGAGGCTCCTGTCCTGGACGAAGAACGGCCGCTTCTCGGGGAAGAAGGTCTCGAAAGCGGTGAGGTTCACGACTGCCGGATCGACCTCGACCTGACCGAAGTCGGGATTCACTGTCGCGTTGAGAGCCAGGTTGCTGGTGATGCGATACTTGAGGTCGAGTCCAGCAGACCCGAAGTAGGCGTTTCTTCCACGAAATGGATTTCCGGCAGCGACCTCGAGATACTCGGCCCGCGTACTCGCGTATGGGACCAGATCCAGCCGCCGCGGTGCCGGAAGGTTGCCGAGGTTGGTCAGATGGCCAAAGCGACTGACGCCGCCCGCCTGGCTCTTGGGGGTGAAGGCGAATAAATCCTGCTCCTGCTTGTTCCAGCTGTAGCGCTCGAGCTGAATTCCCCAGGTGTCCTGATTTCGATTGTACGGGATCTGAGAGAGCGGAATCTTCAGCTCGGCCGTCCAACCGGTGGCGTCGCGCGAGACCTTGGCTTCCCATACCGCGTCCCACGAGAGATCGAGTCCGCCACCTGCGAGGATCGTCGCGTCGCGAACCGCGCCGCCGGCGGTGACACGGAAGTAATAGCCCGAGTTATGATCGTGTCGTGGGTCGAGATGGAGCGCGAAGACGTCACCGTCAACCGGCTCGTCACGGCGTGAGAGGCGGGGGCGGATGTTGGCCGGATTGTCTGTCATGCGCGCGCCGACGTAGAGCGCGTCATCGCCGATGAGAATGCGTACCTCGGTTTTTTCGGAAGCGGGCATGCCCTCGTGCGGGTCGTGCTGTGTGAACTGGGAGACCGGAGTCGCCGCTGCCCATGCGGGCTCATCGAGCTTGCCGTCGACGTCAATTTGTCCCTTCAACGGCGCTGCACGAACTACCGGAGCGGCATCGTGATTGTAAGTGGAATTTGAAACTGGTTGCGCGGTCTGCTGCGCGGCGACAGCCACGGGCAGGACGAAGACGGCCAGCGTGCCCAAGTAGATTCGATTCACGAAGGGCCGGGTGGAGTGTAAGCGGTGACTGTCTTTTGGCAGCCTAAGAGGATGTACGGTTTGAAGCAGGCAGGGTTTCAGGGGGGAGGATCCGGAACGGCAACCAAGAAAACCACAGGTACGGCCAAAGACGCCCACTCGATCATCGTGTGGGGCGACGACGGTCGCCCCGCGCACCTGAACGGCGACTACGTGCGCGACGAGGATGAGCAGGCCACGTATCTGCGCGAGCTGTTGGAGGTCTTCGAGGCCGAAGGCGTCGACGCCGCGTTCGTGTACACCTTCGCCCGCTACGACCTCCCGCACCGCGACGACCCGCATGTAGACCTCGACACGGCGAGCGCCGGAGTGGTCGAGGTGCTCGAGCACGGCCGCGGCCGCGTCTACCCCGACATGCCATGGGAGCCCAAGGCCGCGTTCACCACGCTGGCGGCCTGGTACGGCCGCTGACTGCGTCGGCGTTTGCTCTTGGCGGAGAACGACTACATGCTTGGTAACGCCGTCGAATCGTCCCGCCCTGAATCTCAAAATCATCGACTATGAAAATCGATCGCCGTGGTTTCGTGGTAGCGTCGTCTTCGGCGTTGGTGCTGGGGAAAAAACAGCTCTCGCCGGCGGCATATGAGCGCCCATCCGAAACTCCGGACCCGCCCGAGATCGACCGAAGAATCGACGGGAGAGAGATAGCGGTCTACACCACCGCCGACAAAACCAATTACCGCCTCTCTGCTACTGACACCCTGACTTTCAAACATCTGGGCCAGCCACTGGAGACTCAGATCTGTGTTTTTGTCGATCCCTCGAAGCGATCTCAAACGATTCTGGGCATCGGTGGCGCACTCACGGATGCGTCCGCTGAGACGTTTGCCAAACTGCCGCCGGCCAGGCAGCGGGAATTTCTGGATGCCTACTTTGGTGTCAACAAAGGCATCGGTTACACGATTGGAAGGACCAACATCCACAGCTGCGATTTCTCATCCGGCAGCTACACCTACGTCAACGAAGGCGACAAGGAGCTGAAGTCCTTCAGCGTCAACCACGACAAGCAATTCCGCATTCCCTTCATCAAACGGGCGATGGCCACCGCCGGCGGGAAGCTCAATCTCTTTGGCAGCCCATGGAGTCCACCGGCATTCATGAAGACCAACAATGACATGCTTCATGGTGGAAAACTTAAGCCGGAGTTCTATCAGTCCTGGGCCAACTACTACGTGAAGTTCATCAAGGCGTACGAGAGAGAAGGAATACCCATTTGGGGCATTACCATTCAAAACGAGCCCATGGCGACGCAGAGATGGGAGTCATGCATCTACTCTGCGGAAGACGAGAGAGACTTTCTAAAGAACTATCTCGGCCCGACGATGCGGAGAGAAGGGCTGGGTGAAAAGAAGATCATTGCCTGGGATCACAACCGTGACCTGATCTACCAGCGAGTCAGTACAATCCTCAAGGACCCAGCCGCCGCTCGTTACGTCTGGGGCATTGGGTTTCACTGGTACGAGCCATGGAGCGGTGGCGATCAGATGTTCGATAACGTCAAGCTCGTGCACGAGACTTTCCCGGATAAGCACCTGCTCTTCACTGAAGGAACCGTCGATTCCTTCAAGGCTGAGGACGTTACCAGCTGGAGACTAGGCGAAGCGTACGGACGCTCGATGATCAACGACTTCAACAGCGGTGCTGTCGGGTGGACGGACTGGAACGTGTTGCTGGACAAGGAGGGCGGGCCGAATCACGTCGGAAATTTCTGCTTCGCCCCGGTTCACGCCGATACGAAAACCGGTGAGCTGATCTACACGAACTCGTATTACTACATCGGACACTTCTCAAAGTTTGTCCGACCGGGCGCAAGAAGAATCGCCAGCTCACCAAGTAGAAGTGCACTGCTATCTGCCGCCTTCATCAATCCCGATGGAAAAGTGTCGGTGGTGGTGATGAACAAGAGCGACCAAAAGGTTTCCTATTATCTCTGGCTGGAGGGCAACGCCGCGGAAGTCAGTAGCTTGCCCCATTCCATTCAGACGCTCGTGTTCTGAATTACTTGACTGCGGGCAGGATGTACTGCGGGATGAACACGCGCTGCGAGGTGAAAGTCTGAGCCTGTATGAAGGACACCACACAGAGGCTCTCGAACCATCGCGGCGTCGGGATGGCGCTCGGTGCCGCCGTTCTGTTCGGAGCGAGCGCTCCGTTCGCAAAGCTCCTTCTGGCGGACACGGCACCGCAACTGCTCGCCGGACTCTTTTACCTTGGGTCGGGTCTAGGGTTGGCCGCGATGTGGTTCTATCGGCGACGGTCAGCGGAAATCGTTCACGAATCACCACTGGGTCGGGCCGACATCTCGTGGCTAGCCAGTGCGATCTTGTTCGGTGGGGCACTTGGGCCGCTGCTGCTGATGCTCGGACTCACACACACTCCTGCCTCGGCCGCGTCGCTACTGCTGAATCTCGAGGGAGTCTTCACCGCACTCATTGCGTGGTTCGTTTTCAGAGAGAACTTCGACCGACGCATCGCGTTCGGAATGCTCGCAATCGTCGCTGGCGGAGTTGTAATCTCGTGGGAGGGAAGGCTTTCGTGGGGAGGGGTCGCGGGGCCGCTCGCAGTCGCGGGTGCCTGCCTTGCTTGGGCAATCGACAACAACCTTACCCAGAAAGTCGCGGCCAGCGACCCAGTGCAGATCGCGATGCTGAAAGGCGTCGTCGCGGGAAGCGTGAATACCACGATCGCGCTTTTCCTCGGAGCCGGTTTCCCTGCTGCATCCCGAACACTCGCTGCCATCCTCCTGGGATTCCTGAGTTACGGCGTGAGCCTGGTACTCTTCGTTTTTGCGCTGAGAGACTTAGGCACTGCTCGCACAGGCGCGTATTTCTCGACGGCACCGTTTGTCGGTGCACTCCTGTCGCTGATCATATTCCAGGAGCAACCGACTCCATCGCTCATCATTGCCGCGGCACTGATGGCGCTCGGAGTCTGGCTGCACGTTACCGAGCGGCACGAACATGAGCACCGCCATGAGTCGATGGAGCACGATCACGCGCACGTCCATGATGAGCACCATCAGCATAGTCATGATCCGGACGATCCCGCCGTGACAGATCCGATCCCTCACAGACACCGGCACAGGCATGAACCAATGGTGCACTCACACGCGCACTATCCGGATATCCACCACCGCCACGCACATGACTGAGCCCGTGCAGCCGACCAGTATGGTCCTTGCGTTTCTAATTCTTCGACGCCGTGGTCATCGATCTGCGTCCTTTTCGTCAAATGGCGTGAGCAGCCGACGAATGAATCGGGTCGCTGGCTTTGCGAACACCTCGGCAGCGGGCCCGTCCTGCTCGATCTTGCCGTCGATGATCACGGCGAGTCGCTCGGCCACTCTATGCATGGCTGCGAGAGGCTCGCTCCGAACGACACACCTGGAATCCGCAACGGACTTCTCCAGCAGTCGCGGCAAAGGAGGCTCGCTAAAATGAAGTACAGCATCCTCGTCTTCGCGACGGGGGTCGCCGCGAGCGCTTCGGCGCAGCAAGGCCCGAGCGTCTGTGCGGCCACGCCAGCCTCTTTCACGCCGGTGGGATGGCGTTCACCAGAGATACTCGCGACATCGCAGCTGAAGCCAGGTTTGAGGCTGGTTGCCGATATTCCGCTCCCGGGTCCCGCGAATCGGTTCGACTATCAAAGCATCGATCCCGTCTCCGGCCGCCTTTACATCAGTCACATGAATGCGGGCCGCCTCATAGTATTTGATCTCAAATCTTCGCAAGTGCTGCGCGAGCTCCCGGGCGTCGATCGAGCTACGGGCGTGTGGGCGGTGCCAGCTCATCACGCGGTCTACGTCTCAGCGGCCGGACGCCACGAGCTCGTGGCGATCGACGACCGATCGTTCGTGGTCGTGGCCCGGATCGACGGCATTCGCTTTCCCGATGGTATTGCCTACGCACCGGTGGAGCACAAGGTGTTCGTGTCGGACGAATCCGGTGAAGCAGACGTGGTGGTGGACGCGCGGACCAATAAGAAGTTGTCGACCATTCGCCTCGGCGGAGAGGCGGGGAACTCGCACTACGATTCCGTCTCTCACTGCATCCTGGTCGCGGTGCAGACGAAAAATGAGCTCGTCGCTATTGATCCGGCGACCGAGCGAATCGTTTCACGCTATAGAATTGCGGGATCGGACCATCCACACGGCTTCACGCTTGACGAGCCCGGACGACTCGCTTTCATCACGGGCGAGGGCAACGCTCTGCTCCAGGTTCTGGACCTACGGACGATGCGCATTCTCTCCAGCCACCGGGTGGGCGACGACCCGGACGTTCTAGCCTGGGACCAGAGCTCACGTCGGCTGTACGTAGCATCGGAGTCGGGAGTCGTAAGCATCTTTCAGGTAGACGGCACCAGCGTCCGGTCAGTCGGTGAAATGCGCGCGCCGCACGCGCACACCGTGTCTGTCGATCCGCGAACGCATCGCGTGTATTTTCCGCTCGAGAACGTCGGCGGCCGACCCGTGTTGCGGGCGATGTCGCCGTAACGACACGAGCTTGGACGGCGGGTCAGCCGACCTGGCCGGGCGCCTACATCCCTAATGCAAAGAGTTAAGACGCTGCACGCTGGCCGCGGTCTCTGCCTCCCCATTCGCGTTTTCACGCTCGGCCTGGTTCTTTGCGCTTCGCGCCCCAGCGCGGCTCAAAACAAGGATCTGGTCGACCTCGTGTTCTGACCCGGCTCAGAGCAGCTAATGGTATCGCAGCCCGCAGCGTTATGTGAGGCGGTCGCGCTTCTGCATCAGCGCCTCGATCGCATCCGCCAGGTGTTCCTCCGCAATGTGATGGTCGCCACGCTCGCCCCGTAGCCGGTGAGCCACCATGAGCACGTCGGCATCGCGGAATCCCTCAGGCGTCTGGAACTTGTAGCAGGCAAGCTCGACCGTCAGACCATTCGCGTCCTTCAGGTAGATCGAGTCCATGAAGCCGCGGTCACGCTCATAGAACGAGATGCCACGATCGCTGAGACGGGCGCCGACTTCCTTGAATGTCGCCCGCGAGACGTTGAACGCGATGTGGTCCACAGATCCGATCTCCCGCGGAGCGGGACGGCCGGCATCCTGCCTCGCTTCATTCGTAAACACCGTGAGTAGTCGCCCGTCGCCGGGGTCGAAGTAAAGGTGGTTCTCGTCGGGGTTTCCGAGGTTGGGCTGTTCCATGATGAAGGGCATTCCCAACACGCCCTGCCAGAAATCCACTGCGCTCTGCTTGGTCGAACCCACGATCGTGATGTGATGCAACCCCTGGACTTGGATCTTCTTCACGCACGACTCCTTTGAACGAGGACCAATAACTAAGACTTGATCATCACCTTGATTGATTCGCGCTCGTTCATAGCTCGATAGCCGTCAGGAACGTCGTCAAGGCCGACGACGCGGTCGAAGACGCGGCCGGGTTGAATCTTTCCTTCGAGGATGTCCGGGAGCAATTCTTCGATGTACGCGCGAACCGGAGCGGGCCCGCCGCTGACGGTGATGTTATTGTAGAAAGTCGGTTGAGCTTCAGGGATCGTTTCATAGTGTGGCACGCCGACGCGGCCGACGGCACCGCCCGGACGCGCGATGGCGATCGCGGTGTGAATGGCCTGGTCGGTGCCGACGCACTCGAGGACTGAGTGAACACCGAAACCCTGAGTCAGCTCCTTGACGCGGTCGACCGCCGCCTCGCCGCGCTCACTTACCACGTCCGTTGCACCGAAGTCCTTCGCCAGCGCAATCCGATCGGCGTGCCGGCCCAGGAGGATGATCTGCTCTGCGCCGAGTCGGCGGGCAGCGATGACGCCACACAAGCCGACGGCACCGTCGCCGACAATGGCAACCCGCTTGCCGCGACTGACTCTCGCGCTGCGGGCCGCATGATGTCCCGTCCCCATCACATCCGAGAGCGTGAGAAGAGATGGCATCAGCGAGTCGTCTTTGCTGACGGACAAAACGAAGAGCGTCCCATCTGCCAGCGGGATGCGCACGGCTTCGGCCTGTGCTCCTGCGAGCGCAGGCGTGCCGAAAAAACCTCCATGGACGCACGAAGTATGAAGTCCCTCGTGGCAGAAATCGCACGTGCCATCTGAATATGCGAACGGCATAACGACAACGTCGCCGATCTTCACGGTGCGGACGTCCGCTCCAACGGCCTCGACTGCACCGATCGCTTCGTGCCCCATGACTCGGCTCTTTTCCCCCGCCTCCATCAGCTTGTACGGCCACAGATCGCTGCCACAGATGCAGGCGAGGGACACGCGAACAATCGCATCGGTCGCCTCGACGAGCCGGGCGTCAGGTACGTTCTCGATGCGAACGTCTCCTGCGCCGTACATGACTGTTGCGCGCATTGCGATCTGCGAGGTCGGCCTAACGGCTTAAGCTAAGCTGCAAGTGAACACAATAATTTCGAGCGAAGCGACCGTCATTGAATCGCTTGTCGGCTTCAGCGAGTGTTAGATGGCGGGGCCGCGAGCCTGTCGAGCGAGACACGCCACTCACCGAGGACATTCGTCGATGCACACACGGGCCCCCCATCTCTCCCCGTGCCTTCGATTTCCGCTTCCAATACTGCGCCCTGTTTCTGTAGCACTGCCTCGATATGATCAGCGGTAATTGCCTTTAGCCAGACCTTGGCGCGACGGCTCCAACAAGATCCCGGATCGCCGGCAAGCTGTCCCGAATTGATGTATAGAAAGCGCGACTCTGGCGCAACGTGAACATACGGACCAAGAAATCGGAGCTTCGGGCCGCGCGGAATTCCAAGCCGGACCGTTATTTCGAACGAGAGCGAGTCCACGTCTACACGTGCTGGCGGGATGAGTTCAGCCGTCGCAGTCGGCCCGCGCTGCATAGCAAAGCGGACCCCTGCAGGCGGCCTGCGCACAACAATGCGAAGCGGGATCGATTGGTCGGTGGTTCCCTTTGTCTCGCGAGTCACGAGATAGCCATCATCTAAGGTTGTAGCCAGGCGGCAAGCGAATCATCTAGCGAGCGTAGCGAGTACCATTTAGAGTGGCGCCGGAGCCGCCGCCATTCAATAGCGAAGGGGTCGCGAACTCTGTCCACCGCGCCGGCGGCGGTGCAGATTGGCGTGCTGCTGTCCGTGAACGATCGCCCTGGACCGGCCATGCAACGACTCGTCACGCTCGCGCTTCTGCTCGCTTCGGTCTGCGTCCCGGTCGCCGCACGCAGCCAGGAGCCTCGCGTACTCGTCTTCTCCAAGACGGCCGGATACCGCCACAGCTCCATTGGAGTCGGGCTCGCCGCTATTCGGAAGCTCGGACAAGAGAATGGCTTCTCCGTCGACGCGACCGAAGACGCCGGCGCATTCACATCGAAGAACCTTGCGCGATACCGCGCAGTTGTATTCCTGAACACAACCGGCGACGTACTGGACGCCGCGCAGCAGGACGATTTCGAGCGCTACATCCAGGCTGGCGGCGGATACGTG
>WNGF01009774.1_pt1 | contig 10959 bp, 10 predicted proteins | sample 5400641 | NCBI WGS metagenome assembly WNGF01 (sample SAMN13153371, study PRJNA577476) | soil metagenome | isolation source: 80 cm soil or saprolite under grassland replicate 2 | place: USA:California | collected 2016-06-15 | reverse complement strand
AGGGTGTACCCCTTCCGGTCGGTCACCACGGTGCCGAGGTCGCCGACGGTCGCGGCGACCAGGCGAACGGTGTCGGTGTCGGTGTTGGACCGCGGGGCGGCGGCCGGCTCGGCGCTGTTCTGGCCACACGCGGACGTGAGCGCCAGGGCGGCGGCCACGGTGGCGAGGAGAGCGGCGGCGCGGGTGCGGGTCATGCGAAGCCTCCTTGGGTGCGGCCCCGCATCCCTCGCGGCGACCGATTGACACCACCCACACGAGCCGCCCCGGGGAACGGTTCAAGAACTTTCTGGAGCCTCTCCAGACGCGCGGAGGCGGCGGGGGCGGCGGGAGGCAGCGTGTTGCGGCGCGCGCATGACGCCGCACGGCCGGCCGCTCAAGCGGCCGGCCGTGCACACCCCCCGATGAAGGTCAGCGTTCGATCTCCGGACCGGCCGGTACGGCTGCGGTCAACCGCTCCTTGCCGTTGCCCAGCGAGCGGATCAGCGTCGCGGCCAGGCCGTCGAGGCTCGATCCACCGCCGGTGACGAGCACCTCGGGCATGATGTCGACCTTGCCTTCGGCAACCGCGTTGGCGATGGCCACCAGCGCCGTCGGCAGCTCGCCGATGGCCTCCCGCTGGGCGGCGAAGCCGGACGCCCGGGCCACCCCGAGGGCCTCGACGGCCTTCGCGTCGGCCAGGCCGATCGCCTGTATCTTGTCGGCCTCGGCCTGGCCGGTGACGCGCACGAAGGCCGCTTCACCGTTCGCCTCGGCCTCGCGCGCACGGGCCCGGCTGCTGTTGATGTCCACCGACACCTGGGCCGCCGCCAGCTCCGACTGCATGTTGGCGGTACCGCGGGCCTTCTCCATCTCGATGCGCGCGGTCTCAGCGCGGCGCTGCTCCTCGTACGTCGCCCGCTGCTGGTTGGCGATCTCGCGGCGGGTCAGCACGTCGACCATCTCCTGCGGGAACACCACGTCCTGGATGTACACCCCCCTGGTCTCCACCTCGTAGGCGGACAGGTAGCGGGTGATCGCGGTGTACGCCGCCTGCTGGACCTCCAGGCGGGTCTCGATGAACCGCACCGCCTCCAGGGCCTGCAGGGTGTTGCGGAAGTGGTTGCCCACGGCCGACTGCAGCACCTCGTTGACCAGGTTCAGCATCGTGCCGACCATCGAAATCACCTTGGGCGCGCGGGTGTCGGAGACGTGGATCTGCACCTGCAGGTCGATGGTGAACACGAACCCCTCGCGGCTCTTGCCCACGATCGACTCCAGCCGGGCGTCCAGGTTGTGCGCCTGGGAGGCCGCGGTGGCCCAGTTCAGCGTCAGGATGAACGTCGGTACCAGCTCGGCGGCGTAGATCCGCGGGTTGATGGCGTACTTCCCGGTGCGCAGCGGCTCCTGCCAGATGCCACGGTGGCCCGGGCGCACGATGCTGCCAAACTTGAACTCCGCTCCCGACGTGTCCAATGTGGGCAGACCGACGAAGGCTTTGATGACGGCCACCTGGCCCTGGCTGACCACGAGCATCGGCACCAGCTCGACCCGTACTAAGAATGGGTTGAGCAGGTAGGCCCCGTAGAGCAGCGGGTCATGCTGCAGCCCGATTCGCCCGCCGGCGTCGAGGAACGCCTGGAAGTCCTGGTAGTTGTTGTGCAGCACGTTCTTTGACCCGAGCAGCACGTCGATGATCTCGGCGTCGGTGGTGTCGGAGGTCGCCTCCAGCTCCGCGACGTCGGCGAAACCGCCGAGCCGGCTGGCGATGTCACCGGAGGCGAGCGGCTCACCTTCGAGCGCGGTGATGAGGCCGACGACGTCCCGGTCGCCCTGCGGCGCGATGACGAGCACCTTGAGCTGGCTCTCGGACAGGCCGAACGACTCCGGTGTCGGCTTGCCGTGGCGGCTTACCGCCACCAGCTCCGGTGCCACCGGGAGCCCGAAGACCTCGCGCGAGGTGATGACCAGGAACGCCACCGGGTGGATCGGCACCAGCGAGCCCGGTGTCAGCACCGGCCGCTGCACGCCCTTCTCGCCACCGTTGGCGAGAAACGTCCGCAGGTCGGTGAAGTTGCCGAACTCCGGCCGGTACCGCGCGCTCTTGGCGCCGATCGGCAGCGGCCGGCCGAGCTGCGAGATGACAACGCCGATCTCGCCGGCCGGCACCTGTACCCACGGGAACTTGTTCACCGTGTAGATCGGCCAGAGCTTGAACCGCGCGCCAGGCATCAACAGGTTGGCCTGGTAGCCGGCTTCGCCGCGGAACGCGATCGGGTTGTCCTCGGACAGCTTGCGCACGCCGAACCGCTTGGTCACCAGACCCACCTGGGTGGGTCCGATGCGGTGGATGGAGCGCAGCGCGACCAGGAGCGCGGCTAGGAGTGCGATCGCCGGCAGGACGATGGCCGCAGCGACGATCAGGGGCATGTTGCCTATCTCCTTCAGGAGGGACGCCCGGAAGAATGAGCGTCTGGATGAGCGTAGCTAGACGGCTAGCTCCGCGCAATAGGCCGCCGGAGTCCTCGGTGTTGGCTAGGCTGGGGAGGTGCGCGGGCGGCTCTTCCCCATCGACGCGGACTGGTGCGAGTGGCGCCAGGACCCGCCACTGGCCGGGACCGTGCTGGTGCGGGTGACGGCCGACCCGGGTGGCCGGCTGGTGCTGACCGGCCTGCGTATCGACGGCGCGCCCTCGGCCGACCTGCTGCGCTCGATCCCGGTCGGGCGCATCGAAGCCGCCGCCAATGCTCAGCTCACGATCGTCGGTGACGCCGTCATACCGGCCACGCCCGCCCCGGCCGCGCCGGCACGACGCCCCAACCACCGGCGCCGGGCGCCCAACCCGGACGGCCGAGGCTGGGAGACCTCCGACCCGGGCCGCGCCGTGGTCCGACCCCCCGCCGCGGTCCGACCCCCCGCTGTGGCCCGGCGGTCTGGTGAGCAGGCCCAGACCGGCGCGGCCGCCTTGGCCCGCGTCGGAGCCCGGCGCGGCCGACCGGACAGCTTCTACCAGGCGGTCGCGCACACCTACCTCGACCTGGCCCAGGCCTCGACCCGGCCGGCTGCCGAGCTTGCCGAAGCGAACGGGGTACCGGTCACCACGGCTCACCGGTGGATCAAGGAGGCGCGGCGGCGCCGGTTCCTGCCGCCCGGCCGCCCCGGCACGGCGGGGTGAAGCACCGGGGGAGGCGACCGGTTACCCTGACGCCGTGCCGATCGACGCCAGTCTTCGCAGCCGGGTCCGCGATCTCGTGGCGAGCTATCTCGACGGTCAGCAGTTCCCCGAGGATCTGACCGCGGAGCCCGTCGCCATCCGCGCCGGTACCGCCGTCGTGTACGTGCGCCTGATCGACGCCGAGCCGCCCGTGGTACGGGTGTTCTCCCCGCTGCTCCGGCACATCCCGCGCTCGCCCGAGCTGCTCGGCGAGCTGAACGACCTGAACGCCCGGCTGAACTTCCTGCGCCTGTTCTGGCGCGACGAAACGGTGTACGCGGCCACCGAGCTGCTGGCCGCGACCCTCGACGCGGCCGAGCTCGCCAACGCCTGCGACAGCCTCGCCGAGACGGCCGACTACTACGACGTACGCCTGCACGCCCGCTTCGGTGGTGAGACCGCGTACGCGGAGCGCCGCCCGGCCTGACAACCGAGCCACGACCAACAGCGTCCTTACAGTGTGGACCGTGTTGGCGACGAGGCGTTCCGGGAGTTCGTAACCGCGCGGTCGATGACGCTCCTGCGCAACGCGTACCTGCTGGTCGGCGATCGCGGCCGGGCGGAGGATCTGCTCCAGACCGCGCTGATCAAGACGTACCTGGCCCGGTCGCGCATCCGTGACATGGCGGCGATCGAGTCGTACGTGCGCCGGACCATGGTGACGACGGCGACCTCGTGGTGGCGCGGACGCTGGTACCGGGAACGGGTGGTCGAGCAGGTACCGGACCGGGCGGCGGCGGACGAGCTGGGCGCGCGGCTGGAACACGACGCCATGTGGGTGCATCTGCAGGCCTTGCCGGCCAAGCAACGCGCGGTGCTGGTGCTGCGCTTCTACGAGGACATGTCCGAGATGGAGATCGCCGAGACGCTGGGCATCAGCCCGGGAACCGTGAAGAGCCACGCGTCGCGGGCGCTCGCCGCCCTGCGCCGCCGCCTCGCCGGCGAGGAGGTATCGGCCCAGTGAGCGAGCATCTGGAAGAGCGGCTCGGCGCCAGGATGGCCACATGGGCCGAGCACATCGCCGATGGCCCTCGCTTCTCCGCCGACGAGATTGTGCTGGCCGCCCGCTCCGTGGCCGGCCGGCGGCGGATCACGGGCCTGGTCGGAGTCGCCGCCGCTGTGCTGGCATTGATCCTCGTCACCGCGATGCTGACCACCAATGGGCGGGCCGCACCATCGCCGCCGGGGAACACGCCGAGCCCGTCCACGCCGCCGCCGAGCGTTGCGCCGACCGTTGCGCCGACCGCGGCACCGACCGGCCTGCCGGTCGCCTCGGTGGGTCTCGACGTGCTGGCCGACGGCGTGATCACGCGATCTGACGGTAGGCAGGTGCCGGTGCCTGTCACGCCCGGCCTGACCCCAGTCGACGCGATCGCCGTTTCCGGCGGGTGGGTGGTGAGCTTGCAGGGCAACCGCGACTCCGAGCTATGGTTCGTGCCGGCGGCCGGGACGGCGAAACGGATCGTGTTCAGCGACTACGCGGCATCGGCCGATGGCACGATCCTCGTGGCCGGAAGCTCGGCTTGGCCGACCACGCTCACCGCGTACGAGCTGCCCTCGCTGCGGCCCTTGGCTACGACCGCCATCGACATCGGCATGGGTCCGCTGGTCGTCGGGATCAGCGGGGACCGGGTGCTCCTTAAGGGCGGGTCGGGAAATCCCTGGCGCGGCTCGTTCCGCAGACAGGTGTCGCAAAGGAGGTCGTGGGCGGCTGCCTTGACGTCGTTCCCCTGACCGACACGCTTCCGGTCGCCGAAACCGGCGTGTGCCGGCCGGACCTCGCGGCGTCCTATGTGACCGGCGGCATCTCGCGGGACGGCTCCTGGGTCGCGCTCATGACGGCTACCGGTGGACAGAACCGGCGGAGCGTGCTCCTGCGCTCGACCGATCTCCACAGTGGACGATGGCGCCCGGTCCCAATGAATGGGCCGAGTCTGCTCTTCTGGGTCACCGGAACAACGTTCATCGCCACCGACGACAACAGCCAGCCTCCGCGCTACTACCGGTGTGATGTGACGCAGACCTGCGTGGCGCTGGCGTTCCCGGCAGACTTGCACCAGCCGGTGCTGGTGCGCAAGGCGGGAGCCTGACCGGGTGAGCCGGGTGTGGTGAGCGTCACGACGGGCCAGCCAGTACGCTCGTACTGTTTGGCACCCGAGAGGAGCTCCAGGCCGATGGCCAAGATCAAGGTAAGGAACCCGGTCGTCGAGCTCGACGGCGACGAGATGACCCGGATCATCTGGAAGCAGATCCGGGAGCAGCTGATCCAGCCGTACCTCGACGTCGAGCTGGAGTACTACGACCTGTCGATCCAGCGTCGCGACGAGACCGCGGACCAGGTCACGGTCGACGCGGCCAACGCCATCAAGCGCCACGGCGTCGGCGTCAAATGCGCGACGATCACCCCCGACGAGGCGCGTGTCGCGGAGTTCAGCCTGAAGAAGATGTGGCGCTCGCCCAACGGCACGATCCGGAACATCCTGGGCGGGGTCGTCTTCCGCGAGCCGATCATCATGGCCAACGTGCCACGGCTGGTACCCGGCTGGACCAAGCCGATCGTCATCGGCCGTCACGCGCACGGCGACCAGTACAAGGCGACGGACTTCGTCGTGCCCGGCCCGGGCACGGTGACGATCACCTTTACCCCGGCCGACGGCGGCGAGCCGATGCGGTTCGAGGTGGCGAGGTTCGCTGGCGGCGGCGTGGCGATGGGCATGTACAACTTCGACGACTCGATCCGCGACTTCGCCCGCGCGTCGTTCCGCTACGGCTTAGACCGCCACTACCCGGTCTACCTGTCGACGAAGAACACCATCCTGAAGGCCTACGATGGGCGGTTCAAGGACCTGTTCGCCGAAGTGTTCGAGAACGAGTTCGCCGAGGAGTTCGCCGCGGCCGGGCTCACCTACGAGCACCGGCTCATCGACGACATGGTCGCCCAGGCGCTGAAGTGGGCGGGCGGGTTCGTCTGGGCCTGCAAGAACTACGACGGCGACGTGCAGTCCGACACCGTCGCGCAGGGCTTCGGCTCGCTGGGCCTGATGACCTCGGTGTTGATGACCCCGGACGGTCGCACCGTCGAGGCCGAAGCCGCCCACGGCACCGTCACCCGCCATTACCGCCAGTGGCAGCGCGGCGAGAAGACCTCCACCAACCCGATCGCGTCCATCTTCGCGTGGACCCGCGGCATCGCCCATCGGGGCAAGCTCGACGGTACGCCCGAGGTCACCGCCTTCGCCGAGACGCTCGAACGGGTGTGCGTCGAGACCGTGGAGAGCGGCCGGATGACCAAGGACCTGGCGCTGCTCGTCGGTGGCGACGCCGCCTGGCTCAGCACCGACGAGTTCATGACCGCCCTGACCGACGAGCTCGCGCAGAAGGCAGGCTAGGCACGACCGTTCCCCGCGGGGCCCGGGTCCGCCCCCCCGGGTCCCCGCGGTCGGGGACCTCAACGCAGCTCCCAGATGACCCCGTCGGGGGTGTCGCGAACCTCGACGCCGGCCGCGGTCAGGCGGTCCCGGATCCAGTCGGAGCTGGCGTAGTCGCGGTTGTCGCGGGCTCGCCCGCGCAGGTCCAGCAGCGCCTCCACGTATGGCGAGACCGCGAGCCGCGGGTCAGCCGCCCCAACCGCGGCCAGCTCGCCGAGCTGGACCACCATCCGCCGCAGCGCCGCCCGGGCGTGGTCGCCCTCGTCGGAGGTCAGGGTGTCGGCCGCCCAGTCGTCGCGCGCCTGCTCCAGCTCGAGGATGGCGGCCACGCAGCCGTCGACGTCGCGGGCCGCCAGCGCGGCATCGAAGTGCGCCAGCGCGCGGTCGGTGTCGGCCCGCAGGGATGCCGACGCCGGCTCGTCCACAGTGGACGGCTGGGCCGGAGCCGGAGCGACCGGGGTACCGGTCCCCGAGACCAGCGTGGCGAAGTCCAGCATGCTGCCGCTGGGGTAAACCGCGCTGGCTCCATGGCGGCGGACCGTCAACCGGCCGTTTCCAGCCACGGTGACCGTCTGGGCCGCCAGGTCGATGTGCACGGCGGTGTGCTCGTCGACGCCGAGCACCAGCGACTCCTCGGGCAGCTCACGCTCCATCATGGACAGTCGCCGCTCGCCGAGGTAGCAGTACCGGGTGTCGTGGTGGCCGCCCTCGGCGTTGTCATAGTGCGGGATGACTACTGCCGGCATGCCGGTCGCCTTGGCCACCAGGTCGAGCCCGGGCACCCAGAGCGGGTCGATGCCCGCCTTGTAGATCTCGTACACCGGCACGGCGTGCGAGCCGAGGGTCACTGCGGCGGCGCTGGCGAAGACGACCACGCCGCCTCGCGCCAGGGCATCCAGCAGCAGGTCCGGCACTGGCGTGTCCAGCCACTGGCGCAGCGCGTAGGTCGGGCTGCCCGGCCCGGCGAAGATCCAGCCGGCATCGCGCAGCCGGGCCAGCGCCCGCTCCCGGGCGAGCCCGGCCGGCGGCGCGGTGCGCCAGCTGAGCACCTCCACCGAGCGCCCGACGCTCGCCGCGAAGTAGCCGACCGCGCGCGTGGAGATGTCATCGGCGTTCTCCTGGAAGCCGTATGGCGTGTCGAGCAGCACCGCGGGCCGCTCGCCGACCCGTTCGAAGATCGCCCGATGTGGTTTGATCATGGTGGGTGCGGTCTCGCCCGAACCCATGATCACCAGGAGCCCGTTCATACCCGTGCCGCCAGCTCGAGAAGGTCGCGGGCGAGCCGCTGCGGGTGCTGCGCGTGCAGGTCGTGGTCGGCCCCCGGGTACTCCTTGACCGTGGCGTTGGCGAGCGCGGCGGTCGCCTTGCGGACCGCTTCGCCCCGCGCCGCCGCCCGCTGCGCGTCCCTGGGCACCGCCGGCAGCAGCAGCACCGGCACGGTGACCGAACCGTAGTGGCGCATCGGCGGGTCGTCCCACATGCTGCGCAGGATCCGCATGTGGAGCGGGATCGGCAGCCGCCGTTGCAGCCGGCTGTCGTCGATCCGGAAGTTCGCCATCGTCGCGTCGACCGCCCAGTCGCCCCAGTCGCGATGCTCGCCGCGGATCCAGGCCCGTAACGCCCGCTCGCTCAGCCCGTCAAGCTCCCTCGGCCGCAGCGCGCGCTCGCATGCCTCCCACGACTCGAACTGGCCCCGCAGGTCGATCCAGCCGCCGTCGACCAGCGCCAGGGCACGCGTCACGCCGGGCCGCGTCGCCGCCAGGGCCACCACGACATTGCCGCCCCACGACTGGCCGACCGCGATCACCGGTGGCAGGTCCAGCGCCGCGCACACCGCTGCGAGATCGTCGGCGGCGGTCGCCGTGTCGTAGCCCTCGGGTGGCTGGTCGGACTCGCCATGCGAGCGCAGGTCGACCGCGTATGCCGGGTGGCCGGCCGCCGTCAGTGCGGCTGCCATGCCATCCCAGAGCCGGGCGTTGGACGACAGCCCGTGCACGAGCAGAAAGGGGGCTCCGGTGCCGGACCAGTGACGGACGTGCAGGCGCACGCCCTCGGCCACCGGCACCACGAGGTCGTTCGGCTCCATGCCCGAAATCTAGCCTCGCCCTCCGACAAGACCGCCCCAGCGTTCCGGGGGCTCGTGGCGGCCGGGCTGCTCACACCAGTACTCGATGTCGTCCACGCAAAGGCCGTCCGGCCCGAACCGCAGCACGCCGCAACCGGCCAGGCTGACCTCGGCGCCGTCGCGGTCGAGCGAGACCGACCAGTACTCCACGGCCGCCCAGTCGCCGTCCACGATCGGCTCGCCGAACCAGAGCTGGACCAGCTTCTCCGCGGCGAAGACCCCACGGGCGTACTGGACCGCGGCGGCCGGACCGGTGCCGGCGGCCCGCATCGGATGGGAGCGGAAGCGGGCGTCAGGTGCGTAGAGCCGGCCCACCGCGTCGCCATCGCCCCTGCGCCAGGCGTCGGACCAGCCCGCGACCCACGCCCTGGCGGCCTCGCGAGTGTTCGTCGTCACCTGCTCATCTGTACCACTCCGATGACCCGCTCGGCGGGCACCGGCCCCTGACACATCTCTCATCCGGCTCATCCGGCCGATCCTGCCGCAGCGGGTGCCCGGGGCTCGATCCACCCGTGGGCGCCGAGGTAGCGCAGGACCGTGGCCACCCCTTCGGCCACCGGCATCCCTGAGGTGTCCAGCGTCAGCTCGGCGTCTGTGGGCACCTCGTACGGGTCGTCGACACCGGTCATCCCGGTGAGCTCGCCGGAGCGCGCCTTGGCGTACAGGCCCTTGCGGTCGCGCTTTTCGCACTCCTCGATCGGCGTCGAGACGTGCACCAAAATGAAGCCGGCACCCGCCGCGCGGGCGAACTCCCGCGCGGCCTCGCGCGCGGCGGCGTAGGGGGCGATCGGGCAGCACACGACGAGGCCGCCGTGCCGGGCCGCCTCCGCTGCCACCCAGCCGATGCGCCGCACGTTGACGTCACGGTCGCTGGCCGAGTACCCCAGGCCGGCGGACAGGTGCCGGCGCACCACGTCGCCGTCGAGCAGCGTCACCGTACGCTCGCCGGTCTCCAGCAGCGCGTCGGCCAGGCCCCGCGCGATCGTGGACTTGCCGGCCCCGGACAGCCCGGTGAAGAAGACGACCAGGCCGCGCTGCCGGCGTGGCGGGCGGCCGCGGGCCAGCTCCCGGGCCACCGCGGGCGGCGTGTGCCACTCCGGAAGGGCCACGCCGCGGTCGAGCAGGTCGTCGATCTCGGCCACCGGCAGCGCCGCGCGCCGGTGCCGGGGCGGGATGTCGTCGCGCGCGCGCCACTGGCCGTCCCGGCCGTCGTAGGCCAGCTCGCGAGGGATCAGCACGCGCGGGCCGCCCCCGGACAGCGTCGAGGAGGTCGTGGCGAGCAGGTGGGTTACGCCGAAGGCGGCGGCCACCCGGGCGCGCAGCAGGGCGTTGCGGATCTCGTCGCTGTGCGGGAAGAGCGGCACGGCCACGATGGTGGCCGCGGGCATCCGGTCGCGAGCCGCGAGCACCGCGCGCACCAGCGTCTCGGGCGCAAGCCCCTCCGGTCCCGGGCCGGCCACCGGAATGAGTACGAGCAGATGCCCGGCCAGGGTCCGGGCGGCGTACGCGATCTGGGCGAGCTGTGGCCGGTGCAGCGGGCGGTCGGCGATGACCCCCAGCACCCGGCCGGGCGGTAGCACGCCACGGACCTCGGCCGGGGCGCGCCGCAGCCGGCGGAACGGGCCGTGACTGCCGTCGCCGATGCGCCGCACCGGACCGGCCACCCCGGCCATCTCACCGTCGGGCCCGCCCGCCTCACCGGTCACCGGCCAGACCTCGATGGCGTCGACGGCGGCGATCGGCGCGCCTTCGGGATCGGTGAGCACCAGCACCCGGCGCAGCGGGTTGGCCGTGTCGATCTGGTCGAGCAGCGCCACCGGTACCTGCAGGGTCACCGGTACCGGCCACGACGTGCCGTTGGCGAGCCGCCCGGTGCGGGCGAGGCTGGCCAGGTCGGCCCGGCCGAGGAACCCGGTCAACGGCGTGTACGCCTCGGCGAGCAGCAGCTCCAGGTCGGCCAGCTCGTGCGGGCGCGGAGTGTAGGTCGGCGCGTCCCGCAGTACTTCCTCGGGCAGCACCCAGCCGGTACTCATCTCTCCTGCGTCCTCCGTGCTGTCCGCCCGGCGCTGGCCAGCAGACAGTGTGTCAGGTTACGCGACCGGCGGCGAGTACACCCGGCCGCAGCTGCGCCTGAGAGTCAAACAGGTTCGGCGTAGTACCGGCGGGCACCGGGGTGCAGCGGTACCGGCTCGGTGGCCGTCGCGGCCGCCCGGGTG
>WNGF01032998.1_pt1 | contig 10961 bp, 11 predicted proteins | sample 5400641 | NCBI WGS metagenome assembly WNGF01 (sample SAMN13153371, study PRJNA577476) | soil metagenome | isolation source: 80 cm soil or saprolite under grassland replicate 2 | place: USA:California | collected 2016-06-15 | reverse complement strand
GTGCTGGCCGCCCAGGGCAAGGTCCGGTTGCACACCCGCACCTACCCACTGGCCGACGTCAACCAGGCCATGGACGACCTGGAAGCCGGCCGTCTCCAAGGCCGCGGCATCCTCATCCCCTGACCACCCCACCACGACGAGGGCGGAGCGCGATGGCCAGAGCCTCCCAGGCGAGCCGGATCCGGCCGACAGATCTCGTCGGCTCGGTGCAGCGCGCCCTCCGCGTCCTGGAGACGGTGGCCTCCAACCCAGAGGGGCTGACCCCGAAGGCGGTCGCGCGTAGGCTGGGTCTGGCCTTGTCGACCACCTACAACCTGCTCAACACCCTGGCCGCCGAGGGCTACGTGGCCCGCCTGGAAGGCGGCCGCGGGTATGTGCTCGGCGACCGGGTCTGGGTGCTGTCGCGCAGCGTCCACCAGGCCCCCGGCCCCACCCGCCCGATCGATACGGAGGCGCCATGCTCGCGATGATCCTCGCCCATGCCGGGGGAGACGACGGCATGCTGTTCCTCTTGGCGTTCGCGCCGGTCGGAGTGATCCTGCTGGTCGGGTTCGTGATCGTCCTGCGTCCGGTGGTGACCAGCATGGGCCAGCCGGAGGAGCGCAAGGAGGACCTCGCCGACCGGCTGCTGGGCGAGGAGGAGGCGCGGCGCGTGCGCAGCCAGGCTCGGCGCCGGCGCGGCATGCGCCGGCGCAGGCTGCGTGACCACCAGGCCAGGAAGGTGGACAAGGGCTGACGGCCCCCCGGGCGCCCCTGGCAGCGGCGTCCCGACGTCCGGGCGCTCAGCTCGGCGCTCAACAGGAGCGGCCCGGCTGCCTGACGCGCACGTGGACGTCGACGCGCTTCTCGATGCCCTGGTGCCGGGCCGTGAGCAGGAAGTGCAGCCGTGCCGTGGACAGCCGCGGCGGGGATCGCCACGTCATCGTGGCGGCGCCGCTGCTCGGGACGTCGACGGGCTGGGGGTCGGGCGCGAGAATGCTGCGGGAATCGTCCTCGACCACGGCGACCAGCCGCGTCCCCGGGGCCGTCTTCGCCTGGACGGTGACCGTGTCGCCCGGGTGGACGCAGCTGGTCGCCTGCTGCGTCAGCGGCAGCCCGCCGTTGTCACAGCCGGCCAGCGCAACCGCCACCGCCAGGCAGGCGACGGATCGTCCCAGGGTCATAGGGAAATGCTGGGTCAGGCGGGAATCCCAGGACAAGTGCCCAGATTCCGCCATGCTGGAAACTGGACATCCGGCCTCGGCGGGACCGCCGGATCACCAGGCGCCCTGGCGCCGCAGGACCACCCCGAAGGTCTTCAACAGGATGTAGAGGTCGAGCGTCAGCGACCAGTTCTCGATGTAGAACTGGTCGAGTTGCAGGGCCTCCTCGGGGGTCACCTCGCTGCGGCCATTGATCTGCCACCAGCCGGTCATGCCGGCCGGCACCTCGTGGCGCGGTCCGAGCAGCTCGGCGTTGGCGGCGACCTGCTCAGCGGGAAGCGGCCGCGGCCCGACCAGGCTCATGTCGCCCTGGAGGATGTTCAGCAGCTGCGGCAGCTCGTCCAGGCTGAACCTGCGGAGGTACCTGCCGACCGCGGTCACCCTGGGGTCGTCGCCGAGCTTGAAGAACGGGCTGCTCGAGCGCACGGGATCGAGGCCGTCGCCGACTCCCTCGGGCCGGTCCCGCATGGTCCGGAACTTGTGCATGCTGAAGCGCCGGCCGCCCTTGGTTACCCGCTCCTGGTGGAAGAGCACCGCCCCTGGGGAGGTCAGGCGGATCGTCGCCGCGGCGACGATCCACAGCGGCAGCGTCAGCAGCAGGCCGACCGATGCGGCGGCCAGGTCGAAGGCTCGCTTGCCGGCCGCCTGGGCGCCGGCCAGCCGCACCGGTCGCAGCGACAGCGCGATCACGGGCCCGATCTGCTGGAGGGCGAGCCGCGAGGTGAGCGTCTCGGCGATGTTGGCGGACAGCCGGATCTCGATGCCCTCCTGGCGGGCGAGCGTGGCCGCCAGCCGGGTCGCGTCCCAGTTGGTCCCGATGATCAGGGTCCGCAGCGCCAGCCGCCCGTCCAGCTTCAGGCGGTGCTGGTACCAGCGCCACGCACGCCGCGTGAGCAGTTCGAGGAAGAGCGCCACCAGCCAGCTCAGCCCGACTCCCAGGCGCGAGAGCGAGTGCTGCGACCACCAGCCGATCAACGCGAGCAGCACGATCCCCAGACTGGTCGCCCCGATGACCCGCCGGAACTCCTCCGCCGCCGCGAGCCGCTGCGGGCCGTAGAGGCTGAACGCGTGAAAGAGCGTCACCCACAGCGCGGGCGCCGCCACCATCACCAGCAGCCGCTCCGTCACCGGCGTGGAGCCGCCCCCGACGGGGAGGCCGTAGACCAGAAGCAGCGCCGCGCACGCGCAGAGCGCATCCGAGACGACCAGGCCCAGGCCGATGCGCCGGTAGCGGCGCTTCACCGCGCCGGCCGCCGCCGGCCTCGGCGCTTCGAGCGCGAGGTACTCCGGGCCGGCGCCGGTGCGTTCCTCAAGCATCGTCAGCCTCCGCTGGGCGCAGTCGCGGTGGGCGTCGCATGATCTCGACAAGGAACCGGGGGTTGTTGCGCAGGTAGCGGCCGGTGAGACGCGGCTCACGGCCGGCGCGGTAGAGCCATTCGAGGCCAGAGCGCTGCATCCAGCGGGGCGCCTGCGGCAGGAGACCGGCGTGGATGTTGAAGGCGGCGCCGACGCCGAGCAGCGCCGGCGCGCTGAGGCGGTCGGTGTGCGCGGCCATCCAGCGCTCCTGCTTGGGCGTGCCGAGGCCGACCCAGACCAGGTCGGGCCCCGCCCGCTCGATGGCCTCCACGGTGGCGGCGTCCTCCTCTGGCGTCGGCGCTCGGAACGGCGGCGAGGAGGCGCCCACCACCTTCAGGCCGGGGAACCGATCGCCGAGCCGCTCCGCGAGCCGGTCAGCCACCCCGGGAGCGCCCCCGTGGAAGTACGACGACCAGCCACGCTCCACCGCCCGCTCGCACAGCGCGAGCATCAGGTCCGGCCCGTAGACGCGCCGCATGTGCGCCGCGCCGCTCCGGTGCCCGGCCCAGACCATCGGCATCCCGTCCGGCGTGGTGAGGCCGGAGGCGTTGTGGATCCGGCGCAGCTCCGCGTCCCTGTGGGACTCCATGACCCCGTGCACTCCGGTGACACAGACGTAGTGCCGCTCGCGACGCTCGACCCATCCCGCGATCTCGGCGACGGCCTGGTCCAGGTCGATGGCGCTCACGCCGACCCCCAGGACGTCGACCCGCGGGATCCTGGAACCGCCGCTGGGGGCCGGTGCTAGCCGGCGACTTGCTTGTGGATCCATCGGTACGTCTCGTCCAGACCCTCCCGCAGAGCGACCCGGGGCTCCCAGCCGAGCACCCGGCGGATGCGGGTGTTGTCGGAGTTGCGACCGCGCACGCCCTGAGGTCCTCTGACGTGGCGCAGCGAGAGGTCGGGCTTGCCGGAGACCTCGATGACCGCCTCCGCCAGCTCGTTGACGGTGACCAGCTCGCTTGTCCCGATGTTGAGCGGCTCCCGGTAGTCCGACCACATCAGGCGGTAGATGCCCTCGACGCAGTCGTCGATGTAGCAGAACGAGCGGGTCTGCCCGCCGTCCCCCCAGATCTCGACCTCGTCGCCGGGCTGGGCCAGGGCGACCTTGCGGCACATGGCCGCCGGAGCCTTCTCGCGGCCGCCGTCATAGGTGCCGTACGGCCCGTAGATGTTGTGGAAGCGCGCGACCCGGGTCACCATCCCGAACTCGTCCGCGTAGTAGCCGCAGAGGCGCTCGCCCACCAGCTTCTCCCAGCCGTAGGCGTCCTGCGGGTCGGCGGGGTAGGCGTCCTCCTCCTTGAGCGGGGTGACGTCCTCGTCGCCCTGGAGGTAGTCCGGGTAGATGCAGGCCGAGGAGCTGAGGAAGTAGCGGGTGGCCCCGTTCAGCCTGGCGGCCTCGATGGTGTGCAGGTTGATGAGCGCGTTGTTGCGCAGGATGGTGGCGTGGTTGCTGGAGATGAAGCCCATCCCGCCCATGTCGGCGGCCAGGGCGTAGACGTGGTCGACGCCGATCGTGGCCTGCAGGCACTCGTCCCAGCGTCGCAGGTCACGGATCTGGAACTCGTCGGCGTCGACCGGGGTGTACTCCGGGCGCTTGCGGTCCACCGCGCGAACCCAATAGCCACGCTGCTTGAGATCGGTGACCAGGTGGTGGCCGATGAAGCCGCCGGCGCCGGTCACGAGTACCCGCTGCCGTGCATGCTCGTTCATGAAATGCCGCTCCAGTGCGAGCCGCCGGGCCCCTCGCGAGGCCCGTTTCGGATCCTTGGCAGCAGAAAAAAACCATCGCTTGGACCGATGGCCCGGCGGCGCGCCAGGACGTGACGTGATGAGAAAATGAGCAACAAGTGAGATGGTGGAACCAGTGCGGCGGGAACGGGAAACCGGTCCCGCCGCGCGCCCCCCCCGGCGCGATCGATCCAACCTTCGGCCCCACGCTAGGTGCCGTAGGGAAAGCTGTTGAATCGGCAAGGGGACTATATCGCCTAGTACATTTGCGCGAGGGCGGTCCTTGGCCGGCGAGCCGCCGGGAGGTTACGCTGTGGCCATGTTGTTCACCCGTACCAGCATCGACGGCGCATTCGTCGTTGAACCCGAGCCAATTTCGGACGAACGCGGTTTTTTCGCCCGCACATGGTGTCAGCGGGAATTCAAGGCCCACGGGCTGAATTCGGAGCTGGTGCAGTGCAACCTCTCGTTCAATCGCCGGAAGGGCACCTTACGGGGGATGCACTACCAGGCCGCTCCGCATCAGGAAGCCAAGCTGGTGCGCTGCACCACCGGCGCGATCTACGACGTGGCGATCGACCTGCGCCCGACCTCGCCGACCTTCGGCGCGCACACCGCCGCGGTCCTGGACGCGGCCAACCGGCGCATGCTCTACATCCCGGAGGGGTGCGCGCACGGCTTCCTGACGCTGCAGGATGGCACCGAGGTCGCCTACCAGATGTCGGCGTTCTACGTGCCAGAGGCCGACAGGGGGGTGCGCTTCGACGACCCAGCCTTCGGGATCCGGTGGCCGGACGAAGTGCGGGTCATCAGCCAGCGTGACCGGTCCTACCCGGACGTGACCCTGTGACCGCCGGCGCCGGCAAGGAGATGTACGGGCTGGTCGCCGAGCTGTACCCGCTGTGCCGCAGCATCACGGGCGACGGGGTGCGCCGCACCCTCGACATCGTCGGGCGGGAGATCGACCTGGACGTCCACGAGGTCCCCACCGGCACGCGGGTGCTCGACTGGACCGTGCCGCGGGAGTGGAACCTCCGCGACGCCTGGGTCGAGGACCCGAGCGGCCGCAGGGTGATCGACGTGCGCGTCAGCAACCTCCACGTGGTCAGCTACAGCGCTCCCGTCCGCGCGAGGATGCCGCTGGCCGAGCTGCGCCGGCACCTGCACACCTTGCCGGAGCATCCCGGCTGGATCCCCTACAGGACGACGTACTACGCCGAGGACTGGGGGTTCTGTCTCAGCCACAACCAGCTCGCCGCCCTGCCGGAGGGCGAGTACCGGGTCCGGATCGACTCCACCCTCACCGAGGGGTCGCTGACCTACGGCGAGTGCCTGGTGCCCGGCCGGACGCCGGAAGAGGTGCTGATCACCTGCCATGTCTGCCACCCCTCGCTGGCCAACGACAACCTGTCGGGCATCGCGGTGGCGACCTGGCTCGCCAAGCGCCTCCAGGGGATCTCGCCGCGCTGGACCTACCGGTTGCTGTTCATCCCGGGCACGATCGGGTCGATCACCTGGCTCGCCCTCCACGAGAGCCAGGTGGAGCGCATCCACCACGGGCTGGTGCTGGCCTGCGTGGGCGACCCGGGCCCGCTGACCTACAAGCGCAGCCGCCGCTCCACAACCCCCATCGACCAGGCCATGACGCATGTGCTGGCCAGCTCCGGCCGCCCCCACCAGGTGGTCGACTTCTCGCCCTACGGCTACGACGAGCGGCAGTTCTGCTCGCCGGGGTTCGACCTGGCGGTCGGGTGCCTCTCCCGCACGCCCTACGGACAGTATCCCCAGTACCACACCTCCGCGGACGACCTGGACCTGGTCCGGCCGGAGTCGCTGGATGACACCCTGGAGGTCTGCTGGGAGACGCTGATGCTGCTGGACGCCGACCGGCGCTATGCGAACCTGAAGCCGAAGGGGGAGCCGCAGCTCGGCCGGCGGGGCCTGTACGGGCAGGTCGGCGGGCGCAGCGACGCCGAGCAGCGGCAGATGGCGATGCTGTGGGTGCTGAACCTCTCCGACGGCACCCACAGCCTGCTCGACATCACCCAGCGCTCGGGCCTGCCGTTCACCGTGATCGCCGAGGCGGCCGACGCCCTGCGCGAGGCCGAGCTGCTGGCCGAGTCAAGCTAGCGGTCGCCCGCCGGCGAGCTGCTTGTGCAGGTGGTCGGCGAGCCGCAGCGCCAGCGCCACCACCGTGAGGGTCGGGTTGGAGCAGCCGTAGGTGGGGAACAGCGAGCTGCCGGCGACGTAGAGGTTGCGGGTCCCGTGCACGCGGCAGTCGGCGTCGACCACGCCGAGGTTCGGGCTCGGGTGCATCCGGGTCGCGCCCAGATGGTGATAGTTGCCTTCGATCAGCGTCGGTGGCTGCTCGTCGCCCAGCAGCAGCTCGACGCGGCCGATGACCCGCGAGTCGCGGTTGGGGGCCTGCTCCGCCTGGAAGCGCAGGACCAGGACGCCGTGCGCGTCGGGCCGGCGGACCCGGTCCGCCGCCAGCGCGACGAGATCGCCGAGCCCGGTGACGACGTTGTGGAGGTGGCCGAGCGGCGACTCCGGACGCGGTCGCCTGCTGAACCCCTTGACCAGGGTCGCCAGTGAGCGGACGGCCTCGGCGGTCATCCAGGCGCTGCGTGGCAGCAGGAAGAAGGCGCAGTTGAGCAGCTGCCGCTGCCGCTGGACCGAGTCGGCGACCCGGAGCGCCCCCTGCGCCCGGCCGTGCCCGACGGCATGGACGCCGTAGAGCCAGCTCCGCCGGAGGAGCTCGGGATTGGCGACCAGGTAGCCGCTGCGGGCCGACAGCCGCTCGGCGAAGAACCGCCCGACCAGGTCGCGGTCGTTGCCGAGTCCCCGCCTGTGCGTGCGGTTGCTGAGCAGCAGCAGGCGCGGGTTCTCGATGCCGCCGGCGGCGAGCACCACCACTCTCGGGCTCACGAAGCATCGGGACCCGTCGCGGCGCCGGATCTCGACCCGGTCCACCCGGGCCGGGTCCCGCTCGGTCCCCAGGTCCGCCACCGTCGCGTGCAGCAGCAGCGTCACGTTGGACGAGCGCACCAGCCCCTGGTAGAAGCCCTCGAACCCGGAGGTCCCGTGCTGGAACAGGATGGTCTCCACGTCCGGCGTGCGCAGCGGCAGGCCGCTGACCCCCGGCCCGCCGACGGGTCCTCCGTGGTCGCCGCCGGCGGGTCCCAGCTGGCAGATCGAGCGGGCCGGAGGGTAGTGCGACTCCAGCTCGGCCAGGTCGAACGGCCAGCCGGAGTAGGGGATCCCGGGGCGGACCTCGAAGTCGATCGGGTCCAGCGCGCGCGCCGCCCAGGTCTCGTCGCCCCGCGAGATCCAGTGCCGCGATGCCCCGCCGAACGCCCGGACGCGTGAACGATGCAACAGATACGTAGGGTAGCCTACGCTCCAGCCCCGGTTCAGCCGCTGGGCCGCCGGCTCGATATCGGCGCCACCGCTCTCTACCAGGCAAACTCGCGTTTGGGCCCCGGCGAATTCTCCCGCGATGCTGATGCCGGCCGGACCCGCACCAATGATGCAGAGATCTGTTTCGATGACCTGATTGCTAGGGAGTTCTCTTGCGTCCAGCAGCATCGCAAATGACCACCTGTGGTTGCGAATTCCATTCCAAATGTCACCGGTGGGCTCAAACGCCACTCGAATTCCATCGTGTCGTGCCTTGCCGCCCTTTAGCACAACGGCGAGGCTGCTAGTCCGCTTGAAATCACCTATCCTGTCTCTGGCGCATCGGTGGGAGAATAGCGCTCGCGCCGCGTGGCGCCATTTTCCTGCTTTCGAGGGGGCCCGGTGAGCAAAGAGCTGACATCGCCGGCTGCCGCACCGCAGCAGCCGCAGATCGATGGCGACGCCTTCGACGATCGTCCCGGCGTGCTGGCGTCGCTTTCGCGGTACCGCCTCGTGGTGGTGGCGGTGACGCTGCTGGCGGCGGCGTTCGCCTACGTCGTGTCGAGCCAGCTGCCGGTCAGGTACCAGGCACAAGCAACGCTTATTCTCCGGGACCCCGGCGCGCCGGAGTTGCTGTCGACCTCCGGCGGGTCCACCCAGAACGTGGACCGGCAGGCGGCGGTGGCCAAGCAGGCCGACATCATGACCTCGACGGTCGTGCTCGACCGCGCGCGGCGGCTGCTCGGCAGCGCGCAGCCGGTCCCAGAGATACGCAAGGAGGTCGACATCCGGCCCAGCAAGGACCTCACCGGCATCACCGTCGACGCCAGGGCCGGCAGCGCCGCGTCGGCGCAGGCGCTGGCGAACGCGATCGGCACCGCCTACCGGCGGGTCAGCAACGACCGCGGGATCGCCGACACCCAGCAGGCGATCGTCGGCATCAACCGGCTGGTGGCCAGCCTCCAGGGCCAGATCGACAACAGCCCCAGACTGGCGGATGGCAGCCTGACCCCGCAGCAGCAGGCGCTGGCGGGTCAGATCTCGGACCTGAAGCAGCGCCAGCAGGACCTCGCCACGGAGCTGGCGGTCAGCCCCTCCGGAGTGGAGCTCTTCGAGCGGGCCGAGCTGCCGGACGCCCCCTCCCAGCCCAAGCCCAAGCTGTTCGCGTTGCTGGGCGCACTGCTCGGCGCGATCGGCGCCGGTGGCTGGGCCTGGTGGGCGGCAGCCCGCAACCAGCGGGCCGAACGCCGGGAGGACCCGGCGCGGATCCTCGGGGCGCCCCTGCTCGGCGAGATCCCGCGGTTCCACCCCCAGCGGCCGGGGGTCGGGGAGGCGATGTCGTCGCCGCCGGTCGCCAGTCACGCCCACCACTTCATCGTCGCCTCGCTCGAGCACGAACTGGCCGGCGTAGGCGGCACCTCGGTCGCCCTGACCGGCGTGACGCCGGGCGACGGCACCACGACCACCGCGCTGAACATCGCGATCGCGGCTCGCGAGCAGGACCGCAAGGTGGCGTTGATCGACGCCGACGAGCGCAGCCGGGGCCTTTCTGAGCTGTGCGGCCTCTCGGAGCTGGACTCGGCGCGCTTCGAGCCGGACCAGACGCCGGCCGACGCCGACGAGTACCTGGCCCGCCTGGCCGTGACACACAGCGGGATCGTGCTGCCGGTCCCGGCGAACCGGGAGCCCGGACGGATATCCCGGCTCCTCCGTCCGCCGTCCTTCCGCAAGGCGCTGCTCTCGCTCGGCGAGCAGTTCGATCTCGTGCTGATCGACACCCCGGCGCTGCTGGAGGTCTCGGACGCGATCCCGATCGCCAGGCAGGCGGACGGCGTCGTCCTGGTGGTCGACTGCGACGTCCTCCTGAGCGACCTGTGGACGATCCGGGATCGCCTCGCTTTCGTCGACACCCCGCTGCTCGGCTACGTCTTCGTGCGGAAGCTCGGCCGCCGCATGGGCGCCCGCGCCGGCTGGCGGCCGAGCGTGCCCACGCGGTGGCGGAGCCACGGCGCGGAGCCGAGCCAGGGCATGGAGCCGCCGAGCCACGGCGTGGAGCGCCAGCTCCCGGAGCCCGCGGAGCAGGGCTGAGCGAGGGCAGGGGGAACCGGGATGGAGCCCGACAGGAGCGCCTCGCGGGTCGCCGCGATCATGGCGGCCTACAACCGCAAGGACCTCACGCTCGCCTGCCTGCGCTCGCTGCGGGCGCAGCGGGCCGCCGGCGTGACGCTCGACGCCTTCGTGCTCGACGACGCCAGCAGCGACGGCACCGCAAGGGCCGTCGCCGAGGAGTTCCCCGAGGTCACGCTGCTTCGCGGGACCGGGCGGCTGTACTGGAACGGCGGCATGCGGGCCGCGTTCGGCGCCGCCATCGCCGGCGACTACGACTACTACCTGTGGATGAACGACGACACCACGCTCGACGACGGCGCGCTGGCCGTGCTGCTGGGCACCGAGCGGCGGCTGCGCGAGCTCGGCAGCCAGGCGGTGATCGTGGCCGGCTCGACCAGGCACCCGGACACCGGCGAGCTGACCTACGGCGGGCTGGTCCGGCGCTCCCGCTGGCGGCCGCTCCGCTGGGAGCTGGTCGAACCGGCCGACCAGCCGCTGCCCTGCGAGACCATCAACGGCAACACCGTCCTCGTCCCGCGCGCGGTGGTCCACCGTGTCGGCAACATCGACCCTGCCTTCGTGCAGCAGATGGGCGACCACGACTACGGACTCCGCGCCCGCGCCGCCGGGTGCTCGGTCTGGATCGCTCCGGGCACGCTCGGTACCTGCGCCCCGAACCTCCGACGCCCGCCGGGTGAGGAGCCGTTCCTGCAGGAGTGGCAGCGGGTCTGGTCGACCAAAGAGCTGCTGCCCGGACCGTGGGCGGTCTTCAGCCGCCGCTGGGCAGGCCGCCTCTGGCCCGTGTACTGGCTGAGCCCCTACCTGCGAGCGGGGTTCCGCCTGCTCCGGGGACGCCTCCACGCCTGTCGAACGCCCACACGGGCGCGCTAGCGCATGCCGATGGACAGGGACCAACACGACACTCCACAGACCGCAGCCGACGGCAAGCGGCCGAACCTGACCGCGCAGACCGCGTCGGGGCTGCGCTGGTCCTACGTCGGGACCGGCGCGTTGATGGTCGCCAACCTCGCGTATACCGCGATCATCTCGCGGCTGCTCGGCCCGGTCGCGTTCGGGCTGATGGCGCTGGCCAACCTGGTGGTGCTGTTCGCCCAGTACTTCGTCCGGATGGGTATCGCCTCGGCGCTGGTGCAACGGCCGACG
>WNGF01015952.1_pt1 | contig 10961 bp, 8 predicted proteins | sample 5400641 | NCBI WGS metagenome assembly WNGF01 (sample SAMN13153371, study PRJNA577476) | soil metagenome | isolation source: 80 cm soil or saprolite under grassland replicate 2 | place: USA:California | collected 2016-06-15 | reverse complement strand
CGCCTCCGGCAACGCGCAGAAGCCACGGTTCCGCGGAGGGGCCCCCCGCCCCGCCCGGCGCCCGCGAGTCAACAGATTTCTGGGACACTACAGTAGCGCGCGATGTTCTTCATCAGCGGGACCAGCGTGCGGGCACCTTGGCGGGATAGTCGGAGGCGCCTTCGAGCGGGCGCAGCGCGCCAACCGCTCCGGCCAGGGGGCTCATGGAGGCGCGGGCTCGTCCTCCGTGATGCGGACCTGGATCCTGAGCTTCTTCACCCGATACCAGAGGCTCCGCTCGGAGACCCCGAGGAGCCTGGCGGCCCGGGCCTGGACCCCGCCGGCCTTCTGGAGCGCGTCGAGGATCATGCGCCGCTCCCCATCGGCCAGCACATCGTCGAGCGAGGCGCCGGCCGCCATGGTGAACTGGCTCGCCGCCCCGCCGGACACCGGGCCGCCGTGCTGAATCGCCGGCGGCAGATGCTCGGGGAGGATGACGCCGTCGGAGAGGACCATGGCCGCTTCGAGGACATGCTGCAGCTCGCGGATATTGCCGGGCCACGGGTATGTCCACAGGCAGCGCAGCGCCTCGGGCGAGACCGTCGCGGGGGCGCGCCATAGCCGCTGGGCCGCCCGCTCGAGCAGATGGGCGATGAGCAGCGGCAGGTCGTCGAGCCGCTCCCGGAGCGCGGGAAGGCGGAGCTTGACGCCCTGCAGCCGGTAGAAGAGGTCCTCGCGGAACTTACCCTCGGGGACCAGCTCCTCGAGGTTCTGGTGGGTCGCGGCGACGATGCGGACGTCGACGTCGATGGTTTTGACGCCGCCGACGCGCTCGATCCGGCGCTCCTGGAGCGCGCGCAGGATCTTCACCTGCATGCTGAGCGGCATGTCGCCGATCTCGTCGAGGAAGAGCGTGCCTCCCTTGGCCAGCTCGAAGCGGCCGGGCCGCGCCCGGATGGCGCCCGTGAAGGCGCCGCGCTCGTGCCCGAACAGCTCGGATTCGAGCAGACCCTCGGGAATCGCGGCGGCGTTGACGGGGACCAACGGGCCGTCCTTTCGCGCGCTCAGCCGGTGGATGGCCCGGGCCAAGACCTCCTTGCCGGTGCCGCTCTCCCCCTCGATCAGGATCGTGAGGTCCGTTGGGGCCGCGCGCTGAGCCACGTCGAGCACCCGCCGGAGCGGCTCGGACTGGCCGATCATCTCCTCGAAGCCGGCCGCGTGGCCGCTCCGGAGCGCCTTGACCTGCTGCTGCAGGCGGCGCCGGTCCAGCGCGCGCGCCACCACCACCTGGAACTCCGCCATCTTGAGGGGCTTGGTGAAGAAGTCGTACGCTCCGCGGTTGATGGCCTCCATGGCCATCTGCCGGGTCCCGTGCGCCGTCATGACGATGATCGGCGTGTCGGACGCCAGCTCGCGACACTTGGGGATGGCGTCGAGCCCGTCCATGTCGGGCAGCTTCACGTCCAGGAGGATCAGGTCGTAAGCGCCGCTCCCGAGGCGGTTGAGGAGCGCCCCGGCGGTAGGGGCGATCTCCGCCTCGTAGTCCTTCCGGATGAGGGCCTCGCGGAGGACGAAGGCCAGGTCCTCGTCGTCCTCGCAGATCACGATACGTTCAGCCACGGTCCCCACGGAACCTCTCCTCGTCGGATGGCCCCGCCGTGACCGGGGCCGCTGGGGTGGGCAGATCGACCACGAAGGTGGCCTCGGACACGCCATCGCTCGTCACGCCGAGGTTCCCGTGGTGGGCCTCCACGATCTGGCGGGCGATCGCGAGGCCGAGACCGGTCCCGCGTGACTTCGTCGTGAAGAACGGCTGAAACATCCGCTCTCTCACCTCCGGCGGGATTCCCGTGCCCGTGTTGCGGACCGACACCCGGACGCGCCCGGGAACGCCCGGCTCCATCCGCACGTCCACCGTTCCGTCGGGAGGCGTGGCCTCGAGAGCGTTCTGGATCAGGTTCGTGAAGACCTCGCTGAGCCGAAAGGCATCGCCCCATGCCGGCGCGAGGCTACCGGCGCTGCTGACGCGGACGCGCGGATCGGCCGGGAGCATGCCCAGCACGTCCTCGATGAGCGCCGGGATCGACACGGCATGGCACGACTCCGGCTCGGGGTTGCTCAGCGTCAGGAGGTTCTCCACGAGCCGGTCCTGGCGGTCAACCGCCTGGATGATCCGCTCCATGTACTCCTTGCTGGAATCCCCCGAGGGCAGATCGGCCTGCAACAGCTCCAGCAGGCCCCGGATCGTTGAGAGCGGCGTGCGGATCTGGTGGGCGACGCGCGCCGCCATGCCGCCGAGCAAGGCCAGCTGATCGGTCCGCCGGATCTCGTCCCGGATGCGCTGCTTCTCGGATGCGTCCCGGAAGAGCAGCACGACCGCCGTCGCCGTCGAATCCGATCCCCACTCGCGATGCTGCACCGTCACCTCCAGGAGCAGTTGCTGGTCGGCCGCGGTGGTCGCCGCCACCTCGCTCATGTGGACCGAGCGCTGGCCCTCGGTCGCGGATCCCAGCAGCCGCTTCAGCGGCTCGTTGCCCTTGGCCAGCGGGAAGGCGCCGGGAAGCGCGAGGATCGGCACCCCTCGGAACCGTTCCAGCGACAGGCCCAGGAGGACCTCCGCCGTGGCGTTGAAGGACAGGAGCTCGTCCGTGGGGAGCAGCAGCAGCATGCCCTCGGGCAGCCGGCTCAGGATATCGCTGTCGCGGACGAACTGGTCCACCGACAGCGTGAGCCTCCCCACGGCCGCATCGAGCGCGCCCAGCTCATCGGTGACCTTCTGCGTGGGCCCGGTAGCCGGCGGCGGCGAGACGGCCTCCGCCTTCTTGATGATCACCCGGATCCGGCCGGCCATGCGTAACCCCACGGCGAGCCCCGCCACCGCCGCCGCCGCCCCCGACACGCCGGCCCCCGCGAACAGCAGGGCGGTCGCCTGCACGGCCTGCTCACCTTTCAGCTCGCCGATGAAGGGACGCGCGAGGTAGAGGAGGACGAGGCCGCTCACCCCCGCGGACACGGCCGCCAGCAGCGAGAACACCACGTAGAGGCGGAGTGATACGCGGTAGGAAGGAGTGGGGCGAGTCATCGCTGTGCCGCGCCGCGCGCTACCGGCCGAGGCCCCCCTTGACCGCCGAGCCGAGACTGAAGATCCCCCATGATCACGATCATGATCGGCTCGATCAGCGTCGACAGGGTGGCGACCGTGTTGTCCACCTGCTGCTCGTAGTACGTCGCGGCCCTCCCCAGCATGCCCGGGAGCGTCCCGCTCTCCTCGCCCGTGGAGACGAGCTGGATCACCATGCTCGGGAACTCGCCGGTCTGGCGCAGGGTCTCGGCGATGGTGCCGCCCTCCTGCATCCGCCGGATCGCCGTGAGCAGCGCCCCCTCGATGATCTTGTTGCCGCTGACCCGCGCCGTGGTCTCCGTCGCTTCCAGCAGCGGGATGCCCGCGCTCAGGAGCACGCTCATCGTGCGGCAGACGCGCGCCATGATCGACTTCCGGATCAGCACGCCGAAGAGCGGGACGCGCAGCTTGGCGCTGTCCAGCAGGCGCCGGCCGGCCTCGGTCTGAACAATCATGAAGAGGGACAGCACGGCCGCGACGATCAGCAGGAAGACCACGAGCGTATAGCTGCGGACCAGAGTGCTGACCCCGATGAGCAGGCGGGTCGGGGCCGGCAGCACGGCGTTGGCCCGCGAGTACACGTCTTCGAAGACGGGCACGAGCTTGACGATCATGACGAACACGATGGTGATCGCGACAAACAGGATCACGGCCGGATAGGTGACGGCGCCCACCACCTTGCGCCGGAGATTGGCCGTCTTCTCCAGATAGACCGTCAGCGTGTCGAGCACGACCGGCAGGGAGCCCGAGATCTCCCCGGCTCTCACCACCGCCACATAGAGGCGGTTGAAGATGTGCGGGTGCTCGCCCAAGGCATCGGCGAAGCTGGAGCCCGCCGTGATGGCGTCGCGCACCTGGATCAGCACCTTCTGGAAGTTCTTGTTGGCCGTTTCGGCCGCGAGGGACGAGAGGATCCGGGCCAGGTGAAGCCCGCCGGCGAGCATGGCGGAGAGCTGGCCGGTGAACAGGAGGAGGATGGTGAGGCTCACGCCCTGCGTCAGCCGCCGGACCCCGCGCTGGAGGCCCTCGCCGATCGCCCTGATCCCGGCCCCCTCGGTCAGGAGGCTCTTGCCCGCGGGCCGGACGGACAGCACCAGCCGGCCCTGCTCCCTGAGGCGGACGATCAGGGCCCCCTGATCCTCGGCCTCGGCCCGACCTCGACTCAGCGCCCCCGCCCGATCCGCTGCCTCGTACTCGAATACAGGCATCGCTTACTCCTGGTCGGCCACGACCGACATGATCTCTTCAAGCGTCGTCTGGCCCTGCATCACGCGGCGGAAGCCGGCCTCTTTGAGGCTCACCATGCCGGTGTCCGCCGCGTACTTGCGGATCTGGTCCGCGTCCACGCCATCGATGACCATCCGGCGCACCTGGGCATTGACCCAGAAGACCTCGTACAGCGCCATGCGCCCCGCGTAACCGATATTCCGGCACTCCTTGCAGCCGCGCCCCCGGTAGAGCATCTCGGGCGCCGGGCCGTTGGTGAAGAGGGCGAGCTCCTCGGGGCTCGGCCGGTACGCCTCCTTGCAGTGCCTGCAGATCTTCTTGACGAGGCGCTGGGCCGCCGCCACGTTGACGGCGGTGGCCACCAGGAAGGGCTCCACCCCGATGTTGATCAGCCGCACCATGGTCGAGACCGCGTCGTTGGTATGAAGCGTCGAGAGGACGAGGTGCCCCGTGAGAGCGGCCCGCACGGCGATCTGGGCGGTCTCCGCGTCGCGGATCTCGCCGATCATGATGATGTCCGGGTCCTGGCGCAGGATGGAGCGCAGCGCGCGCGAGAAGTCGAACCCGATCTCGGTCTTCACCTGGACCTGCTGGATCCCCGGCTGGCGATACTCGACGGGGTCCTCGACGGTGATGATGTTCTTCCGCGGCGACTTGATCGCCTTGATGGCGGTGTGCAGCGTCGTGGACTTGCCGCTTCCCGTCGGTCCGGTCAGCAGCACCATGCCCCAGGGCCGCTGTATGCCGCGCATGAACAGCTCGAGCTGGTCAGGATCGAACCCGAGCCGCTCGAGCGTGTAGTGCTGGACCACGGCCTCCTTCTCCAGGAGCCGCAGGACCACCTTCTCCCCGTAAATGGTCGGCAGCGTCGAGACCCGGAAGTCGATCTCCCGCCCCTGGATGTTGGAGGCGAAGCTGCCATCTTGAGGCAGCCGCCGCTCCGCGATGTCGAGGCGGGAGATGATCTTGAGTCGTGACACGACCGCCAGGTGGAGCGACCGCGGTACTTCCAGCAGGTCGAACAGCAGCCCGTCGATGCGGTAGCGGACCCGCGTCCGGTCCTCGTAGGCCTCCACGTGGATGTCCGAGGCGCCGTCGGCGGCGGCCCGGCTCAACACGTAGTTCACGACCTTGACGACGGGCGGGTCGGCCGCCTGCGTTCTCAACTGCTGGACGTCGACGGACTCTTCCGCGACGACGGACACGCCGACGTTGAGTCCGAGGTCCTCCCGCAGAACCTCGTCGATCCCCTCGCTGGAGACCATCTTGCGGTAGGTCCTGTCGATGGCCTCCTGGATCGCCCGGCTGGGGCCGATCTTGAAGTCCACTTCCAGGCCGGTCGCCCGCCTGAGGTCGTCGAGCGCCACCACGTTGAGCGGATCCGCGGTGGCGACGATGAGCTTCCGGCCATGGCGCTCGGCCGCGATGATCTGGTACTGGCGGGCCACCTCCTCGGGCACCAGCCTCACCACGTCCACGTCGACGGTCTCCAGCTCCTGCTGCGTGATCGGCTGCTTGCGGAACTGCTGGCCCAGGTACTTGAGCAGGACCTCCTCGTCGAGGAGCTTCATGTCGATGAGGATCTGCCCGAGTCGGTCCTTGGTCTTGCGCTGACGGGCCAGGGCTTGAGCCAGCTGGTCCGGAGTCAGAATGTGGTCGTTGACCAGCATCTGGCCCAGCGAGGTCCATCCCCAGCGCTCGGTCGATTGAGTCATTGAGGGTCGCTCACGCCCGCCCTGTCCCCGGACGTGCTCGGCTCGCCGCGGGCTGCGGCTCGCTCTTCCGCCTTGGAGGCGGAGACCTCGGCCAGCCGGCGGCTCACGTCGTCTCGGGCCGGATGATTCCCCGGGGTGAGGCGCAGGAAAGCTCGATAGTGGGCCACCGCTTCGCCGGGCCTGCCCTGCCGGTCCAGCGCGACGGCAAGATTCCGGTGACCTTCGGCGTGATTCGGGCTGAAGCGCAGGGCCCGGCTGAAGGCGTCGATGCCCCGAGCTGTCTCTCCCTGGCGCACCAGGACCACGCCCAGACTGTTCCAGGCCTCGGCGTCGGTGGGCTTCAACTCGAGCGCCTTCTTCAGGAGCTCGGCGGACTCGGGAAGAGCGCCTTCGAGGGCCGCCCGGCGTCCTTGACCCAGGAGGGCGACGAAACCCTCGTCAGACGTCACCGGGGGCGCGGCCTCAGGCGCCGGCCGCGGGCTCGCGACACGCGCTGGAGCCGGGGCAGCGATCAGACCCGCGTTTTTAGGTCGCAACATGACGGCCACCCCGACGGCGAGCACGGAGACTACAATAACGAAAAGCAGGCCCTGACGCCACCGGGGACTTCGAGTGACAGAGATCGTCAGCCGCGGGATTCCACCCACGCCCTCAGGGCGTGAAGCCCCACGGTCCATTCTCATCAACATGTCCGCAAGCCGGCTCATTGATTTAGCTCGTTCAAGTGTCCGATACGCGTGAATGTCCGATGATTCCGCTGGCGGTCCTCTTCGCCCTCACGGCGCTCGTCGGGCGCTCATCGGGGCCTCGTAGCAAGCCCCGTTCTGGTCGCGGTCAAGCACTCACATGCAAGATCTTGCAAGCTCTGCGCCGCCACACGCCAGTGAGGCCTCTTCCCCCGGTGACGCTCATCGGGCGGGCGTGTTCGCCGCCAGACTCGGGCTGAACCGGCCGGCGACCACGCGGGACAGCGCGAGAGTCGTCCTCGGCCCGACGATGCCGTCAGGCGTGAGCCCCATCGAGGCCTGGAAGCGGCGGACCGCCTGCTGGAAGCGCTCCGTATTGCTCGCGGGCATCGGGGGGCTGAGGAGCCCCAGCTTCTGGAGTCGCAGGGCCAGGGTCGCGATGACAATCGGGGTCAAGTCCTGGTTCGGGTCCAGCGGCAGGAGGTCCACGTTCCGCCAGATCACCCAGGCGGAGTGTGTCCACGACGCGTCGAGACCGTCGGCCGGCACTCGCGCCTCCTCACCGGAGGCGGAGATCAGGGTCGCGGCGGCGCCGTCCAGCCGCCTCAGCAGGCACAGGCGCCCACCCGGCTGATCGTTCAGCTCCAGGATCGCCGGGAGGTCCATCGCCCTCAGCTCGTCGAGGGTCGTCTCCGGAAGCCGCGTGGCGGAGAGCTGATAGCGCGCAGCGATCGCCGGGACATCGGGCGCGCCGTCCGGAGTTGCGGGCCACGTTTCAATCGTCTGCTGAGAGAGGTCCTCGCCCACTCCCCACAAGGTCAGAACCCGCGCGAGGAGACTCTTCAACCCGCCACGCGCGTCCGCACGCGCGGATGAAGCCGGGGGGGCGGGCGTTCCCGGCGTGACGCCGAGGACCGACTGTGGCGGGGGCTCGGCGGCCTGCCGCGCCGCCGGCGTCGAGGCCGGCGGCCTGGGCGCGAACTGGAACACGGGCGGGCTCCAGCCGCTCCGGTAGGCGCCGGCCGCCGCGGCGCCCACCAGCAGGACCCCGGCCAGCCCCGCGGCCACTCGGCCCAGCGTCGGGCGCGTGAGGCTGGCCGCCGCCCGACGCCGTCTCGCGCGTTCCCCCTCCAGGTTCCGGATCGCGGCCTTGACCATCGTCGCGGTGACCTCGCGGGCGCGCGCGCTGAAGGCCGCCATCAGCGCCCGATCGCACACCAGGTTGATCACGCGCGGGATGCCCCGGCTGTGGTTGTGGATCTTCACGAGAGCGCCGCGCGCGAACGGCAGGGCCCCGGAAAGACCGGCGATGCGCAGCCGGTGCTCGATGTAGCGGAAGGTCTCCTTCCTGGACAGCGGCCTGAGGTAGCACCGGATGCCGATGCGCTGGTCGAGCTGGCGCAGCTCGCGCCGCCGGAGCTTTTCCTCCAGCTCGGGCTGCCCCACGAGCACGATCTGCAGGAGCTTGCGCGTGGCGGTTTCCAGGGTGGACAGGATGCGGATCTGCTCGAGCGCCTCGATGCTCATCTGCTGAGCCTCGTCCAGGATCACCACCACGGTCTTGCCCTCGGCCCCCGCGCTCAGGAGGTGCTGGCTCAGCACGGTCATCAGCTCGCCCTTGGTCGAGCCGCGACGCTCGACGCCGAGGTCATCCAGGATGGCCCCCAGCAGCTCGGCGTCGGAGAGGAAGGGGTTCAGGACGAGCGCGCTCCCGACGTCCCTCGGCAGCTCGCGCAGGAGCGCGCGGCAGAGGATGGTCTTCCCCGTGCCCACATCGCCGATCAGGGCGATCAGGCCCTTCTGGCTGGTGATGCCGTAGATCAGGGTCGACAGGACCTCGTGGTGGCCCTTCGAGCGCAGCAGGAAGCGCGGATCGGGCGTGAGGACGAACGGGGCATCCTCGAGGCTGAAGAACGCCTCGTACACCGTGACCTACCTTGTGGGCGGCGGACCCGCGCCGGACACGACCGTGGGCGTGAGGATCACGATCAGGTCCTCACCTGTGCGGTTGGTCTCGCGGCTCTTGAAGAGCCAGCCCAGCACGGGGATGTCTCCGAACAGCGGCACCTTACGGATCGTCTTGCTGCTGGTGTCGTTGGTGACGCCGCCGATCACCAGCCGCTGGCCTTCCCGGATGACGACGTCCGTTTCCTGACGGCGAGTGGTGATCGAGGGATTCCCCCCAACGGTCTGGGTGAAGTCGGGCGAGTCGTTCGCGAAGGTCACCTTCATCCTTATCTTGGTGTCACCATTCTCGGTGATGAGCCGCGGTGTGACCTTGAGCGTGAGTTCCGCCTTCCTGAACTGCACCTGCGAGACCCCCTGGGACGGCGTGCTGGTAAACGGCACCTCCAGGCCGCGAGAGATAACAGTCTCGAAGTTTTCCAGCGTCACGGCCTTCGGCTGGGCCAGGGTCCGGGCCTTGCCCTGCGTCTCGAGAGCCTGGATCGCCAGGTTGAGATTGAAGTTGTTGGCGACGAGCCCGAGCAAGAGCCCTCCGGCCGGCGCGGCGCCGGCGAGGGTCGGCAGAAGCGAGGTCGGCAGGTTCACGAGGTTTCCGCCCGTAGGCAGTCCCGTCACGGGCGAGATCGGCAGCAGGCCGGAAAGCGCTGGATTGGGGGAAACCGCTTGATTGGGATTGATCGGATTGACGTTGAACGGGGCAATTCCCCCCGTATTTTGAGATGCGAATCCCTGGCCCAGCAGAGTCGCCTTGCCGACGTTCCCAACACCGGCGCCGCCCCACTGGACGCCGACTTGCTCGAGGGCACTGAGAGTCGTGATGACCATCTGGGCGGCGATCTGGATCTGGGCCAGCGGGATGTCGAGGCTCTCGCGGATCAGCTTCTTGATCCGCTCGAGGTCCCGCGAGTAGAAGCGGATGAAGACCGAGTTGGTGGGCTTGTAGGCCTGGACCGTGAGCCCCTTGGCGAGCACGTCAGGAGGCGGGGCGGCGGCCGGCACCGGCGCGGTCTGAGGCGGCGCCGGGGTCGAGGGGATCTCCACCGGGGGGCTCGGCACGTAGAGCTGGGAAAGCTGGGGCAGTGGAACCGGTGGCGCGGTTGTCCCCGCGGCGAGGCCGAGAATCCCCGCGACGGTCTTGGCCACCGCCTCGGCATCCTGGTAGTAGAGGCGGATCGTCTCCTCCCGGACCGGCCCGCGGGCGTTCAGCTCCGCCAGGTCCGCCTCCGCTTGCTGGGCCTCGACGATCTTCCTCCGCGTGTCGGCCTCGAGCCTGAGCTGCGCCTCGTGCGCCTTGACCAGCGCCTCCTGCGCCTTGCTGCGCTGGTCTTCTTCCGCCTTCACCCGCGTGTCCGAGCTGACGCGCAGGATTTCCCCCGCCACGACGCAGCGCAGGTTCGCCGCCTCGATGACGGCCTGGAAGACCTCGCGCGCCGGCACCCTGAAGAAGTCCAGCGTCACCGTCCCCTTGACCTCCTCGGTGACGACCATGTTGACGCGGTACTGCTGAGCCAGGAGGCGCAGCGTGGTCTGGACATTGGCGTCACGCAGGTTGAGCGTCACACGCTCGGTCGGCAGACGGGCGAGACAGCCGTCCTGAGGCTGTTGAGCGGCGGCACCGCCGGCGCCGATCACGACGGGCAGGGAGAGCGCGACCAGCATGGACCTCATCCGCGTGCGGGATACCATGGTCTGACTCACCTCCTGGGCGCGGCCGGCGCCGCGCCGAGCAGATCCGGCAGCTCGATCGTGACGGGACTCGCGCCGGGCTCGCGCAGCGTGACGGCGCTCTCCGTGATTCGCTCGACGCGATGGCCGCTCACCGTGTCCCCCACCTTCACGATCTGGTTGTTGACGATCGCGAGGAAGCCGCCGGGGAAGCTCACGATGCCCTTGACGTCGAGGGGAACACGGGGCTTCTCGGGCGCGGGTGCTCCCGCCACCCCGGGACCTCCCGGCGCTGCGGGTCCTCCCGGCGAGGTCGGGGTCGCCGGCCGCGGAGGCGCCGGAGGCGCCGGCGGCGCCGAGAAAAAGAACGGATCGCGGCCCGCCGGGGCCGCCTGAGCGACCCTCGGTGGGACGGGGAGCACCAGCGGCGCTCCGGGCTGCGTCTGCGCGGCTCCGCCGCTGCTCGCCGCGGCGCGCTCGACGATGCGCTTGGCCGGCGCACTCAGCTCGATGGCCGTCATCCTGAATCGCGCCTGGACCTCGTTTGCGGCCGAGGCCCCGGCACCCAGGGGGCCAGCCGGCTGACCGGCCGGCGAGGGCGCC
>WNGF01009771.1_pt1 | contig 10961 bp, 8 predicted proteins | sample 5400641 | NCBI WGS metagenome assembly WNGF01 (sample SAMN13153371, study PRJNA577476) | soil metagenome | isolation source: 80 cm soil or saprolite under grassland replicate 2 | place: USA:California | collected 2016-06-15 | reverse complement strand
AGGCGTTCGGCGTCCACGAGCGAACCGCTCAAGCACCGTGCGGTCATTCGGGGAGAGCTGGATGAGGGGTGCAACGCGCATGTGCAATGAGAACACATGTCGCGCCAGACGTCAAGCTACTTATGTAACATACCACTAGCTCTAGCGGGAAGTCAGGCGACTTTTCGGCGGATGAGAGGGATCTTCGTCGGCAGGCTTTAAAGCACGAAGTGTGCGAACTTGCGGGGAAAATGAGAACGCCCGTTGCTTCGGTGCCCAGAGGCTAATTGTAGGTTCCTCGGGTGCGGTGTGTGCGCCTAAAGCGACCGCGTAATCACGGAGAACGATTGAATAGAGCCGATTAAATTGATCGAGAGCGTCGTTCTCGGCGAATCGCGGCATTACCAGGAAGAGTGATTTCACCGTGGTCATGGCCGCGGAGCAGCGCATGATATTTGTGATCACTTCCGCTTTCTCGTAAACATATTCATAGCTCTTCGCGGCACGATTGCGGCGATCTAAACGGCTTGGAACCCTGGCGCGGAGGTACGCGTGCGTCGTGAAATCGAAGATTACGGTTGGACGTTCGGACTCGAGCGCTCCACACAGCCAATTCTCATCTGCCAAATTCCCGAACATATACTTTAGACGGATCTTTGCGTCCGGCGAAACAACCCCACCCCACCGCTTCACAACTTCCGGACGCCGACGTTCATTATCGACTAGACAGACTTGCCGCGCTCTTTCCGCTAGCTGAATTGCGATTCTGGAGGCCGCGGGATGCCCCGCACATGTGACAAACACGACTTGCGAGTCTAGATAATGGAGGATTTCCTCGAATGCAAGATAGCGCAGATTTTTCGCGTCCGCGTGCTCGGCGTGAAGCTCTTCGACGAGGAGAGAATGCTCTGAGTGATGAACAACAGCGCCCCGATCACAATCATCCGGCCCGTTGAACCATCTTCGGATGCCACGTAACGGTTCGAAGTAAAGGGCGAACCGCCTCTCTGACGGCGGCGGCGGTGACGCTGGTGAGTTCTGTCATAGCTCTTTGGCAGCGCGAATGGCTGTTCGGATTACGAACCAGGCAAATAGTAACAAATCGACCGTGAAGACGAGATATTCTGCCGCTCTGAGTCCATAAATCAAATAATCGTCTATGTGTCTTGTTTGCAGCCATTTAACCAAAAGACTGAGCGACACTGCTGGTATCGCGATGAGGACAAATATAGCTGTTCCGACTACGCCGTGGACCGCGAACTTCCATAGCGGATGCCACCATTTGCCTTCCTTCTCGGCCATGGACCGTGCAGGAGCTTAGCCGGTCCATATCTAATTCGCAAGCGAAGTCCCGCTGAACGTGAGGGCGGCAACGTAAATTCGATCATGTTCATCGTACGCGACCTCCTCACCTTCCTCCCTCCTCCATGTGCAGCTTGTGCATGATCCGGTGGACGAACGGCGCGAGCAGCATGCCGAGGACGGCGATGAAAACGATGCCGGAGAAGAGCGCATAGACGGACGCGAATACCTTCGCCGCCTCCCCCTCGAGATTGCCGACCGGACCCATGCCGCCGAGGATCATCGAGGCGTTGAGCAGCGAGTCGATCCAGGAGAAGTGCGCGATCTGGTGGTAGCCGACGATGCCGGCGCCGAGGCTCATGGCGATGACGCCGAGCGCAAAGAAGAGGTGGCTGACGACGCGCCACGCGAACTCAGCGCGCGTCAGAAGGCGTTCTCGGCGATTCTCGTACGTGTCCGCTACCTCGTCGCAACGCGCGGCGGCCTCTGCTCCACGATCTTCAGCTTCAGCACGCGGTCGCCCTTGCGCCCCAGCGATGGTAGCGCAATGAGGCACGCCCCCTCCTCGGGGATCCCGGTCAGCGTCGCGTCGCGGCGCATGATCCAGTCGCCCGCCAGTGCCACTTGCCGCACGCCCGGCGGCAGCCACACCTTCACCGTCGGATTCTCCAGCGGCGCGGCGCCGCGGTTCAGCAGGCGCACGCTGAACTGATCGTGATTCCGCAGGCGGTCGACGGAGAAGGCGAAGTGCTCGTCGCGCGCGTGGCGGCGCGTCTGCGGCGTGAACGCCTTCGTCTCCGCGGCCGCGCCGACCGCGCCGTCGGAGATGGCCTCGCCGCGCGCCCAGCGGAAGGCCGTGCGCACCAGCAGCGTGAATTCGTTGTTTCCGCCGGGCGGCAGGCCGTTGGGATCGACACCGAACCAGACGTAGCGCGTCCCATCGCGCTCGATGTGCATGATCGCGGCGCGAGCATTCATCCGCCACCGCGCATCGACCGCCATCCGCGGCGTCTCCTTCAGAAACGCCACCCTGGCCGGCCGCAGCGACACCTCGGCGCCCGGCCTGAGGCGCGCCAGCAGCGGCGATGCCGTCTCGGAAAGCTTCACGCCGTTGTCGGAGAGCCCGCTGTCCGCGCTCAGGCTCATGCCGCCGAGCGGCGTGACCGGCGGAGCGCCGGCGACGATGACGGAGCCGCCCGCGGCGAGGAAGCGATCGAGATTCGACGAGAGCGCCGGCGGCAGCGACCAGATGTCACAGAGGACGATCACCCCCTGCGGGCTTTCGAGTTTATCGGCCGTCACGAGCGTCGACTGCAGCTCGGCGTCGTTGAGCAGCCGCACCCACGACGCCGCCAGGCGCGAGGTCGGATTTGCCGTCACCACCGTCACCTTCGGCAGCGGGACGACGTCGAGCACGAGCGATTGCCGCTCCAGGAACGACCAGATCGCCAGGACGCCGAGAAGGATCACGGCGACGAGGAGGGGGACGTAGATGGCGACGTGCTTCCACTCCACGCGCGCGTCGTGCTTTCGGAACGACGGCAGCCGCGGCTTGCTGCGCCGCTCGATGCCGGACCACGTCGTCGCCACGGCAGCGTTGGCGACGACGCCGGCGGCTTCGTGCACGACGGCCGCCGCTTCCTGGACGACGGCGACCGCTTCCTGCAGCGCCTCCGCCGATTCAGCGGCGTCCGCGGAGGTCGTTTCGTTCGCGACGGCGACGGCGGAACGCGCCACCGCTGCCGCTTCCTTCGCCACCACGCGGGCGCCGGCAATCACCCGCCGGCGTGCTCTTGCCTGCTTCCTCCAGAGCCGGTCTTGGCCTCGTGCCATGCGGCGTGCGCCGTGGCTTCGCTACGCCCGCGGGGGAGTATTCGGCGCGGGCGCCGCGGCGCTCTCACCCGGCTTGTACTCGTTGAAGAAGACCTTGACCTGGCCCTCCTGCCGGAGCTCCGCCGCCGTCTTGGGGCGGCGCGCCTCGCGAACCTTGTACGCGAAGTACGAGGCGACGGCGAGAATCAGCGTCACCACGATGGAGACGAAGATGACGGTTGCGAGAATGTTGACCCAATCGAATCTCATGAGCGTGACCCTTCCTTAAATGCGGCCTTTGCGGGCGAGCTTGCCCCACGACATGTCGAGGCCCACCAGTTCCTCGAGCGTGGCGAAGACTTTCGTGACGTCGATGATGAGGATGTAGAAGAAGCGGTAGAACACCGCGTAAATGGCCAGCCCCATGTCCTCGCGCTCCATCAGGATCGCGTGGACGGCGATGAGGAGGTCGAGGATGGTAAGGAGGATCCACCACATGACCAGAAGCTTGGTCATGCCGTAAATGAGCGCGATCCACACGAAGAACAGGTTCGCGAAGATGTTCATGGCCGGCCAAACCAGCCCTTCGAAGATCATGTACCAGAGCGACAGCGGCGTGGTGATGTGGACGTTCGTGCGCGTCAATAGATGTTTCTGTTTGCGCAACGCCTGCAGAATGCCCCGGCTCCAGCGGTAGCGCTGCTTGATGACGTCGAGCAATTCCTCGGGCGCCTCCGTGTACGCGACCGCCTTCGGCTCGTAATGGATTTTCCACCCGTCCGCGAGGATCTTCACGGTCATATCGAAGTCCTCGGCGAAGGTATCGCTGTCGTAGCCGCCGGTGCCTTCAATGGCCGCGCGGCGGAAAATACCGATCGGCCCGGGAATGACGTTGACGGTGCGCCAGAACGCCTGGGCCCTGCGGACGATGTTCAGTCCCTCGATGTACTCGAGGGCCTGCAGCTTCGTCCAGATGTTGTGGCGGTTGATGACCTTGACGTTGCCGGCCACGGCCCCGACGTGCCGGTCGTTGAAGTGCCGCACGGCATAACGGAGCGCGGCCGGCGTCAGCCGGGAATCGCTGTCCATGCAGACGACGATCGGTCCCTTCGAGCGGCGGATGCCGTAATTGAGCGTGTCGGCCTTCCCGCTGTTCTCCTTGCGGAAGACCGAGACGCGCACGCCGTAATGGTTCCCCTCGAACTCGCGCATTTTCTCGAACGTGTTGTCGGTCGAGCCGTCGTCGACGGCGATGATCTCGTAATACGGATAGCGCAGCTCCAGCAGCGACGAGAGCGATGCCTGGATAACCTCGTTCTCATTGAACGCCGGCACGATGATCGAGACGAACGGATAGTTGTCCTGCACCGGGTCGTTCGCCAGCTCGCGCTGATGCAGATAGCTGAACCAGATCAGGACGAAGTGCCGCAGCACAAGCAACAACAGGAACGACGCCAATGTGACGACGAGGGCGGTGATGAAGATCGGCCCGAGCTTCTGCGGATAGCGGAACAGGAAGAGCGTCGCGATCACCGCCAGGGCGATGATGGCGATTGAGATGATGAGCTGTGTGAGAGGCCGAAGCGGCTTCTTGGGTTCCATGTCAGTGGGTCTCCCCGAGGGGCGGAATGACAGGTGAGCCGGAGAGCGGCCGGCTGTCGTAGTAATAAGGATTGCGGGGCGAGCGCTCACCACGCCCGAGCAATCGCTTCACGCGAGCTCCCACGTACCAGTGGCGCTGCCAGTAATTTACGAAATCGGCGGGCGCATTGTTGAACGGCAGCACCGACTGCAGGCGCCCGCTCTTGCCGTAGCCGTAATTGCCGACGATGTCGAAGAGGTCGCCGACCGGCACGGAGACGTTGCCTTCATAAGAACGGAGGTCCGACGAGGTCGAGCTCTCGTACGCCCGCCCGGCCTTCACTTCGAAATTCCAGAAGAAACGGTTGCGGATGTTCTGTCCGACCTGCACCACGCCGGCGAGCGACTGGTAGTCGTTCGGCGACCAGTAGCGGTTCGTGCGGAAGTCGTAGCGCAGGTAGCGCCCGTCGACCTTGAACGCCACGAACGGGGCCTTCAGGATGCGGAACGACACCAGGCCGTGCGCGGCGGCGCGGCGGTTGTCGTCGGAGATGAAGCCGTACGAGGCGTCGCCGAGCCACGCCAGAAAGCCGCCGGTGTTGTAGTCGTAATGGGCGCGGGTGTCGTTGATCGACAGCGGATCGCTGAGGCTCAGTTGCGTTCCGCCCGTCGGCAGCGCCAGCGAGGTCAACGTGAAGACGTCGTAGACGAGGTCGTAGTGATTGAAGTCGATGGAGGCGCGGCTCTGCAGCGACGGCAGCCACTCGGCGCCGACGCCGAAGAACGGCCGCGTGCCGAGGCCGTTGTCGTAGAAGTTCGCGCCGACGCGGCCGCGTGCGGTCCAGCGGTCACTCCAGCGGTACCGCGCGCCGCCGCTGAAGACGTTCGCATAGACGCTGTCGCCGAGGTGCTCGAGCTCGTGGCGGCCGACGCCGAGGTCGATCGCCGTGGTCTGGCTCGTCCACTTCTGCCCCTCCAGGTCGATCCGCTTGAACGTGAAGTCCTGCGAGTCGGTGGCGTAGCTGTAGCGCCCCTCAAGATTGGAGCTCGGCCGCAGATGCCGCGTCAGATCGAGCTCTTGCCGCGCGGGCATGTAGCCGGCGTCGAGGGCGATGGCGTTGTTCTGCGCGGCGACGGCGTGGTCGTTCCAGCCGTACCAGCGATAAATCTGGCCGATGTTGTAGTACGCCTGCGGCGGCACGTCCTGATAGAGCTCCGCCCGCGGATTGGCGGAAAGATCGGTGACGGTGCGGAACGTGTGCATCGCGTTCGAGTAATCGGCGTCGTAGGCCAGCACCTGTCCGTATTCGAAGCGGAGATCGGCGCGGCCGGGATACCCTTGCAAGAGCGTCTCGTATTGGCGCTCCGAGGCCGACCAGCGGCGGTCCCAGCTCAGGACGCGCGCGTATTGAATGCGCGCGTCGACGTCGTTCGGGCGGAGGCGCAGATAGCGGTCATAGAGACCGATCGCGGCGTTGTAGTCCTCGATGCCCGTGTAAGCCTTGGCGAGCGCCAGGATCTCGTCCGGATTCTGCGACGACGACGCCATCGACGCCTGCGCGTCGAGCGCTTTGCGCCGCTCCTCCAGCTTCGACAATTCGGCGCGGCGCTTCTCCTGCGCGCTGCGCTCGAGCTCGTCGAGCCCTTCGATTTTCTCGCTGCTGCGATCCCGGACGAAGCGGATCGTCTTGAGCGCTGCCGCATAGCGCCCGGCCTCGTACTCGAGGCGCGCCTTCTCGACCTGGAGGGCGAGGCTGTACGGCTGCAATGTGATCGCTTTGTTTACCCGCTCGAGCCGCAGCTCCGGCGACGAGGCGAGCTGTGCGGCGAGCTGCTTCGCCTGCGGCGAATTCGGATTCGTCTGCGTGAAGTCATTGAGAAGGCGGATCGCTCCCTCGCGGTCGCCGCTCCACGCCTTTGCATTTGCCAGCGCGATCGCCGCCTGCTCGCTGTGCGTCTTGTTGTAGACGTCCGCGAGGCGGTCGACGGCCGCGTGCGACGCTCCCATCCACGACAGCAACCGCCCGTATTCGAGCTGCAGGGCCGGATCGGATTGCTCCTTGAGGAGCTGCGCGTACACACGCTCCGAGGGATCGAGCTGGCCCGACCACGCCAGGGCGCGCGCGTAACGGAGGCGCGCGTCGCGGTCCATCATCGCCGGCGGCGTCTTCGCGTAAATGTCGGCGGCGGCGCCGTAGCTGCCGGCGTCGAAGTACGCGTTCGCCAGGGCGAAGCGGTCGGCGTCCGTGCCCGATTTCGCCCGGGCCTCCGCCGCCGCGACTTTCTTGTCGTTGATGTCGCGCAGCGAGCGCGTGGCGTCGTTGCGGAGCTCTTTGGCGGCGGCGTCGTTGGGATCGTCGGCCAGCATGCGGTCGGCGATCTTCGTGGCCTCGTAATAGCGTCCGCTTTGATTGTAGAGACGGGCCAGCTCGATCTGCTGGGCGTGCGAGGCCTGGCCGGAGGCCATGACGTCTTCGAGTGGTTTGATTCGAGAATAATTGTCGTTCTGGGCGAGGACGGTCGCTGCGCAGAGAATCGTGGCGGCGACGGCGGTTTTGAGTGGCCTCATGGCGACCCTTCCCGTGAGACAGCGTGAATTGTCAGAAAGAAGAACTGCTGAGAACTGCGCTACTGCTCCGGCCTCGCGGCCGTGCAACAGACATTCCAGCTCGAGACAAGTTGCAGCGGGCAGCGGGCAGCGAACAGGCCCGCCTGCCCGCTGCTTGCTGTCCGCTGCGCGCTAATTCGCTGACGAGGTCTTCTGTTGGGGCGGCGGCTCGCAGCCGCTGTAATCGCGGCGAAGGATGACGGCGATGTGATCGCCGACGCCGCGCTCCACGCCGTCGCTCGGGCGATTGACGATCTTGTCGGCGACCCACATGGCCGCCGAGCCGCCGCCGTCGAGGTTCATCGCGGAACAAACGCTGAGCTTGTCGGCCATGAAATCGGCGAGCTCAGCGAGCGTCAGGCCGGGGACGCCGGTGCGCCGGCCGTCGGCCACGACGAAGTAGAGCAGCGTGCCGTCCTTGGAAATCCCGAGCGCCGTGCGTGGATGCGGCGAGCGCGTGAACGCGTCGCTCCCCGGCAGCTCTTTGGGGCCGAGGGCCCGGCACTCCGCGACGATGGTCGGCCAGCCGGAGATCGCCGCGTCGACAGCGCCAGTGGGCGTGTCGGCCAGCTCGGTGCGCCTGCGCAGGAAGCCGCGCTGGTTGGCGATCTGCAGCACGATCTCGCGTTTCAGGTCCTTCGTGTTCGCCCACGGGCCGCACGGGCCGATCGTGTAGCCGACCGGGTTGAAGTGGTCGTCGAAATAGTCGCCGTTGACGGCGGCGATGGCGTTCACTTTCTTCGCGTAATCGCTGACTTTGAGGCCCTTTTCGGTCTCGCTGGTGACGACGATGCGGATCTGGTCGCTGGCGACGTTGATGCGCGTCACGTGGATGTCGTAGTTGTCGGCGCGGTACTCCTGGTAATCGACGCCCGGCGCGACGTTGCGCCAGTCGCCGCGCGCCGCGGACGCAACGAGAACGAAAACGAGGAAAAGTCTGCGAACGGCGGTCATGGCACGGAGCAGGTTCAATCCCTTTGCCACCCGTCGTGGCACCTTCGATGCAGAGGAGTCGGCGGCACGCCCATGCTCTCAGAGCCCGAATTCCGCCCGACACGCTACAGCAAATGGAATCCCGACGGCAGCGGCCGTCACACCGTTGCCGAGAAGATGGAGCCGAAGGCGACGCGCTCGCAATCGGCCATCGAGATCGCGCTGTTCGTCGTCTTCGGCATGCTCATTCTTCTCGCGGGGATCGCCCTCTATACGAGCAATTCGGAGACGTACAAAGAGGTGCCGAACACGGTCGCCGCCGGCCTCGGGAGCGACCGCATCAACATCGTCCTGTTCGGCGTCGGCGGCGACAATCACCCACACCACGACCAGCTCGCCGACTCGATCATGTTCGTGTCGCTCAAGCCGTCGACGAAGCAGGCCGCGGTGGTCTCGGTTCCGCGCGACTTGTGGGTGCGCATCGGCGCGTACGGTACGCACCGCATCAATTACGCGCACGAGGCCGGCGCCCAGAGCGGCTATCCGGGCGCTGGTCCGGGGCTGCTGTGCGACACGGTCTCGCGCGTCTTCAATCAGCCGGTGCACGCCTTCGTGCGCGTCGACTTTTCCGCGTTCGAGAAGCTGATCGACGACGTCGGCGGCGTCGACGTCTACTGCCAGCGCGGTTTTTACGATTACCTCTTCCACGATGGCTTCTCCCAGGGCTGGCATCACTTCGGCGGCAAGCGCGCCCTCGCCTATGCGCGATACCGCTACATCATCGGCCCCGAGGGGGACAACTTCGCGCGGGAGCTGCGGCAACAGCAGGTCGTCAGCGCATTGCGCGGGAACTTGCAGCGGCTGAGCCCGCAAAGCGCGCTGCAATTCTTCCGGGCCGCCACCACGCTGTCGAAGACGACGGAAACGAACCTCACCACCGGCCAGATGCTGACGTTCTATCGCCTCTTTCACGACGAGCGACCGGAGAACATCCGCCACGTTTCGCTCAAGCCATTGACGGAGATTTTCGATGTGACCCGTCTGGCTGAGCCCGGTGAGGCGGTGCGCGTCCCCAATGACGATTACAGTGCGGTTCGCGGTCTCGCCGCGAATATTTTCCGCAGCGAGCAGCAGATCTCCACAGCAGATCAGATCCGCTTCGCCGACGGACCGCCTCTGCCGCAATCGCCGTCGATGTTGTCGGCCGTTCAATAGCCACTGGAATGCCCCTTGCTTTGTCTTCGCCGTGCCGCAGCTTCTCTGCGCGCGAGCCGTGCACCTCATTGAGAGCAGAGGGACTTATGAACGGATCGTCGGAAGTACGATCGGATAACGCCTCACCTTCGCCCAATACCAGCAATCAATCTAACATCGATAAGCCAAGCGAGCCGCGCCACGCCGGCGCGGAGCGCATCATCAGCGGCATCGACCTCCTCGATTACGGCGCCGGCGGCCTCATGCCGCACAAGGTGTACGTGATCAAAGGGGACGCCGGCGCCGGCAAGAGCATCCTCGGGCTTCAATACCTCACCCGCGGCCTGGAACTGCACGAGCCCGGCGTGCTGATCACCGATCAGCGGCCGGAGAACGTGATCGCGCAGGCCCACGCCATCGGCTTCCCGATCGAGGAGTCGGTCAAGCGCGGACAACTGGCCATCCTCAATCCGAGCCCGCGCTACTTCGAGCTCGTGGAGAGCCCCGCCGACGTCATGGCCATCGTCGAGGAGCTCGGCGACACCATCAAGAAGATCGGCGCGCGCCGCCTCGTCATCGACCCGGTCTACACGCTGATCAACACGTCGTACTCCTCGCACTTCGCCCTGTCGATCACGCAGTCGCTGATCAACGCCCTCGAGGACCTGCCGGTGACGACGCTGCTCGTCGCGGGCGACGAGCACGACACGGAGCTGAACCCGATCGTCCGCCAGCTCGAGCAGAACGCCTTCGGCGTCATCGACCTCGCGCACGATCAGGCCACGAACGGACGGCTGATGCGCCTGACGAAGCTGCGCTACGCCGACCGGGACGATCTCTCCGCGCACTACCGCATCCTCAACGGCCGCGGCCTGATCAACTACCGCGGCGACGGCGAAAGGGTCTCGGACGTGACGAAGCCGTGGGAGGAGAGCGGGACGGCGACACGCTCGGTGTTGCTCATCGGCGCGCCGCCCGACATCGTCAGCCGAGTGACGGAATCGCTCGGCGACGAGTACGACGTGAAGGCCGAGGCCGACCTCAACGAGGGCATCAAGCGCGCGAAGAGCGAGCACCCCGGCCTCGTCCTGATCACGCCCTCGCGCAACCTCGGCGCGATCCGCGCCATCCTCGACCTGGGGCGCGAGTCGACGTCGTCGCTGGCTTTTCTCTCGCCCGCGGCGAACCGCCACGCCGACAAGGTGCTCTACCTCCGCGCCGGCGCCGACGACTTCATCACCCAGCCGTTCACTCCCGCCGAGCTGCGCGCGCGCGTCGACGCGCTGATCCGCCGCAGCGGACGGCGCCTGACGCTGCGCGACAGCCGCATCGGCCACATCACCGCCGAGGAGCTGTCGTCGCTGATGAACCAGGGCGAGTCCGCGCCGTCGCGCAAGGGCCCGGTGATCGAGGCCAGCGGCAACGACGTGACGTTCCACCCGGAGCTCGACGAGCGCCTGCGCCGCAACGTCGACACGGTGTCGAAGTTCGATCAGCCGTTCGCGGTCTACTGGATCAAGGCGAACGAGGAGGACGCGGAGCTCAACAAGTC
>WNGF01025568.1_pt1 | contig 10962 bp, 12 predicted proteins | sample 5400641 | NCBI WGS metagenome assembly WNGF01 (sample SAMN13153371, study PRJNA577476) | soil metagenome | isolation source: 80 cm soil or saprolite under grassland replicate 2 | place: USA:California | collected 2016-06-15 | reverse complement strand
ACACCCGCTTCGCTATCCAGTGCCTCAAGGTCGCAATGCTGCTGGCAACAATGGATTCCGAGCAGCTGCCGGTGCGCGTGGCGCTGCGTCACTGGGCGCGCGCCCAGCAGATCGTCGAGGGCTGGCGCGCCAGCCTGCACGATCTACGCCGCCAGGGTATCACCACCGATGAAGAGCAGCTCGCGCAGAAGATCCTTGCGCGCCTGGACGCGGTTCGGCCGGCAGGGAAAACGGCTCGCGAGCTGTCCCAGGACACCCATCGTCCGTCCGACGCCATCATCTCCCTGCTCAACCTGCTGTTGGACGCTGGCCAGGTCGCGAAAACCAGTGTGGGGAGGAAGACACTATGGTACCGACCCGACGAAGTGTAGCAGCTGTAGCGCGGTGTAGCGCCAACTGTAGCACGCGATCCACTGCGTCTCGATGCCGTGCGGCGGCATGTGTAGCAAGCGTAGCAGATTCCCTGAGTCTTCATGAATCCATCCACATGTGTGGAGAGACTTGGAGCGAACGAGGAATCGCTCGTTATTGCTACACTTGCTACACTTCGGGGAATAGCGTATCTGGACGCGGTATATGTCTGCTACGCCTGGTGCAACGGTTTGCTCCACCTGCTACACCAGTGAGGAGTTCATGACCGACCGGACACTCGCCAACATTGACCTCATTGCCCTGGCCAGCCAGCACACTCAGCTGAAGCGCATCGCCAGCACCCGCGGTAGCGAGTATGCCGGGCCGTGTCCCCGCACTGGCTGCGCAGGGCATGACCGCTTCCACGTCCAGGCCGCGGGCGGCATCGATGGCCGCGGCCATTGGATGTGCCGGACGTGCCACTCCCGTTGGGGCGACGCGGTCGAGTTCGTAATCTGGCTTGGCCTGGCGAACGATTTCCGCGCCGCCTGCGACTGGCTCGCGATCGATCGCCCGGTGCGCGCGGAAGCTTTTCCGCCCCCTCCACTTGAACCGCCAGAGCCGTGCGAGCTGCCCAGCGATACCTGGCAGACGGCGGCCGAAGGGTTTCTCTGGTACGCCTTCCAACATCTGCACGGCGACACTGGCCCGTCGGTGTTGAACTGGCTGGCGGCGCGCGGGATCAACGAGTCTACGATTGCCTGGGCTTGCCTGGGCTACAATCCGACCGCTCTGGAGCGCCCACGGGCGAAGTGGGGCCTGCCGCCCGACGACGCCGGACAGGAGACCTTCTGGCTCCCTGCGGGGATCGTTATTCCATTCTTCGTGCGCGGCAAGCTCTGGAAGCTCAGTATCCGGCGTCTATCGCCGAAGATGCCGCCCGGCAAGAAATACAAAACGGTTCCCGGCAGCGCCAACGCGCTCTACAACGCCGATGCCATCCAGCCCGGCACGCCAGCGCTGCTCTGCGAGGGAGTCTTCGATGCGCTGGCAGTGCAGCAGATGGCTGGTGGCCTGGTGGCTGCCGTGGCGGCTGGGACGACCACCGGCGCACGGCGGGTGCCCTGGATCGCCCGTCTGGCGACCGCCTCCCTGGTGCTGGTCGCCATGGACGCGGACGCCGGCGGTGAGGAAGCCGCCAGCTACTGGCTGGACGTGCTGCAGCACAACGCGCGGCGCTGGCGGCCGCTGTTCGATGATCCGGCCGCGATGCTCCAGGTGGGGCTGGATGTCCGCCAGTGGGTTGAGGCGGGACTACAGGCGAACGAGCCTTCGCACACATAAGGGAGGGACGCGGGTTATAGAGGTCTGCATCGAATCGAAACGCAGCATCTCGCGCCACGTTCCGTGTGAGGAGTATAATGATGGAACAGTTGTACTACAAACTCTCCGAAGCGGAACAGATCCTCCGGGTCTCGCGCGACACGCTCCTGCGCCTGCATCGTGCTGGCCTTATCGTTCTGCACGGCGAGAACCACGGCAGGTGTGTCACAGGAGTAAGTCTGCGCGCGCTTGCGGCGCGTATCGAGCAAGGGGAGGACATATGGGCCGTTCTCAAGGCAAGCGAGGCCGCGCGCGAAAACCCCGCACCCTCCGCACCGAAACGTACGGCAAGGGGTCGGTCTACCAGGACAAACGAGGCGTCTGGTGGTACCAGCCCCCGCCAAAGGATGGACGCCGACTCCCTCGCATCCGCGCCGCTTCAGAGCAAGCCGCCCGCCTGGCTCAAAAAGATCATCTAGCCAAGCGCGAGCAGGGCGTTGCCGTGTCGGATATTCCGCTCACGAAGGAGTGGTTCGAGTTTTGGTTACGTGAGCACGTCGCGCCCGGCTTGGAAGCATCAACCGTCGCCTGGTATCGTTATTTGATGGAGCATTATATTCTGCCAGCTATCGGGGAGCTACGGCTGGATGCGGTGACGAGCGACCGTCTGATACTACTTCAGAACCAGCTCCGCCAGCACCTCGCGCTTCGCACCGTCGCACGCATCCATGAACTCTTGAATCGGTCCTTCAGGAAGGCGACGGTGGCGCGCAAGATACCGTTCAACCCCATGGATGCCGTCGAGCGGCCGAGGGTGTCCAGGACAAAGCAAGAATCTTTCACTGAGGAAGAGATTGCCGCGCTCCGCAAGGCTGTGCGCGGGCATCGACTCGAGCCCCTCTACGATCTCGCATTCCTCCAGGCCTTTCGCCGTGGCGAGTTGCTCGGCCTGCTGATCTCGGAGTATGACCGGGCCGCCGGGACAATCAAGGTCAGCGGCCAGGTCCAAACCGTCGCCGGCACGACAAAGCGTAAGGGAAAGGGTAAGAGCAACAACGCGACGCGCATTGTGCCACTGACGCCGCGCCAGCAGGAAGTGTTAGAGGCACATCTTGCCCGGCTTGCGGAGGAACGCGCACACTTGGGGACAGATTGGAAAGAGCACGGCTTGCTGTTTCCTTCGACCAAAGGTACGCCGATTATCCCGCGCAACCTGAACCGGCATTTCTATGACCTCCTTGTTGCCGCCGGCGTCATCGCGTCAGAGGCGCCACCAGAGAAGCAGCCGGGTATGAGCGGCCCTAGGCGAACGAAGCGCATCCCGACCGGTGACAAGGAAGCGCTGCACAAGTTGCGGCACACCGCTGCCACTCGCTTCGATACCGTCAAAGCGACGAAGGCACAGCAGAAAGCGATTATGGGACATTCGCCAGGTGATGTCACGGAGGGGTACGTCCATCCGCCGCTGACCGAGTTGCGCGCCGTGCTCGTCGCCGCCGAGCGGGAGATGCTGCGATGGGCAGCGGACAAGGAGTCAGGACAAGCGACGAAGGGCGCGGGGCACTAACAAGAGACGCGTGTTGAGCGATGCTCGTAGGTACTGATCTGGTTAAGACGGAAGATTGTACACAAGATTGCACACAACGACGACCAGTGGCGCAGTGGCAAGGAGGATATACCTGATAAGAATGTGGTGGAGCGACGGGGACTCGAACCCCGGACCCTCTGCTTGCAAAGCGGGTGTAGAACTCCGACCAAGCAACACCAGTCACGACATACCGCATCAGAATGCGGAACAAAACGGGCGTTCTACGACTGTCAATGACTATGTACGCCCTATAACTTCCCCCAACATTTCCCCCAGCGGAGGTGCAGCATGACACAGACTGCACTCGACACCCAAACGGCCCAGCTGCTCACCCACCTGCGGCGCGGCGGCAACTATAGCTACTTCTGGGCGGCGACGCAACAGAGTGATAGCGCTGGCGATGCGATCTGGAAGTGTACCTACTGGCAGAATGGTACGGGCCCAGAGCAGATCCCAGCCGACCAGCACCCGCAGTATGGCCCGGTGAACCTCTATTTCGGCATTCATCCTGTGCCCAGCATTCCGCAACGCAAGCGCAAGAGTGGGAATGGCCTCGTCCATCAAGGCAACGTGCGAGCGCTAGCCGATGAGATCGGCGCGCTCAATTGCCTCTATGCTGAATACGATGCGAAGGACTTCGGCGGCAGTAAGGATGCCGTTCTTGACCATATTGATACGCTGGCGCCTATGCCGTCGGTCATTATTGACAGCGGTAACGGCTACCACTGCTATTGGCTGCTCTCTGAGCCGTTCATCCTCGACACGCCGGAAAAGCGATCACATGCCAAGGATGTGCAGGCGCGCTGGGTAGCGCTCGTGCGCGGCGATGACGCCTCAAAAGACCTGGCTCGCGTGCTACGCATCCCCGGCACGCTGAATTATAAGTATGAACCGCCCCGCCCGATCACCTTTGGGCGGGCCGAGTTCGACCTACTCTATACGCTCGATGCTCTAGAGGCCGAGTTGCCGCCCATCGCACCGCGGGCCAAGACGCCGGCGAGTGCCCAAACGATTGATCTCACCGGCAACGTTGGGCGTGCCCGCGCGGCCCTCCAGCGGCTCAGCAAGGCCCGTTGCGACGAATACAGCAAATGGATTGCCGTAGGGCAGGCCCTCGCCGAGCTGGGCGACGCCGGTCGCGATCTGTGGATCGAGTGGTCAGAGCAGAGCGACAAATTCGATGAGGATGTCTGTAAAGCGAAGTGGTCGACCTTCAAAGCCGACCCGCAGAAGCTGACCCTTGGCAGTCTGTTCTATTGGGCGAATCAAGACGACCCAAACGGTGATGACGGCCGGCTGACGATCGACATTAGCACGATCGATCTGCCTACTCTGATGCCGCAAGCATGGCACGCCATTATCACATCAAACGACCCGCCGGCGCTGTTCCGGCGTGCGGGCGAACTGGCCCGGCTGGAAGCAACCGAGAGCGGCGCACTCATCGTCAAGACGATTGACACCCGTGTGATGACGGGCATCCTGGCCAGATCCGCGCGCTGGGTGCGGGTGAGCTACGACCGCAAAGGCAACGCAACCGAGAAAGAGACGCTTCCACCGCCGGCGGTTGTTGACGACTGCATGGTCAATATCGATCCGCGCATCCCGCCAATCACCCGCGTGGTACACGCGCCGACGTTCGCCGCAGGCGCAACGCTGCTGACCACGCCCGGCTATCACCCCGAGGCGCGCATCTACTACGACCCGAAGGCCGGCGCGGTGGTGCCGGATGTGCCGAGCGAACCGGACGCGGCCGACCTCGATCGGGCGCGTGGCCTCGTGCTTGGCGAACTGCTGGCAGACTTCCCGTTCGTGTCGGACGCCGACCAGGCGCACGCCGTCGCGCTGTTCTTGTTGCCCTTCGTGCGCGAACTCATCAGCGGCCCTACGCCCCTTCATCTCATCGAGGCGCCGACGATGGGCAGCGGCAAGGGGCTACTGGCTGATGCGCTGTTGCTACCGGCGCTTGGCGATGTGCCGTCGCCGATGGCGGAAGCCACAACCGATGAAGAGTGGCGCAAGCGCATCACCAGCGCGTTGCTCGGCGCTCCGGCGGTGATCTATATCGACAATCTCAACCGCATGCTCGCAGCTGGCGCGCTGGCCGCTGCGCTGACCACAACCGAATACTCCGATCGCGTGCTGGGCAAGTCGGAGCAGGTATCACTGCCGGTGCGCTGTGTATGGGTCGCGACGGCGAACAATCCGACACTCTCAACCGAGATCTCGCGACGCTGCATCCGCATCCGCATTGACCCGCGTGTCGATAAGCCGTGGCAGCGTGAAGGTTTCAAACATCCGAAGCTGCGCACCTGGATTGCAGCGCACCGCGGCGATCTCATTTGGGCGGCGCTGGTGATCTGCCGGTATGGCTTGCAGCACGGCACTGGCTTCCTGGGCAACCTCGATGCGCTCTACGACCGCGCCGATGTTGAGGGCACCGCCTGGCGAGCACTCATCGCCGCGTGGTGGCAGGCGCACCGCGATACGCCGCAGCTTGCGGGCGATCTCTTCTCCCTCGTGGCCGACGCCGAGGCCGATCTGCTTGTGAGCGGTAAGGACGAAACCGGGCGCAAGAAGTCGTTTGGGCGGGCGTTGGCGCGCGCCCTTGATCGCGTGTTCAGCGTCGATATCGACGGCACGACGACACGACTCCAGGTCGGCGATGGCGGCACGAAGCAGAAAACCCGCCTTTGGAAGCTCGCACCTGTCGAAGGTGGGGGTTATGTGGGTTTTGGGGGTTTTTCTCCATCCGCCGTGCGGATAAGTAATTTCTCAGGCACCGCTTTTACAGAAAACCCACATAACCCCTATAACCCCCACGGCATCCCGCCGCTGCCGGCGTATGCCCAGTGGTGCAACGCAGACCACGACGAGCCGGTGAGAGTAATCGGCGTGCTTGGCAAGCGCGACGGCATAACGTATCTGGCGATCGAAGGCTCGCAGACCGGCATTCCCGCCAATGAAGTTGAATTCTTTGAGGAGGCAAAGCGTGAAACTGCCTGATTCTGATGCGATGGTCGAGCAGGTCTACGATCTGGTCAATCGGCAGTCGAGCGAGGCCAAACGTCTGGAGGTCGCCCGCGCTGCGGCACTGGCGGCAGCGTACAGGGCACAGCAGCTCGCCAAGACACTGAAGGCGGCTGTGCCGCCAGGAAGGAAGGAACCGAAATGCTGATTTTCGCTGAAACGATCCAAAAGCTCGCCGATCGCGAGGCCGCCAAACAGCGCCAGGCCGAGCTCGTTCTCCGCTACCGCAATGCCGGCGATGAGGAAACCGCGCAATTCCTGGATCTGCCTGCTGAGCAACAGCAGCAGTTGCTGGTTCGTCAGGATTTCGCCGATCTCAATGCGGCGGTCAATGCGGGCGACAGGGCCGCCGCAGAGGCCGCACTGTCAAGCGCGATTGCGCGCCAGAGGCGTGGCACGAAGCTTACGCCACGCCAGAAAGTGAGACGATAATGTCGATTGATTGGGAGAACGAAGGCGCCGGAAAAACGTTGGTCTTGCCGAACCCGCCGTGGTACGACCCCACCAGGCCGCCCGCGCCGCGCTGGCGACCGACGAGTAGTACGCCCGAGCGCGAGTCGACCAGGCCGATCGCAGAGCTTACCCAGCAGTTGAGTGCTGAGATGCTCGCCACGATGCCGATCGAGCTTGCCGACGCTGCCCGAGCGGCCTATGCGGCATCGATCGATGCTGGCCGGCGTCTGAACAAAGCACAGCGCGAACTGTCCGAGCTTGCAGGCCCCGCGCCGGCTGGCTTAACGGTCGAGCAGCGCAGCGAGCGCCATATGCGCCGCATCGGCCTTGTGAGCTATATCGAAGAACTGCGCCAAGAGAATGAGCGGCTCGGCGAGCAAGCAACCACCGCATTGGACGCGGCCCGCTCGCACGTTCAATACTACTCAGGACGCCAGATTCATACTGATGCCCGTGCACGCGCCCATGCCATGCGCGACGAGGCGAGCCGATTAGAGGAAGAGGCCGGCAGGCTTGAGATTGCAACCATGAACGCGCTGGGCAAGGTGCAGGCCTGGCTGCCGACTGAGGCGCCGCCGGCAGTCGAGCCTACCCTCCCGCAGCCCGCCCCGCAGGCCCCAAAGCGGCGCGGCCTGTTCAAGTAGATTTTATCGTGGGGGTCATGTCGGATAGCCGCCCTTGCCAGAGGACGTAGGCGATACGTCGAGCGCGAGGGCGGCGGGGGCTGATGGGTAACTTACAGCGAGTGTAACGAATGGCGAACGGCAAGAAAACCGATCAGGGGCGCATTGCTGCAGCGGAGCGCCGGCAGCGGGTGCTTGAGTTGCGCAAAGCCGGTGCCAGCTACCGCGCTATCGGCGCGCAGCTTAACATAAGCGAGGCGCAAGCACATCGGGATCTCAAGGCAGCAACGGCGCGTCTGGCTGAGTTGGAGCGGACCTCGGCTGAAGAGTACCGCGTGATAGAGCTCATAAGGCTGGATGACATGCAGCTTGAGGCAACGCGCATCTTGCGGGCTACGCATCCCTTAATCAGTGGCGGCAAGGTGCTATCCGGTTTTACTGTGGATGGCAAGGCGATTGGCCTGACCGACGATGGTCCGAAGCTCGCCGCGATTGACCGTTTGCTCAAGATTGCGGAGCGCCGCGCACGTTTGCTCGGCCTGGATATGCAGCCCGGCGCAACCTTGCCGTCCGATCTGGAAATTATTCTAAGGTGGCACGATGACAACCGACGCATTATCGACGTTACCCCGCCGGCAGCTGACGATCACACTGCCGCCCCTCCACAAATCACAGAATCTGGTAGCGACGCATCCGGCACGGTTCAAGGTCGCGTGTTGTGGGCGACGATGGGGGAAGAGCCGTCTAGCGGCGATGCTGTCAATCAAGATTAGTCTGGAGCGCGCCGGGCGCGTCTGGTGGGTCGCGCCGTCCTACCCGCAGAGTAACGCGGCCTGGCGCGAGCTCAAGGCACTTGCAGCGCAAATTCCCAACAAGGCAATCCACGAAGCGGAACGGCGTATTACGTTGCCTGGTGATGGCGAAATCACGGTCAAGAGCGCCGACGCGCCCGACAGCCTACGCGGTGAAGGGCTCGATCTCGTTGTCATCGATGAGGCGGCCTATTGCCCCGCCGAAGTCTGGACCGACGCGCTCAGGCCCGCGCTCAGTGATAGGCATGGCGGAGCATTGCTTATTAGTACGCCGGCGGGCTACTCGTGGTTTTACGATGCCTGGCAGCGTGGGCAGGAAGGGCGCGACGATTGGATGAGTTGGCGGTATCCGACCGCTGACAACCCGCTCATTCCTGCCGATGAGATCGAGGCAGCCCGCGAGAGCCTGCCCGATCGCACGTTCCGTCAAGAATACCTTGCCGAGTTTATACCCGATGGCGCAGGCGTGTTCCGCAGCGTCAGGGCCGCGGCGACGGCGACGCCGCAGCTGCGCGCCATAGATGGTCACCAATATCAATTCGGCGTCGATTGGGGCCGCTCGGGCGACTTCACCGCGATTGCCGTGTGGGACTCTACCACGCGCGAGCTGGTACATCTCGACCGCTTCACCGGCATTGACTATGCGATGCAGCGCGGCCGTCTCCTTGCACTTGCCGAGCGCTTCCGCCCGATTGTGGTCGTTGCGGAGCAAAACAGCATGGGCGGGCCGATTATCGAAGCGTTGCAGCGTGAAGGGCTGAATGTACGCCCATTCGTGACAACGAACGCGAGCAAGATGGAGATTATCGACAGTCTCGCGCTCTCATTCGAGCGCGGCAATATCCGAATTATTCCCGATCCCATTCTGCTCGGCGAACTGGATGCTTTCGGCGCAGAGCGATTACCCAGCGGGCTGCTGCGCTATGCGGCCCGAAGTGGGCACGATGACTGTGTGATGAGCCTGGCAATTGTGCATCACGGCGCAGATCGTCCATCGGGCGCGGCTCTCATCGCGTGGTGATAGCCTTTTCCTCGCCAGCGCAGCCGCTGAACGCCAGTTAGCGGTATCTTTGGACGTCGCGATCGGCAGAATGGCGCACAGCGCGTCGGCGCACGCGAAAGCGGATAGAGCGACAGATGTCTAGACATCGGTATAGATCGTGATACAATACTTTCAGGACATGAACCACGCGCGGGGGTTTATTATGGCAGCGCATCAGTACACTTTCACAGCGGTGTATGAAAAAAGTGGGGACTGGTGGGCTGCCTGGGTAGAAGAGTTGCCCGGCGCGAACACTCAGGGCCGCACTTTAGAAGAAGCGCGCGAGAACTTGCGCGACGCTGTCCTAATGATCCTTGAGGATGAGGATAGCAACAGCATCGAGCGGGCGGCAGACGCGCGCGATACTTTTCGCGAACAGTTGGTTATCACGCGCTAGATGAAACGCACTGATCTCATTCGCCATCTTGAGCGCCATGGATGTGAGTTTGTTCGTGAGGGCGGCAGCCACACGAAGTACCGCAATCCCGCAAACAATAGGAAATCCACGGTCCCACGTCACAACGAGATCAACAATATAACCGCGGAAAAAATCTGCAAGGATCTCGGTATCCCAAAGCCATAGAGAAGAACGCCCCTGGTGATGAGCCAGGGGCGCCATCATAATAGCCTTGGTCGCAGCGTCCAGATTCGAACTGGTCCCCCATCCCTGAGTGTGCCAGCCGTGCTACACCCCCGCTGCGCGTGTAATCTTATCGGTAAAGCAACAAGCGTGCCAATGGAAAGAGCGCCGGCCAGCGCCAGCGCTCGTGTGCGGGATCGATGGGTTGTGGCTACGCGGCAGAGGCGACTACTGGCGGTTCTTGATATGGGAAGCGCATCATTACCAGCATGTCGCCAGTGTCGGGATCGAATACCTCATAGCGCTCAATGACTGCCCCGACCGCCGGCGCCATCCCTTCGATCTGCGTGGCTAGGTGGCGATTGAGCGCTGTTTCCTCAGCCTCCAATTGCGCCGGCGTTCCGACATCCTCTTCTCGAATGCGTAAGACAAAGCCGTAATAAAGCGTGTCTCGGTCGCTCCGCTCGGCAGTTATCCCGCGTGCCGCGGACTGATAGAGCATATCTTTAAAATTTTCCGGTTGCGCTGGCGCCTTGCGTCCTTTTGGCATGGTTCAATCCTCCCTATGCTTTGGGCGGCCCTGCCTAGAGAGTCGCCCGACGATTATACTACGCTTCTCCAAACGCAAGCGCCCCGGTTGCCCGAGGCGCCCACAAAGAAGATATGTACTTTGGGCAAAACCAAAGCCCCGCCAGCACCAGGCCAGCGGGGCGCACGTTCGGCTCAGGCTAGCGGTGCAGCATGTTGTATTCGGTCATTGCCGGTGCTTCTGCTGGTGCCAGGTCGCGCATCGTGACGAAGCGCGGCGCGGCGTACCCATCAAAACAGACATCGCAGAGCGGGTCGAACGTAAATCGCCGCAGAATGGTGCCCCGTGTTCCGACCGCCACGCCGGCGATTGGGCGGATAAGTTGGACGCGGTCACCTATTTTCAGTTGTGATGCTGCTCGTTCCATATGGTCGGTCGTAGCATAAATGATGCCCCTGGCTCATCACCAGGGGCGCTACGCCGTCACGAAACTGCCAGGAAGCCCTACGCTACATTTTTAGCAGCCAAAGCGGGCGATTTCGTTATCATCACGGTCAACAATAATCAGCTTCCAATCCTCAAGATGCTCTTGATGCCAGTGTTCGTGTTCGCCGGTCCACTGATTAACGAAGTT
>WNGF01012520.1_pt1 | contig 10962 bp, 7 predicted proteins | sample 5400641 | NCBI WGS metagenome assembly WNGF01 (sample SAMN13153371, study PRJNA577476) | soil metagenome | isolation source: 80 cm soil or saprolite under grassland replicate 2 | place: USA:California | collected 2016-06-15 | reverse complement strand
CGTGCTCGCGAGCAAGGGCAACGAGGTGCTCGGCATCGACGTCAACCCGGAGGTTGTGCGGCTCGTCAACGACGGACGTGCACCGGTCCAGGAGCCGGGCTTGCAGGACCTCGTCACCGCCTCCCGCGAACGGCTGACCGCGACGACCGATCTGACCGCCGCCGCCGGAGCAGAGGCGACGATCCTGCTGGTTCCGACGCCGTCCGACGAGCGCGGAGCGTTCTCGAACGAGTACGTGCTCGCCTCCGTCGAGGAGGTCGGTCGAGGCTTGGCTGCGGGCGACGACTACCACGTGATAGTCGTCGCCAGCACGGTCATGCCGGGCTCGTGCGACGCCGAGCTCCGTCCGGCGCTCGAGCGTGCCTCGCGCCGCCGTGTCGGGGCGACGCTCGGCTTCTGCTACAGCCCAGAGTTCATCGCGCTCGGCAGCGTGATTCGCGATCTGCTCGAACCTGACATGGTGCTGATCGGCGAGTCGGATCCGCGCGCCGGTGACGTTCTCGAGCTCCTGTACGGAGGCGTATGCGAGAACAATCCACCCTTCCGTCGCATGAGCCTGGTCAACGCCGAGCTGACGAAGATCGCCGTCAACACGTACGTCACGATGAAGATCTCGTACGCGAACGCCCTCGCCGACATGTGCGAACGGCTCCCCGGCGCGGACGTCGACGCAGTCACCGATGCGCTCGGGCTGGACACGCGGATCGGGCGGAAGTACCTCCGTGGCGCGATCGCCTATGGTGGCCCGTGCTTCCCTCGGGACAACAAGGCGTTCGCAGTCCTCGCGCGCGACCTCGGAGCGGAGCCACTGCTCGCGGAGGCGACCGATGCGGTCAACGTTGCACAGACCGATCGGCTTGCGCGCGTCGTCCAGTCGCGGCTGGAGGCGGGCGATGCGGTCGGAATTCTCGGGCTCTCGTACAAGCCGGATACGGGCGTCGTCGACGAGAGCCCTGGTATCGCACTGGCCCGGCTGCTCGGGGAAGCCGGCTACGACGTCCACGTCTACGACCCGGTCGCGCTGGAAGCGGCGCTCCCGTCGCTCGCCGACGTGGCGCAGTCGTGCGGCTCCGTCGCCGAGGTGGTCGAGCGTTCCGACGTTGTCGTGATCACGACGCCGTGGCCGGAGTTCGCGGAGCTTCCGATCGAGGCGTTCAAAGGCAGGCGTCCCGCCGTCGTCGACTGTTGGCGGTTACTGTCCGACGATACCTACGGAGAAGCGATCGACATCGTCCGGCTCGGCCGGGCGCTCGAGGAGTCGAGCCCGGTCCTGAGCGCGAGGGAGGAGGGGTGAGCGTGGAGGGGAGGATCTCGGAGACGGATCCCGTGCTCGTAGCCGGCGCCGGCGGGTTCATCGGCGGCTGGCTCGTGCGCTACCTGCAGGAAAGCGGGTTCACCCACCTCCGGGCAGTCGACAACAAGCCGATCGGCGAGTGGTACCAGGAGCTCCCGGGAGTCGACAATCGGGTCGCCGATTTGCGCTCGCTCGAGGCCTGCAAGGAGGCCGTCGACGGCATGGCGCACGTCTACAACCTCGCCTGCGACATGGGCGGTATGGGCTTCATCGAGGCGAACAAGGCCCACTGCATGATCTCCGTCCTGATCAACACGCACCTCCTGCTCGCGGCCAGGGACGCCGGCGTGGAGCGGCACTTCTACGCGTCGTCGGCCTGCATCTACAACGTCGACCTGCAGCAGAGTCCGGACGTGACCGCCCTCCGGGAGGAGGACGCCTACCCAGCGATGCCCGAAGACGGGTACGGATGGGAGAAGCTCTTCTCGGAGCGGATGTGCCGGAACTTCCGCGAGGACTTCGGCATCCAGACGCGCGTGGCTCGATACCACAACGTGTACGGCCCGCACGGCACGTACGACGGAGGTCGGGAAAAGGCGCCGGCAGCCATCTGCCGGAAGGTCGCGGCAGCGAAGCTCGCCGGCGACAGCGAGATCGAGATCTGGGGCGACGGTGAACAGACACGCAGCTTCATGTACATCGATGACTGCCTCCTCGGGACGACCCGGATCATGGAGAGCGACATCCTCGAGCCGATCAACCTCGGCTCCTCGGAGCTGGTGACGATCAACCAGCTCGTCGACATCGTCGAGGAGATCGCAGGCGTCAGGCTGAAGCGCCGCTACAACCTCGACGCGCCCAAGGGGGTTCGCGGCCGGAACTCGGACAACACGCGCATCCTCGAGCACCTCGGGTGGGAGCCGAGCACGCCGCTCTCCGTAGGGCTCGAAAAGACGTACGCCTGGATCCACGACCAACTGACGACGTCCGCTCGCCACCCTCGCGAGGCCGTCGTCTCGGGGTGATGTTGGGTCGGCTCGCTGCGCGCGCGGCGGCAAGCTCGTGATCTCGGTTCTCCTCTACGGTCGGAACGACGTGCACGGGTACAACCTTCACCGGCGCGCGGCCCTGAGCCTGAATTGCATCGCGGAGGTGCTCACCGATCCGAACGACGAGATCATCTTCGTCGACTACAACACCCCCGACGAGCTGCCGACATTCGTCGAGGCCATCTCCGACACGCTGAGCGATCGCTGCCTCGGAATGCTTCGAGTGCTTCGCGTCCCTGCGGCGATCCATCGGCAGCGGTTCGCCGCGCGCACGCACCTGCCCGCGATCGAGCCTATTTCGCGAAACGCTGGTGTCCGGCGCGCGAAGCCGTCGAATCGCTGGCTGCTCTCGACGAACACGGACATGGTGCTCCTCCCGCTAGTGGACGGGAGCTTGAGCGAAATCTGCAGCAATCTCCCCGACGGCTTCTACGGCCTGCCGCGGTTCGAGCTTCCGGAGTGGCTCTGGGAGCGGCTTCCGAGGAGCGATCCGCGCGTGGCGCTCTCCGAGATCGAGCGTCTCGGCCCAGGGCTTCGGCTGGACGAGCCAACTGTGAGTCACGAGTGGATCCGCTTCGACGCACCCGGCGACTTCCAGCTGATCCTGCGTGACGACTTTGTGGCGGTCGACGGTTTCAACGAGGAAATGCTCCTCGGCTATCACGTCGACTCGAATCTCAGCCGCCGCATGCTCCTTCGCCGCGGCTCGATCGAGAGTCTTGGCGAACATCTCGCGGGCTATCACTGCAACCACAATCGCGTGCCGACCGTCTACCACGGCGCGCGACTCGTTGCCAACGACCTCGATCGGTTCTTCTTCTCCGTCAAGCGGGCCGAGCTGCCGGAACAGCGGGCGACGTGGGGCCTTGCCGACGCCGCCCTGGAGGAGGTGCCGATTCGCGTGCGTGGAGCACTCGACCTCGCAGATCACGTGGCCTCGGTCGTTCCCGCCGAGTCGCACGCTCGCGTGGCATCGGACGCACTCGCCTCCGGGCTCGGTCTGATGTACGACTCGGGTCACGTTCTACCGTTCATCGCGGACTCGCTCATCGTCTCGTCGGCGGACGTCACGGTCGGGTACATCGGCGCGAATCCGATCCTCCAGCGGTTGCTCGTCGGGCTCGCCGCCGAGCTGGGAATCAAGCACCCACTCGTCGTAGCCGACCTGGACGATCTGAGCTCCGTCGACGAGCTTGATCTCGTCGCCGACGTCTTCGTCATCGACCTCGGGGTCGACGCGTCACTCGTGGACGAATCGCCGACTGCCCTCGACTACGAGTCGGTCGAATTCCCGCGCCGTTTGGACCGTGCCTTCCGTGCGCTCGAACAGCTGATCGAGCTCGAGCGGGCGCGCCTGGAGCGCGGCGAACATCCGCGCCGCATCGTCCTGGTGAACAGCGCGACGGCGTTCTGGGACGCCTACGTTCTCGCGCAACTCGACTGCAGTCACACATCGGTTCACTCCCGTGTGCGGCGCGCGACCGTGAAGCCGGTCCCCGACGAGGGCGACGCGGCGAAGGCTGCACATGAGCTCGCACGCCGGCTGATCCGTTGGGGCGCCCGGCGTCACGCCGGTGACGGCCGGCTTCACGTGCCCGCCGACACCCCTGTCACGATTGCCGAGCTCGACGGATACCCAGGCTTCGGAGATGGATGGGCTTACCCGGACAGCGCCGGAATCTGGACAGAAGGTCCGCGGTCGGAGCTCGCAGTCGTATTCGACGGAAGAGACGGAGACGCTGTCCTCGTGCTTACGGTCGGCGGCATCTGCGCTGGGCCGGACGAGTCGATCAGCGTCGAACTGCTCGTGGACGGCAAGCGCGCCGCGCTCCGCGACTTCGGCCAGGACCGGAGGGGGCTGCGGGGAGGCGTCTTCCCGAGACTCGTCCGCGCGGCGACGACGATCCTGCCGGACCCGGTCACGGATCGGCTCCGCCCGCTCTACCGGCGACTGGCGGCCTCGCAGACGCACATCTCACGTCTGACGGAGACCGTCTGGCGGATCCAACTCCCCTCGCGGGTGGTCGCGCAGCCCAGGGCGCAGCTCACGTTCGTGATCGATGAACCTCGCACGCCGCTCGCGCTTGGCTGGTCGCACGACGAGAGGCAGCTCGGCATTCACCTTCGCTCGTTGATGCTCGAGCAGGTCGGCCGCTCGGCTTCGAGCGGGCATCGGCTCGCGCGTCGATTAGTTCGGAACGCCCGCGCTTCTACGGCGTCATGAGCGTCCGCCTCCGCTCATCTGACGTTTCGTAGATCGGGCCGCCGCCCAGCGGCGAGGAGCGTATCCGACTGAGCCGGGTCGTCGACAATCTTGGCGAGGCATACCGTGTGCTCAACCGAGAGCTCGTCGAATTGGAGCATGTTGTAGTCGAGGTACTCGACCTCGATGTCTTCGCACTCCACCCTCTCGAGCATCCACCTCAGCTCGGCGCCGGTGAACTCGCGGTGGTGCCCTTCCCAGGGCGGCTCGGAACCGTACTGATCTGCGAGCGGCTGGAAGATCGTCTCGCCTCGCTCGAGCGCGCAGCGGTTCCAGTATCGAGCCACATTCGGCGTATCCAGAACGACCAGACCGCCGGGTCGGACTGCCCGGAACAACGTCTCGAGGAGCGGCCTTGGCGTGTGGGGGACGTGCTCGATGACGGCGGCGGCCAGCACGACGTCGAACTGGCCGAGTTCGGAGATCTGCTCGAGCTCACGCTCCCGGGTTGTCGACACGATGTCGACTCCCTCTTCGCGCATCAGCGCGACATGGCTGTCGAACCGTCGCCATAGCTCGAGTACCGGTCGCAGGCGACCACGTCGTAGCCGAGTCGGCGGAGTGCAAGCGCGAAGGATCCGAACCAGGCGCCCACCTCGAGCACGGCTCCCCACTCAACGCCGCGGCGCTGAAGCAGCTCGACTACCCGCACCACCCGAACGACGTTCATGCGCAGGTATGAACGCATCGCGTCATTCGGGAGAAGCGCGACGTGCGACTCGAGCGCCTCTGGACGGAACTCGTCGAGCGGTCCGATCAGATCGTTGGCCGCGCCCAGCACGACGGCCTCCATCGCTCCGCTCCACAACTCCTCCGGCGGTGGCACCGCGAACGGCGCGCGGGGCGGATCAACTCGGAGCGGAAGCTCGCGCACGCCTACCACGGAGATCGCGTCCTGCGGCCAGGCCCGTCGTAGACACTGCTCCCTCGCCGCACCTGGGTTACGCAGCGCGCGAGCCGCCTCGTGGTCGGTGAGCTCGACCACGGGCACGCTGCCTGCGAAAACGGCCTGCACGTCGCATTCGGAGATGTTCTCTTGGGCTCCGTTGCGGATCATCAACCAGCGGGCAGGCGGATTCGCCGCGTCGAGGGCCGCGCCGATCAGACGCGTCTCTTCGGCCGCGACGGCTGTCCCGGGCGAGACGGGCGTCGATCCGTCCTCGGCCAGCAGGCTCACGTCGACCTCACCACGGCGACCTTCGACGAGGGCGAGAACGCCGTCCGTTCCGTCGACGCCGACGGGGAAGGCGACCGCGTTGTGCCACGGAGCTGCTGGCGTGACGATACGACCGCTGCCGCCTGCGAGAGGCGAGGACATTGCTCCCGGGGTCACGGCCGGCGACTCGAGTGCGATGCGACTCACAGGGTTCCAGTCTGCATACCAGCTACTCAGGCCGACGGATCAGGAGGCCGACCGAGGTGGAGACAGACTCTCCTATCACGAGCTTTAGATGCGCCGGATCGTCATGCGGATACGGAGGCAGCGAGATCCAGCGATCAGCGGGAGTGTCCATTGAGACGTACCAGTTCGTCGCCATCTCGAAGCCCATGCTCCGGACGCTGTCAGCGAGCCGATCGAGGTCCGCAACGCAGTAGACGGCCAGATTCCCGTAGTCAGCGGTCTCGGCGCGGGACGTCAGCTCGAGTTCCGTCGTATGGACCGAGATGCCGCCCGGCTCGAGCAGTTCGAGCGTACGGATGACGAACTCGATCCCGGCGTCGGGGCTTCCCAAGTGCTCGAGAGCGCACGCCGACCAGACGAGGTCGAATCGACCGAGATCGTCCGGGATCTCGTTCATGTCGATCGGACGCGTCCGCACATGTTCCTCCAGCACCGCGTCGCTGATCACGTCGGGCCTCGAAAGCGCGGACGACTGTGAGAGGTGCTGTCCCGTGGCCGCCCAAGCGACCGACCGGTCAGCGCTCGCATCGAGATCGGTCGCGAGCACCGAGAGACCGAAGCTCGCGAGCGCCGCCGGAATCGGCTCCTGGCCGACGCCGAAACCGACGGCGCTCAGGCCCGGCTCGAGCCTTCCGTGCTGCTCGGCGGTGCGGAGGATGTAGCAGAACTCCCAGAGCTTCCTGTGCGGGACGTCGACCGTCGCGTGATTCGCGCCCCAGGGGATCCGGACGTCGCGGGGGAACATGATGCGCCGCATCCGCTCGAAGGCCGGCTCCGAGAACTGGGCCGCGGAGACCACCTGTGACACCACCCTCTCGAACGTCGGCGCCGTCGCTGCGGCGTTGTGGGCCGTGACGTCGACTGACGCGAGGGCCCTGGCTCTCGCCAAGTCGGCGCGGGCCTTGGCGCTGGGCCACGGACCCTCGACGACCCTGCTCGCGATCCGGTGGAGCGGCGTTGCCAGGTCAAGGCGGCGCAATGCCGCCCGCAGGATACTTTGACCCTGATGTCGGATCAGCTCTTGGTCCTTTTACGGGGCGTCGGAAGCCCTGCCGACCTCCGGCGGACGAGCGACGCGCTCAAGAAGCACACGCCGGCCGGCTTCCACGTCCAGGTCGTCGGGCCGCGGGAAGGGATCGTCACCGACGCCGACAGGCTCGTGTGGGATCAGCTGCAAGCGGCGCCGGAGGCCGACCTACTTCTCCTCCAGGTCGGCTTTGCGGTCGGCCCGGGCTGGCACGAGCAGCTTCGCGCGGCGGCCTACGCGGATGCGGTGATCGCGACTGCGTCCGCGGTCCCGGCCGAGGCTTTCGGAGCGGGGGGTATGCCCGGTAACGGCTCGATACGCCCCGCCGGTGCTGCGTCCCACGGGTCGGCGCTCGGCGAGCCTCTGTGGGGTTGCGTCTATGTGCGCCGCGACGCCCTCAACGTCGCTCTAGCCGCGCGGGCCGCAGCGGCGGAGCAGGAGGTCGCCACGCAGACTCGGCTCGAGGATGTCCTGCTCGTGCCCGGGCTCGTGCATGTGCTCGCGGGCACCGTCGTGTCCGCCGTCGATGCCCGCTCTGCCCGCGACACGAAGGAGCTCGCCACGCCCGCCGTCCGGCGGGCGCTTGCCAGCCTCGAGGCGGAGGTCGAGCCGCTCCGAGTGACGGTCGACCTGCGCTGCTGCGCGCAACAGATGAGCGGGACGCACGTGCACGCGCTCAATCTCGTCGCATCGCTTGCACGACATGCAGATCTCCGGCTCAGCGTCCTCTTGCCTGCGCGCTTGGACGGATCGGCGCAGCCGTACGTCGACGCGTTGCCTCCGTCCGTGAAGCGGGTCCGCGCCGGCCGGGCGGCCGCCGAGCCACCCCAGGTCTTCCACCGGCCGTACCAGCTCTGGAGCGAGAACGAGATCACCGATGTCCTCGCGCAGGGAACGCGGCTGGTCCTGACGCATCAGGACATGATCCTCGACCGCACGCCGGCGTACTTCCGCTCGAAAGAGGATTGGCGCGGCTTCACGGCGGCGACGGCGCTGAGCTTCGTCGCGGCCGACGAAGTTGCCTTCTTCTCCGAGCACGCACGCAGGGAGGCGATCCGGGACGGACTCGTCGACCCCGCCAAGACCTCTGTCGTGCCGCCCGGGACGAACCACCTCGACGGCGGCTCAGGTGGCGAGACCCCGCCCGCGAAGCTGCCCGGCGACGTGGCAGCGGAGGGGAAGCCGTTCATCCTCGTCCTCTGCAACTCGTACTTCCACAAGAATCGCGTGTTCGCGCTACGGGTCGCGGAAGAGCTCAGGCGGGAGCACGCGTGGGAGGGGGGGCTCGTCTTCGCAGGCGGCAGCCCGCCGGTCGGCTCGTCGACCTCCGAGGAGGGCGCGTTCGTGGCTGGTCACCCCGAGCTTCGGGCCCGTTTCACCGACCTCGGCTACGTGACCGACGAGGAGCAGCGCTGGCTCTACCGGCACGCGACGCTCATCCTCTATCCCTCGCTCTACGAGGGCTTCGGGCTGATCCCGTTCGAAGCGGCGGTGGCCGGGACGCCGTGCGTGTACTCGAGCCGAAGCTCCGTCGCGGAGTACCTGCCCGCTGAAGGGGCGTTGCTCGACGTCGGCGACGCGGCCACGACCGCAAGGCGCCTTTCCGAGGTGCTCGGGGACGCGGACGCCGGCGACGCCATCGTCGACGCGATCCGACGAGCCGGGAAGGAACTGACCTGGGACGGCGCCGCCGCCTCCTACGCCAGGATCTATCGTCGCTCCTTGGGTCGTCCGGTCGGGTTGTCGCTCGCCGCGGGTGGAGAGGTGATCGTAGGCGCGCGCTCTCAGGTGGCAGCGGACGAGACCGAGCGGCTGCTGCTGGTCGCGTCGAGGCGTGTCGGCCTGGTGAAGCTGTCGGTCAGGGCGGCCCTCGCTCTCGCGTCGAGGCTGCGGCGCATCGCCCGTCGCCGCTAAAGCCGTGGCTTCGTCGATCGACGTCGTCATTCCCACGCACAACGGCTGGGACCTCACCGAAAGCTGCCTCGAGCACCTCCGCGCACAAACGCTGCCTCACAACGTGATTGTGTGCGACAACGGCTCGACGGACGGAACGCCGGCTCGGCTGCGCGAGTCGTACCCGGATGTTCGAATGGTCGAGCTCAGCGCCAACGTCGGCTTCGCAGCCGCGTGCAACCGGGGTGTGGCCGCCGGCAGCGGGGAGATCGTCGTGCTCTGTGGGCTCGGCCGCGGCGCTGCTGCTGAAGCCCGGCGAGGACCGAATCGAGAGCTTCGGGCTCGCCGTCGATCCAACGTTCGCGGGCTATCCGCGGCTACGCGGGTCATCGGCCCGGCAGTCACAACACCCGGATTCGGTTCTGGTCGGGCCTTCGGGCGCTGCCGCTGCCTATCGGCGAAAGGCCTGGGAGGACGTCGATGGTCTCGACGAGGGGGCGTTCTCGTACGGCGAGGACGTCGACCTGGCGCTCCGCCTGCGCGCAGCGGGATGGTCCGCGGTCGGCGCTCCAGATGCTGTCGCCGTCCATAAGGGCTCGGCGAGCGCGATCGCACGCTCGGAGTGGCAGCGCTACCAGGGTGGGTTCTCGCGCGGCTACTTCCTTCGTCGATACGGGGTCTTACGGGGACGAACCGCTCTGCGGGCGTTCGCGACCGAAGCGATCGCGGTGGCGGGAGACGCCCTTGTCTTTTCCCACGACCTCGCTGCGCTCCGCGGCAGGATCGCCGGCTGGCGGGCGGCCCGCGGCCTTCCCCTGAAGCTCTCTCCGCCTCACGTGGCTATCGACCACGACATTACGTTCGTGAAGAGCCTGCATCTCCGGTTGGCCGTCTATTCAGGAGATGCCCACTCGTGCATGTAGGGCTGAACTTGATCTTCCTGGTGCCACGCGAGATGAGCGGGCTCGAGACCTACGCGCGCGAGTTGATTCCCGCGCTGCTTCGGGAGCGACCGGAGCTACGCGTGACGGCTTTCGTCAACCGCGAAGCGTCGTCTGACGCTTCATGGCACGAGCTCGTTCCGACGTTCACCGTGCCGGTGTACGGCCGTCGGCGGTCCGCGTGGGTCCGTGGCGAGCAGCTTCTTCTGCCCACACTCGCGCAACGGGCCGGTGTCGACCTCGTGCACAGCCTTGCGAGCACCGCGCCAGTCTGGGGCTCGTTCAGGCGCGGGGTAACGAGCCACGACGTCATCTATCGGATCCACCCCGAGGCGCACGGTTGGCGCTCGCTCGCGCTGCGCGCGTTGATCCCGCTCGCGGCGCGGCGTTCGCACCGCATCATCGCCCCGTCGGACACGACCCGCCGCGATCTTGTCCGGCTGCTCAAGGTGCCGCAGCAGAAGATCGACGTCGTCCCGAACGGAATCGGCATCCCGCCTGCCGCGAGCTGGGAGTCCGAACAGGAGCTGCGGCGCCGCTACGACCTGGGAACACGGCCGGTGGTGCTCACCGTCTCGCTGAAACGGCCGAACAAGAACCTCGTGCGTCTCCTCGATGCGCTCGCGCTGATTCCGAACGAGCGGCGTCCGCTGCTCGTCCTGGCTGGGCACGCGACACCGTACGAAGAGGAGCTCCGCAGGCACGCCGCCCGTCTTCACGTCGCAGACGACACTCGCTTCCTCAGCTGGGTCCCCAACGCGGAGCTGGAAGGCCTCTATCGGGCCTCCACGTGCTTCGTCTTCCCATCGGTGTACGAGGGATTCGGACTTCCCGTCCTCGAGGCCATGTCCCGGGGCGTGCCGGTCGCCTGCTCGAATCGCGGCGCGCTCGCCGAGATCGCGGACGACGCCGCGTTGCTGTTCGATCCCGAGCAGCCGCGCTCGATCGCGTCGGCACTCGAAAGGCTGCTCGCCGACTCGGCCGAGCGGAAGCGACTGAGCAGCGCGGGGCGAACCAACGCAGCGCGCTTCTCGTGGGCCGAGACGGCGCGCAAGACGCTCGACACTTACGAATCCGCGCTCGCGTACTCGCG
>WNGF01043818.1_pt1 | contig 10963 bp, 10 predicted proteins | sample 5400641 | NCBI WGS metagenome assembly WNGF01 (sample SAMN13153371, study PRJNA577476) | soil metagenome | isolation source: 80 cm soil or saprolite under grassland replicate 2 | place: USA:California | collected 2016-06-15 | reverse complement strand
GCGTGCAGCGGCTGGCCCAGCTCATGAAGCACGTAATTCGTGATGTCTGCGACGTTATTAATTGGCCGCTGGCCGATCACTTCCAGACGCTTCGCTAACCAATCAGGCGATGGAGCGATCTTGACGCCGCGCACCACTCGAGCGGCATAACGGGGACAGAGATCCGCATCGGGAATTTCAACGGAAGCAAAATCACTAGTGTTGCCTGCGGAAGATTGCACTTTCGACTTTGGACTTTGGACTTCCGTCTCCTCTATTGTCGCGACCTCGCGCGCGATGCCGACATGCGACAGGCAATCACCGCGATTTGATGGGACTTCCACGTCGAGGACAAAGTCGCCGCCGCGCTCCGCAACTGCATCGACGGCCAGACCAACATTCGTCAGCCGCTCCCTTAAATCCTGAGGATTCAGCTTGGTGCCGGTTAACTCGCGGAGCCAGTTGTAAGAAATAAACATCGTCTTTGAACTTTGTGCTTGGTACTTTGTGCTTTGTACTTTGTTTGACTTTCTTCGGGGGCGCTCACCTCGGCAACTAATGCAGCGAGATCGAAAAGCGAACAAAGTACAAAGCACCAAGTACCAAGTACAAAACAAACCGGCTATCTGAACTGTTCTAAAAACCTAACGTCGTTTTCGAACAACAGACGAATGTCGTCCAGTTCATAGATTCGCGCGCAGGTGCGATCAATACCGAGGCCGAACGCGAACCCGGTAAATTCTTCCGCGTCCACGTTAGCGGCGCGCAGCACGTTGGGATGCACCATGCCGGAACCACCCAGCTCGATCCATCCGCACCACTTGCAGATGCGGCAGCCCGCACCGCCGCAGTTGAAGCAACTGTAGTCGACTTCGGCGCTCGGCTCGGTAAACGGAAAATACGAGGGCCGGAATCGGGTCTTCGTTTCGGCACCGAACAGGCGATGCACAAATTCTGCGAGTGTGCCTTTCAAGTGCGCCATCGTGACTCCGCGATCCACGCAGAGCCCTTCCACCTGGTAGAACATCGGATTGTGTGTTGGGTCGGGAGTATCCCGCCGAAAGACCCGTCCCGGCGCGATCATCCGCACCGGGGCACCGCGGCGCTGCATCGCATGGATCTGAACGGTCGAAGTCTGCGAGCGAAGCGCGAAGCCGTCGGTCGTATAAAAGGTGTCTTGCGGATCTCGCGCCGGATGACCTTCGGGAATGTTCAGCGCGTCAAAATTATAGAAGTCAGTTTCAATCTCGCGATCATCTTCGACGGCATATCCCAGCGAGACAAAAATGTCCTCGATCCGCTGGCGCATCAGAGTGATCGGGTGCAGGTGCCCGGGCCGGGGCCGGTGACCCGGTATTGTCACGTCAATGCTTTCACGCGCTGTTCGAGCTGCCTCAATAATTGTCTTCAATGTTTGCTCGGCTTGCTCGAGCGATTGCGTTATTGAAGACTCTGTCTGCTGGACAAGTTGGCCAAAGGAGGCGCGCTCCTCGGGCGACATGCGGCCAATCATTTTTTTGCCCGCCGCGATCGCACTCTTCTTACCAATATGGCGGGTGCGCAACTCGGCGAGATCACGTTGTTGGCTTTCGGCCTCAGCGAGATTCAATCGTATTTCCGAGGCGGACGGGCCGATAAAGCGGGCAAAGCGCTCGAACTCTCGTTCGAACGCTTCGCGAGCCGCTTTAATCTGCTGGATAGGATCTTTTGCGCCCTCTGTCATCCTGTTTGATGAGACTTACTTTTTCTTAACCGCTACCCACTTGCCTTGCATTTGACCGGCGAAGTCATAATCACCGACCAGCTTGCCGTCTTGAATACTGGCGATTAGTGCGATCTGTCCGCCACCAGACTCTAAAATCACGGAAAGTTTTCCGTCCTTCCAGGTGCCCGTTGAAATCTCCGAGGTGCCCAATTGCGAACTGCTGCTGCCGGTTACTTTTTCGCCATCCAGTTTCAGCGAGAGGGTGAAAGGAAAGGCCTGGCCCTGCGCATCGGCCGCGGCGTCCCATTCCCCGGATATGTCGTCGCTCACGACTCGATGGAATTCGACTGGTCCGGTTCTGCCGTCAGCCGAAAAATCTCCGGCCAGCTTATCGTCCTTTTGTCGCAGCGTAAGTTTGCCCGTCGAGCCATTGCCTTCTGCTTCGAGCGTCAACACGCCGTCAGTCATCTGACCTTTCGCAATCTTGTAAACACTGCGCGGCGATGTAATTTGGCCGGAGAATTTTCCTGACTCGTCCACGAGATCCAACTTTAAGATTACGTCGCCGTTGGGACCTTTCGCAGTGCCTTCATACTTTCCTGTTAATGAGGTCCGGGCCTGTCCCCAGCCCGTAATCGACACCAAAAGCAGCGACAACGCGCCGCTCATGATTTGCGTAATTCGTTTCGAGTTAAGTTTCGAGGGCTTCATAGCTGACTCCTTAAAAAGCTTTCCTAACACTCTCCCGACAGCGACTAGGCCGCGGCGCGGGCCCGTGGTTTATTCTCTAAAGCGGTCCGCGCCTGCGTGGCAAGTTCGGCGAACGCTTCCGGCTGGCTGGCGGCAAAATCGGCGAGAATTTTTCGGTCAAGCTCGATCCCGGCCAGCTTCAATCCATGCATGAATTGCGAATAGTTCAACCCGTTCAGGCGTGCGGCCGCGCCAATACGGACAATCCAGAGCGAACGAAAGTCACGCTTCTTTAGTTTTCTTCCCGTATAAGCGAAGTTCAATCCCCGCTCGACCGACTCTTTGGCAGAGCGATAGAGCTTTGATTTAGTGCCGCGATATCCCTTGGCTAATTTAAGAATCTTCTTGCGGCGCTCGAGCCGCTTATTTCCACGTTTTGCTCTCGGCATGATTCCCCTCCAACAATTTCGATTTTTGATTTCCGATTTTTGATTTCAGTCAGTTCGAGTTTGAAAACACCTCGGGCCAACCCAGAGAATCAATCGCAAATCCAAAATCTAAAATCTAAAATCTAAAATTCGCTTAGTCTCTTCCGTACGGCAGCATCCGTTCCACGCGCTTCTGATCGCCATCAGCAACCAGCGCGTCGATGTCCAAAAGTCGCTTCCGTTTGTTGGTTTTCTTGGTCAGGATGTGCCGTGCATGTGAATGCCCGCGCTTTATTTTTCCCGACGCCGTCAAACGAAAGCGCTTGGCTGCGCCTTTATGTGTTTTCAGTTTCGGCATAATTGCTCCCTCATAAGAATTTTCGAGTTTTGATTTGCGATTTTTGATCGGCGCCTTCGGCTCAAGCACTCACGATGGCGAAACGGTCGTTATTGCGGCCCGCCTGCCTGGCTCTTCGCTGCCGACTCCTGGCTCCTGCCTTCTGCCTGCTGCTTACTGCCTTCTGGTTTCTTGTGCCGTCGCGGTCCAAAGATTGTGAACAGCTGATTGCCTTCCATGCGCGGCGCGACTTCAACTTCACCTACATCTTCCAGGTCATGCTCGAGTTTCGCCAGGATGCGGGCGCCGAGCTCGCGGTGCGTCATCTCGCGGCCGCGAAACCAGATGGTTGCTTTCACTTTGTCGCCAATCTGCAGCCATTCGCGCGCCCGCTTCATGCGATAGCTGTAATCGTGCTCGTCCGTGCCGGGACGAAACTTCACTTCCTTAACGATGATTACGGCCTGTTTCTTTTTCGCCTCGTTGGCTTTCTTTTTGGCTTCGTATTGAAACTTGCCAAAGTCAATTATTCGGCAAACCGGCGGCTCGGCTCCCGGCGCGACCTCGACGAGATCGAGACCCTGTTGCCGGGCGGCGCGCACCGCGTCACGCGTGTCCATCACGCCAAGCTGTTCGCCCTCATTGCCAATCACGCGCACCTGGGGCACGCGGATTCGCTCGTTGATTCGAGTCACTGGCGCGCGCCGAAAATCGGGACGACCGCGGCCGCGAAAACCTGTAGCTATTGCTGCACCTCCTGGTTTTTAGTCCAAGGTCTCAAGTCCAAGGTCCAAGGTCTTGAGCCTGGACTTTGGACATTGGACTTTGGACTCAATCGTTGGTCAGCGCGCCCAATCTTATCACTGCGCAGGTTTAGCTCGACGCGCAGGCCGGCGCGGCGTAATTCCTGCATAATCGTCTCGCCATATTCATTGATCCGATCGGTAATCGGAAGAACGCCCACCTGCACCGGCGCCAGCCACATCGGAAACGCGCCGGCATAATGCTCAATCAGGACACCGAAGAACCGTTCCATTGAGCCGAACAGCGCCCGGTGAATCATAATGGGCCGGTGCGGCTTATTATCTTCGCCAATGTATTCAAGTTGAAAACGTTCTGGAAAGTTAAAGTCGAACTGAACCGTAGTCAGCTGCCAGGTTCGTCCAATAGCATCCTCGACCCGCATATCGATTTTGGGACCGTAAAAAACCGCCTCTCCCTCGATTCGCTGGTAGGAAATATTCCGCTCATTAAGAGCGTGAACCAGAGCACTTTCGGCCCGCTCCCAATCTTCGTCAGAGCCGAGGTACTGAACATCGTTACCCGCGCCCCTTACTGAAAGTTCGACCTTCACGTTCGAAAAGCCAAAGACCTTGAACAAATCGAAGGCGAAATCAACACACGCCAGAATCTCGCCGCGAACGGTATCCGCGGTGCAGAAAATGTGCGCGTCGTCCTGCGTGAACCCGCGGACTCGCGTCAGGCCATGCAAAGTTCCCGATAGCTCGGCGCGATAGACCGAGCCAAATTCCGCATACCGAAGCGGCAGGTCGCGATACGACCGTTGTGCCGATTTATAAATGCCGATATGGAATGGACAGTTCATCGGCTTGACGCGGAACTGCTGCTCTTCGAACTCAATCGGCGAGAACATCGAGTCGGCGTAGTTTTCTTCGTGACCGCTTATAAACCAAAGCTCGCGTTTGGCGATGTGCGGCGTGAACACAAGGCCGTATCCGCGCTGGACAAGCTGTTCGCGAAGGTAGTCCTCCATCTGCCTTCGGATTGCGCCGCCTTTCGGATGCCAGAGCACGAGCCCTTGCCCGTACTCCTCCTGAATCGAAAACAGATCCAGTTCACGACCCAAACGACGATGGTCGCGCTTCTCAGCTTCTTCGCGCTGCCGCAGCCAGGCGTCCAATTCTTCCTGACTAAAGAACGCAGTTCCGTAGATGCGCTGCATCTGCGGCCGTTCGGCGTCGCCCTTCCAATAAGCGCCGGCCAGCGACAACAACTTGAAAGCCCGAAGGCGATTCGTGTTCGGCACGTGCGGCCCCAAACAAAAATCGATGAACGGCGAACCGTCGATGTAATAGACACTGACGACCTCTCCCGCTTTTTCGTCGATTAACTCGCACTTCAAAGGCTCGTCACGTTCATTGAAAATGCGGAGCGCTTCGGCCTTGGGAATCTCGTCGCGCCGGTAAGGCATGTTGCGCCTGGCAATCTCACGCATCTTCTTCTCGATGACCGGCAGATCCGCTTCGGTCAAAGGCCGTGGTGCAATAACATCGTAGAAGAATCCGTAACGCGGATCGTCGAGCAGAGCCGGCCCGATTCCCAATTTCGTTCCCGGAAAAAGATCGAGCACGGCGGCAGCGAGCAGATGCGCCGTCGAGTGCCGCAGGACATCGAGACCAGCGAGCGTTTGCGGCAAGACCGGTTCAATCTTCACTGCGTCGCCATTCGCCTGGGGTTCAATCATGTAAGCGAGATCAACTTCGTGGCCATTGACGCGCGCGGCGAGCGCCTGCTTCGCCAGATCGCGGTCAAGCTTTTTCAAAGCTTCGGCGACGGTGACGGGCGCAGGGATTGCCGCCGCCGGGCCGTTATTCAGTTGTACGTTAATCTCACTCATTATCAGTTCGGAGTGCCGCCTTTAGGCGGAATCCGCAGATGCAAGTTAATTCCGCCTAAAGGCGGAACTCCAAGCCGACACCGCTAGTGCCGGCGCCTCTTCGATTCACGATTTACAATTCACTAATTAATAAATACCAATGATCGGATTCGATAGGAGCGCCTTCGCCGCCGGCCGCAAAACGGACTCGGCAATCAAAATGTGAATCGCGTTGTTGCTCGATTCATGACGAAGGTCTTCCGGAGCTTCCTATCAAAAGTTCGGTTCAGATAAGCCACTCACTTATCCGTCGTATCGTTACGAAGCCAAATCATAACAAAGCATTTCGATGCGGCGCAAGGAGCGGATGCGCGAACTTCAGTTTGTCGTACGCGGTTCGACAAGCTTAAAGCAGCCGGCATCAAAACTACTCGAGCTTCCGATATGATTTTGCGTTAGTATACCCGCCCGTCTATCCCAGAAGTTCTTATAAGGAGTCCCGGAAATGTTCAAGGCCCGACATCTCTCGCTGATCGCGATTCTTTCCGTTCTTGTCTTGAGCGCGGCAGGCGCATTTCGCGTCTCAGCGCAAAGACAAAGGACTAACAAGACCAACAGGCCGTCTACGGCCAATCCAGACGACGTCGTTGACCTGGCTCCCAGCGAAATGCGGCCTGTTATCGAATACTACCTCGCCGATCGGGGAAGCTTGCTGCGGTCCTATCCGGTCGCAAATTCACCCGCGCGTCGCGAACGTTTTCGCAAGTTCTATTCTGATGCGCTGGAGCGAATCCAGAAGCTCGACTTCGATTCCATGAGCCAGGAAGGGAAAGTCGATTACATTCTTTTCCGCAGTCATCTGGAGCACGAGTTAAGACAGCTGGACATTGAAGCGAAGCAGTTGGCTGAGATCGAGCCCTTGATCCCCTTCGCCAAAACGATCGTCGATCTGGAAGAGGGCCGCCGGCGCATGGAGCCGATCGATTCCGCGAAGGCGGCCACGTCCTTGAACAATCTCAGGAAACAGGTCGACGACAGGCGCCGGCTGGTCGAAGCTGGTTTGAGGGCCGGCGACAACACGGACGCGATTCGCGCCAAGAAGACCGTCGCATTTCGCGCCGTTAACGCGATCAATGGCCTGCGCGGCAACTTGCGCAACTGGAACACATTCTATAGCGGATACGACCCCGTTTTTACCTGGTGGAATGAAGAACCTTACAAAGCGCTCGATGAAGCCCTTGCGACATACGCAACATTCCTAAGCGAACGCGTTGTCGGACTGCGGAGCGCTACGGCGACAGGCCCGTCGGGACAGCAGCCTGGTCAACGACCCGGGGGTGGCGGAACAGGCGGCCTTACACACCTGAAGAATTGATCGCCATCGCGAACAAAGAGATGGCCTGGTGCGAAAACGAGATGAAGAAGGCTTCGCGGGATCTCGGTTACGGCGACGATTGGAAGAAGGCGCTCGAGCACGTGAAGACCTTGTATGTTGAACCTGGCAAACAGCCGGAAATGATCCGCGATCTCGCGTTGGAAGCAATCAAGTTCGTCGATGATCACGACCTGGTCACTGTACCCCAGCTCGCTCGGGACACCTGGCGGATGGAAATGATGACGCCCGAACGGCAACTGGTCAGCCCTTTCTTTCTCGGCGGTGAAACAATTCTGGTTTCATTTCCTACCAACACGATGTCGCATGAACAAAAGATGATGAGCATGCGCGGCAATAACATTCACTTTGCGCGCGCCACCGTTTTTCACGAACTAATTCCGGGCCATCACCTGCAAGGGTTCATGACCGCACGCTACAAGCCATATCGAGGTTTATTCGGCACACCGTTCTGGACTGAAGGGAACGCGCTGTATTGGGAACTGCTTTTCTGGGATCTAAATTTCCCAAAGACGCCTGAGAATCGCATCGGCATGCTCTTCTGGCGCATGCATCGGTGCGCGCGGATTATCTTTTCGCTCAGCTTCCACCTCGAGAAGATGACGCCGCAGGAATGCATCGACTTTCTCGTAAATCGGGTCGGCCATGAGCGCGATAATGCTACCGCCGAGGTGCGGCGTTCATTCGATGGCAGCTACGGCCCGCTTTACCAGATGGCTTACTTAATCGGCGGGTTACAGCAGTATTCGCTTCATCATGACCTGGTCGATTCCGGTAAGATGACCAACCGCCAATTCAACGACGCGCTGCTTCATGAAAACCGCATCCCGATCGAAATGATTCGGGCGGTGCTGACAAACCAAAAACTTACCCGCGATTACAAGACAAACTGGCGGTTTTACGGGAGTGATTTGGGGCAGGCCAACCAGCCGTAAGCGAAAAAAGGAGCTTGCTTCCCTTCTCAACAACGGTGCCCGGCCGACCGATCCAGGCAGAGACTTCGAGGGCTGCGCCGTCTTGTTACTATTCTTCGACATAGTGCATAATATCGCTTGCGCTTGCTTCTCTTTTTCAACAACGACGAGTGCTTTCCGCAGTTCGTTAATTCATCAAGTAAACCTATAAGGAATTTCAACAAGGAGTAGTATGACGACTGAGAAACTGACTTTTGCGATTGGAGATCGAGTTGACCAAATGTGCGCGACCTGCGGCGAAGAACGCGGGCATATCGTGGCCTCCGCGACCAAGAAAGGCCGGCCCACTCGCGTAACTTGCGGAGTTTGCGGATCGCGCGTTCGCTTTACCGGGAACGGCGCACGCGTCGGCGGTGCTACCAAATCCGGCGCGCCGTACGATCAGAAACAAACTTATCGCCGGGGACAGACCCTGACTCATCCAACCTTCGGCGTAGGAGAAGTAACGGCAATTATCGAGCCCCGGAAGATGGACGTTCTGTTCGCAGACCGCGTGCGCCGGCTGATTCACGCCAACACGCCGAGGTAGAAAACCCGACCAACTCGAAGCAGCTGGAATTCAGTAGTCATGGGATGTCCACCGCTGCAGCCCTAAACAAAATAAATCGAGCCTGGAAGGGCCGGATAAACACCAATTACAAATCGCGATCCGACAGGGTCGCGATTTTCTTTGTCGACAGTCGACTGTACCAGCGCGAATCCCAATAAAACACAGGTCTTTTCGGCGCAAAAAAATCTTCCACTCATGACAAAAGGATGACAAACAGGCCTGCGCGGCTAAATAGAATTTGGTACGTGCTTGATGAACTAGTCATCATCAACCATCCTGCCGGCACGGAAGACAACCTTCCGACACCGCTTCACGGCCTGCAATGGAAAACCTGCCTGCGTCGCATATCGCTTCTCAATCAAGCTGAAAGCAATTCGGTTGCTCCCGCGGCTTCCAGCGAATCGGAATTCTATCGCGGCAAGGACGCATATCGGTTTCTTCTCGAAGTAGTTTGCGGCTTGCGGTCGCCTCTGGTGGGCGAGACTGCGGTGATGGGGCAGTTCAAGGAATTCTGCGCACATACGAAATTTCCGAATTCGTCGTGGGGACGGTTCCTCCGGCAATTCACGTCTGAGCTACTGGCCGACGCCAAGCGCGTGCGCCATGATCATCTTGAGGGCATGGGTAGTCAGTCTTACGGCGGCCTCGTTCGCCAGCATCTCAAAGATATTCCCGCCACCTCGGTGCTGGGCGCGGGGAAACTGGCAAAAGAGATTCTTCCCTGGTTGCTTGGAAAAACAGACGTCACGGTTTTTTCCCGCGATCGACTTCGGGCAGAGGGCCTGCTCGAAGAATATCCGCAAATCCACCTGCGCCAGTTCGCGATGGCGGATACCGCGACCGCGAATCGCGAGGTCGCCCTGATCATTGCTGCTCCGCTGAGCGCGAGCGAGATCGAGAAATGGGTTAGCGTGCAAACAACTCAATTTGTGAAAGCGCTCGATCTCCGCGGCGAAGCAGAAACTGATCCGGTGCAGGCCTCGTTTCCGGTCATCAGGCTTTCCGATCTCTTCGACGCACTGAAGAATGATCGGCCAAAACTCGCTGGTCGCGTGGCCTCGGCGCGTGACGAAATCAGGCAGGCCGCGCAACGCGTGATAGAGCAGGCCCAGTTTCGGCCGTTCGGCTGGGAAGACTTATGCGCCTAGTTCTCGCTGCGCGTCGCAGCGAGTTGGCGCGTATTCAAGCCATCCAGGTCGGCAACATCCTTCAAAAAGCGCATCCGCAGGTCAACGTAGATTATTCCTTCCACGAATCACTCGGTGATAAGAATCAAAACGATCCGCTCTGGCAGATGCCCGAGAAAGGGGTCTTCACGCAGGACCTGCGCGAAGGCCTGCTGGCGGGACGTTATGACCTGGCGGTGCATTCGTGGAAAGACCTGACCATCGAAGAAGATCCGCAGACGGAAATTGCAGCAACGTTACCCCGCGCGGATATGCGCGATGTTTTGCTTGTGCGTGCTGATCGCTGGCCGGACGTCGAACGCACAGGTCAACTGACAATTCTGACGTCTTCGCCCCGGCGCGCTTACAACCTCGAACCATTCCTGCGCCGGGCGCTGCCGGCAAAGATTAGCGAACTGAAGTTTGCACCGGTGCGCGGCAACGTCCAGACTCGCGTGCGGAAGATTTGGCAGCCAGGTGCGGATGGATTGATCGTCGCCAAGGCCGCGCTTGATCGGTTGCTCGAAGCCGAAAGCACCGAGTTCGCGGAAACGAAAGCCGCGCTTCGCCAGGCGATTGCTGAGTGCCGGTTCATGGTCTTACCGCTTCGGGCCAATCCCGCCGCTCCGGCACAAGGTGCGCTCGCAATTGAAATCAAACGCGACCGCAGCGATGTGAAAGCTCTGCTGGAGACGATTAATTGCGCCGAGACCTCAGAAGTCGTCAGCCGGGAACGCGAGATTCTGCGGATGTATGGCGGCGGCTGTCATCAGAAAATCGGAGTCAGTGTATTGCGCCGCTCCTACGGTGAAATCACTTCTCTCCGTGGGCTTACTGACGATGGTTGCGTGCTGGACAATTACTCGCTGAGAGCATCGCAGCCACGGCCACCAAAGATCGCCCGCGACCAGATGTGGCCGATGAAGCCGGCGGACGCTGATTGGTTCAAACGCGAGACGATTCCTGTTACGATTTCCGACAGGTTTTCGGCGCTGTGGGTCGCTAAAGCGGACGCGCTCCCGGACGACGGGCCCGGCAAGCTATCAAAGATCATTTGGGCCAGCGGTCTGAAAACGTGGGAGCGGCTGGCGCAGCGTGGCGTGTGGGTCAATGGATCGGCTGAG
>WNGF01009767.1_pt1 | contig 10965 bp, 6 predicted proteins | sample 5400641 | NCBI WGS metagenome assembly WNGF01 (sample SAMN13153371, study PRJNA577476) | soil metagenome | isolation source: 80 cm soil or saprolite under grassland replicate 2 | place: USA:California | collected 2016-06-15 | reverse complement strand
TATCAGGGTCTGAGTCCAGCGCCGCTCAGCCCGGCGGGCCGATAGTTATTATCGTGGACAGGTGTCCGTTGGGCCGTGTACAATCTAGTTGGCCTTTGAATAACATTTACGAGGCCCGCCCTTAGAAAACGCTAGCGTTACCCAAGACGCTCAACCTGCCGAGGCCACCCCCGCTGGCCACAAGTTCGCTGGGACTAGCTGAAATCAAGTACGCTTTGGTCTTTAGAATGCATTCTCTCTACCAATCACTCTTAGCACAGCACTCCCGACAGTTGACGCCCGTTCGTTGCGCAAAGTCAACGATCGCACAACTCCATCGTTATTTCGAGGAAGTCGTGTTGGAAAACCATCTGGCCGCGATGGTTGTCGAGAGCTTACCTACCTCTGTGGAGCGCTCGGCGCGCGAGGTAGCTCGCGTTGAGGACCTGGGTCGCGTAGCCCAAAATTGTTTTTTTTCGGTAACTAAAAAAGACACGTTGGCCCGACTAATGTCTGGTCGGGCAAAGGACCAGAGTAAGATTGTCTTTCTTGACCGAGCCGATCAGGGCACAAATTGCGAGCGATATGTGGTGATTGCCGACGCTCGGTTCTCCGCTCTGCTTGCCGCAGTTCACGAAGAAGAAGACGAGGAAAACAGTTCGGGCGACCTTGTAGTCTGGACCTTTGACCCGGACATCGTTTATTCGGCTTTGGAATATCTAATGGCGCGGGTAACCGCTGAACATCCCTTTCACGCCAAGCTGTTTGCGAAGGCGGTCAGTGTTTCCATGTCGAACACCACTTCGCTGCAGTTGACTCTGAGCGTGACAACGAAGCTTGCGCGTCTCTTGCAGGCACAAGCCGAACGTGAGATCGCTGTTAACCGGATCGCCACTGCCATCAGGAACTCGCTTAGCCTCGACGGAGTCTTGCAAACCGCGGCCAGCGAGGTGGGACGGGCGCTCAACGTAAAATGTTGCGCTGTGCGGGTTGAGGGTAAGCTCGTTTGTCGAGAAATGACCAAGGCTTATTTTCGCTCAGATGTCACTTTCGAGGGCGCCACAGATGGTGGCCTATTGGGCGACCTTGAAGAGGTCAGCGCGCACCTTTCAACATCTCTCACACCCTGGGTTGTTGATAGTGATGATGCGGCTGCGAAATCAACGTTGGCCCAGGCTGCTGTGCCGCTAATTTTTCAAGGTGGCTTCGTGGGCTTCCTACTGGTGCGCTCAGATGATCCAGCTCGTGTCTGGGCTGATAACGAGCTGATGCTGATGCACACCGTTTCTCATCAACTCACGGTTGCTGTCAATCAAGCGCATCTGTTTGCCCAGATGCAGGAGTTGGCCCTGACCGACGGACTTACAGGCTGCTATAATCGCCGCTCTTTCGAATTACAACTTGAGCGCGATTTGCACCTGGCCACCAGAACTCGCCAGCCACTTTCACTAATCATGCTGGACCTGGACAAATTCAAGCAGATCAACGACCACGCTGGGCACGAGGCTGGCGACGACGCCTTGCGCATGTTCGCACACACGCTGCGTAGTGAATTGAGGGCAGTAGACACTCCCGCGCGATTTGGCGGTGATGAGTTTGCTGTGATTCTTCCTCAGGCAAGCATAGAGGGTGCCATGGTAGTAGCTGAGCGGTTACGAAGCCGGCTGGCACGAACTGAAATCCCGGGGTTCGGTTCTTTGACTGCCTCCTTTGGCCTGGCTAGTTACCCCGCTCACGCATTTTCTCGCGACACATTGGTTGATGCCGCAGACCGTGCGCTCTTTAACTCGAAGCGCTTGGGTCGTAATCAAATCAGTGCCGCATGCGAAGATCCATCTAAGACACGTCTAGCCGGCCCCGTTCCATTCCCGGCGAAAGACGAGTTCGCCGAGCTATTGCAAAAGCTCTAGCAGGTTGATAGAAAAGTGGTGGGAATATAAGCACTAAAAGCGATCCACGAAATGACACGAAGTAACTCGAATTAAGGATCTGTTTCGTGCGGTTTCGTGGATCGTGTTTTGTTTTTCAGCGCAGCCTGCCAGGCGTCTAGCAAATACTCGAGTTTAGGCGCCGGCGAGTCCTTGCAGCAGCGACCTCTAATGGCTTAGAACGCCTTAGACCTCATCCTTTCCACTTCATTGCTCTCGCACTCATCTTCGTCAAGCGACCCGCTTTCGCGTCTGGCGTCCGGAAGCAAAATCGCGCATCATAATGCTTTGCGACTTTTGCTCCAGCACGCCTGGGCCAAGTTGCGCGCCAAATTATGGACGACTTACGAAAATTTGCGCGATACTTTCGTCCTTATAAGGCATCCGTAATTATTGGCATCCTTTGCATACTCGCCGGCGTTATCTTTAATCTCACAATTCCTCTCATCGTCGGGCAAGCTGTGGATGAAAACTGGACCGAGGTTTCCTGGTCAAAGTTAACTGTGTCGGCTTTGAAAGTGCTTGGCGCAAGTTTGGCCAGTGGTACGTTCCTGTTCCTGCAACGTCGCATATTGATTGGAATGTCTCGCCACATCGAATACGACCTGCGACAGGATTTTTACGCCCACCTGGTGGATCAGCCGCTCTCCTTTTTTCATGAACACCGGACCGGCGACTTGATGGCTCGCGCTTCGAACGATCTGGCAGCAGTCCGGCAGTTGGCCGGGCCCATGATTATGTACACGTTGCAAACAATCTTCGTCGTTGTGCTCGTGCTACCGCTGATGTTGATGATCAACTGGTGGCTCACGCTGCTGTTGTTTGTGACTATGCCGTTGGTATCGCTGACGGTTAAGGTCTTCGGCCAACAAGTCCACATCCGATTTGAGAAGATTCAGGACTTTTTTGCTCAGATTACCGCGCGGGCCCAGGAGAACTTCACCGGTGTGCGGGTTGTTCGCGCCTACGCCCAGGAAGGCGCTGAAATTTCGGCCTTCAATCAATTGAACAAGGAATTCGCTGAGAAGAACCTCGGACTGGTAAGAATTGATGCCGTAATGCGGCCTTTGATGCAATTCCTGATCGGAATAGGTTTTGTCCTGATTATGTGGGCAGGCGTGCCGCTGGCGATTCGGGGAGAGATTACAGTCGGAGAATTTACTGTCTTTAACATGTATCTCATGAGACTTATCTGGCCGTTAATAGCGCTCGGATACGTTGTGAATCTCTTTCAGCGTGGCACAGCCAGCTTGAAAAGGATGAATACGATATTCGCGATCAAGCCTTCCATAACCGATGCTGCCGGAGTGAAGCGGCAAACGCCCATTGCCGGTGAAATTGAATTTCGGAATCTTACATTCAGATATCGTACGAACGAGGACCCGGTACTACGCGATATTAACCTGACCATCCCAGTCGGCCAGTCTGTTGCTTTCGTCGGGCGAACCGGCAGCGGCAAATCCACCCTGGTTAACCTCATCCCACGGTTGCTTGAAGCGCCGGCAGATGCCGTGTTCGTTGACGGCGTTTCAGTGCGGGATTATCCACTCGCGCAACTGCGTTCCAACATTGGCTATGTGCCCCAGGAAACCTTCCTGTTCAGCGATTCTCTGGCCGAGAACGTAGCCTTTGGCATGGAGAAATCCGAACGCGCGGAAATCGAGTGGGCGGCTGAAATAGCAGGTTTGACTGAAGATGTGACAGCTTTTCCGGATGGCTTTGACACGATGGTAGGCGAGCGTGGCATCACTCTCTCCGGAGGACAAAAGCAAAGAACGGCCATTGCGCGTGCAGTCATGCGCGAACCGAAGATCCTGATTCTCGATGATGCATTGTCCTCTGTTGACACTTACACGGAAGAGAAGATTCTGGGTCGCCTCCGCGGGGTGATGCGTGATCGAACGAGTCTGATTGTTTCCCACCGTATCTCGACAGTGCGCGACGCAGATCTGATTTGTGTGCTCGACGAAGGGCGAATCGTCGAACGCGGAACACATGATGAGCTTTTGGCACTTGGTGGTGAGTATGCCGATCTCTACGAGCGGCAACTACTCGAAGAGGAGCTGGCGGCAACCTAAGACATTGCCGATTGCCAATTGCCGATTGGCCCCGGGCATCAAAATTCGACTCTCGCAACGAAGAACTTGAACAGGATACAGAGAGCAATTGGCAATTGGCAATGGATCGAGAGGAGCATCGATGAAACCAATGGACCAGAGCACCCAAACAGGTCTCGACGCTCGTTATCGAACAATGCAGATTCTGTGGTTTGCATTGCTCATGAACATTGGCATCCTTTTTGTCTTCTCGCTTTTGATGGGCCCCGAGATAAGTAACGATCGTGATGTGGTTCCCAACGTTCTTTTGACTGTGGTGCTCACGGCGCTGGGGACCTTTTTTGTTGTAGTTTCCTTTGCAGTGAAACGAAAGTTGCTGAAAAGATCAGTGGAAAAGCAGGACGTTCAGTTGGTACAAAAAGCCCTTGTGATCGCTTGTGCGATGTGTGAGGGAAGCGCCCTACTGGGATTGGTTGAACGTTTTCTGGGGGCCAATCGCGAGTACTACTATTTGCTGTTTTTGATCGCCGCTATTGGCACGGCGCTTCACTTTCCGAGACGCGAGCACCTCGTTGCGGCGACATGACTCATTGCCGATTGCCGATTGCCAATTGGCGCCGTCAGTCGAAATTAAATCTCTAGCAGGAAGAAACTTAAAACAGACAGCGATAAATTGGCAATTGAGCAATCGGAAATAAACGACAAATTGGCAATCGGAAATAAACTGTGTCAACGGCCGTCAAACAATTTCATGAAGAAGAGGCAATCGGAAAGACCTACGATTTCCAGGTGGCGCGCCGACTGCTGCGATATCTCCGACCCTATCTGCGCCTGCTGATTCCCGCTCTGGTGCTCACACTAATGCTCAACCTGCTGGGAATTCTGCAGCCAAAGTTCACTCAATACGCAATTGACTGGCACATCCTGCCGCGAAAAGCTGACGGCCTCATGCTCCTCGTTGGTCTCTTTTTCGGCGTTCAGCTATTGCGTTTCGTCTTTTCTTACTTGCAGACCGTGCTGATCAATACAGTGGGGCAGTACGTCATGTTTGATATCCGCCGCGAGCTCTATGACAAGCTGCAACACCAGGAGGTGGCCTACTACGATCGGAATCCCGTAGGACGTATCATGACGCGTCTTACCAATGACGTGGATGCACTGAATGAACTCTTCACTGCCGGAGTGACAGACGTGCTCGGCGATGTCGTTATGATCATAGCGATCATCGGCGTGATGCTGTGGATGGACGTGCGACTAACGTTCGTAACACTGCTAACGGTGCCGATGCTTTTTGCGGCCACCACCTGGTTCCGCAAAGGCGCCCGCAAGGGTTACGACATGGTAAGAACGCGCATTGCCCGCATTAACGCCTTCCTGCAGGAACACTTTGCCGGCGCGCAAACCGTTCAGATCTTTAATGCCGAGGCAAAATCGTTGCGCAAGTTTCACGATATTAACGACGACTATCGCAAGGCAAATATAGATACGATTTTTTACTATGCAGCCTTTTTTCCTTTAGTCGACTTTATTGGCGCCGTCGGCATTGCGCTGATCATCTGGTATGGCGGATACCGGGTAATGAACGGGGCGCTGACTCTGGGCGCGCTGGTCGCTTTCATCCAATATTCAGGCTTTCTCTTTCAGCCAATTCGCGACATCTCGGATAAGTACAACGTGCTCCAGGCAGCAGTCGTCGCTTCTCACCGTATTTTCAAAACACTGGATCTGCCCATTGCGATCGGAAACCCGGAGCAATCGCTGAAATCCGGCCGCGCGCGCGGTTTGATCGAATTTCAGAATGTCTGGTTTGCCTACAAGGATGACGACTGGGTGCTGAAGGACGTTTCGTTTGTCGTGAGTCCAGGCCAATCAGTTGCGCTGGTGGGCCATACCGGTTCGGGCAAGACAACTATCACCAATCTGTTGATGCGTTTCTACGACATCCAACGCGGTCGAATACTATTGGACGGTGTGGATCTTCGCGATTGGGACCTGCAATCATTGCGGGAGAATTTCGCGGTGGTGTTGCAGGACATTTTTCTCTTTAGCGGCACTGTGGAAACGAACATTCGCCTTGGCCGTAGCGATATTGCGGATGAGCGTGTGCGGTGGGCAGCAGAGGAAGTTCATGCCAGCAAGTTCATTGAGCGCTTGAAAGGTGGCTACAAAGCGGAGGTAAGGGAGCGTGGGGCCGGACTCTCCGTTGGTCAGAAACAATTAATCTCGTTTGCTCGAGCACTGGCGTTTGATCCAGCCTTGCTGATTCTCGACGAGGCAACCAGCTCCATCGACACCGAGACGGAACAGTTGATTCAGCAAGCGATCGAACGCGTGATGAGGGATCGCACGTCGATCGTGGTCGCGCACCGGCTTTCTACTATTCAAAGGGCCGAACAGATCATCGTGCTTCATCACGGCGAAATACGAGAACACGGTACGCACCAGCAACTGCTAGCCAAGCGTGGTCTTTACTGGATGCTTTATAAGCTGCAGTACGCCGATGGTGGACGATCGCAACCTGTTACGCTGCCAACCGAGGAAGAAGAACCGGCGCCGGCCACCAGCCGGCTGCAGTTCAGCGAGTAGTCTTACCAGATTCGGGGTTAACCCTGTCCCTGATCAAGCTGCAAAACTGTCTCCGGATTCATTGATTCGTATCTAGCTTTCTTTGCGACTTTGCACCTTTGCGTCTTTGCGTGAACTACTAATCGCAAGAACTGCTGAGGTGAGCATTGAAAGGTCAGCACTGCTTTTACGTTCACATATGGCGGCGGTCGCGTGTGCTCAGCTTCGCTTTTGATTACCCTCGCTTACTGAAGAGTTCATCGAGCTCGCTGTATTGAGCCGCATCGGCAAAGGTGTCGAACGAGCCTATCTCCGCTATGCTTCGCGCCGCGCGGATGAAAGCTCCCCAGGCAACAAGAGCCAACGCGGAGCCAACTGAAATGCGGCGCACGCCAAGGTCGGCGAGTTGGGACACAGAAAATTTAGGGTTGCTCCTCGATACCAACACGTTGACCGGCTTCGGAGAAACTGCCTTCACAATCGCCGCGATCTCATCAGGTGCAGAAACGCCGGGAGCATAAAGACAATCAGCGCCAGCTTCGGCATAGGCAACGAGTCGCTCAATCGCCACCCATAGAGGATCTGCTTGCCCAACGAGCCACGCTTCACAGCGCCCGGTAAGGACAACGGGAATGCCTGAGGCATCAATCGCACTGCGTGCTGCCTTGATACGCTCGACGGCCAGGCCAGCTTCGTAAAGAGGTTCGCTTTTGTTTTCCGTCGCGTCCTCGATCGATAAACCTGCGACTCCCGTTGCGACGCAGAGCGCCACGTTTGCGGCCACGCCTTCAGGTGAATCCGCGTACCCGTTCTGGAAATCAGCATTGACTGGCAGCGACGTTGCCGCAACTACTTCGCGGATGTGCGCGAGCATGTTGTCACGGGTAATCGCCTCAACGGCATCGGGCAATCCGCGAGAAAAGGCAAAGCCGGCAGACGTAGTGGCAAGGGCTTTGAAGCCCAGGTGTTGCAGATAGACAGCCGTTCCGACGTCCCATGGATTAGGTAAGACGAAACATCCCGACTTGTGCAAATCGCGAAAAGTTGTGATCGGGCCTACGCCAGTAGTCCTGTTGTTCATTAATTGCCCGTCCCATTGCCTCGCAAATGCTTATCCAGAAACTCGAGAATCGCCTTGTTGGCTCGAATTTCGTTTGCCTTCTTGGTGAACCCGTGGCCCTCGTTATCGAAGACTACATACTCAACGGGTACGCCGCTCTTCTTTACTGCCTCGACTATCTCATCTGACTCAGGCTTGATCACTCGCGGGTCGTTGGCGCCCTGCAATACGATAAGTGGCCGGCGAATCTTGTCCGCATGAAAGAGCGGTGAACTGGCCTTGAGCATGTCGAGCTGTGTGTTTGGATCGCCAATCTCCTTGTAGAGCGACTTGCGGAACGACTCCCAGTAAGGCGGGATCGACTGTAGGGTGCGCACCCAGTTTGACACACCAAAGATGTCCACGCCGACAGCGAATTCCTCGGGCTTGAACGCCAGAGCCGCAAGCACCATGTAGCCACCGTAACTACCGCCCATCACACCGATCTTCTGCTCGTCAACCCAACCCAGCGACTGCAAATATTTCTTGGCCTCCACCACATCCCACAATGGTTCGCGCCCGTGCTTGCGATCGTCGGCCGTGTAGAACGTCTTGCCGTAGCCTGACGATCCGCGATTGTTGACATCGAGCATTGCATAGCCATGGTTCACGAGGAATTGCACTTGCGCCTTATAGCCGCGCCGCGCCTGCCCGCCGGGCCCGCCATGGACCAGTACGATCGCGGGAACCTTGCTCTGCCCAGTGGCTTCGTGCGGTTTGTAAAGGAGGGCGGGAATTTCCATACCGTCGAAGGACTTGTAGTGTATGTTCTCGGCTTCAACCAGGTCAGCCGCGTCGATCTCGGGATTGAGGCTATTAGTCAACTTCGTGGCCTTTCGGCTGCTGAAGTCGTAGACGTAGAGGTTTGCCGGCGATCGATCGCCGTTAAGATAGAAGGCCATCCGGCTCTCGCTCGGCGAAAACGTGACACCAGTAATGTCGCCGCCCGGCAGCTTTGGCAGCGGCACGAGCTTGCCGGAGGCTTCGTAAATCCTGATCACGGTGCGCGCATCCTCATTGATAATGGTGACGCGATATTTTCCGTTCAGCGAGAAGTAAGTGGCCTGTATGTCCCATGGCGCCTTCTCCACAACCTCGGATTTTCCGGTTGAGAGTTCGTAGCGCTTGAGGTAAGCAAACTCGCTGCCCTCGTCTGTCGTGTAATACAGCGACTTAGACTGCGGGTCGAAAGATTGGGCGTTGAAGGAGACCTCACCAGTGTGAGGCGTAATCTTCTTGATCTCCTTCTGTTGCGAGTCGTAGATAAAGATATCGGAGTCAATGGTTGAGTCGCCTGGTTTACTGAAGGCGAGGTAGCGTTTGTCATTTGAGATGTCCGCGAAGTCGTAGCCGGTCTCGTCCTTGAAGACGAGAGTGGGCTTCATGTCCGCCACGGTCATCTCAAAGATGTCGAAGTACTTCGCATCGCGCTCGTTGGTCGAGTAGTAAAACGACTTGCGATCGTGCGCCCAGCCGAGGAAGTTGGCTTTGGTCTTCTCGCCGGGTGTGAGATCGCGCTCGCTGCCGTCCGTCTCACGAACGTAAAGGTGGCTGTTCTCGTTGCCGCCTCGGTCGTAGGTGTAGATAAACCGCATGTCGTTTGGGAAATAGGAGACTGCAAAAGTGCTTTCCTTCGTCGAGTTGGTCAACTCTTTTGCGTCGCCGCCCTCAACCGAAACTGTGGAAACGTTGAAGATTCCCGTCTTGTTGTTGTGGAAAAGGATTTGTTTTTCATCGAACGAGAAGGATGCGCCGCCGATGCGGACTGTATCCATGAACTGCTCAATGGTGTACTCGCGTACATGACGAGACGCGGCGCTTGGTTTCGGTTTCTTGTCAATCGTATTCTTCTGAGCCTGCGCAAACGGGGTAAAGAAGGAGACGGCAACGAATACGACGATTAGAAACGACGCACTACCTGCCGTCGTGTTGATTCTTCGAGCGATTCTCCTGAGGGATGTGATCGGATTCATAAACTTTTCCTTTGCGTAGGTTGTGAATTGTCTCGGACAGCGATTGTTGGCTGCTCTGGCTCGAATGCGTCGTCCGCATGACGTTCGTACTTGGGCGGTGATTACCGTTCGTTAGAACGTATCACGCGACGCTCAGGTTTCAAAACAGGCAAGCATTTCGCTGACATGCGGACTGTCGTTTGTCCGGGGATCCTGCGGCAGTGTTGACTAAGCGTCAGGATTCCATCCAGGTACGACATGTCTTATTATTCCGAAAATGTTTTTAGCGCGGCGTTGGGTTGCTTCGTAAATGCTAATCGTCTCCTCAAAGTTGCCGGCTTGCTGTGCCGTCCTCCTCGCCCTGACCCTGGTGACTATGGCTTCGAGGGTCTCTTGCCAGCAGGTTAAGGGATCTTCTGGTAGCGGCGCTCCTCGAATCCAACGTGCGACGCCGGCTGATGCCACCCTTGCGGCGCGACAGCGCTTCCTGGAGATGTTCGCTCGGGCATATTTCCCCGGACGAACCGGCCAGCTCCTGATCGTGCCACGTGAGGGCGACTTCATCACGCGGCCTGACCCGGAAGTAGCGTACATGCACGGTTCGCCGTGGGCGTATGACGTTTCGATTCCACTGATGTTTGCGGGCCCTGCGGTGAGAACGGGAGTGTACTCGATGCCAGCCGTTCAGCAGGACGTTGCGCCAACGCTTGCTGCGTCGCTTGGCGTGCAGATGCCCCAAACCGCGACAGGCCATGTATTGCCGGTTTTGCGGACTGGCTTTGCAAGACCACGAATTGTCATGCTGCTCGTTCTCGATGGCATGCGCAGGGATTATTTCGATCGCTACGCCGCAGCTATGCCAACACTCACCGCCTTGCGGCAGCGTAGTGCCTGGTTCACTCAAGCGCGGGTTAACGTGCTCCCGACGAACACTGCTGTTGGACACTCGACCATCTCGACGGGAACCGATCCCCGCGTGCACGGAATCACAGGCATTAGCGTGTACGATCGCGCGCACCACGGGCGCTACGACCTATTCGCTGGAGGAATGCCGCAAGATCTGATGGCATTGACGCTGGCAGACGTCTGGCAGCTCGCGACGGCTGGTCGCGCGATCATCTTGGCCCAGGGCAGCATCGACCGGGCCGCGACGCCACTCGCGGGGCATGGAGCATGTCAGTTGAATGGAGCGCCAGTCGTGCTCGCAAGCTACGATCAGCAGACGGGCAACTGGCACACGAACCTCAACTGTTTCCGGCTGCCTGCATATCTGAAGGATCGAAACGCCAGAACCCTGTGGCCGGCTAGCGGGGAGTGGATGCGTCACAAAATCGACTCAACCGCCGCCGTGCGCTATTCGGGTCTGTTCCCAGCATTCGAAGCCG
>WNGF01022513.1_pt1 | contig 10966 bp, 14 predicted proteins | sample 5400641 | NCBI WGS metagenome assembly WNGF01 (sample SAMN13153371, study PRJNA577476) | soil metagenome | isolation source: 80 cm soil or saprolite under grassland replicate 2 | place: USA:California | collected 2016-06-15 | reverse complement strand
CCCGCGCGAAGCTCCGTGCGGATCGTGGCGAACGTCGCCTTCATCTCGGCCGGGAGCCCGGCGAGGACGTAGACGTTCCCGATCGCGAAGGCCGGCGCGCCGCCGGATGCACGCCCGAGCAGGCGGCTTCCGTCCGGGAGCCTGCACCACTCCGACGCGAACGCGGCCGCGTGGCCGCCGGCCTCCGTGAGCTCGGCTGCGAGCCCCTCGTCGAGCGCGCGCTCGACGCCGAAGGCGTCCGCGACCGAGTCCCGCGTGACGTCGTCGGGGGTGGTGCCGAGACCGCCGGTGACGACCACCACGTCGTTGTCGGTGCGTGCCCAGCGCACGAACGACGCGATGCTCTCGCGGTCGTCGGGGAGCGTGGCGATGATCCGGACGCGCACGCCGAGCCCTTCGAGCTCGCGCGCGAGCCACGTTCCGTTCGCGTTTGCGATATCGCCGCAGAGGAGCTCGTCCCCGACCGTCACGATCGCTGCGTGAGGCATGCCCTCCTGGAGCGTAGCCATTTCGCGTGCTCATTCGTAGTGCTCGGTATTCGGATCGCTCCCCTTCGTCTCGCGTGTCACGAGGAACTACTGACTCCGAATCGGGGTGACCCCCGATTCCCGGGAAGGTGCTGGATGTCAAACCTAAACGACCGAAGGGAGCCGATATGAGCGGAGTCGTGAGATCGCTGTTTGGGCGTCAGAGCTCACCGAGCTTGATACACCCCGAGGAATGGCCGGAGCAGAACGGCAAGGCGCGGGTGCTGATCGAGAATCCGGATGGAGCCGATCTGTGGGCGCACGCCGATGTCCTGCGCAAGGCAGGCTACGACGTCGCCACGTGTGTCGGGCCAACCACGGAGACCGAGCACGTTCCGTGGTTCAGGCGCCGACTTCTTGACTGGGAGGATCCGCAGCCGACGGAGCGCCAGAAGCGCACGCTCTGCCCGCTGGTTGCGGAAGGGCGCTGCCCTCTTGTCGAGGGAGCCGACGTCGTGGTTTCGACGAGTCAACCTCGTCGAGGCAGTCGAACGCGCACGTTCGACCCGCCCTATCGACTGACGGCGTCTATCGTCCTTCTGTGGGCCTTGCCGACCTTTTCGACCTGTCGGGGCGCAACGCGATCGTCACCGGCGGAGGTTCCGGGCTCGGTCGGCAGATCGCGGAGGCTCTTGCGGAGGCCGGAGCCAGCCTCGTTCTGTGCGCGCGTGACCTCGAGCGGTGCCAGCAGGCCGCGTCCGAGCTCGAACGTGCGCATGGCGTGACGGCCCTCGCCGTGCAGTGCGACGTACGTGCCCCCGAGACGATCCACTCGGTCGTCGAGCTCACCAAGGACGAGCTCGGCTCGATCGACATACTGGTCAACAACGCCGGCACGTCGTGGGGCGCGCCAGTCGCCGAATATCCGCTCGAAGGCTGGCGCAAGGTCATCGACGTCAACCTGACGGGTCTCTTCCTTTTCGCTCAGGCGGCAGGGCGGGAGATGATCGACCGGGGGCGCGGCGGCAGGATCGTCAACCTCGCCTCGGTTGCCGCCTTCCAGGGCGCACCGCCGGAGCTGATGGACGCGATTGCCTACAACGCGTCCAAGGGAGGTGTCGTCGCATTCACACGGGATCTCGCGGTCAAATGGGCCCGCTACGGGATCACGGTCAACGCGATCGCTCCCGGCTGGTTTCCCTCGGAGATGACCAAGGTGCTGCTCGAGCGGCACGGTACGACGTTCCTCGAGCGGATACCGCTCGGACGGTTCGGAGGCGCGGACGACCTGAAAGGCGCCATCGTCTTCCTGACCTCCGCTGCTTCGGATTACGTGACGGGTCAGACACTCGTGGTCGACGGAGGGCAGAGCAGCTCCTGAGCCCGTAGTAGCCGTATCGGACGGGACCATGAAGCCGGGTCTCCGGTGAAAATCGCTCGGCTAGAGTTTGGGTCGGGCTCGAATCGGTCTTCGACGAAGCGCGGCCCGACTGCTTCGTCTCGGTGGTAGGTTGCGAGACCGTGCGGACTGCGGCGCAACGCGTTGCCCGTAGCCGTGGCGTCCCGACCCTCTATTTCCTCTACACGATCTTCCCACGGCCGCTGCGCATCTACGTCGACGAGCCGTACGGGCCGATCGTCCCCGCCGGCGAGGTGCGCGCGCTGAGTCCAGAGGAGCGGGAAGAGTACGAACAGTTTCGCCGCGAGTTCACCGCGCGCGCCGAGCCCATCCGCGCGCCGCGCCGGCAGCGGCTCGCCGCAGCCGCGCTCGAGCGCTCTCGGAAGCTCGCCGCCGCGGGCCCTACGTGGCGCGAGCTCGTGCTCGAGACCTCTAATACGCTCCGCGACGGCGCAGCATCGGCGTGATCGTCAGCGCAGCGCACCGGGCGCGCTGGAGCGACACCGTCCTTGACAGGATCGGGCGTCGTTTGTAAGGGTCGCGCAGCGAATCCGTACCGACGATGGGTCGACCTGCGGCGCCGACCGGAAAGGACGCCGTCATGCCTCCAGCGCGCCGGCAGCCCGCAGCTCTTGCGCCGCAGAAGCCCCTCCCGATGCGGACCCCGCTCGCCAAGCTCGGTCTCACTTCCGCGGAAGCCCGGCGGCTCACGCCGGCGGCGCGGAAGGTGACGAAGGGCGACCTGGTCGCGATGATGGGAGGGCAGATTCCGCGCGCGGCACAGGCGCTGACGCTGCGCGACCTCACCTCGATCAACCAGGTCCTCGCCCTGCGTGCCCGGGCCGGCGGAGGAACCACCCCCGGCTGCTGTTGCTGCTGCAGCACTCCGTGCTGCTGTTGCTGCTCGGCGGCCTCGGTCGACCCCGAGCACGTCGCCACCACCGCGTAGCAGCGGGAGCGGGAGCCCGGCGACGACCATGGCGGCCCACCGGGAGCCAGGCGCCGGCGTACCACTACGGGCTCTGCCCGTCGAGCGGATCGCCGGCGACGACGCGCTCACGCTGAGGCGCGGCGCCACGACGGTCCGCATCGACGGCGAGTACGCCCCCGAGATCGTCGGCGCCATCCTCGACCTGGCCACCGATGCCGGCCGGACGGAAGACGAGCTCGTCGCGAGCTTCGCGCCGGAGGCGCAGGCATCGATCCGGTCGCTCGTCGGCGAGCTGCGCGCCCGTCGGCTGCTGCTTCCCGCCGACGCCGTCGACGACGCCGCAGCCGAGTCGCCGCTCGACGTCTTCTACTGGCACTTCGGGCTTCAGGACGAACGCTCACCGTCTCCGCCGCGGGGCGAGGTCGTCGCCGTCGCCGGCAGCAACCGGACCGCGGCGCGTCTTTGCGCGCTCCTGCACGAAGCCGGGTTCGGGGAGGCGGCCGTCGTCGCCGATCGGGATCTCGACGAGAAGGCGGCCGAGGAGCGAGTCGCCGGTGCGCTCGGGGGCCGCCTGCCCACCGCCCTCGCAGCGGTCTCGGAGAGCGGCTTCGAGCCGCTGCGCGAGTGGAACGACTTCAGCCTCGAGCACGAGCTGCCCTTCCTGCCGGTCGCGATCGAGGATCTCGTCGCATACGTCGGGCCGCTCGTCGTGCCCTACCAGACCGCGTGCTTCGAGTGCTTCCTCCGGCGCCGCTACTCGAACCTCGACGAAGCCGCAGCTCGGGAGCCCGTCGAGCTGCGCGGAGGCGGCACCCGCATCCTCGGCCTGCACCCCGCGATCTCCGATGTCGCTGCCGGCGCCGCCGCGCTCGAGCTGAGCAAGCTCTTCATTCCCTGGCGCAGCGCGCAGCAGGCGGGCTACGTGCTCACGTTCAATCTGCTCGCGAGTCGCTTCGCCCGGCACCGCGTGCTCAAGGTGCCGCGTTGCCCCGCGTGCGGCAGCCTCAACGGACGCCAGCCGACGACGGCCGTAAGGGGAACGCTGACGGGCAATGCCGGCTGACGTGCGCAGGCGGCCGCACCTCGCCCGGGTTGCCGCCGATCTGATCGACGACCAGGTCGGCATCGTGGGGTTCGCCGGCGCTGCTCCGCGGCAGGCCGGGGCGCCGCCGTTCTTCCACTACTGGGCGCAGGCGGCCGACACCCGCGCCTTTGCGGAGCAGCACAACTTCGCGCGCACCGGCGGTGCGGCCGACGATCCCGACCGCGCGCTGGCGAAGGCGCTCGGGGAAGCGGTCGAGCGGTACTGCGCGGCGATCTACCAGCAGGACGAGCTGCCGCTCCGGACGGCAGACGAGGCCGAGTTTGCCGTCGTCGATCCCGCGACGTTCGCGCTCAACTCGGCGTCGCAGTACGCGGAGAAGGGGTTCTGGCTCGTTCCGTTCGGCCGCGAGACTCCGGCGCGCTGGGCGCCGGCCGTCGACGCGCTCTCGGGCGAGCTGCGCCACGTACCGGCGGCGATGGTCTACGTCCCGTACTACTACGCGCCGGAGAAGGGCGAGGCGGCGATCGCGCAGCCGATCTCGACGGGCCTCTCCTGCCACACCTCGTTCCACCACGCGGCCGCGGTCTCGCTCGCCGAGGTCGTCGAGCGCGACGCGTTCACGATCGTGTGGCAGGCGAGGATCGCGCCGCCACGGATCGCCGTGGAGACGCTGCCGCCGGAGCTGGGGCGGCTCGGCGATCGCTTCGGCCCGGCAGGGTTCGACGTGACCCTGTTCGACATCACGCTCGACAACCGTATCCCGACGGTCCTCGCCGTCTCGCTGCACCGCTCGCCCGAATGCCCGGCGGTCGTGGTCGCGGCGAGCGCGAACCTCGATCCGGCACGTGCCGTGCGCAGCGCGCTGGAAGAGCTCGCCCACACGGGCCACTACTGCACCAGGAGAGCCACCTCAACTACTGGTGCGATCACGCGAACTCCGCCGGAATCGAGTTCCTGTTCGCCTCGAGCACCGAGATCGCCTACGGCGAGCTCGAGGACGCCCACACCGGAACTGCCCCGGACGACGTCCGCGAGCTCTGCACGCGGATCGCGGCGACGGGTCACCGCCCTCTGCTCTGCGATCTCACGACCTCGGACGTCGCCGCTCTCGAGCTCTCGGTCGTGCGGGCTGTCATCCCCGGGTACCACCCGCTCGTCAGCGGCCACCGCTACCGCGCGCTCGGCGGACGGAGGCTCTGGGAGGTGCCGCAGCGGCTCGGACACCCGGGCATCTCGCCTCGCCACGGCGACAATCCGCTCCCGCATCCCTACCCGTAGCCGCCGAGATGAGTCACGCCTGGGACGAGATCGTCGGCGCCGAGCCCGAGGAGGAGCGGCTCTGGGAGCTCTTCCACGAGAACTCGAAGACGCACCGCCTCTCCGACGTGCCCGACGACGAGGAAGTCGCCGTGGTCATGCTCGACCTCTGGGAGGACCTGCCGTACGCGGGCAGGGACGTCGTCGGCCTGCCGGGCCTCGCCGTGCCGCCACTCCCGCTGGAAACGGCGATTCTGGAACGGCGGACCGACACCAGGTTCGGGCCCGACCCCATCTCGCTTTCAGACCTTTCGTCGCTGCTGACGGGCGGCTACGGCGCGACCGCGCGCCCAAGCACGGTCGGCAGCCGCCGCTTCAGGACGGTCCCGTCGGCCGGCGCGCTCTACCCGCTCGAGCTGTACGTGCACGTCCGGGCGGTCACGGGGCTCGAGCCCGGCCTCTACCACTTCCAGGCGACGGCCGGCGTCGTGCAGCGCATGCGACCGCTCCCGGCCGAAGAGCTCGCACACGCGTTCGTGCAGCCGGACGTGATCGGGTCGGCCGCCGCCGTGATCCTGATCACCGCGGTCTTTCAGCGGACGACCTTCAAGTACGGCGAGCGTGGCTACCGCTTTGCCCTGATCGAGGCCGGTCACGTCGCGCAGAACATCGACCTGGTCGCCGGCGCTCTGCACCTGCCGGCGGCCAACCTCGGCGGCTTCTTCGATCGCGAGCTCGAGGCGCTCCTCGACATCGACGGGGTCGAGCAGTCTCTCGTCTACGCCGTCGCGCTCGGCTCGAATCCGGATCCCTGACCGGAAACCGCGCTAAGGTCGGGGCAGGTGAAGCGGATCGTGATTCGGGCTGCGGCGATCGTGACCGCCTTCGGGTGCCTGCAGGTCGGGGCCGCCGAGGGCGGGAGCGTCGCCGTCGGCCGGGATCGGCTCGCTCTGATGCCCCTTCCGAAGTCGGCGCTCGGCACCGCCGCGCTGTCGCTGCCGCTCGACCAGGACTCCGGGATCCTGTCGAACGCCGACGCCGCGCGGAATGCCGACGGGCCAAGGGTGACGGCGGCCAGGCTGAGCCGCCTCGGCCGGATCACCGGCTACACCCTCGACTACGACGACGCCGCCGGCCGTGCTCTCGTAGCGCGCCACGGCCTGCTCCAGGTGCAAACGGGAGTCGACCTGTATCGCAGCCCCGCGGCGGCGCGCGCCGGCCTCGCGTTCTGGCGCCGAGACGACGCGGACGTCAGACTGGCGAAGGCGGCGGGCGCCACGGTCTCGTTGTCGTCCTTCCCCGTCGGCAGCCTGGGCAGCAGCGGCTTCGGCCTGTCGGGGGTCGCCAAGCTGAAAGGCAAGCCGCCGGTCTACGGCGTCGATGTCCAGTTCGCACGCGGCCCGCTCGTGGCTTCGGTGTCGGTGAGCGCCGCCGACTCGCGGAGCCGCCGAGCCTACGCCCTCTCGCTGGCCAAGCAGCTCGACGCCCGCATCAGTGGCGTGTTGCATGGCCGGATCAAGGGCCCGGCGGTGCCGCTGCCGGGCAAGGCGAAGGCCGGCCCGCCGGCAAGCGGACTGGATCTGTCTGCACTGGCCCTCACCCCGCAGGACCTCGGCGGCGGGACGATCAAGCAGCAGGGCTACCGGCTCGACAAGGACCTGACGCCGCTCTCGGAGTACCAGCGCGTCATGACGCCCGGCGGCTCGTTCGTCTTCCTGCAGGAGCAGGTCGCGCTCTTCCACAGCCCGACCGAAGCCGGATTCGCCTATTCGGGAATGGCCGGCGCTCTGTCCTCGAAGCAGGCAGCGCAGTTCTTCGATCCGAGCGACCACATCACCCGGTACGAGCCGAAGCGCGTGGCCGTCGCGGGCGGCGACGAGGTGCGCGCCGTCCGCGCCCTCGTCGGCATCGGCGGCGGTACGACAGTGCTCGAGGGAATCGTCGTGATGCGGGTCGGCGCGACGACCGAGTTCGTGATCGTGGCGTCGCCGACGACGAACCCGCTCACGGACAGGGCGATCCGCGATCTCGCAGCGCTCGCCGCTCGGCGGGCGAGGGCCGGTCTGCACAAGTAGAGGCCGGGACCGGGCTCAATACCCGCCGCCCTTCCCGCCGCACGCCGTCAGGAAGAGCACCAGCGCGAGGGCGGTGAGGAGGAGTGGGAGATACCTGGTCGCGCGCATCGCGCACCTCCGTCGTCGGGAACTGCCGTCGTCTATCGGTACGGACGACCCGGTGGATCGGTTCTGACGGAGGGGAAGCTAGCGCCGGACGCCGAAGTCGGTCGTCATGATCGTGACGTCCTGACCGTGGTACTCGCCGGGCGCTGCGGTGGCGTGCACCGCCGCGATCCCGATCTCGCGCCAGCTGGGGTTGAGGAGATTCGCGCGGTGCGGCGGGCTGTCGAGCCAGGTCTGGAGCGCGTCCTGCGCGTCGATGTCCGGCGACGCCCAGAGCAGGTTCTCCCCCGCCGACCAGGTCGACCAGCGCCCCCACGGATAGAAAGCCTGGATCCGCTTCGAGAAGGGCGTGCCGTTCGCCGACTCGTGCTCGAAGTAGCCTTGGGTCGCCATCTCCCGGGTGTGGGCGCGGGCCGCAGCCGAGAGCGGCGCCGAGAGGCGAAGGGCTGCGAGGTGATGCTGCGCACGCAGTGCGTTGACGTTGGCGAGTAGGCCGGTCTCGAGCGGGCTCAGCGCGACCGCCTGCTTTCGCGGCGCGGCGATGCCTGTCGGGGCGACGTGCGCCGCCAGGACCGCGATGTGATGCTGCGCGCGCCGCGCGTTGACGTGGGCGTGCACGTGGCTCTCGAGCGGCCTCAGCGCAACCCCGGGCTGCCGCGGCGCGGCGATGCCGCTGGAGGCAACGAGCGCCGCCAGCGCGGACAGCGCCACGAGCGCAAGTGCCATTCGGCGTGTGAGGCTTCCAGCCATCTACGGAGTCCATCGACCGTTGGCAACTGCCTCCGATCATCCGAACGGGGGATCTTCGGCTGGCCCCCATGGGGGTTTGCGCGCGGTCGCCTCCAGAGAAGATCGGTCTGTGACCCTGCGCGCGCGCCCCCTCGAGCGGGAGGTCAAGCTGCCGGACGGTCGCGCCGTCCTCGTCCGGATCGGCGTGCCGGCCGACTCGTACATCGCTCCGCGTGATCTGGACACCGTCACCATCGAGCTGGTCGGCGACGGCGAGCACCTCGCCGCGGTGAACACGGTCCTCGACGTCGACCAGGACAGCGAGGCCCGGGCACTCCTCCGCGAGATCGTCTCCGGGCTCGAGTCGGGCTCGCTCAAGCCCACCGCGGGCGCGCTCGAGCCGCTGGCGGATACGCTGCGCTGACGTGAGCTCGGCGACCCTGCACACCAATCACGGCGCAATCGCGGTCGAGCTTTTCGACGACGACGCGCCGAAGACCGTCGACAACTTCGTCAAGCTGGCGCGCGACGCCTTCTACGACGGCGTCGTCTTCCACCGCATCATCCCGGACTTCATGATCCAGGGCGGCGACCCGACGGGCACCGGCTCCGGCGGGCCGGGATACACGTTCGAGGACGAATTCAACGACCGTCAGGTGGCGCGCGGGGCGCTCGCGATGGCGAACGCCGGGCCGAACACCAACGGCAGCCAGTTCTTCATCGTCACGGCCGAGGCCTGCCCATGGCTCGACGGCAAGCACACCGTCTTCGGCCGCGTCACGGACGGGATGGACGTCGTCGACCAGATCTCCGCGGTCGAGACCGATTCGCGCGACAAGCCGCGGCAGGACGTCGTGATCGAGCGCGTCGAGCTCGGCTAGCGTCCCGGCGATGCTCGGCTGGGAGGACGTGCTCGAGCTCGCACGCGAGCTGCCCGAGGTGGAGGAGTCGACCTCCTACGGCACGCCCTCGCTGAAGGTGAGGGGCAAGTTCATGGCGAGGCTGCGCGACGAGGGGCGGGCGCTCGTCGTGCGCTGCGACCTCGACGAGAAGCCGTTCCTGCTGGAGGCGAATCCGGAGACGCTGTTCACCACGCCGCACTACGACGGTTACGGCGCGGTGCTCGTCCGGCTCGAGGCCGTCGGGCGGGACGAGCTGAAGGAGCTGCTGATCGACGCGTGGCTGCTTGCGGCGCCGAAGAGGCTCGTCGACCAGGCCAGCCCCCAGCAGTTCAGCTAGCAGCGGGCGAGCGCCGCCGCATACCAGCGCAGGTACTCGGGCATCCGCTCCGTCCAGCCGCCGTGCCCGCCTTCGTGGAGGCGGAAGGTGACGCGCGTGCCGTGCGCGCGCAGCTCGCGGGCAAGAGCCTCGTCCGACGACGCGAACGGGTCGTCACGGCCGACGTCGATCCAGACGGGCACTGCGTAGACGCGCCGAGCCGCGGCGAAGCGGATCAGGTCGTGGCGGGCGAAGTCGGCCGCGTCGTCGAACGCGCCGGGGGCGGTGTCGGCACCGTGGAACCAGAGCGCGGCCGAGTGAGCGCCGACGGCACAGAACTCGCGCGGGGCCAGGCGCGCGAGGTCGAGCGCGCCGAAGCCGCCCATCGAGATGCCCCCGATCGCGAGGCGGCGCGGGTCGGCGTGGGCACGCGAGAGCGCGGCCGGAATCGCCTCGCGCAGCATGTACGAGCCCCAGCGGCCGTCGCCGCGGTCGTGCCAGTAGCTGTGGTCGCCGCCGTCGGCGAAGAGGACGTCCGGTGCCCGCGGGCCGAGGTCGCGCAGCGCGTCGAAGAACGGCTGGCTCAGATTCGAGTCCGGAGACGCGGACCGCCCGTGCAGGAAGACGAGCAGGGGCCGTCCGCGCCCGCCGCCCGACGGGAGCACGAGCGTCTCCGAGAGCGAGCGCCCGACGAGCCGACTGCGCAGCGTGAAGTGGACGATCGTCGCGCCCCGCGTCGAGTGGTAGCCGCGCAGCGCGTCGCGGCCGACGAACCAGCCGGCGCCGGCCGCGGCAGCGACGACGACGCCGACAGCGAGCTTCCGCACAGCCAGAGTATGGGCGACGCAGTGGTTCTGAGGCGCACGGGACGTGGCCCGTCTAGCCAACTAGACGCTTATCTGTCTAGAGAACTAGGCTATTCTGCGTGCAGGTCCGGGTGCTCAGGCGGCTACTGGGCCGTCTCGGCTGCGAGGAGGTACGACAGAGCGGATCCCATTCCGCGCGGGACGCTGAGGGCGATCGAACGCGATCTCGAGTCCTGCCTAGGAGAGCGATGGCTACAACGCTGAGCGAAACGACATACGTCGCCGAGGTCGAGCGCGACGAATCCGGTAACTGGATCGCGAGTGTCCCCGCCCTACGCGGGGTACATACGCACGCGCGCACGCTTTCGAGCCTGCGCAGGTACCTGCAGGACGCGATCGCGCTTTGGCTCGAGGTCGGCCTGCTCGACCCCGGCCAACTGGATCCGCATGTCGATCGAGACGGCATCACGGTTGAGCTGCAGGTGAAGCTACCCACGCGAGCCCGTCGCGCGACCGATAGCGCGCTACGCCGTCGGGAGAAAGCGCGAGCCGCCGAGGCCGAAGCAGCCGCTGCCACGCGCAACGCCGCACGGGCGCTCGTCGAGTCCGGGCTCTCGCGTCGCGACGCAGCCGAGTTGCTCGGCCTCTCGCACCAGCGTGTCGACCAACTCCTTCGCTGGGCATGATCAGGCGGACGAAAGAAAGAAGAAGCGGGTGGCGGGAATCGAACCCGCGTGGCCAGCTTGGAAGGCTGGAGCTCTACCATTGAGCTACACCCGCGTGCGCCCGGCTAGGTTAGCGGGATGCACGTCTCGGCCGAGGCCGTCGGGCTCGTGCCTGCGCTCGCGCTGGCGTACGCCGCCGCGGCCCGCGCGCAGCGGCCGGAACGCTTCCGAGTCGCGGCCGCTGCGCTCGCGCTGGCGCTGATCTTCGC
>WNGF01026656.1_pt1 | contig 10967 bp, 10 predicted proteins | sample 5400641 | NCBI WGS metagenome assembly WNGF01 (sample SAMN13153371, study PRJNA577476) | soil metagenome | isolation source: 80 cm soil or saprolite under grassland replicate 2 | place: USA:California | collected 2016-06-15 | reverse complement strand
GGCGACCACCAGCGGCATCGCCAGCACGCCGAGGTACTGCGCGACCAGCATCGGCCGGTACAGCCAACCGGGCAGCCCGTTGACGGCATGGAACACGGCCCGCTCGGCAGGGCCGACTCGCCCGTCCGCGAGAACCGCGCAGCCCGCGAACACGGCTAGGCTGGCGACCAGCATGGTCAGATCGCGGCGGATGCGCCTCACGGCACCCGACCAGCTTTCGCTGTCCGCGCGTCCGGTTCGGGAGGCCGAACCGGCAGGACCCGAGTCCGGAAGTTACCCATCGTCCCGCCTTCGGCGTTGTGGCCGCACGAGCTCGGAGCTGCTGGCGCGGCCCGCCCGGGTCCCGATTGCCGGCTCAGGTCCAATCGCCTCGCATGAGCCGACCGTCACGGTGACCGCTGGCTGATCGTATGGAGCAGGCGCCGATGAGGCAACCCCACCGGCATCAGGTCCACACCGCCGGTCAGCTGAGCCCGGTCACCGCCGCGACGGGGTTCCTCGACGGCGCGCCCGCCGGTCACTGACGGCCGCCGGGGCCCGTGCCAGCTCGCGGAGCTGCTCCCACAGCTCCGGCCGGGCGTGCAGGTCGGAGCGGGTCCCGGTGGTAAGGCCGGGTGGTGGCCGGGGGGTCGCGAGCGCCTCGTGCAGCGCGGCCAGCCCGAGCTTGCGCCGAGCCCCGGCGAGCGCGGCCTCCGGCTCGACGATCGTGGCCAGCGAGACGAGTAGTTCGGCGACGTCCGCCGCAAGCGCCCGGTCACCGGCGAACGCCTCGGCCGCGTCGAAGTCGACCAGCCACGGCTGGCGAGTCTCGTCCACGACGACGCTTGCCCGGTTCAGGTCGTGGTGGGCGATGCGAGCGGCGTGGAGCAGGCCGACCTGGCGCCACAGCTCGGTGAGCAGGCTGTCGTCCAGCCGGGAAGCGTCGAGGTCGGCGAAGGGCACGCCCGGGATCCAGGCGAGCACCAGCAGCCCGTCACCGCCGTCGGTGCCACCGGCCAGCACGACCCTGGGGACGCGAACCCCGCCGGCGGCGGCCAGCAGGACCATGTACGCCTCCCGCGCGGCCTGCTCCGACGGTGAGCCGGAGCCTGGGCCAGCGGGGCCACGGCGAGTGAGCGCCCGCCACGCCCGGTAGATACGGTCCTGGTTGCGGCGCTCCCTGGGGATGAACTTCACGAACAGCTCCCCGCCAGCCGGCGTGGTGGCGAGGAAGCGGGCGGCCCGGGGCACGTCAGGCTGGCCGAGGGCGACCACCGTGGTGGGACCGAGCCCGGCGCTGGCGAGGGCCCGGCCGACCCTGGCGGGCGAGGGCCGCCCGCCCGGTGCGCCGAGCAGCAGGTGGACAAGGGCGCCCGCCGCCCAGCCAACGGCGGCGGCGCCGACCACGTCGAGGGGCAGGTGCGCCCCGACGTAGACGCGCGAGAGGCAGACCGTGACCGCAAGGCCCCACACCAGCGGCCTGGCGCGCCGCCCGAGGTACGGGCTGGCCACGGAGGCGAGCGCCACCGCGACCGCGGCGTGGCCGGACACGTAGCCGAGCCCGCTGGCGGACGCACCGCGGATGTGGACGTCGTGGAGGAAGTGAGCGGGGCGGCCGCGCTCCACCAGGCTCTTGACCAGGATCGCCAGGAACCAGACGCCGGCGCCGGCGACCAGCAGGTTCACGGCGAGGCGGAAGCGGCGGGTCAGCAGGGCGAGGGCCGCCAGGGCAGGCACGGCGAGGAGGTTGCCGAGCTGCATGACCGCCCATACCGGCGGGTACAGGAAGCCCGGCAGGTCGTTGACCAGACGGAAGGCGTCTACCTCGAGCGCGGCGACGCGGTTGCGGTGGACGAGCTCGGCGGTCGCGACCAGGAGGACGACGGCAGCGGCCAGGCGGACCAGGTCGCCAGCGTGCCGCGGCAGCAGCAGCTCAGGGCGCGCAAACGCCCTGCCGCCCGTATGCTCCTTTGCCATTGGGCCCGATGGTACAGCGCCACAGGAGACCGGCTCCTGCCATGGCGGCGCGACAACACCCTGTAGGCTTCCGTGCCCGCCGGACTCCTGGCGCGGCGCCCACCCCAGGTTGGTGGCTCCGGCCGGTCCCACGGATTCATCCCATCCGGGTGATCACGGCTCACCCGCGCGGGTGCGACGGTGCCCATGCCGCATCTTGCGGACCGTGGAGGGGGGAATCGAGATGGCAGATCGCACATCGACCGACTGGGACCAAGCGGAGCGCCTGGACCGTAGGGATCGCGCCGGCCAGATGGGCGGGGGCGGCCGCGGCGATCGCGAGGTCTCCGGCTGGGCCGTCGGCGGCGCGGTCTTCGCGGCGGTGCTCATGATGATCGCCGGGGTGTTCCAGGTGATCGCCGGTATCACCGCGATCGTCAAGGACAAGTTCTTCGTCAGCACGCCAAACTACCTGCTCACCTTCGACGTATCCAGGTGGGGATGGATCCACCTGGCGTTCGGCGCGCTGCTGGTGGTGGCGGGCTTCTTTGTGCTCCGAGGCAACGTGTGGGCAAGGGCGGTCGGGATCGCGTTGGTAGGGCTCAGTGCGATCGCGAATTTCCTGTTCATCCCATATTACCCGTTCTGGGCGCTTCTGATAATCGCGCTCGACATATGGGTGATCTGGGCGCTGACCTCGTACGGCCGGCGGGCCGCCGCCACCTACTGAGTGGAGTGGCCAGCCCGAGCCCAGCCGTGCCGGACCGGGGCGGCAGCGCCGCCCCGGTCCGGCGCTGCGCATGACCTCAACTCCCCGCCCCTGGCCGGTCCGGGGTGAGGGGGCATCACCCTGCCCCGGGTGAAGGAGAAGCGCGCGAATCCCCCAAGCAGGCACGCGCGTGACGAATGTGATCATTCCGAGATCCGCTCGCACTGCTCGCGAGGCGGTCTCGTGACCATCGGGCGCCAGTCTGAGGTGGAGCGCCGCCCCGAATGCGGCGCATGAACCAGGGGGAATCATGCGCACACCCACGCTGGACCGACCACCGTCCAGTCCCGGCTCGCCGGCCAGGGTCCGGCGCTACCACCGCTCGACGATCGTCGTGACCACCGGCGCGCTGCTGGTGCTGGCGGTCTCGGCTGGAGCCGCCGTCGCCCTCAGCCACCGCCAATCGCCCGCCGCGGCCTCGCGGCCAGCGGTCGCCAGCCCGACCACCCAGAGCCCGCCCCAGATCACCTCGGCTCCTCGCGTGGCCACGCCGACCACCGGGGCACCGGCCGCGCAGCAGGCGACGCCGGTCACCGCGAGCGCGCCGGGCCCGGGTCGGGTGAGGCCGCACCCGGTGCTGGCAGACGGCACCTACCCGGCCTTCATCCGCGAGATCGACGTCAACCGCCGCACCATGGTGATCGACGTCGTCCAGGTCTTCGAGGGCGAAGCGGCCGTCAAGGCGGCGATCACGGACGGTCGTAGCCCCACGGACGCCCAGTACCTGTACATCTACATCCGCAACCAGAGCAGCCGGCTGCGGACCCTCCCGGTGGCCAGTGACGCCACTATCAAGTTCCTGGGCACCTGCGAAGGCCCCGCCAACACGCGCGCCGTGCTCAGCGAGCTGAGCAAGCGGGCCGCCACGAGGCCGTCCTACTACGCGCTCACCGTCGGGAACGGTTCGGTGCGACGCATCGTCGAGCACCAGTCCCAGCCAGCGTGCTGAGCCGCTGACCACCCGCTTCGAGCGCCCCGGCCGGATAGCGACCGGGGCGCTCGGCGTCGGACCCGTGGGCCACGATAGGGACCCGTCCGTCCGCCCGCGACCTGGTCACCCCGCTCGGGCGGCCTCACCGTCAGCCAGGCCGGCCGCCGCCGGAGGGATCCGCGGCCGGAGGCGAAAACGAGCGGCCCGTCCGGGCCGGCCGACGATACCATCGGGAGAAGCTCGACCGTTGCGAGGAGGCATATGCCCCCGAAGCCGTCCCGATCCGCAGGCCGGACCCGCCGGGCCCGCCGGACCGATCCGTCCGGGCCCGATCCGCTCGACCTGGCCGAGCGCCTGTTCGGTCCGGACCCGAGCCACGACCCCCGCATGCAGGGCGGCGACGGCGACGAGGCGCTCCGCGTGCGGACGGACCCGCTGTGGGTCAGGCTCTTGGGGTTCGAGCTGCCCTGGCGCCGCCGCAAGCGTCGCCCCTGAGGCGCTCCCCGACCGCAAGGAGGCTTGCTGGATGCGCTACGTCCGCCTGGGCCGGACCGATATGGACGTGTCGGTGATCGCGCTGGGCTGCGGGAACTTCGGGGGCATCGGCTCGGTGCCGGAGCTGTTGGGCCAGGGCGAGGACGAGCCGGCCGCCTTCGCCCTCATGGACACCGCGCGCGAGCGAGGCGTGACCCTGTTCGACACCGCCAACTCCTATGGCGGGGGTCGCTCCGAGACGACCGTCGGCCGCTGGCTGGCCAGCCGCGGGGCACGCGACGAGGTCGTGCTGACCACCAAGGTGCGCAACCGCGTCGGCCCCGGGCCAGGAGACGAGGGCCTGTCCGCACGACACATCCGCGAGCAGATCGAGGCCAGCCTGCGCCGGCTCGGCACCGACCGCGTCGACCTGTACCTGGCGCACGAGCCGGATCCCTCGGTCCCGATCGAGGAGACCGTGGCCGCCTTCGACGAGTTGATCCGAGCCGGCAAGGTCCGCCATGCGGGCCTCAGCAACTACGACGCCGATGAGGTCCTGGCCGCCGTCGACGCGGCCGCCGCCGCCGGGCTGGCCGCCCCAGCCAACCTCCAGAACGGCTACAGCCTCCTCGACCGGCACGCCGAAGGCACCTTCGCCGTCTGTTCCGCGCACGGCATCGGCTTCACCGCGTACAGCCCGCTGGCCGGCGGCTGGCTCACCGGCAAGTACCGCGCCGGCCAGCCGTACCCGCAAGGGTCGCGCATGGTGCTGCGCCCAGACCCCTACCGCGACTTCGAGCAGCCCGCCACCTTCGCGGCCCTGGCCGAGCTGGAGCGAGCCGCGGGCCAGCGGGGAGTGTCCCTGCCCACGCTCGGGCTGGCGTGGGTGCTGACCGATCCGGGCGTGACCGCCGTGATCGTGGGACCGCGCCGCCCCGAGCAGCTCGCTCCGGCCATCGAGGCGCTGGACGTGGACCTGGACCAGGACGAGCGGGCCGCCCTCGCCGGCATCGCGCTGGGCGCCGCGGCCGGCTAGGCAGCAGCCGAGCCCCGCTGCGCGAACGCATGCTCGATGGGCACTCCCCTGCCATCACGCGACGCACGCCTCCGCCTGAGATCACATCGTCCGGTCCATCCGGATACGTTACGATCCACCCACGACGTCGGAGGCACCGGCGCTCAGGCGTAGGCCTCCAGCCCGAGCTCTATCGACGATCGCCGCGTCCTCGGCGCCGCCGAGGTCAGCTCGCCGTCTGTGGTGTGTCGTTGCCCGAGGAGTCCTCGTCGGCATCGCCCTTGTCGCCGGCGTCCTGCTCCTGCACGTGCGTTCGCACCGTGTGCGGGCTGATGAACAGCGCGTCACCGATCTTCGCGTTGCTCCAGCCGCGGCCGAGCAGCGCCAGCACCTCGCGCTCCCGAGGCGACAGGCGGCTGAGCGGCGTGTCCGACGCCCGGTCGCCGAGGTCGATGAGGCGCCGGAACAGCTCAGGCAGCATCGCGCGCGGCACTACGCCCTCGCCATCGAGTACCGCCTGGACCGCGCGCAGGACCGTCTGCGTGCCGCTCTTCTTGCCCACGACACCCAGCGCGCCCGAGCGGATGGCGAGCAGGAGCAGGTCGATGTCGGTCTCCTGCGCGAGCAGGATCACCTTGGTCTCGGCGAGGTCCTGGAGGATCGTCTCGACCAGGGTGGGCCGGTTGGTGAGGCCGAGGTCGGCGTCGAGGACGACCAGGTCGGGCTTGAGGTGGACCACCGATTCACTGACCTGCGCCGCGGTGGAGGCCTGGCCGACCACCTCGTTGTGGCCGTCGCGAGCGATCAGCGCCTCCAGCGCCTCGTTGAAAAGGGGCTGGCAGTCGGCCAGGAACACTCGAGCCATCGGCTGCCTCCGCTACTGTCTGCATGCTGTCCGCGCTGGTTCGCGCGCAAATGCGACGTCAACAGCTTGCCGCAGGGCCGTTCACGATCCATACGTGATTCGCAGTCACGTAGACTACGTCATTCGACGCAAGAATCGGTACGTCACAGCCGCGCTCGCCAGCGAAGCGGGCTCACATGCCGATCTGATCACGATCCACTCGCCCCACGTGCACGCGAGGCTCCATTCGACGGATTCAGCGGCCAGAACTGGTCATTTCTTCGGATGAGCAGGGTCGCGCAGATGCCGTACGCTTTCGCGTTGGAACGGTCACCGCGTTGCACGGCGCGAGACATGACCTTGACGGAGCAGCATGACACGTGCTCATTGGGGGGGAAATGATCAGACTGGTGCTAGCTGACGACCACCAGGTCTTCGCGGAGGGCCTTGGCATGGTGCTGGACGCCGAGGATGACGTCGAGGTCCTCGGAATCGCTCCGGACGGTGATAGCGCGCTGAGCCTGCTGAGCCAGCACATCCCCGACGTGCTCCTCCTGGACGCCCACATGCCGGGCACCGACCTCTGCGAGGTGGTGCGCGCGGCCAAGGCCAGCGCGCCAGGGACCCGGGTCGTGGTGCTCTCGGCCGACACCCGCCGCGAGATCATCGACTCGGCGATCGAGGCTGGGGCCGACGGCTTCCTCGCCAAGGACCTGACCGGGTGGCAGGTGGCCAGCGTGCTCCGCAGGCTGCTCAACGGCCAGGCTGCGCCGGTCACCCCGTCGCTGCCGGATCGCCCCGCCCGTGACCCGAGCGTCGACCTCCGCGTGCGGACCCTGAGCACGCGCGAGCGGGAGATCCTCGGCCTGCTGGTGGACGGCCACTCCAACCGCCGCATCGCGGAGGAGTGCTTCCTGTCGCTCAACACGGTCCGCACCCACGTGCAGAACGTCCTGGTCAAGCTCGGCGTCCACTCCAAGCTGGAGGCCGTCGCCTTCGCCCTGGAGCACCAGGTCGTCCCCGGCCGCGTCGGCTGGGCACCCGCCTGGGGCGAACGCGGCCAAGCCGTCTGACCCGCGGTCCGCCGCCCGGGGCCTCGCCGGCCTCCCGACGCCTCGTCGCCTCCGAGGACCTCTCCGCCCGACCCGTCCCGCCGCCGCCCGCCTTGGCTCGCCGGCCGCCGGGCCGCCTTGGCTCGCCGGCCGCCGGGCCGCCTTGGCTCGCCGGCCGCCTTGGCTCGCCGGGCGCCCGGGCCGCCGTTCGCCGGCCGTTTCTCTGGGGGCGTTGCCCGCCGGATGTCGCCCCCGGATGTTGCTCGCCCGCCGTTGCTCGGGGGAAGCTCCGCAAAGCTGGACCTTGGACGCTAGGCTGATTCGTGCCCGCCGCGGACAGCGGGATCCAGCTCGAGCCTTCACCCGAGGATGGCACCAATGAGCGATCGACTGAGCGATCGACCAGTCTCCCGCCTGGTTGGGTTCTCCGAGCCGCTGGATCGGGGATCCCGGCTCTCACGCAGGGACCTGCTGCGCTCCGCGGCCCTGGCAGCCGGGGCCTCGGCGCTGCTGGCCGCCTGCGGCGGCTCCGGCTCGAAGTCGGGCTCCGCGACGACCACCGGCTCGCAGCAGAGCCAGGCCGGCTCGCTTCGGGCCCTCGCCGCCAACCTCCCCCAGCTTTCGTTGCTCAACGCCCAGAGCGCCCTCCCGGTCGGGCGTAACCGCTTCAGCTTCGGCCTGTCGACTTCGGACAACCGGCTCGTCCAGGGCGGCGCGCCGCGGCTCTGGTTCGCCACCGACCAGACCAGCAAGCCGCTTGGCCCCTTCGAGGCGCGCTTCCTCCAGATGGACGCCTACGACAAGCTCAAGGACAGGTCGCCGCGAAGCGAGCTGACCGGCTTCTACGTCGCCGAGGTCGACCTGCCCGCCCCCGGGAACTGGCTGGCCGTGGCCGTCATCGACGCGAATGGGCAGCGCGCCGCCGGCCAGGGAGCGATCCCCGTCAAGAACAAGGTGGTCGCCCCGGTCGGCAGCAAGGCGATCTCTGGCAAGACCCCGGTCGCGACCGGCCCGAGCGATCTCGCCAAGATCTGCACCCGCGAGCCACCCTGCTCGATGCACTACGTCTCGCTGGACAAGGCGGTCGCGTCCGGCAAGCCGACGGTGATCACGTTCGCCACCCCGCTACTGTGCACCAGCCGCATGTGCGGGCCGGTGGTGGACGAGCAGATGCTGACCTTCCAGAAGGTCGGTAAAGAGAAGGCAAACTTCATCCATTTGGAGATCTATCCACAGCGCGACGTCAACAAGCCCGCCCCTCTCTTCCGGAAGTGGGGGTTCCAGAGCGAGCCCTGGCTGATCGTGATCGACCGCTCCGGCACCATCCGCGGCCGGCTCGGCGAGGGCCCGGTGGTCGCCTCTGAGATCGAGGCAGCCCTCACTCCCCTGCTGGCCTGACGCCCGCTCGTCCGAGCTCCCGAGGACCGCCCGAGCCCGGTCCTCCATGCGGCAGGCGGAGCCGGCCGGTCCTAGCCGTTCTCGCCCCTCTCTGGCGTCTGGTGGCCAGCCGACGCGGTGTAACGGCCGCCGCCCACGACGCGCCGGTACAGGCCCGGCAGCAACAGGCGCAGGACCGGGACCACCGCGAAGGGACGCGGCACGTAGCGCTCCGGCTGCCTGCGACGCGCCGTCACGAGGATCGCCTCCGCGATTTTCTCCGGCGTCGACACCATCCACCGGGTCGCCGGGCTCGCCAGCAGCTCACGCTGCGGAAATCCCTCCGTGGATGCGAACCCGGGCAGCACCAGCGAGACGTGCACCCCGTGGCGCCGCTCCTCGATCTGCACTGCTTCGCTCCAGCCGATCAGCGCGTACTTGCTCGCCGAATACGCCCCGGAGCCTGGCCGCGACACCCGCCCGGCCACGCTGGCGACGTTGACCACCGCGCTCGGCGCCGAGCGCCGCAGCAGCGGCAGCAACGCCTCCGTCAGGCGCACCGGCGCTTCGAAGTTGACCGCCATGGTCCGCTGGATCTCCGCCCAGCCCCCGGAGCCGAAGCTCCCCCTGCCTCCGACCCCGGCATTGTTGACGAGCAGGTCCAGGCGGCCGTGCTCCCGCTCGACCTGCTCAGCCACCCGGGCCGGCGTGTCGTGCTCGGTCAGGTCGCCGACGATCACGCTCGCCGCGCCGAGCTCGGCCGCCAGCGCCTCGAGCCGCTCGCGGCGGCGGGCCAGCAGGATCACGTGGGTGTCGGCCTCCCTGGCCAGGCGCCTTGCCGTCGCGGCTCCGATGCCGCTCGAAGCGCCGGTGACGAGCGCGATCACGGCTCAACCTCCAATGGCTCAACCTCCACTCGAGGGTTACCTTCCCACCCTGACGGACTCTGTCACGACCGTCCCGCTTCGGGCAACGACGCCGGCCGGACGGCCGATCACGGATAGCTGTAGAAGCGGAGGTGGTCGTTGCAGCCGATCAGCCGCATGCCCGCGCGCTCCATAACCCGCTGCGACGGGACGTTGCCATGCGCCGTGTCCGCCTCCACCCGCCGCACATTCGGCTGAGCCAGCGCCCAGCCGATGAGGGCCTGCAGCGCCTCGGTCGCGTAGCCCTGGCCGCGCGCCTGCGCGGCCAGGCCGTAGCCTACCGTGACCGTCCCGCCGGAGTCCGGCGGGGCGTGGAAGCCGATGTCGCCGACCACCATCGAATCGGCCCGCCGGACGAGCTGGTACATGCCGTAGGGGCCGAAGTCGATGCCCGCGTCCGCCGCGCGCAGGAATGCCTCGGCCGCCACCATCGTCCCGTCGATCGGGTACCCCCTGATCCATGGCCGCTCGGAGTTCGCGCGGCCCGCCAGGAGGTTGCGCGCCTGGACCACGTCCAGCTGTAGGAGCCGCAGGCGCTCGGTCAGGATCTGGTTCACCATGCCGGTCCTCGAAAGCATTGGCCAGGCTCACGCGAGCCGGGTATCCTTCCCATCGCTCACGCGTGGTGATCGTAGCTCAGTTGGTTAGAGCGTCGGGTTGTGGTCCCGAAGGCCGGGGGTTCGAGTCCCCTCGATCACCCTAGTTCCGCAGCCAGCCACGCGGCCCCGTCCCGGTTCCAGACCTTGTGGCAGCCTGCGCCTCGCGCGCCGCCGGCTGAACTGGCAGCGCAGCCGGCTCAGGTCGCCGAGGGCAGCGAAGAGCGGCCTCTGTGCCGGCTGATGCGTCTGGACAGCGCGGCCTCCCCGTGGGCGAGGTAACTGAAGGGAGCAACAGCAGGATCATCGCCGTGTCCCGGCGGGACCCGAAATCCCGACCCGCGCGCACGTCCAGGAGCCTACGCAGCGCCGCCTCGTCCAGGCCGGGTATGGCTGCTCGGAGACCGCCGGCGTCTCGAGCTTGACCATCGGGTCGACGGGACCTCGTCCTCGTCCTCCAGCCAGTGGTAGAAGACGGGAGGCTCCGGTACCGGTTCGCGGCCGTGCCCGGCTTGCGGCGGACGAGCAGTCCACCGAGGAACGCTTCGATATCCTCGGTGGGGGCGTCGACAAGGCCCTCCCGCCCCGCGGCTCGGAGGTTTGCGGCGAGCTGGCCGAGGGCCTCCAGGTAGGTGTGGACGGTCCGCTCGGCCTTGTTCTCGGCCCGCAGATGCCGTTCGAACGACCGGGCGAGAGGGTCTATGCTCGCCACCGTATGCTACACTGCCCGCCGCGATCGAGCGAGGTGAAACCGCAGGTCAACCGCCGTATCGCACGCGCCGCTAGCTCAATTGGCAGAGCAGCTGACTCTTAATCAGCGGGTTCGGGGTTCGAGTCCCTGGCGGCGCACCACTCCGAGCATCACCCCAGCTCAGCGGCCATCTGAAGCCCCTCCATCGAGGGGCTTCACTTGTTCTCAAGGGCCGCCCACCGTTGCCAGACATGATAACTTTGTGTTTCGTGAGCCCAGCAACGCCGCCGCCTGGAGCCTCGCTCCCGGCCCTCAACGCCAGCTTCCGCCGCACCCTCCGCGCGGAGGACAAGTCCG
>WNGF01051446.1_pt1 | contig 10968 bp, 9 predicted proteins | sample 5400641 | NCBI WGS metagenome assembly WNGF01 (sample SAMN13153371, study PRJNA577476) | soil metagenome | isolation source: 80 cm soil or saprolite under grassland replicate 2 | place: USA:California | collected 2016-06-15 | reverse complement strand
GATTTTGATCCATTTGCGAAGTCTGATGTCGGATTGATCTGCTGTCGATGGTAACTTACCACCGGCGATTTCTCGCATACGCATTTAATCACAGATAGGCGCATTTATCATCAAATTTTTTAGCTGTTCGCAACCCTCTGTGGCTATTCATCAGCAATCCTCGATCTTCATTTGCCTAGGCTGCGAAGATTGCTGTTGCCGTTGGCGAGCACGCGTTGGGCCTCATCTCTAACCTCGTAATAAAGTCCGGCCGACGCATACGCGATCGGCACGAGGAACGGCACGCGCCCCTGTGACGTTGGAATGAATGCCTGGCGGACGTCCTGAAAATCGCCAGCGCGCATAGTGACAGTGACATTTTTGAGGGGATTCTGCGCCGAGATTTCCAATTCTAGCGTCACGTTTTCGCTAGTGACTGCGATTTGACGCAGGGACGCGGTGACCTGCCCTGGGGCATTATCTACTTGAGGCGTCGCGTTCGGTGAACCATCTACTTGAGGCATCGCGTTCTGCGAACCGACGGCGCTGTCCTGCGGGCTCGGGGCGGTGGTGACCGCAACGTCTTGACCTTCGACATTCTGGATTTGCGGCGGGACTTGCGGCTGCGCCCAGTTGGTGGTGTCATAAACGCCGGTGACGTAAGACGGCGGAACCTCCGGCCCGGAATTCGTGGCGGCAGTCTCCGCCGAATTTGTGGCGCCTGGAGCCTGCACGGGCGCTTTGGGCGGGCCGAGAGACGCGCCGCGAATCAGGCGAGCCGCTCCGTTCAGATCGTAGACCATTAAAATCCAGCCGCCATCCGTCAGCGTCGCTTCGTCCAGTGGGAACGTCATTTCCTTATCCGGCAGCAAAGTAACATTTATTGGCGTGACGTCCTGCTGCTTCTGGTCGTCGGTGAGCGAAATGCGCGCGACGCCGCTGAAGACTCTTTCCGGGTCGGCGTTGCGCAGCGTCATGAACATTCGCCCGCCGCGCATTTCGATGGAGCCTTGCAAACTCGCCGGGGAATTGAAGCCGCGAGACCTGGCGCCCGGCGAGCCTATCGCCACGGAGGGCGACGTCGTCGTAATCAGTTCCCTCCTGCCGATCTCGGGCGCGGCCGCATTCAACGAACTCGAACTTGCGCTCGGCGGAGGCGGCGTAGCGGGCGTGTCGGCGATGATTCCGCTCGGCAGCGAGACGATGTTTATCGGCGCTGCGGCGCCCAGGACTTTCGCAGCGTCGTTATTCATACCCCAAGCGTGCGAACTGATGATGGCGGCCAGGGGGACGAGTTCGCGACTGAGCGCGGAGTTCCCTGCTCGCGCCGTCAGATTTATGCTCTCGCTCGAAAGCAACAGCCATCCGCGCGAGCCGATGGCGGCGACAACGTCAATCAGATCGGGCCCGAGCCGTCTTCCCGACAACTTTTGAGCGAGGTTTTGGATTTTCCAGCTCGGAGCAGAATTGGCTTTGGCAGGAGGCTCATAAGAGGCAATCGCGTAAGATGCGAGCAGACCGGCGCCGAGCAACTTCTCGGCGTAAGCGCTGGCGCTCGCAATTGTCGGGAAATTGCCGATGCGCACGCGATGGAGCGCGCTGCGGCTCGCGACATATGACATGCCCCCGACCCAGTACGCATTCATCCCTCGAGCGCTCAATCCACGCACCAATTCGTCAGCGGACTTCTGTGAAGACAGGGCCGCGACCTGCACCGCGTAACCGTTAATCCGGCGCGCCTGCGCGTTGGCCGTCAATGGACATAAACACACGAAGAGCGCCGCAAGCGTCATACAGATTTGCGGCGACGTGGCCTTCACTCTCTCCGTAAAAATCTCTTTGAAATCGAAATACCCGAAACGCATGTCGTCCTACCTTACTACTTCCGTGAGGGCCGATTAGTACTTTTTTCTATGAGGCTTCAGAGTTAGGCAACGAGCGATCCAGGGCAAATTGAATTGCCGAATACATTTGGATTGTGGGGTAGCGCCAAATGATCGCAGGGTCTAGATCAATGACGGCGTCATAATAGCAAAACTCGAACCGAAAGCTCAATGGCGCGAAGAACTTTTTCCCGCCCCCAATTGTGCGCTGCCGGGGACTTCTAATTTTCTAGCAGCGCGCGAGCCGATGACTTTCAGCCGGATTTTTCCTTTGAACGCCGGTAATTTTTTCTTTGAGTGAGCAATCTGCCTTCCCGTTCCCGTCTGTAATAGGAGAAAGGCGATGACCGCCAGCCTCGAAGCCGAGGACGCGGCGGCTCCGTAGGCCCCAAATGTCGTAGGCTACAAATATGGAGAGTGATTATGAATTTGATTCAGAAGGCATTGGTGCAAACTAGCTTTGCGCAAGTCCGGCCCATCGCGGATGCGGCCGCCGCCTTGTTCTATCGCCGTTTGTTCGAACTCGATCCCACGCTCCGGCCTCTTTTTAATGGCGACATGGAGGAGCAGGGGCGCAAGCTGATGGAGATGATCGGGCTGGCGGTTAAAGGGCTTGACCGCCCGGACACCCTCCTGCCCGCCCTCGCCGCGTTGGGCCGCCGCCATGCCGGCTATGGGGTCAGTGAACGCGATTACGAAACCGTCGGTGAAGCGCTCATTTGGACACTCGAACAAGGGCTTGGTCCAAGCTTCACGCCGGACATCAGAGAGGCCTCGCCGACACGATGCGTGAAGGGGATGTCGCCGCTTGATCTGCCAAAACTCTATACTGGAGGCCGCGAATGGCGCGTCTCGGCGCCGCAGTTCCATGAAAACCACATGTCTGAGTCGCGGCTTTTCTCCAGCAGTCCTGCCCCGGCAAGCGGATAAAACCCAATAAGATCGGCGTCAATCCGCTCTATCCGCGTCATCCGCGTTCTATGAACCCGTACACCCATTTGATAACCGTTCTAGGCGCTTCATGGTGATCAACTAAATCAAACCAAGTAACATTGGTACGGTACCGGGAGCGGTAGCGACCGGGCGCCCGTCGAAGCGCTCTCTCCGCCGGCGCCCGGTCGCTACCTAGAAGAAAGGTCTTCTTCTTGCTTGTCAACTATTTCGTGGGAAAACGACTATGCAAAAGCCCGGACCCGGATTCACCGTAGTTGACAAACCCCTTACCAAAAATATAATTAGGCGCTTTGCCAGCGCCGAGGAATTTATGATTATCTCACTTGTGCGAATGCCCCCTGACGGCCTAGCCTTCAAGCATCAATACAAGGCGGGCGAACTGGACACGAGGGAGTATGATTTCGAGTTGGAGGAGGCGCCTCTGGTCAATGGCCGCGCGACGCGCGCCGGGCAGGACGTCCGGTTGCGCGGAGAGATCAAGGCCGGGATCTCCGCCCCCTGCGACAGGTGTTTGAGCGAAGTCACGATAAGGGCCGAGATTCCTTTCGATCTGTTCTATGCGCCTGCCGACACCGCCCGCGACCAGGTCGGTGAGCGCGAGTTGCGCGAACGCGATCTGGATTTCGGAGTCTACGAAAACGAACAGATCGATCTGGACGAACTGGTCCTCGAGCAATTGGAATTGAGTCTGCCCAGTCGCGTGTTGTGCCGCGAAGAGTGCCGCGGGCTGTGCCCGCAATGCGGCGCTGATTTGAATGTCGAGCAATGCGAATGTAAAGCGCAGATTGACCCGCGATGGCGGGCGCTAGCCGATTTCAAGGCCGAGATGGAAGAACAAGAATAAAAGAAATAAAGGTCATCTGATTCTGTCGAGTCAGCTTTCTACTTTTGGAGAATTGTCATGCCGAATCCTAAAAGACGCCATTCGAAATCTCGCAGCCGCAAGCGACGCGCGCACGACGCGCTGAAGCCCACGAATCTGACCGCATGCCCGAACTGCGGGTCGATGAGGATGCCGCACCGCGTCTGCGCGAGTTGCGGTTTTTACGCCGGGCGCACCGTGATCTCGAAAGAGATGTAGGAAGATTTTCCGGTTACCACTTCACGTGTTTAATTTGCCGTCGAGTTTCCTCGGAAAACAGCCACGTGGCGCGGAATTTATTCATCACCTGACGAATAAATTCCGCGCCACATGGCGTTTTCACTGTTTCAGCGCGTCGCTCTCTGCGACATGAACGACTCCTTCCCAATGCTCACCACCATCGCCGTTGACGCAATGGGTGGGGACAATGCCCCCGCCGTAGAGGTTGAAGGCGCGATCCAGGCGGCGCGCGACCTGCGCGCCCGTATTCTCCTTGTCGGCCAGGAAGAGCGCATCCGCGCGGAACTGCGACGGCAAGGCGTCGCGAATCCGCGCCGACAGCGACTGCACATCGAAGTTGTCAACGCCTCGGAAGTGATCACCATGCATGACCCGGTGGCGCAATCGGTGCGCCGCAAACGCGATTCGTCAATCCGCGTGGCGGCCCGCCTTGTGCGCGAAGGCAAGGCCCATGGCCTGGTCAGCGCGGGCAACACCGGCGCGGTCATGGCCACGGCCAAGCTCGTGCTCGGGACGCTGCCCTCCGTAGACCGCCCCGCGCTGGCGGGCATCTTCCCAACGATCACCGGCCAGGGCACGGTCCTGCTAGACGTCGGCGCCAACGCCGAATGCAAGGCGGAGCACCTGGAGCAGTTCGCGATCATGGGTTCGATCTATTCGCGATCTATCCTGGGCGTGCGCGCCCCGCGAGTCGGATTGATGAGCATCGGCGAGGAAGACATCAAGGGGAACGACCTGACCAAAGAGTCGCAGATTCTCTTGAAAGACGCCCCGGTCAATTTCATCGGGAACGTCGAAGGGCGCGACATCTTCACCGGCGACGTCGACGTGGTCGTTTGCGACGGCTTTACCGGCAACGTCATTCTGAAAACCAGCGAAGGTCTGGTCGAGGCGATCATGGGTCTGCTCAAGACCGAGCTGAGTCAGACGGTGTTGACGCAGACCGGGGCGATCCTGTCGCGACAGGCTTTCCGCAGCGTCAAGAAGCGCCTCGATTATTCGGAATTCGGCGGGGCGCCGCTGCTGGGCTGCAAGCAGGTCGTGCTGATCTGTCACGGCAGCTCGACGCCCAAAGCCATCCGCAACGCGATCCGCATCGCCAAGGAGTTCTATAAAGCCAAGCTGAGCGAGCGCATCGAGAGTGAACTGAGCAAAGTGGCTTTGACTAACGGTGAGACCGAAGATTGAGGATAGAGGATTGAGGATCGAGGATTGAGGATCGAGGATCGAGGATCGAGGATCGAGGATTGAGGATTGAGGATCGAGGATTGAGGATCGAGGATTGAGGATCGAGGATTGAGGATCGAGGATTGAGGATCGAGGATTGAGGATCGAGGATTGAGGATCGAGGATAGAAGATAGAGGATCGAGAGTCTAACTGATGACGCGATCCTCGATCCTCGATCCTCGATCCTCGATCCTCTTCGCTGTTCAGAGTTAAATGAGCAAATTAGCATTCATATTTCCGGGCCAGGGGTCACAGCGCGCAGGAATGGGTCGCGACTTGGCGCAAAGCTCGCCCGCCGCTCGCGCCGCTTTCGACGAGATTGATCGGGCGCTGGGATTCGGTCTGAGCGATCTCTGCTTCAACGGCCCGGAAGAGGATTTGCAGCTCACGGCGAACACGCAGCCGGCGATTCTGGCGGCTTCCATCGCCGCTTTTCGCGCGCTCTCTGAAAAAGGGTTCAGGCCGGACTTCGTCGCGGGGCACAGCCTCGGCGAATATTCGGCGCTGGTCGCGGCCGGCGCTTTGAGCCTGGGCGACGCCGCGCGTCTGGTCCGCCGTCGCGGTGAATTGATGCAGGAGGCGGTTCCCGTCGGCGTAGGGGCGATGGCGGCGATCCTGGGAATCGGCGCCGAGAAAGTCGCCGAAGCCTGCGAGGCCGCGGCTCACGATCAGGTCTGCGCGCCGGCGAATTTCAACTCGCCCGAACAGATCGTTATCGCCGGACACAAAGAAGCCGTCGAGCGCGCCGTTGAAGAATGCAAGGCGCGCGGCGCGCGGCGCGCGATGATGTTAAAGGTCAGCGCGCCCTTCCATTCTGCGCTGATGAGGCCCGCGCAGGAGAAGATGATCGAGCCTCTCAATGCCGCGCGGTTCAATGATCTTTCGTTCCAGGTCGTCAACAACGTCGACGCGGCGGTCGTGACCGGCGGCTCGCAATCGCGCGACGCGCTGATCCGCCAGATCTCCGCGCCCGTGCGCTGGACCGAGAGCGTGACGAAGATGTTCGAGGAAGGCGTGGAGACCTTCGTCGAAATCGGCCCCGGCAAGGTTTTGATCGGATTGGTCAAAGCCATTGCAAAAGACGCGGGCCGCGATGTCAAATTGCTCAACGTGGAAGACCAGGCGAGCCTGCAGGCTACCGTCGAATCGCTGCGATCGCAATGAGAGGCAGACAAAGCGTTTGACGCCTTTCATTTTTCATTGTTCATTTTAGATTTGTCATTTGTCATTGCTTGGCCTGTAGTTCCGGCAATGACAAATGACAAATCTAAAATGAACAATGAAAAATGAAAGGGACAAATCGCTCTGGTGACCGGCGGCTCTCAAGGCATTGGCCGCGCCACGGCTCTGGTTCTCGCCCGATGCGGCGCGGATGTGGCCTTGATGGCGCGTTCGCTGGATAAATGTGAGGCCGTCGCGGACGAGGTTCGCGCCGAGGGCCGCCGCGCCCTGGCCGTCAAAGGCGACATGAACGCCGCGGCGGAGATCAAAGCAGCGGTCGAAAAAATTTCATCGGAACTCGGACAGATCGGCGTTCTGGTCAACAACGCCGCCATCACGCGCGACGGACTGATGCTGCGTATGAAGCGCGAGGATTGGGACGACGTAATCAACACCAATTTGACCGGCGTCTTTCTGATGACCCAGGCCGTCCTGCCGATGATGACCAAGGCGCGGCGCGGGCGTATCATTAATTTGACTTCGGTCGTGGCTCAATCTGGCAACGCGGGTCAGGTCAACTACATTGCGGCGAAATCCGGGGTCATCGGATTCACCAAGGCCGTGGCGCGGGAATACGCGTCGCGCAACATCACGGTCAACGCCGTCGCGCCCGGATTCATAGAGACGCCGATGACCGCCGCGCTCAACGAGGCGGCGCGCAACGCAATGCTCGAACAGATTCCGCTAAAACGCCCTGGGACCGATCTCGACGTGGCCCACGCGGTTGCATTTCTGGCCTCGGATGAGGCAGGCTATATCACTGGTCAGGTAATCAACGTTAACGGCGGAATGTACATGTGATTTGACATTTGCCCCAAGACAAATATTTTTTCTGGAGGAATTCATGGCAGAATCAATTGAGGATAAGGTTAAGCAGATCATCGTGGATGAACTCGGCGTCGAGGAATCAGAGGTCACCCCGAACGCCAGGTTCATTGACGACTTGGGAGCTGATTCACTCGACACGGTCGAGTTGGTGATGCGGTTCGAAGAAGAGTTCAGCATAGAAATTCCCGACGAAGACGCCGAAAAAATACAGAGCGTGCGCGACGCCATCGCATACATCGAAGAGCGCCGGAAATAGCGCGCAGGATTGCGGATTCTTTGATTGCGGATTGCGGACTGCGGGTAGCGGGTTAAAGAGAGTTGACAAGTGGTGATTTCATTCCGTCCTAATGATTTAAGGTGTCGTTGTCAGGGGGGCGCGAAACATGATTGGTCCTCTTGTAATCCGCAATCCGCAGTACGCAATTCGCAATTGACATAGGGAGAAGGAAGGCAGCCTTGAATAGCGATAACACAAAGAAGCGCGTTGTCGTCACAGGCATCGGCCTGGTCAGCCCGCTCGGTAACACGACCGAGGAGACCTGGGCGGGCCTGATCGCCGGACGCAGCGGCGTCGATTACATCACCCGGTTCGACACCAGCCAGCACACAGTCAAGTTTGCCGCCGAGACCAAAAACTTCGACCCCGCGAAATTCATCGAGAAGAAAGAGTTGAAGAAGATGGATTATTTCATCTACTTCGCCGTCGCCGCCGCCAGGGAGGCGCTCGACGACTCCGGCCTGGAGATCACCGACGACCTGGCCGAAGACGTGGGCGTATTCATCGGCAGCGGCATCGGGGGGTTCGGCGTCTTCGAGCGCGAGCACACGAAGATGATTGAGGGCGGCCCCGGCCGCATCTCGCCCTTTTTCATCCCGGCCTCGATCGTCAATCTCGCGTCGGGGTACGTCTCGATCTACAGCAATGCCAAAGGGCCGAACTCGGCCACCGCGACCGCCTGCAGCACAGGCGCGCACGCCATCGGCGACAGCTTCAAGATCATTCAACGCGGCGACGCCGTGGCCATGATCTGCGGCGGCAGCGAAGGCGCGATCACACCGATGTCGGTCGGGGGCTTCGCCGCGATGCGCGCCCTCTCGACGCGCAACGGCGACCCGCCTCGCGCCTCGCGCCCCTTCGACAAGGACCGCGACGGCTTCGTCATCGGCGAGGGCGCCGGAGTTCTGATGCTCGAAGAACTGGAGCACGCGAAGGCCCGCGGCGCGAAGATTTATTGTGAAGTCGCCGGCTACGGAATGACCTCGGACGCGTTCCACATCACGCTGCCCGACGTGGACGGCCCGCGCCGCGTCATGCTGAGGGCGATCAAGGACGCAGGCCTCGAGCCGCGCCATATCGAATACATCAACGTCCATGGAACCTCGACGCCGGTCGGCGACAAGAACGAGACCAACGCGATCAAAGCCGCGTTCGGCGACCACGCCTACAAATTGGCCGCCAGTTCGACCAAATCGATGACCGGCCACTTGCTCGGCGGCGCCGGGGGCCTGGAAGGCGGAATCACCGCGCTGGTCGTCAGCCGCCAAACCCTACCTCGAAAATCCCGACCCCGAATGCGACCTCGATTACGTCGCCAACGAGGCCCGATATGCCACCGTGAGTTACGCGCTCTCGAACAGCTTCGGCTTCGGCGGGACGAACGCGGCCCTGTTGTTCAAGCGGTACGAAAAGTAAGGTCAAACACCCGCCACCAAGCCTAACGGCTATGGTGGGGGCTTGGGCGACGTGAACAAGTCCGTTTGACCAGACCCAGCCAGGATCGGGAGTAATCCCGGTTATCGGGCTACGTTATTTGAGTCATAACACCAACGAATGCGTGGCCAGTTCGTTGCAACTGTTGATCGGCTTTAAACAACCTTTCCGGGTATGGGTCAGTGAGCCGAGCACGTCGAGTGCCATTGTCGCAAAAAGCTCAGATAACTTCGTCGAGGCAAACATACCGATTCATGAATCGACATTGTAGGAGGTCGCCTTCACGCCTGCTGCACGGCCTGCGCCAGCTTCGACAATGAAGACTTCGCGTCGCCATATAGCATCCCGGTGTTCGCTTTGAAGAAAAGTGGGTTCTCCAGGCCGGAAAATCCCTTGCCCTTGCCGCGTTTGAGCACGACGACGTTGTGGGCGCGGTCGACTTCGATGATGGGCATTCCGGCGATCGGGCTCTTCGGATTGTCGCGGGCGTCGGGGTTGACCACGTCGTTGGCGCCGATCACTACGGCCACGTCGGTCGCCTGCATTTCGGGGTTGATCTGCTCAAGCTCGTAGAGCGATGAGTAAGGCACGTTGGCTTCGGCCAGCAGCACGTTCATATGGCCCGGCATTCGTCCGGCCACGGGATGGATCGCGTATTTGACGTTGACGCCTTTGTGTTCGAGGACTTCGGCCAGTTCGCGCACGGCGTGTTGAGCCTGCGCCGTGGCCATTCCGTAGCCGGGCACGAAGACCACCTGGCGAGCGTAGGCCAGTTGCACGGCCACGTCGTCCGCGCCGACTTCGCGCATTACTCCTTCGACTAATTGGCCGGTGTCGGCCGAGACCGAGCCGAACGCGCCGAAGAGCACGTTGGTCACCGAACGGTTCATCGCCTTGCACATCAGGATCGAGAGGATGAAGCCGGAAAATCCGTCGAGCGTGCCCGCGATGATCAACACGTTGTTGCCGATCGCGAACCCGGTCGCCGCCGAGGCCAGCCCCGCGTATGAATTCATCAGCGACATCACGACCGGCATGTCCGCCGACCCGATGGGCAAGACGAGCAGAATGCCGAAGAGGAACGACAACACCACCATCACGTAAAAGAGCGCGCTCTGGGTCGGGTCGTAAATAAGGTAGATGAAAATTCCCGCCGCGATGACGAAGAGCGAGACGTTAATGATGTTCTGGCCTTTGTAAGTGACGGGCGCGCCGCGTATCAACTCCTGCAATTTTACGAACGCCAGCAGACTGCCCGTGACCGTCAGGCTGCCGAAAAGGACTTCAAAGCCGAGCGCGGTCATCTTGAACGAACTTATCTGCGCGCCATCGTTAACCACGTGCTGATAATATTCCGAGATGCCCACGAGCGACGCGGCCAGGGCGCCGAAGGCGTGCGAGAGCGCGGTCCGTTGAGGCATCGCCGTCATCGGCATCCAGATCGACATCGCCGCGCCGATCGCGCTGCCGATGATCATGCCGATGATGATCAACTGGTAGCTGATGATCTCGTGGTGAAGCAGCGTGCCGACGATGGCCACCAGCATACCCAGCGCGGCCATATTCATTCCGCGGCGGGCCGTCTTCGGGTGGCTCAAACCTTTCAAACCGAAGATGAAAAAGATCGAGGCGAACAGATAGCTGAATTCGATGAGATAATTGCCGCTCATCACCGCCCCTCCTTCCCGCCTGAATCATTGCCGCCGCCGATTCGATCTTTGAACATCTTGAGCATGCGGTCGGTGATCATAAATCCGCCGACCACGTTGATCATCGCGGAGACGACGGCGATGAAACCGAGAAACTTGCTGACGTCGCTGTATTTTCCGCCGGCGGTCAGGATCGAGCCGACCACCGAGATCGCCGAAATGGCGTTGGTCGCCGACATCAACGGGGTGTGCAACAGAGGCGGGACGCGGGAGATGACCTGATAACCCAAGAACGCGGCCAGCGCGAAGATGTAAAGAGAGGCCATCAAGGCCGTCGCGCTCACGCCCGAACCTTCGGCCAGGGCCAGAACGCAAATCGAAGGGACCAAACTTGCTACACTCATGACACGATT
>WNGF01033780.1_pt1 | contig 10968 bp, 14 predicted proteins | sample 5400641 | NCBI WGS metagenome assembly WNGF01 (sample SAMN13153371, study PRJNA577476) | soil metagenome | isolation source: 80 cm soil or saprolite under grassland replicate 2 | place: USA:California | collected 2016-06-15 | reverse complement strand
GAGTCCGCTGACCATTTTCAGGAAGCCCGTGATCCGCACCTGGGCCGACCGCTCGTCGGCAAACGTCGTCTCGAATGCCAGATCGGTTACGTCGTACGCGGCGTTACCAGCTCCGCCGCCGCCGAATGCACCCGCGCCACCGCCAAATGGCGGCACCGGAGTGCCGAGCGCCATCGCCAGCAGACGCTGGGTTTGATTGTCCGCCTGGCTGGCGCGGCAGGTCAGCCTGGCCACGGCGTTGCCGTCTTGCGCGGCGAGCGCCTGCGTCCAGCGCTGAACGGTCAGCTCGGGCGACATGCCGGCCGGCGCGGCCGTACAGCCCGAGGAGACCACCAGCGCCGCCGCCAGCCAGCGGAGCATGCAACCTCATCGGGTGACGTGCGCCGCGACCGCGAGCCACTGCCCGTTGCGATGCGCCCAGATGTCGGTATAGCGGCCGCTGCGCTGCTCGCCGGACTCGGTGGCATAGCTCGTCCGCGCATGGATGATCGCCACCTCACCCAGAACGCGCACGCGCACGTCGTGCGCCGCCAGACCTCGTATGGTGACCGGTCGCGCCGTCTGCACCAGGAACTGCTGCTTGTCGACCAATGACCCGTCGGGGTTCGACGCCAGGAAATCGTCGGCCAGGATTTGCTCGAAACGGGCAACGTCGCCGTGCTGGACCGCGTCGATGTAGTCCTGGTTCAGCGCGTTCAACTGCTCGACATCAGAAGCCGCGACGGTGTCGGTGTGCATCGCACTCGCAGCTTATCCGCGCGAGCGCTCCAGCAACAGCATCATCAACATGCTCGGGAGCAGCAGCGACTCCTCGCGCTCGGCGAACTCACCATGCTTTTCGATTGTGAAGCGCCCTTCCAGGAAGGCGGGCTCTTTCTTCATCCGCAGCAGCGTCTGCCCATCGCGCTCAACTAGATACGCTGGATTGATGAACATCGTCAGGATCATGCCCGCGATGGGCACTTCGCCGACGAGGCCATCGAGCACCTTGATCCACGGGTTCTCTTCGTGGATGTGCGCGATTTCCCGGCCGTCGGGATCGGTCACCTCGTAGGTTGCCTTCCACAGTGAGCGCATGCCCCGCCGCCGAATGTTGCCCAGTGTCAGACCTTCAGCGGTGCGGACGCCATAATTCGCCGACCAATCCAGGATGCGGTCGGCGTTCAGTTGAAACAGCTGTTGCTGCTGTTGTTCGTCGGCGAAAACGCGCACGTCTTCACGCAGCGCGAGCGCCTTCTGTCGCACGTACAGCACCGTCTGACCCGTCGCATCGGTGACTTTGATCTGCGGCGCGATGGCGATGATTTTGAAGGACAGCGTCAGCGGGTAATTCAGCACGCCTGGCTATCCTACGTGGACACGGGGTCGATCGACGCGCGTGATCGACAAGCCACTGGATGGACTGGTCCACGAGGTGCATCTTCCACGTCGGACCGGTACTCGTGGTCGCCGGTGGCGCGGCCCTGATCTTCTTACCCGTCGTCAAGACGATCCTGACCGGGCGACAACCGGGTTACTGGGACAACCTCGACTTCGAGGCGACGACATTCCTGTTCGTGTTTGTCGTCGTCACTGGTCTGGCCGTATGGGCTGGCTGGCGGGCCTGGCAGCTATGGCGCAAGTACCGCGGAGCCGTTGCCTACCTGGCCAGAAACCGCTGAGGCCCGGCCACTACGGCCGGCGGCGCTCGCGCCGTGGAACTTCATCGCGGCTTGGGCTGCGCCGGCTGCCACGACGCCGTGAACTGGGTGATGCGGATCGCATTGCCGAACGGATCGCGCAGGCCGCAGTCGATGCCGTAGAAGCGCTCTACGGGCTCCTGGGTGAACTCGACGCCTTTGGCCTTCAGTTGCTCGAAGGTCTTCTGACAGTCGTCGGTGGTGAAGCCGAGCCAGCCGCCCGTCGCGCCTTTGGTGATCATCTCGCGCACCTGCTCGGCCGTGGCTTCGTTCATCGCGGGCGGACCGGGCACCTCGAGCAGCACCTCGCGATTGGCCTCACCCGGCAGGCCGACCGTCAGCCAGCGCATGAAACCCATGTCGATGTCGTTCTTGACTTCGAGGCCAAGCTTGCCGACATAGAAGTCGAGCGCTTCCTGCTGGTCCAGGACGTAGATCTGCGACAGAACGATGGAATTCAACATACGACCAACTCTAGTGGCCGTTTTTCGCGAGGGCTTCTCCGAAACTGCTGGGTCTGGTCCAGCCCATCATGAAGCACGTCGGCACCGCCTTGAACTCGCGCCGCTGGCGATACTCCGTGGGCGAGATGCCGACGATCTCGCGAAACGTGCGACTGAACGTTCCCAGGCTGCCGAAGCCGACGTCCAGGCAAATGTCGGTCACACTGCGCTCGGTCTCACGCAGCAGGAACATCGAACGTTCGACGCGCCGCCGCTGCAGATAGCGGTGCGGCGTCTCGCCGAATGTCTCTTTGAAGGTGCGGATGAAGTGCGCCTCGGAGACGATGGCGATGCTGGCCAGGTACGGAATGTCGAGCGGTTGCGAATAGGTGCGGTCCATCGCATCGCGCGCCCGCAGCATGCGTCGGTTGCACTCTTCGACCGCCCGACTCATCAGGCGCAATTAGATCATGTCCGTACGAGCTCTATTCGACCAGGGTCCACGTGCATGAGACCGCGGATGGGCACCGCTACGTGGTCGGCGCGTGAACCTGGTCCAGGTCAGCTGACGACGTCGACCCGCTTCATTCGGCTCGCAGTGCGCACGCGCCTCCTACAATCCCCCGGGTTCACTTCCAAACCATGAACCAAGGAGGTCGAGCGCATGGCCGAAGCCAAGGCTCAGCTGGAGATCCAGTACTGCGTTTCTTGAGGCTACTTCTGGCAAGCTGCCAGTTTGGCAGCTCAAATCTGCGCCGGACGTAACCGAGAAGTCGGCGTCACTCTGACGCCCGTCGGGCAGGGACGGTTGGAGATCTACCTGAATGGTGAGCAGGTCTACAACCGCAAGGAACCGCCCGGCGATGTGAAGGATGCAATTGGCGATGTGCGCGGGTCCGTCTCAGTCGCCGAGCTCGTGCGGACCAAGCTGCTGTCAACCCTGAACGCCGCGGACGCGACCGCGGAGGGTGGTGGCGGTCACTAAGCCTGAATCGCCGTCGGGGTTGCCGAGCCACGTCAGTCGTCGAAAGGCGTCCGCGAAGTCGGTGAGAAAACGCCCCTCATCGTGGGCGTATACCTCGACGTAGGGCCGTAGCTCGGGATCGTTCAGCAGGGCGGTATCCGTGCCCAGCACGGCACTGCCGCCTTGCGCCACGAGTTGGACGAAGTACGCGTTTGAGAATCGCCACGGATCTGCGGTGAACGGCCGTGCGCCCCGCCCGTGCGCGTGCGCGCATCGAATGTCCCGGCGTCGTGAAACGCAAGCCTGAGGTGCGCCGGCGCGTGCTCGAGCGGCATCAGCGCGACGAGATGCTCGCGCAGCTCGGTCTCGAGCGTGGTCACGATGGGCTATGTTGACAGATCCGCGCCCAGTCTGACAATATGTCGACGTGCTTGAACGTATTGCCCTGGTGGGCGATGAGGACGTGTGCTGCCTGGTCGATCCGGCCGCCCTGGATCCCGAGGTGCGCACGCTCGGCGACCACCTCGCGCTCAGTCGCGACCTGCTGCTGGCGTTGGCCGATCCGATGCGCCAGGACCTCGTTCAGATCCTCGCCCGGGCGGAGCTCAACGTCGGCGACATCGCCGACCGCGTGACGCTCAGTCGGCCGACCGTCTCGCACCACCTGAACATCTTGCGCCGGGCCGGCCTGGTGCGTGTCCGCAAGCAAGGCCGCGAGATGTACTACCGGCTCAACAAGGAGCGCATCGTCGGCACCCTGCAGGGCCTGCTCGACTCGCTCACCTGCTGCTGAATCGAGGAGCTGCCATGACCACGTCGCCAGACGACATTCGCGAAGCCGTCCGCACCCGCTACGCCGCCGCCGCCACCTCCGCCACCTCGTGTTGTGGCACCAGCGCGAATGACGCGAGCGTCATCTCCAGCGAGCTCTATACCGTCGACGAGATTGGCGAACTGCCTACGGCGGCCGTCCTGGCCTCGCTGGGCTGCGGCAATCCCACCGCGCTGGCCGAACTGAGACCAGGCGAAACCGTCCTGGACCTCGGTTCCGGCGGCGGCATCGACGTGCTGCTCTCGGCGCGCCGCGTCGGCCCGACCGGCTTCGCCTACGGCCTCGACATGACCGACGAGATGCTCGCGCTGGCCGAGAAGAACCGCGCCGAGCAGGGCGCCACGAACGTCAGGTTCCTCAAGGGCCACATCGAGGACGTCCCACTTCCCGATCAGATGGTGGACGTGGTCATCTCGAACTGCGTCATCAACCTCTCAGCCGACAAGGCTCGGGTGCTGCGCGAGGCATTCCGCGTCTTGAAGCCGGGCGGGCGGTTCGCCGTCTCAGACGTCGTCGTCCAGGGTGAGCTGCCAGAGGACGTGCGCCAGGACATGGAGGCCTGGGTGGGCTGCGTGGCCGGGGCGCTCGAGGAGGGCGAGTACCGCCGCGTGCTGGCCGAAGCCGGTTTCGAGGACGTGGACATCGAAGTGACCCGCGTCTACGACTACAGCCAGCTCGCCGCGACCGCCCGCGGCCGCGGCGGGCAGGGGATCGGGAAGAGATACACGGGCCAGCCACAGCCGTCTGCTGGGATTGTTGTGCAGCCTGTCCAGTGGTCAAACCCTACCATCGAGGGTAGCATGGAACTGCGAGCTGTCCCAGCGGATTCCGTCTCTGCTGGCTCCTGACTCCCATCTCCCACCTCCCATCTCCCATCCCCATCTCCTCATGAATCGTGTCGTCTGGCTCCTGGGGCCCGTTCTGGCCCTGGCGCTGCTGCCGTCGAACGTGGTCGCGACGGCGCTGCCCCTGCTTCGGGAGGAGTGGGGCGCGAGCGCGACGGAGATGGGCTGGGTCTTCGCGGCCTACCAGGTCGGCTACGTTGCCTCTGTCTTGCTGCTGCTCCCGCTAACCGATCGGATCCCGGCCGGGCGTGTCATAGCCGCCTGCTCGGTCCTGGTGAGCGCGGCGTTCCTGTTGTTTCCGCTGCTGGCGCATGACGTCTGGAGCGCTTCGGCGCTCCGAGCCCTGGCGGGAGTGGGACTCGCGGGCGTGTACATGCCCGGAGCCCGCGTCGTGGCCGACGTTGCCTCGACGGAGCGCCGTGGACTGGCTGTTAGCGGCTATGTCTCGGCTTTCTACCTGGGAGCTGCCGTCTCGCTGTGGGCGACCGGCGCGCTACTGCCCGCGGTCGGCTGGCGCGGGGCGGCCTACGCGCTGGGAGCGATCTCGGCCGCCGCCGTCCCACTGGCCATGCTGGCCACCCGCGGCGCGCCGGCCCCCGAGGGCCGCGCCGGACGCTTGCGACTGGAGGCCTTGAGGCATCCGCCCGTCGCTCGAACGATCGTCGCGTATACCAGCCACTCCTGGGAGCTCTACGTCTCACGAGCCTGGCTGGCGGCCTTTCTGGCCGCCGTGCTGGCGGCCCAGGGCGCGGGCAGCATCGAGTCGGCGGCCGAGGGCGGCAAGTGGGCCGCGCTGATGGCCGGGCTCGGGACGGCCGGCGTCTGGGCGGGCGGTTGGCTCTCGGATCGCTGCGGACGGGCGCGAGCGGCGCTCGGGATCGCCACGGCAAGCGGACTGATCTCGCTGGCGTTCGGTTGGCTCGGCGCGGCGGGCTGGGAGCTGCTCGTGGCCGTCGGCTGCCTGTATGGCCTGCTCGTAGCGGCCGACTCGGGCGTCTACACGACGGCCGTCACCGAGCTCGCGCCCCCCGGCCTGTTGGGCTCGGCTCAAGCCGGACAGGCGTTCTTCGGCTTTCTGGCTACCGCCCTATCGCCCGTGGCTGCCGGGGTGGTGCTCGATCTGGGCGGCGGCTTTGGGGGAGCCTTCAGCATGGCGGGCGTGGTGGGCCTGATCGGGGCCCTGGCCCTCGTCCCACTGGCACTCGAGAGACGGACTTCGGAGATCCGCCCGGCATGACGAGCGGCGCGAAGACGCGGCTGGCCCGACCGGAGGACGCGGCGGCGATCGCGCGGATCTATAACCAGGGCATCGAGGAGCGGCTCGCGACGTTCGAGACGGAGCCGCGGACGGCCGAGCGGATCGCCGCCCTGCTCGTGGAGCGAGGCGATCGGTATCCGACGGTTGTCGCCGAGCGCGACGGGCAGGTCATCGCTTGGGCGGGCGTTACCTCCTACCGCTCGCGGCCCTGCTACGACGGCGTCGCGGAGTACTCGGTCTACGTCGACCGCGCCGCGCGCGGGATGGGTGCTGGGCGAATGGTGCTGGAAGCCCTGTTCGAGGTCTGCGCGGCGCGCGGCTTCTGGAAGCTGGTCTCACGGATCTTCCCCGAGAACGTGGCCAGCCTGGCCCTCTGTCGAGCCACGGGCTTCCGGGAAGTCGGGACGTACCGCCGCCACGGCAAGCTCGATGGCGAGTGGCGCGATACCGTGATCGTCGAGAAACTGCTCGGCGAGGCGGCCGACGAGTAGGCAAATGGGCAGTAGGCAGCGAACGGTAGGGGCACGGCACATGCCGTGCCCCTACGGCTTGGCGAGGCTCCGGGCCGCCTCGACGATGTGGCGAGCGCTGATGCCGCAGTCGTCCATCAGCTCGGCCGGCGTGCCCGAGCCGGGCAGCTTGGAGACCCCCAGCAGGCGAACCCTCGGCGGCGGCGCCGGGCCATCGGCCAGCGCCTCGAGCACCGCCGAGCCGAGGCCACCCTCCGGCCAGTGGTCCTCTACTACCACGATGCCGCCGGGCGCTTCAAGAGCCGCGGCGCGTAGGGTCTCGACGTCGATCGGCTTGACCGAGTACGCGTCGATCACCCTGGCCGCGATGTCCTGCTTCGCCAGCTCGGCGTGGGCCGCCAGCGCTTCGTGAACGGTGATGCCGGCCGCGACGATCGCCACGCGGTCGTTACCCGATCGACGAAGGACCTTGCTTCCGCCGATCGGGAATGACTCGCCCGGGCCGTATATGACGGGCGTCGCGGCCCGGGTCGTCCGCAGGTAGACGATGCCTGATCGGTCAGCCATGTCGGCCACCAGGCGGGCCGTCTGCCCGGCGTCGCACGGATACAGAACGGTGCTGCCGGCCACCGCCCGGAACATCGCCAGGTCCTCCAACCCCATCTGTGACGGGCCATCCTCGCCGATCGACACGCCGGCGTGTGAGCCACACAGGCGGATGTTGGCGCGTGAGATGGCTGCCATCCGAATGAAGTCGTAGGCCCTGGCGAAAAAGGCAGCGAACGTCGCGGCATAGGGCACGAAGCCGCGCACGCTCATCCCGACCGCCATCGCCACCATCTGCTGCTCCGCGATATAGGCCTGAAAGTAGCGCTCGGGATAGGCCTTTTGAAACAGCTCGGAGAAGGTCGAATTGCCAACCTCGGCGTCGATGGCGACGACATCGGGACGGACCGCGCCGACGGCGGTCAGCGCCTGGCCGTACGCCTGGCGGGTGGCCATCTTGGATCCGAGCTCATAGCTCGGCAAGGCAGGGGAGCCGGCCTGCGGCTCGAAGCGAGCGCGCCCGTCCTTGCCGTCCGGTGGAGGTGATACCTCGACGCGCAGGTCGCGCAAGCCGCCCAATTCCTGGATCGCCGCATCGCAGCGTCGATCGCGGCCAGGTCGTGGCCGTCGATCTCGATCGCCTGCCAGCCGAACGATCGAGCGCGCGCCACGTAGGCGGCCGTGTTCCAGCCCAGCGCGGTCGGGCCACGCTGGCCCAGCCGGTTGACGTCCAGGATGGCGACCAGGTTGTCCAGGCCAAAGTCCGAGGCGCGGCCCATGGCCTCCCAGATCGAGCCCTCGGCCATCTCGCTGTCGCCGAGAATGACCCAGACCCGGTACGAGGCCTGCTCGAGCCGCTTGCCGGCCAGGGCGATGCCAACCCCGATGGGCAGGCCCTGGCCCAGGGAGCCGGTCGCCACGTCGACCCACGGCAGGGCCGGCGTTGGATGACCTTCGAGCCGACTGCCGAGCTTGCGCAGGCTGAGCAGCTCCTGGTCGGAAATCGCGCCCACTGCCTTGAAGATCGCGTACAGGAGCGGCGAGGCATGGCCCTTCGAGAGGACCAGGTGGTCGTTGTTGGGGCGCCCAGGGGCCGAGAAGTCACAGCGGAGGTGGCCCGCGATCAGTACGGCCGCCAGGTCGGCGGCCGACATCGAGGAGGTTGGATGGCCAGACCCAGCCTCGGTAGTCGCCCGGATGCTGTCGACTCGGATCTGCTGGGCGATGTCATGCCATTGCTGCGTCTGGCTCATCGTCTGCGTGGATGTCGCCATCTAGCATCTCCAGTCGAGGTGATGGCCGTTCGCAAGCCTGGCCTGCAGCCAAACGAGGCAAACAGCCGTCAGCCGTGGGAATCTGTCATCATTATGCCAGACGGGTCTGAGGCGGACCCGAGGCGACTTGTAGCCGCCTGGGGCGACGGCATCGGGCCGCGCTTGGGCCGGGATTAAAGCTAACCTGTAGGGTCGGGGGCGTGATGCCGCTACGGGGTCCGAGGTCGGGATGAGGAGGCGAAACCGATGAGTAACCCACTCCTGGCGCTTCAGGAGCTTGGCCAGAGCGTCTGGCTTGACTACATCTCGCGCCACGCGCTGGACTCCGGCGAGGTCCAGAGCCTGATCGAGCATGATGGCCTACGCGGCATGACCGCCAACCCGACCATCTTCGACCAGGCGATCTCCTCCGGGCACGACTACGACGCCTCGCTGGAGCGGCTGGTGCGCGAGGGCAAGCAGCCAATCGGGATCTACGAGGGGCTGGCCGTCGAGGACATCCGCCACGCCTGCGACCTGTTCCGCCCAGTCTATGAGTCGACGGATCGGGCCGACGGCTTCGTGTCGCTCGAGGTCGCCCCTGGGCTGGCGTATGACACGGGCGGCTCGATCGACGAGGCCCGTCGGCTGTGGGGAATGGTCGAGCGCCCGAACCTGATGATCAAGATACCCGGCACGGCAGCGGGTGTTCCGGCAGTCGAACAGCTCTTGGCTGAGGGCCTGAACATCAACATCACGCTGCTCTTCTCGCTCCAGAACTACGAGCGCGTCGCCTGGGCCTATATCACCGCCCTCGAGCGGCGAGTGCAACAGGGCCTTCCGATCGACCACAGCGCCTCGGTGGCCAGCTTCTTCGTCAGCCGGGTCGACACTCTGGCCGACCAGTGGATCGAACAGCGCCTCGAGGCCACCGGGCGCGAGAAGCTGGAAGGCCTGCGCGGCAAGCTGGCCATCGCCAATGCCCGGCTGGCCTACCAGCGCTTCAAGGAGATCTTCGCGGACGACAGGTTCAAGCCGCTGGAGGCCAAGGGAGCCCGGGTCCAGCGTCCGCTATGGGCCAGCACGAGCGTAAAAAACCCGAGCTATCCGGACCTGATGTACGTCGAGAGCCTGATCGGCCCCAACACCGTCGACACGATGCCACGTGAGACGCTCGAGGCTTTCCGCGACCACGGCCGGGCGCGGCTCAGCGTCGAGGACGACGTCGACGGGGCTCGGGCCACGATCCATGCGCTGCGGGAGGTCGGAATCGACTACGACGCCCTCACGGCACAGCTCGAGGACGAGGGCGTCCAGAAGTTTGCCCAGTCGCTCGACTCCCTCGTCGACAGCATCGCGACCAAACGACAGGCCGTGCTGGCTGGCCGGCCGGCTGCGGTTGGGAGGTAGGGGCACGCATGCCCTGACGCGAACGGGCACGGCATGCCGTGCCCGTACTACATTCGAAGGAGGGGACACGTAGATGGGATCGCACGTCGGGCTGATCGGGCTGGCCGTGATGGGCCAGAACCTGGCCCTCAACATCGAGCGCAACGGGTTCCCAATCGCCGTCTACAACCGCACTGCCGAGCGGAGCCGCGAGTTCGTGGACGGCCCGGCCCGCGGCAAGCAAGTCCAGCCGACCTTCTCTCCCCAGGAGCTGGTGGCCTCGCTCGAACGCCCGCGCCGGATCGTGATGATGGTCAAGGCTGGCGCGGCGGTCGACGACACGATCGGCCAGCTCAGGCCGCACCTCGAGCCGGGCGACATCTTGGTCGACGGCGGCAACTCCCTCTACACGGACACCGAACGGCGCTCGACGGAGCTGGCCGAGGCTGGGTTCCAGTTCGTCGGGATGGGTGTAAGCGGCGGGGAGGAAGGCGCCCTCTGGGGCCCCAGCATCATGCCGGGCGGGCCAACGGATGGCTACGTCGCGCTCGAGCCCATCCTGCGCGCGATCTCCGCCAAGAGTGAGTTCGGCGATTGTGTCACGTACGTCGGTCCGCGCGGGGCGGGGCACTATGTCAAGATGGTTCACAACGGCATCGAGTACGGCGACATGCAGCTCATCGCCGAGACCTACGACCTACTGCGGCACGGCCTGGGGTTGTCGGCGGCCGAGATGAGCGGGGTCTTCAGGGAGTGGAACGAGGGTGAGCTGAGCTCGTACCTGATCGAGATCACTGCCACGGTCCTGGCCTACGTCGACCGCGAGACTGGCAAACCGCTCGTGGATGTGATCGCGGACGAGGCCGGCCAGAAAGGGACCGGGCGCTGGATGAGCCAGGACGCCCTGGAGCTTGGGACCCCGATTCCGACGATCGACGCGGCGGTGTGGTCGCGCAACATCTCAGCCTTCAAGCAGCAGCGCCTGAAGGCAGCCGAGGCCCTGCGCGGCCCGAACGGCTCCGCGTCCGGGCTGGAGCGCGGGCGCTTCCTCGAGGCGCTCGAGGCCGCGCTGTACACGGCCAAGGTGAGCAGCTACGCCCAGGGCATGGCGCTACTGCAGGTCGCGTCCGACGAGTACGGTTACCAGCTCGACTTGGCGGAGCTGGCGCGCATCTGGACTGGCGGATGCATCATCCGGGCCCGCTTGCTGGGCGACATCCAGGCCGCGTTCAAGGAGAACCCCGGCCTCCCCAACCTGATGCTGGCGCCCCAGTTTGCCGAGGCGCTCA
>WNGF01025727.1_pt1 | contig 10968 bp, 9 predicted proteins | sample 5400641 | NCBI WGS metagenome assembly WNGF01 (sample SAMN13153371, study PRJNA577476) | soil metagenome | isolation source: 80 cm soil or saprolite under grassland replicate 2 | place: USA:California | collected 2016-06-15 | reverse complement strand
CTGCGCGTTCATCGCATTGATGTCGATCCCCTGAGCAATGTCCGCACCCTCCGGAGCCGCCGCCAACCCCTGCCCCATCTGCGGAACGATCCCCGCCACGGCCGCTAGGTGACTGTAAACCTCCTTCGGCGTCCAACCGCCCGCCCGCTTCCAGTCCCACTCTCCCTCCGCGAATTGCGACGTAGTCCGTTTCGCCTGCGAGATGGTCAGCTCCAGCCCCGCTATGATCTCTTCCTTCGTTGCCATGCGTCTCCTCCTTCCAGCGCCGCGATTCTACCACCACCCGCGTCACCATCGTAGGGGCGAGGCACTCGGGAAGACATCGCCCCAACAAGTACAATTGACCGCGGCACTCCGGACGCCTTCGTACAGGGCCGGTGCCTCGCCCTCAACGCCCTCCGTCGAAAAGACACCCCTTCGGGCCCCGACGCACGAATCCCCTTATTCGCTCTCTATTCGCTGACGATCCAATCCGTTACCGCGAGCGCCCGCGCCGCCGCCGCCACGCCCGCCCCGCGGTCCACGCCGAACTTTTGCTTCGCCAGTTGCGTCTCGAGCGCGTATAGCAGAGCGAACACGTTCTCCTCGCTCGAACCGTACCCCATGAGGCCAATGCGCCAGACCTGCCCCTCGAGGTTCCCGAAGCCGCGGCCGATCTCGATGTTGTGCTCGAAAAGCAACCCCTGTCGCAGCGCCATCTCGTCGATCCCCTCCGGCACACGGACCGTCGTCAACGGCGGCAAGCGGTGCTTCTCTTCGACGTGCAGCTTCAACCCCATCGCCTCGACGCCCGCCCAGAAGGCGCGCGCGTTCCGCAGATGCCGCACGATCCTCGCCTCCAGACCTTCCTCAAGCGCGATGCGCAGGCCCTCACGCAGGGCATAGAGCATGGTCATCGGCGGCGTGTGGTGGTACGCCCGCGCGCTTCCCCCGCCCCAGTAGTTCTGGAGCATCGAGACGTCGACATACCAGCTGCGCACGGGCTCCGACCGCTTCGCGACCGCCTCCATCGCCTGCGCGCTCATCGTCAGCGGCGCCATCCCCGGCGGCGCCGACAGGCACTTCTGCGTCCCGCTGTAACAGACATCGATCCCCCAGTCGTCGATTCGTAGCTCGCAGCCCGCCAGTGACGTCACAGCGTCGGCGAGAAGCAGCGCCCCGTGCTCGTGCGCGAGGCGCGAGATCTCCTCGAGCGGCTGGAGGACGCCGGTGCTCGTCTCCCCGTGCACAATCGCGACGACCTTCACGCGGCCTGCGTTCTTGAGCGCCGCCTCGACGTGCTCCGGCTCGATCAGCTTGCCCCAGTCCGCTTCGACGAGCACGACCTCGCCGCCGCAGCGCCGCACCATGTCCGCCATCCGCACCGCGAAGTACCCATTCTGGCAGACCACCGCCGTATCCCCCGGCTCGACGACGTTGTAGATGGCCGCCTCCATCCCGGCCGTGCCGGTTCCTGAGATCGCCATCGTGAAGTCGTTCTCCGTCCGGAACACCGTCCGCAGCGGCCGCTGCGTATCGTCGAGCAGCTGGATGAACACCGGGTCGAGGTATCCGATAACAGGTGCCGTCATCGCCCTGTACACCCGCGGATGCACCAGTGAGGGCCCAGGGCCCAGCAGAAGGCGGTAGGGGACGTTCAGGTCGCCGAAGTCGGCTGTGCTCATGGCGATTCGCGCCGCCAGCGCAGGGCCGGCTTGCGCGCAGCCGTCGCCTCGTCCAAGCGGCGCAACGGCGCCGTATACGGGGCGCCCTTCACCAGCTCCGGGTCCTCCTCCGTCTCCCGCGCGATCGCCAGCATCGCCTCGCAGAACGCGTCGACAGACTCCATGCCTTCCGATTCCGTCGGCTCGATCATAAGCGCCTCCTCGACGATCAGCGGGAAGTAGATCGTCGGCGGGTGATACCCATAGTCGATTAGCCGCTTCGCGATGTCCAGGGTCTTCACGCCGCTCTCCGCCCGCTGCTTGCTGCCGGAGAACACGACCTCGTGCATGCACGGCCGGTCGTACGGCAGCCGGTAGGCGCCCCGCAGCCGCGCGAGCACGTAGTTCGCGTTCACAACCGCGTTCTCGCTGATCGCTCGCAAACCTTCGCCACCCAGCGACTTGATGTACGTCAGCGCCCGCACCAGCACCCCAAAGTTCCCATGAAACGCCATCGTCTTCCCGATGCTCTTCTCCGGCACCACGAACCTGAAGGGCGCTCCTTCCGCCGATCTTGAATTACCGTCCGTTTCTGCTCGTCTTGAGGCACTCGTAGGACGAGTGGGGTCGCTACGTTCCGCTCCCGCATCCGCTCGCTCCACCACCGGTCCCGGCAAGTATGGCGCCAGCTTCGCCTTCACACATACCGGGCCGGCGCCCGGGCCACCTCCGCCGTGCGGAGTCGAGAACGTCTTGTGCAAATTGAGATGCACAACGTCGAACCCCATGTCGCCGAACCGCGCCCGCCCGAGGAACGCGTTCTGGTTCGCGCCGTCGCCGTAGAGGAGCGCGCCGTGCTCGTGAAGCATTTCGGCGATGCGCGCGATGTTCGGGTCGAACAGCCCGAGGGTCGAGGGCAGTGTAAGCATCATCGCCGCGACGCCGTCATCCAGCGCCGATCTCAGGAACGCTAGATCCGTATTCCCGTCTGCATCTGAGGGGACGGTCACGACCTCGAATCCCGCCATCGCCGCCGTCGCCGGGTTCGTGCCGTGCGCCGAATCCGGCACGAGCACCTTACGGCGGTTCCCGTTGCCCTGATCTGCGAGATACGCCTTCACCATCAGGATCCCGCACAGCTCGCCCTGCGCCCCCGCCGCCGGCACGATGCTCACCGCGTCCATCCCCGTGATCTCGGCGAGCGTCTCCTGAACCTCGTGCAGGACGGCTAGCGCCCCCTGCACCGACTCGGCCGGCTGGTGCGGGTGCACGTGCGCGAACCCCGCAAGCCGCGCGACGTCCTCGTTCACCTTCGGGTTGTACTTCATCGTGCACGACCCGAGGGGATAGAACCCCGTATCGATGCTGTAGTTGAGCCGGCTGAGCCCGACAAAGTACCGAATCACTTCGTTCTGCGACATCTCGGGCAGGTCCAGCTCGCGCCGCCGAAACCGCTCCGGGAGCGCCGACGCCTCCGGCACATCGAGCGCCGGCAAGATTACCCCCGTCCGTCCCGGCCGGCTGCGGTCGAACGTCAGCTGAGCGCCGGCATCCGCAGTCTTTGCGTCCGTGCGCGGGCGTGAGGCGGTGGTCACCCTCGCCCCACCTCCCTCAACCCCTCCGCCAGCCGCTCGATCTCCTCCCGCGTGTTCATCTCCGTCACGCAGACCAGCATGCCGTTTTCGACCTGCTCTGACACATCGAGTCCGCCGATTATCCCGCGCTCGACCAACCGGCTGTTGATCGCTCCAGCCGGTCGTGGACAACGCGCGACGAACTCCTTGAAAAATGGATGGCTAAGGTCGACAGAGTATCCCTCAAGATCGTGGATCAGCGACGCGGCGTAGTGCGCCTTGTGGTAACAGCTCTCCGCGATCTGTCCTAGCCCATGCTTGCCGACCGTCGCCAGATACACCGTCGCAGCGAGGCCCACGAGCTGCTGGCTCGTGCAGATGTTCGACGTCGCACGCTCGCGGCGGATGTGCTGCTCGCGGGTCTGGAGCGTAAGCACGTAGCCGGTGCGACCCTCGAGGTCGGACGTTCGGCCCACGATGCGCCCGGGCATCTGCCGGATGTACTGCTCCCGGCAGGTGAACAGCCCGAGCCACGGCCCACCGAAGTTCACCGGCCAGCCGAGGCTCTGCCCTTCCGCGACCGCGATATCCGCGCCGTACTCCCCCGGCGGTGTAAGCATTCCGAGCGAGATTGGGTCGACTGCGGCGATGTACAGAGAGCCGGCCGTGTGGGTCGCCTCACCCAGGCTCCAGACGTCGATAAGGTCTCCCAGAAACGCAGGCTGCTGCACGGCAAGGCAGGCATGGTCGGCAGTCAACTCGCCGCCATCCGTGATGTCCACAGCAACGCCCGGCCCATGCGCATACAGCCGCACGGCAGCCAGCCACCCCGGATTGACGCTGGGATGCACCGCAATCCGCTGTCTGCCCGTCACCCGGCATGCCATCAAACACGCCTCTGCTAGCGCGCTCGCGCCGTCGTACATCCCGGCGTTCGCGACATCCATGCCTGTCAGCTCGCAGACCATCGACTGTAGCTCGAACATCGTCTGCAGCGTGCCCTGACTTATCTCCGGTTGGTACGGCGTGTACGCAGTGTAGTACTCGCTCCGGCTGACAATGTGACCCACCGTGCTAGGTATGAAGTGCCGGTAAGCGCCACCTCCGAGGAACGAGGCGACGCCGTTCCCCGCCACCGTATTCCGCGCGGCTAGCTTCGACATCTCGCGCGTCAGATCAAGTTCGGGAAGCGCCGGCGGCAGATTGAGGCCGCCGATCCGGAACTCGGCCGGAACATCGGCGAACAACTCGTCCACCGACCGGATCCCGATGCGGTCGAGCATCGCGCGGCGGTCATCCTCGGTATTCGGGATGTACGGATGAGGGCTACTCGCGCTCATTCAGCGCCTTGCGCGATGAAGTCGTCGTACTCCTGCGCCGAAAGGAGCTTCTCGATCTCCCCAGGATCGCTTAAACGCACACGCAGCATCCACCCTTCGCCGTACGGAGAATCGTTCACGAGCTCCGGACTGTTTGCGAGTGCGGCGTTTGCCTCGACCACTTCTCCCGTCACGGGCGAATAAAGCTCAGACACTGCCTTCACCGACTCGATCTCTCCGAACTTCTGCATCTGCGAGACCGGGGCGCCGGCTGCGGGCAAATCGACGAACACGATGTCGCCCAGCTGGTCCTGCGCATAGTCCGTAATGCCGACCGTCCCGACGTCAGGTTCGACACGTATCCACTCGTGCTCCTTCGTATACCTTAGATCGCCGGGGCTGGGCAAACGCCGCCTCCTTCTATTGTCTAAGCGGGCCTTGGTCTCTTGTAAAACGGTCGAGGAACGATTCGCGCTGCCAGTGGCTTTCCCCGAACGTCCACCTTAAGCTCCGTGCCCTCAGCCGCCAGTTCCGGCCGAACGAAGCCCATGCCGATACTGACGCCGAGTGTAGGAGAGTAACCACCGCTGCTGATTGTACCGACCGTCTCAGCCTCGCGGAAGACATCGCAGTGACTGCGCATGATGCCGCGGCCCGCCGCCTTAAAGCACACTAGCTCGCGCGAAATTCCCCTCTCCTTTAGACCGACCAAGGCGTTGCGCCCGATGAAGTCGGCGTTCCCGTAGAGCAGCAGAGCCGCCTCCAGCCTCAGCGTATCGCGTGCGCCTAGCCCGGCTGCTTGTACGCCCGCATCCAGCAGTGCGCGCCAAAGGTCCGGGCCCGCTCCCGCATCGATCACCAGCTCGAGGCCATCCTCCCCGGTGTACCCAGTCCGCGAGGCGAACAGCGCCTGTCCCCGCCATTCCGCCTCGCCGCACCGGCGCGGCTTGAGCGAACGAACAAACTCGGCGCCGACCACGCCCTCCAGTCGCCCGAGCGCTTCCGGCCCCTGCACTGCGATCATCGCCGTCGAGGCGTGCCGGTCCACAAACGTCGCATTCCACTTGCCGACGTGGTCTTGCATCCACGCCTTCATTTTCGGCGCGTTCGACGCGTTGACGACGACGAGATACCGCTCCGCTTCGAGGCAGAAGACGTAAATGTCGTCCAGGATGCCCCCGTCCTCCCGGCAGGCCGCCGAGTAGTGGCCCTCGCCAGGCTGGAGGCGCGTCATCTCCCACGTGCTGATATACCGCAGGAAATGGCCTGCTTCTTGTCCGTGTACCTCGAACCGCCCCATGTGGGAAACGTCGAACATGCCCGCGCGCTCACGCACGGCGTTGTGCTCCTCGACGATGCCCGCATACTGAACCGGCATATCGTACCCGGCGAACGGCACCATCCGCCCGCCGAGCCGCCTGTGCTCGTCGTAGAGCGCGGTTTGGAGCAGTGTTCCGGCAGCGGCTTCGTCTAGTGACATTTGTTCATTGACTGCCTTGGGTCCCGGCTCACTATTATGCCATCGTGCCCCGGTGCCTCAGTTCGACAGAGCACTCTGCTGACTACGGACAGGTCGTGGATTCGAGTCCCACCCGGGGTACATCGCGATGTCACATCAACGGTGACAAACTGATGGGATCGTCCTATGATTTCGATGCCGTAGTCAGCATAGCTCAACAACTGAGCGAGACATCGAGCGGAGCGGATCGCAAGTCCGCTCCGTTTCGTTTTTCCGATTGCCCGACGTACGATCGGATCTACCTTAGTCAGAGCGTGCTCAGTCCACTGAGATACCGGAACTGGAGCGGATCACGAGTCCGCTCCTCTTTCTTTTGCCTCCAACCACTTCCGCCTTCCACTCTCCTCCGCGACCAGCCTGCCCAGCCCCGGGAACGGAGCGTGCACAGAGATCAGCAGCGCCCGCTTCTCGACCGCCCAGTCCATCATCCGCCGTTTCGTCGAAAGCGAAACCAGCGGCAAGACATCGAATGCCGAGATCCAGGCAAGCCTCTCCAGCATCACCGGGAGCTGTGAGAGCTCGCCGACGCAGAGCCCATACCGCCCACCCGACTCCAGCTCGATGACGCAATGGCCCTCCGTGTGGCCGGGCGCCGGGATTATTCGAACGCCCTTCGCGAGCTCAGCCTCGTCTAGGATTAGCTCCACCTGCTGCGCGTCCCGCAGCGGTTCGAAGTTCTCCAACAGGTACGTACTGCGCGTCCGCTCGTTGGGGTGGGTCGCCGACACCCATTCCCCTTTTGCGATGAAGTAGCGGGCGCGCGGGAACGCCGGGACCAGTACCCCACCCTCGATCACCGTATTCCCGCCACAATGGTCGAAGTGCAGATGCGTGTTTACCACGATATCGATTTCGTCAGGTGACACGCCCTCCTTCCGTAAATTCTCAAGTAGTCCCCCGCTCTCCCCGATCACCATTGCCCCGGGCGCCCTAACGGGCTTCGTCCCAACCCCCGTGTCCACGAGGATCGTCTTGCCCTCAGAGCGAACCACCAGCGAGTTCAGCCCCACGGGAATGCGGTGCTTGTCGTCGAGGTCGGGCGTGTAGCGCTCCCACATTACTCTGGGCACGAGGCCGAAGGTCGCTCCGGCGTCCTGCCATATAACGCCGTCGCTCACCACAAGCAGCTCAAGATCACCCAGGCGGAACCAATCACCCATGGGGTGAACATATGGCGGCGTCGCCCGGCGGGTCAAGCGCCAGCCACTCCAAGTAATCGTGCGTCACCGTCATCGAATCAGGGACGAGAGGATTCATTGAAGAAATTTAGGGTCTTTCCAATTGAGCGTTAATACGCCTGCGCTAGCGTGGCCTCACCGCTCTTCAAAGAGATGGAGAGCGGCTTTCGGGGAACGGAGGCGACGCAATGAAGCTGAGCCGGCGCAGCGTACTAAAACTCACCGCCTTCGGGCTGGCGGCGGCAACATTCGATGCCGTCGGTAATGCCTGGGTGCCGAAACGTCTGCTTCAGTCGGCGCCGGCGAATCTTCCGTCTATCCAGTTCGACATAGGGGATTTTGTCGCCCCCGCCCAGACAATCAATGGGATCGAATTCCGGTTTGGCCCGGTCTTCACTTCCCTGATCACCGCCCGCCTAACGCGCAAACCCGAGCCCAACGACCAGCGCGTGCTGGCAGACGCACTGACCACAATCGAAGGGGCGTATCCTTTCTCGCCCGAGGGTGTCTTTACCTTCGTTTCGTATGGCCTCCCCTACTTCCGGAGGCTGCCACGGGCGCTTGTCAGCGAGCATATGCCGAGGTTGCGCTCAATCGCGGGTCGATACGCGCTGGAAGAGGCTGTCCCCTCGCCTACGGACGTTACGAAACGTAACCCCTCGGTCAGCAAGACGACGTTTAACGTGCCCGTTTCGATCGAACGAAACGACATCCTCCTTACCATGCGCAGTGATACGCTGTCGCCGCTTCTCGACGTCTACAGCTGGCTCAATGGCGCCGATTGGCTGAAAGGGAGCTTCGTCGCCGCGCCGGCTTTCAATGGTCTTTTCGAATTCACATCCAACCGGCTGATGTTCGCGCAGCGCGGCCTGCCACGTAAAGTGGCCGAGGCTCACCAACTGCCGTTCGCCGGCCGCATCCACCCCGAATCTCCGATGTGGATGGGGTTTGCAGACCAGCAGACCAAGGGCAGCGGGCCCGCCTCTATCGTCACCTTTCAGGGAAACCGAGAGGCGCGCTTCACCAATACGCAAGCCGGCGATTACTTCTTCAACGGCTCGATACAGCACCTCTCGCACGTCATTCTCGACCTGGCCGCTTGGTTCGACGAGACGTACGCCGAACGGGTGCAGTACATGTTCCGCTCGAATCCCATACCGGCCGCCAGCTACGCCGACGAGTATGCGGACGGCGGCGGGCCGTCATTCATCGAAGGCAAATTCGCGAGCCGGCAGGACGCGCTGGACAATGCGCGCGGAATCGGGACTTCCGAGAATGAGCATCGTATGGGCCATCTCACGGCGCTCCACCGTTCTTCGCGAACCTCCACTGGCACGCCGGTCCACATTCGCATGGACGGACCGGGCTTCGACAGCATGGATGTCCCCGACGGCAGCAGCCAGCCCAAACTGCAATTCACCGCTTTTGTCCCGACAGCCAACTTCTTCGCCACAATGCGCCGCAACCAAGCCGCCGTTGACCTCGTGCGCAGGCACAACGTCGACGAGGAGGACAACGGCCTCGAGCGCTTTCTTACGGCAACGCGCCGGCAGAACTTTCTGGTGCCTCCGCGTGAGCAACGCGCCTTTCCCCTCCTGGAGCTGGCATGACCGCAGGTGACCCTTGTTTGGAGAACTTTAGGCTTCCTCCAACCCGGGCTTAATACGCGGCCGATACGCTCATGGTGCAAGAGAACGCCGTTAGCTTAGGAGGTGCCACCCAACCACGACAATCAAATACGGGATGGGAGCAGAGGAAACCAACCATGTATCGAAAGGAGCGAGTATGACCAAGACGCATAACTGGGTATTCGCGGGCATCTCGGGCTTCGCGCTGATAACCGGCATATTGCTGGCGACCGGAGCGATCACGTTCGCGCAGACCAATGAGCCGACCCCGACGCCCTCCGTCTCTGGCAGTTCGGACGGCGGGTCCTCGCCGACACCCAACGCGTCGCCAGACAACGACCAGGACGCGAACGGCACTGAGCAGAAGCGCGAATGCGGCGGTGGCGGCCATTACCTTGTGAAGGAAGCAGCCGCTGAGGTGCTCGGCATCAGCGAGGACGATCTTCGCAGCGCGCTGGGAGATGGCCAGAGCCTTGCCCAAGTTGCCGAGGCTCACGGGATGAGCGTTGAGGACTTCAAGGCAGGTCTTATCGACAAGGTCACGGCCGACCTGCAAGCGAAGCTCGATGCCGGCGACATCACCCAGGAGCAGTTCGATGCGCGTGTCGCGGACCTGAACGCGAACATCGACGAGATCATCAACCGCCAGGGTGGTCTACGTTTCCACGATCGGAGCGGCAGTGAGGAGAGCGGGACGGGTACGCGATTCCACGGGTTCTTCCCGCAAACGCGTGTAGCCGACGGGACGTAGGCGAGACCCCGTTCGCTGAAGAGAGGGCCGGAGCAATCCGGCCCTCTCGGCGTTTCGGGGCGGCAATGAGTAGCCCACTTACTTGTTTGACGCTATCCGATCCCGCGATGTATAAAACCGACATACGGCATTAGGGCGGGATAAATCAGATTAATAAACGTATATAGATAGACTTATGGATATCCCTGAAGGAGTGATTGACCGCCTGCCCAAGTATGCGCGCGCGCTGGGCCAGCTGGAGGCGGAGGGACGCGACGTGGTGAGCTCGCAGGAGCTGGGAGTGAGGCTGAACATCACGCACGCACAGATCCGCAAGGACCTCAGCTACTTCGGGCGCTTCGGCAAGCAGGGCCGCGGCTACAACGTCCAGATGCTCCTCGACGAGCTTCGCCGCATCGTCGGCCTCAACCGCCAGTGGAAAATGGCGCTGGTCGGTGTCGGCCGGCTCGGAAAGGCGATCCTGGGCTACGAGGGGTTCTCGCCGCAGGGCTTCCGCATCGTTGCCGCCTTCGACTCCAATCCCTCGCTTGTCGGCACGCGCATCAACGGGCTTACCGTCAAGCCCGTCGCGGACCTCGAGAAGGAGCTGTGCGGTGGCGCCGCGGATATCGGCATCGTCGCTACGCCCGCCGAGACCGCGCAAGAGGTGATCGACTCACTCGTGCGCTGCGGCGTGCGCGCCATTCTCAACTACGCCCCCGCCTTCCCCAGCGTCCCAAACGGCGTCCACGTCCGCCACATCGACCCCGTCCTAGCGCTACAGGCGATGACCTACCACCTGAAGGCGGACTCCGGGCCGGGGTAAGACGGCGCGGTCAGCGGTAACGAGTGCGAAGCAAGAGGGGGCGGCGGGCGGAGGGTCCGACACGCCGGGTGCGATACAAACTCGCATCAAAGAGCCGGCCTAGCACCGAGGGGAGTAACCGCGTTATGTTCAGCGCTAGGACGAGGACAAGTCAAGCGTTGAGATGACGCACAGGGCGAGTTCAAAACTCGCGTCATTAACCAACTATCCTCGGGGCCGGCTGTAAGGCAGCTGTGCCTTGAGGGTGAGGCGCGGCGCGAGCACCTTACCTCGCGCGGGTCCTCCCATTGGGTCCACGGACTCTTCACAGCTCATGGGGACCCCCACCGGAGTGCTCTCCCACATGCTGTAAACGAGAGGCCGCCGATGCACCGCAACACAGAAGACCACGCGGATTATCGACGGGTCAACGGCCTCAGTGCGTGGTGGGTGGTTTGTTATGGAACTGTAGCGGCACATATCAACGCCCAACGTCGCGGCGCTTGACTGGGAACCAGAGTATGACGGTAGTCACACTTCCTCAAGCGCAAATGACGATAGAATATGGGCCG
>WNGF01010522.1_pt1 | contig 10968 bp, 8 predicted proteins | sample 5400641 | NCBI WGS metagenome assembly WNGF01 (sample SAMN13153371, study PRJNA577476) | soil metagenome | isolation source: 80 cm soil or saprolite under grassland replicate 2 | place: USA:California | collected 2016-06-15 | reverse complement strand
CCAGTGATACGAGTCGTACATCGAGTGGTAGACGCCACCCGGCCCGTCGAATCCGACCTCGCCGGCCGGGATGCCGAGGTGGTGGTAGAACCCGGCGAAGTCGGAGCCGCCACCCAGGTTGCCGAGCATGAGCGCCGCGCGGGCCCGGTCGAGCCGCGTCGCGAGGTCGTCGAGCTCGCGCTCGGCGGTCGCGGCGTCGGCGTAGCGGATCGCCTCGTTCACCGATGGAAACGCCATCGTCGCGTAGCCGTTGTCCACGTCCGACGCGAACTGCAGGCTCTTGTACCACGGCCGGCTCACGAGTCCCTCGGGGCGCGTCAGGCGCCGCTCCACCTGCATGAGGGCCGCGTTGACCCGGGCGTAGCGCGCCGCGGACCCCGCGTCCGCCGCGAGGCTGTCGCACGCGGCGGCGAAGCCGCGCGCCGCCTGCGTGAAGCGCGCGAGGGCGTCCCGCAGGCCCTGCGTCCGCACGCTCCACCCCCGCCGCGCGATTCCGGAGTCGAGCTGCGCCACGAGCCGGGTCAGCTCGGCGCCGAACGCGGCGTAATCGAGCCAGTGATACGAGTCGTACATCGAGTGGTAGACGCCACCCGGCCCGTCGAATCCGACCTCGCCGGCCGGGATGCCGAGGTGGTGGTAGAACCCGGCGAAGTCGGAGCCGCCACCCAGGTTGCCGAGCATGAGCGCCGCGGTGTCTCCCTTGTTCCGCGCGAGCCAGGCGTCGTACACGCTCCCCCGCCTTGCGGGATCGGGCACGCGCTGCGCCATGGTCCGGATCAGCGGCTTGAGGGACGGCGAGGCGCCGCCGCCGAACCGCGGCCCCGACGTGACGTCGTCCGCGTTGAGGTACGCGACGGCGTGCGCGCGCAGCGAGTCCTCCATCTCCTCCACCCACTCGGTGGACCCGATCAGTCCCCACTCCTCGGCGTCCCACGTCGCGAAGATGACGGTGCGCGCGGGCCGCACCCCCTGGCGCGCCAGCTCGGCGAACGCGCGGGCCGCCTCGAGCACGGTGACGGTGCCGCTGACGTTGTCCGCCGCCCCCGGGCCCCACGCGTCGCGGTGCGCCCCCACGATCACCCACTCGTCGGGATAGCGCGCGCCCCGGATCATCCCGAAGGTGTTCCAGATGGCGTGCATCGCCCGCGCGCCGCGCTCGGTGGCGACGTGCAGCCGCGCCCGCGCCGGGCCGGGCCCCACGTGGTAGCGGAACGGCAACGCCCCCTGCCAGGCCTGCGGCACCGACGGCCCCCCCAGGCGCTCCAGGAAGCGCCGCGCGTTCCGGTAACTCAGCGGAATCACCGGGATGCGCGGGATCGGCAGCGACTCCTCGGGGAGCCGCCGCGCCCCCGGCAGCGAAGCGTATCCCGGCGTGGTGGGATCGCCGTTCACGTTCATGATGCTGCCGCGCTGGATGCCGCCCCACGGTCGCATCGGCCCACGCGGGTACACGTCTCCGCGGGCGTAGCCGTCGTCCTGTGGATCGGAGTAGATGATCAGCCCCACCGCCCCGTGCCGCTCGGCTTCCCGCGCCTTGATCCCGCGGAACGAACGCCCGTAGCGCGCGAGCGCGATCTTGCCGCGGACGCTGATTCCCAGCGAATCGAGGGTCTGGTAGTCCTCGATCAGCCCGTAATTCACGTAGACCACCGCCGCCGCGACGTTCCCGTCCCCCGTGTAGCCGTTGAAGGGCGGCACCTGGGGCCCGTGCGTCGCCGGGTCATCGGGGACCACCGGCTCGCGCAGCGACAGCCGCTCGGCGCGCGCGCCGGGGCCGGCGCTCGCCCACACTGCCACCGTGTCGGGGTGCGGCAGGTAGACCGCGTACTCCTTGGTCCACGTCTCGAGCCCCCACGCCCGCATCCGGTCGATCACGTAATCCCGGGTGGCGGCCTGGGCGGGCGTCCCGGCGGCGTGCGGCACGCGCGCGAGATCGTACGTCAGGCGACGCGCGCTCCCCGTGTCGGGGATCGCAAGCAGGCGCTGCTCGAAATCCTGGGCGGTCAGGCGGGCGGGCGGTCGGGTGGTCAGCACGACCAGCGCCGTGCTGAGCCCACGTCCCAGACACGCCACCGTCCGCCTGACAGCCTGCCCGCCTGACCGCCGCATGTCTGAGGCCTCGCGAGTGAAGTTGTACCGGGAAGGTTATCTTAACGCCTACGATCGCCACCATGGCGGCGTTGGATGCCTCAGCGCTTGACAATCGAACCACCGCCGCGCGGCGCGGGGCTCAGCCTGCGCGCCACGCTTTTCCTGGTCGTGCTCGCCGCCGGCGTGTACGCCGGGGCGCTCCCCGTGTACCTCTACATCCGCGTGCGCACGCCGGCGCTCGCGCTCGGCGCGGGCACGGCGGCGATCGTCGCGCGACAGCTCGAGCAGGCCCAGCGGGACGACGCGCTCGACGAGGCCAGGGCCTTGGCGCGTGACCTGCTCGAAGCTCGCCGCCCCCCGGGAGCGGATACGCTGGCGGCGATCGACCGGCTCGTGGCCCGGGGTCGCGCACCGCCGGGGGCGCCTCCGGATACGGCCGGGCCGTTGGCCTTGCGCGCCGCCCTGGCGCGCGCGGATGAGGCCATGAGACTGGTGGCGGACACGGTCGCCGTGGCCGTGGCGGCGCTCGCGCGCGGGGCTCAGGCGCAGGCGGCTGCCGGGCTCCGGGCCGCGGCGCGGCTGGACCGGGCGGCCGATCGGGAAGGTTTCGAGGCGCGGGGGCTCGCGCGTGACTACCTCCTCGACCGCCAGCGGGCCCTGGACGTGGCCGCGAGCGAGCTGTTCCGCGACACCCTGCTGTGGCTCGCCCTCGGCGTGATCGCGATCCCCCTTGCCGTGTCGATCCTGCGGCGCCGCTTCTGGGAGCCGCTGCGCGCGCTCGAAGCCGGCCTCACGCAGGTGGCGGAGGGCGACCTGAACACGGAGGTCGCCGTGCAGCGCGTGGACGAGATCGGGCGCCTCGCCCAGCACTTCAACGCGATGACGCGCGTGCTGCGCGACCGCGCCCACGAGCAAGGTCGCTTCGTGGCGGCGGGGGAGCTGCTCGCGGGCGTGGCGCACGAGGTGAACAATCCGCTCATGGCGATCGCGGCCCACGCCGAGAACCGTCTCGCCGACCCCACGATCCCCGAGGAGCAGCGCGGCGAAATGACGCAGATCCTGCGTCAGGCGCGACGCGCCACGAAGCTGCTGCGCGGGCTGCTGCGGTTCGTGCGGGCCACCGAGCAGGAAGTCACCCGGGTCAACCTGAACGACGTGGTGCGCGGGGCGCTCGACCTCGTGTCCTACCGGTTCGGCGTGGACGAGATCACGGTCGGCGGGCGCCTCGACCCGAACCTCCCGCCGGTTCAAGGAGACGCGGTCAAGCTGGAGCAGGTCGTGGTGAACCTGCTCGCGAACGCGATCGACGCCCTGCGCGCCATCAAGCCGCCCCGCCATCTCACGGTCGACACCAGCGTCGCCGACGGCCGCGCCTCGGTGGTGGTGGCCGATAACGGCCGCGGCGTGGCGCCCGAGATCGCCCCGCGTCTGTTCCTACCGTTCGCGACCACCAAGGGGCGGCGCGGCACCGGCCTCGGCCTCTACATCTCGCGCCAGATCGCCCGCGACGCCGGCGGGGAGTTGGCGCTCGTCTCGCCCGCCGGCGAAGGAGGGGGGGCCAGCTTCGTGCTCTCGCTGCCCCTGGTGGAGGCCGCGGCGGAGCAGCTCGAGCCTGCGGCGGCAGCGCCGGCGGCCCCGCTGGCCGGGCCGCCGCGGACGGGTGGCTCGCTCGCCGGGCTCCGGGTCCTGATCGTGGATGACGAGGAGGCGATCCGTCGCCCGATGGCCCGCTTCCTCGCCCGCCGGGGCGCCCAGGTGGAGGAAGCGGGGGACGGCGAGGAGGCCCTCGCCCGGCTCGCCGGCCAGCCGGCGGACGTGATCCTCGCCGACCTCCGGATGCCGCGAATGGGCGGCATCGAGCTCTACGGGCGCTTGGAGGACCAGCACCCCGCCCTGGCCGCGCGGGTGATGTTTCTCTCCGGGGACGTCTCCCAGCTCGCGGAGCCCGGGAACACCCCGGTGCCGCGTGAGCGGGTGCTGGTCAAGCCCGTCGAGCTGGCGGAGCTGGAGCGGCGGATCGTCGAGTTCGTGGCGGGACGCGGAGGCTAGGCCAGGTCGGGGCTGCTGGCCGGCGCGTCGGCCGCGCGGTATCATGGAGCATGCTGGTCGTCGTGGTGCTGCTCGCGACGGTGCTCCTCCGGCTCGCGATCGTGACCGCCGTCGTTTACCTGCTGCTCCCGCAGGGCCCCCGCTGCCCGCATTGCAGCCTCGACATGGTGGCGATCCGAAACCGGTTCTTCGACCTGCTCGTGCCGTTGCTCGAGCGCCGCTGGTGCATGGAGTGCGGCTGGAACGGCGTGGTGCGGCGGGTGCGTGTGACCGGGGCTCGGGGCTCGGGGCTGGGGATTCGGAACCGCGTCCGAGCCCCGAGTCCCTAGCTCCGAATCCCTACTTCGTAATGAGCCGCGCCGCCCGCTCGTAGAAGAAGTAATCCCACGCCCAGTTGAGCAGCACGAACAGTTTGTTGCGGAACCCGATGAGCTGGATGATGTGCACCACCAGCCAGACCACCCACGCCGGGAAGCCGGTGAACGCGAACCCGTGCAGGTAGGCGACCGCCGCGTTGCGGCCGATCGTCGCGAGCGATCCCGGGTCCCGGTAGCGAAAGGCCACGGGCGGCTCGCCGCGCAACTTGCGCCGGATGTTGGTCACGGCGGTCTCCGCCATCTGGATCGCGACGGGCGCCATCATCGGCAGCGGCTCGCCGTCCGCCTCGAGGTAGGCGGCGTCGCCGATCACGTAGATCTCGGGGTGTTCCGGCACCTGCAGCGTGGGCGCGACCGGGACGCGTCCCTGGCGCCCGGTGGGCAGGCCGAGTCGCGCCGTGAGCGACACGGCCTTGGCACCCGCCGCCCAGATCAGGGTGCGCGCCGGGATCACCTCCCCGCCCTTCAGGAGCACCCGGTCCCCGTCGTAGTCGGCGACCGCGGCGCCGAAACGGACCTCGACGTGCTTGCGCCACAGGGTTTCGGCGGCCGCGTCGCGCAGCCGCGCGGGCATCGCCGCAAGCAGGTGGTCGGTCGCCTCGAGCAGCAGGACGCGCACGTCCTTGATGTTCAAGCGCGGGTAGTCCTTCACGAGCACGAGCCGGATCAGCTCCGAGAGCGCGCCCGCCATCTCGACGCCGGTGGGCCCGCCGCCCACCACGACGAACGTGAGCAGCGCCCGGCGCCGCTCCGCACTGGGCTCGAGCATGGCACGCTCGAACTGGCGCAGCACGTGGTTGCGGATCCGGATCGCGTCCGGCACGTCCTTCAGACCGAAGCCCTGGCGGGCGATGCTCTCGAGTCCGAAGTAGTTGGTTTCGCCGCCCGCGGCGAGGATGAGATGGTCGTACGCCACCGCCCCGTCGGCCGTCAGGAGCCGCCGGGCCTGCGGGTCGAGCCCCGTCACTTCCACCATGCGGAACTCGAAGTTGCGCTGGCCGCGCAGCACCGCGCGCACCGGCCGCGCGATCTGCTCCGGCTCGAGGCCGGCCGTTGCGACCTGATAGAGGAGCGGCTGGAACAGGTGATAGTTGTGCCGGTCCAGGAGGACTACGTCCACCGGCGCATCGCGCAGCGCGCGCGCCGCGCGCAGGCCGCCGAATCCGGCGCCCACGATGACCACGGTCGGCCGCGCGGCCGCCCGTGCGGGCGTGGCACGCGCCGGCTCGTGCGGGGCCGTCCCCGGCCGCGTCGGAGTGGTGGTCTCGGTCATCAGAGCGACTCCGACAGTACCTCGATCGGCGTCGTCCGGTCGCCCAGGAGGGTGTCCCGGATCGAGTTGTCGGCGTTGAGGAGGACGATCGTGGGACGGTGCCGCACTGCTTCGTCGGGGGTCAGCTGGGCGTAGCTGATGACGATCACCGGGTCTCCCACCTGCACCAGGCGCGCTGCCGCGCCGTTCACGCAGACGGTGCGCGAGCCGGCCTTCCCCGCGATTGCATAGGTCTCGAACCGGGCGCCGTTCGCGACGTCCACGACCTGGACCCGCTCGAACGGCAGGATGTTGGCCGCGGCGAGGAGCGCCGCGTCGATCGTGATGCTGCCTTCATAGTGCAGCTCCGCCTGCGTCACCGTGGCGCGGTGGAGCTTGGACTTGCAGAGCGTCAAGAGCACATGGCCCCCTGGGGTCGTCGAGGAGTGATTCTGTAGAAAGGTAACCAGCGGAGCCATCGGCTTGCCTCCATCGCGGTGGAGCAGGTATCATCCCACCGTTCCATGACCACGATTTCGTCCCCTCGCCCGTTCCGCCCCGGTCTCGTCCGCTCGCTCGTGGGCAAGAAAATGATCATGGCCGCAAGCGGCGTGATCCTGTTCCTGTTCGTGGTCGGGCACCTGCTCGGCAACCTCAAGGTGTTCCAGGGGCCGGAGCACTTCAACGCCTATGCGGAGGGGCTCCGCACCGTCGGGGCGCCGTTCTTCGCCCGCGGGCAGCTCCTGTGGGTGGCCCGCGTCGTCCTGCTCGTGGCCGTGTTCGCCCACATCTGGGCGGCCATCGCCGTGACGCGGGCGAGCTGGGCCGCCCGGCCCGTCGGCTACCCGCGGCTCGAGCTGGTCGAGACCACTTATGCGGCGCGGACGATGCGGTGGGGGGGCGTGATCATCTTCCTGTATGTGGTCTACCATCTGCTCGATTTCACCTGGGGTCGTGTGAACCCGAGCTTCGTCCCCGGGGACGTGTACCACAACGTGATCGCGAGCTTTTCGGTCTGGCCGATCGCCGCTGTCTACATCGTGGCGATGGTCGTCGTCGGCTTGCACCTCTACCACGGGATGTGGAGCGCGTTCCAGACGTTGGGCTGGAACCGCCCGCCGACCGCCCGCTGGCGGCGGGGGGTCGCGGCGGCGGGCGCAGTGCTCATTGCGGGCGGCTACATCTCCATCCCGGTGGCAGTGCTCGCCGGGGTGGTGCGCTGACCGTGGAGCTCCGCTCGAAGATCCCGTCGGGCTCGCTGGCCGAGAAGTGGGACCGGCACCGGTCCGAGATCAAGCTCGTGAGCCCGGCGAACAAGCAGAAGCACCGCGTCATCGTGGTCGGCTCCGGGCTCGCCGGGGCGTCCGCCGCCGCGTCGCTGGCGGAGCTCGGCTACAACGTCTCCTGTTACTGCTTCCAGGACTCCGCCCGGCGCGCGCACTCGATCGCCGCCCAGGGCGGCATCAACGCCGCGAAGAACTACCAGAACGACGGCGACTCGGTGTTCCGCCTGTTCTACGACACCGTGAAGGGCGGCGACTTCCGCGCGCGCGAGGCGAACGTGTACCGCCTCGCCGAGATCAGCGCGGACATCATCGACCAGTGCGTGGCGCAGGGCGTGCCGTTCGCGCGCGAGTACGGCGGGCTGCTCGCGAACCGTTCGTTCGGCGGCGTCCAGGTCTCGCGGACGTTCTACGCCCGCGGCCAGACCGGCCAGCAGCTGCTGCTCGGCGCCTACCAGGCGCTGGCGCGCCAGATCGGCGCGGGGAAGGTCGCGATGTACCCGCGCACCGAGATGCTCGACGTGGTGGTCATCGACGGGAAGGCGCGCGGCATCGTGGTGCGCGACCTGGTGAGCGGCGAGCTGAGCGCCCACGCGGCGGACGCGGTGGTGCTCGCCACCGGGGGCTACGCGAACGTGTTTTATCTCTCGACCAACGCGAAGGGGTGCAACGTCACCGCGATCTGGCGCGCCCACAAGCGCGGCGCGGCGTTCGCCAACCCGTGCTTCACCCAAATCCATCCCACCTGCATCCCGGTCACCGGGCCGCATCAGGCGAAGCTCACCCTGATGAGCGAGTCGCTGCGCAACGACGGCCGCATCTGGGTGCTCCAGAAGCCGGGCGACACGCGCCCGCCGCACGAGATCCCCGAGAGCGAGCGGGACTATTACCTGGAGCGGCTGTACCCGAGCTACGGCAACCTCGCGCCCCGGGACATCGCCTCGCGGCGGGCCAAGGAGGTGTGCGACGAGGGCCGTGGCGTCGGCCCGGGCGGCCATGGGGTGTATCTCGACTTCCGCGACGCGATCGCGCGGCTGGGGCGCCGGGTGATCGCCGAGCGGTACGGCAACCTGTTCGAGATGTACCAGCGCATCACGGGTGAGAACCCGTTCGAGCGGCCGATGCGGATCTACCCCGCCCCCCACTACACCATGGGCGGCCTGTGGGTCGACTACAACCTGATGACCTCTGTGGACGGCCTGTACGCGATCGGCGAGGCGAACTTCTCCGACCATGGCGCGAACCGCTTGGGCGCGAGCGCCCTGATGCAGGGCCTCGCCGACGGCTACTTCATCCTTCCCTACACCCTCGGCGACTACCTGGCGCAGGCGAAGCTCGAGCCGCTCGACGCGACGCATCCGGCGTTCCGCCAGACGGAGGCCGAGGCCGGCGACCGCGTCGCGCGGCTGCTCGCCGTGAACGGCCGGACGAGCGTCGATGCCTTCCATCGGGAGCTCGGACGGCTCCTGTGGGACAAATGCGGGATGTCGCGCAATGCCGCCGGGCTGAAGGCGGCGCAGGAGCAGATTCGCGCGATGCGCGAGCGGTTCTGGCAGGACGTCTACGTGGGGGGCAAGGGGGAGGACTTCAATCAGGCGCTCGAGCACGCGGGGCGCGTGGCGGACTTCCTCGAGTTCGCCGAGCTGATGTGCCACGACGCCCTGCACCGCGAGGAATCGTGCGGCTGCCATTTCCGCGAGGAGTACCAGACCCCCGAGGGCGAGGCGAAGCGCGACGACGCGCGCTTCGGGTACGTGGCGGCGTGGGAGTTCCAGGGCGTCGGCGAGGCGCCGGTGTTGCACCAGGAGCCGCTCGCGTTCGAGGCGGTGCACCTCGCGCAGCGGAGCTACAAGTGATGCGGCTCGTCCTCCACGTCTGGCGGCAGGCCGGTCCCGCGGCGCCCGGCAGCTTCGAGCGTTACGACGTGCCCGAGGCGAGCCCCGACATGTCGTTCCTCGAGCTGCTCGACCTCCTCAACCAGCAGCTGATCGCGCGGCGGGAAGAGCCGGTCGCGTTCGACCACGACTGCCGTGAGGGAATCTGCGGCGCGTGCGGAGTGGTGATCAACGGCCGGCCGCACGGGCCGCAGCGCGCCACCACGGCGTGCCAGCTGCACCTGCGGGCCTACCCCGACGGGGCCGAGCTGTGGATCGAGCCGTGGCGTGCGCGGGCGTTCCCGATCGTGAAGGATCTGGTGGTGGACCGCGGCGCGCTGGACCGGATCGTCCAGGCCGGCGGATTCATCACGGCGCGCACCGGCAGCGCCCCGGAAGCGAACGCGCTCCTGGTTCCGAAGCGCGACGCCGATCTCGCCATGGACGCCGCCGCCTGCATCGGGTGCGGCGCGTGCGTCGCGGCGTGTCCCAACGCGTCGGCGATGCTGTTCGTGGCGGCCAAGGTCTCGCACCTGGGCCTCTTGCCGCAGGGGCAGCCGGAGCGTGACACCCGGGTCGTCGACATGGTGGCGCAGATGGACGCGGAAGGGTTCGGGGCGTGCACCAACCACGGCGAGTGCATGGCGGCGTGCCCCAAGGAGATCTCGATCGACTTCATTGCGCGGCTGAACCGGGACTACTTGAAAGCCGTCGTCCGTCATCCGTCATCCGTCATCCGTGGAGACGGTGGAGGCAACGGATGACGGATCACGGATAACGGATTACAGCTTCACCGCCGCCATCGTCTCTTTCACCGCCTCGGCTGATTTCTTCAGCGCCGCCTGTTCGTCAGGCGAAAGCCGCACTTCCAGGATCTTCTCGAGTCCCCTCCGGCCGAGCTTGCACGGTACGCCGCAGAACATCCCCGACAAGCCGTACTCCCCCTCGAGCCACGCGGCGCACGGCAGGATGCGCTTCTTGTCGTGCACGATCGCTGCGACCATCTGCGTCACCGCCGCCGACGGCGCGTAGTACGCCGAGCCGGTCTTCAGGAACGCCACGATCTCAGCGCCGCCGTTCCGCGTGCGCTGCACGATCTTGTCGAGCGTCGCCTGGTCGAGGAGCTGGGCGACGGGGATCCCGGACACGGTCGTGTACGAGGTGAGCGGTACCATCGTGTCGCCGTGCCCGCCGAGCACCATCGCCTGAATGTCCTCGACGGAGGCGTCGAGCGCGTCGGCGAGGAACGCACGGTAGCGCGCCGTGTCGAGCGCGCCCGCCATCCCGAGCACCCGCTCGCGCGGGAAGCCGGTGACCTGCTTGGTCACCCAGCACATCACGTCGAGCGGATTCGAGACCACGACGACGATCGCGTCGGGGCAGTGCTGTTTGATCTGCTGCGAGACCTGCTTCACGATGTCGGCGTTGGTGCGCACCAGGTCGTCGCGGCCCATCCCGGGCTTGCGCGCGATCCCGGCGGTGACCACGACGATCTCGCTCCCCGCCGCCGGCCCGTAATCGTTCGCGCCGACGATCCGGGTATCGAATCCCTCGATCGGCGCCGACTCCCACTGGTCGAGCGCCTTCCCCTGCGGCACGCCGTCGATCACGTCCACGAGGACGACCGTGCGGGCGAGCTCTTTCTCGGCGAGCCGTTGGGCGGCCGTGGCGCCGACGTTGCCGGCGCCGACGACGGTGATTTTGTTCATCATGGGGAGTAAAGCTACGGACCCGTTCCCCCTCTCCACAACGTGGAGAGGGGGTCAGGGGGTGAGGTCAACCTCCGCGGGTGTGCATCTCCCGGTGCGGATCGGCGCGCAGTGAGTCGATCCGGTAGAGCGCGCCGCGGTCGGCGACGCCGAGCCGCTGCTCGGCGCCGCGGTCGGCGCGGCCCTGCCACGTGTCCCGGATGAGCGCCGCCAGCTCCGCGTCGCCCGCGCCCCGGCGCAGCAGGTCGCGCAGATCGACCCCGCGCTCCGCGTAGAGGCACAGGAACCAGGTGCCGTCGGCCGTCACGCGGCTGCGGTCGCAGCTCCGGCAGA
>WNGF01008016.1_pt1 | contig 10968 bp, 8 predicted proteins | sample 5400641 | NCBI WGS metagenome assembly WNGF01 (sample SAMN13153371, study PRJNA577476) | soil metagenome | isolation source: 80 cm soil or saprolite under grassland replicate 2 | place: USA:California | collected 2016-06-15 | reverse complement strand
AGTCAATAAGTTGAAGGACAACGGCCCTGCTCAAGAGTGGTCAAGGTAGTCAATAGAGGGTCAGCTATTGACCCAACGGATCAGGAGAGTAAGCTTGCGGCGAGATGGAGGCGCAGCTCGGTGCCCTGCGTGGCGAGAGCGCCAGGATCGTCGCGATCCGTGCCCAAGTCGCGCAGTTGCTCGCCCGTCAAACCGGGGCACGCCGCCTGCCGCCCGTGCTCCTCCTCGGCGAGACCGGCACCGGCAAAGGGCTCGTGGCCCGGACGATCCATCAGGCGGGGCCGCGGTGCGCTGGCCCCTTCGTCGATGTCAACTGCGCCGCCATCCCGGAGACGCTGCTTGAAGCCGAGCTGTTCGGCTACGAGCGCGGCGCCTTCACCGACGCGCGCCAGGCCAAGCCCGGCCTCTTCCAAGCCGCCCACGGCGGCACCCTGTTCCTCGACGAGATCGGCCTCTTGCCCGTGGCCCTGCAAAGCAAGCTCCTCACCGTCCTCGAGGATCGCGCGGTGCGTCGTCTCGGCAGCACGCGGGCCGAACGCGTCGATGTCACCCTCGTCGCCGCCACCAGCGTGGATCTCAAGCGCGCCGTCGCCGACGGCCGCTTCCGCGAGGATCTCTATCATCGGCTCGCCGTCATCACGCTCGAGCTGCCACCCCTCCGCAGTCGGGGCGCCGACATCCTCACCCTCGCTGACGACTTCCTGGCCCGCGCCTGTGCCGAATACGGCCTCTCACCACGCACACTCACACCGGGCACGCGCGACCTGCTCGCTGCCTATCGCTGGCCCGGCAATGTCCGGGAGCTGGCCAACGCCATGGAGCGCGTCGTCCTTCTCTCGGAGACCGACGAGATCCCACCGGCCATGCTCGGCTTCCTCACGAACGACGCCGAGCAGACGACGGACGCCGTGGGCGCCGTCGAAGCAAGAGACGCCGGCGGCGCGGGTGGTTCATTGGACGACGTCCTCCGCGTGCGCATCGAAGGCGGGCTCCGCGACACCGGCGGGAACATCCGCCGCACCGCCGCGGCCCTCGGCATCTCGCGCAACACGCTCCGCGCTCGGATGGACAAGTACGGCCTGCGCCATCACGACGCCCCGCCCACGGTGTCACGGCGGGTGTCGACGTCGCCGGCTGCGACGCAGCACCCAGCGCCGACGCACTGGGAGCGCCGCCTCTTGGCCTTTCTCCGCGTGAGGCTGCTGCCGTCGACGACCGTCGAGGCCAGCCGCGCGTTGGAGGTGGTCGGCGAGAAAGTCCGCAGTTTCGGCGGCCGGCTCGAGGAATCGAGCCCCACGGGCGTCATCGCGGTCTTCGGCCTCGAGCCCGTGGATAACGCGCCCAGCCACGCCGCCCTTGCGGCCCTTGCGATCCAGAAAGCCGCGGCTCACGTGGCTGGCGGCGCGAGTGTCGAGATCGTCAGCGCCATTCATTGCGCCGACCTTTTCGTAGGCCGTCAGCAGGCGGTGACCCAGGTGGGTGTCGACGGCAAGGCCGCGACCTGGTCGGTTCTCGAGACATTGGTCGCCGGCGACACCCCGGGCGCGATCGTCGTGTCGGACTCCGTCGTGCCATTCCTGGCGCGGCGCTTCGCGCTCGAACGGCTTCGAGACACGACGTGGCTGCTCCTCCGTCGAGAGGAGCCGTCCGCTGGCTGGAGCGTGACACGCTTCGTCGGCAGGATTCCTGAGCTCAGCACCCTTCGCCACGCGGCTTCCCGCGTCGAACAGCGGCACGGGCAGATCGTGGGCATTATCGGGGAGGCGGGGGTGGGGAAGTCGCGCCTCGTTCACGAAGCCACCCGACAGCTGAAGGGCTGGCTTGTCTTGTTTTCCGGTGGGGCGCCCTATGCCAAGAATGCGCCCTACTTCCCGCTCGTGGATCTGTTCAAGAGTTTCTGGCACATCCAGGACCCCGACACGACGTCCGAGGTGCGCGAACGAGTCGCGAGGGCCTTGCCGGCCGACGCCGGTGATCCTGACCTGCTCCTCGCCCCCATGCTGGACCTGCTCGGTGTGTTGCCGCTCACCGATGCGTTCCGCGACCTCGATCCCAGGCAGCGCCGCCAGCGCACCGACGACGCGATCAAGCAGGTGCTCCTGGCCGCGAGCATCCCCCAACCGCTCTGCCTGATCATCGAGGACCTCCACTGGATCGATGGAGCGACCCAGGAGGTGCTCGACCGCTTCGTCACCAGCATGGCGGCCGCGCGGGTCCTGCTTGTCGTGAACTATCGTCCTGAATATGAGCACCCCTGGAGCAGCAAAACCTACTACAGCCAGATACGGCTGGACGCGCTCGCGACTGAGAGCACCAGGGAGTTGCTGGATGCGCTCCTCGGCGAAGATCCCACGCTGGAACTGCTCAAGCAGCGCCTCGTCAAGCGCGGGAACCCGTTTTTCCTGGAGGAGACAGTGCGGACGCTGGTGGAGACGAAAGCGCTGGGGGGGAGCGCGGCCGGTATCGGTTGACGCAACCAGTCCAGGCAATCCAGGTTCCTGCCACCGTCCAGGTGATGCTGGCGGCGCGCATCGACCGGCTGGCTCCGGAGGACAAAGGCCTCCTCCAGGTTGCCTCCGTCGTCGGCAAGGAGGTCCCGTTCGCGGTGCTTCAGGCGATCGCGGGCCTGCCCGACGAAACGCTCCGTCGCCGACTCGACCGACTCCAGTCTGCCGAGTTCCTCTACGAGACCGGGCTCTATCCGGACCTCGAGTACTCCTTCAAGCACGCGCTCACTCACGAGGTCACGTACGGCGGACTGCTACAGGAGCGTCGCCGCGACCTTCACGCCCGGATCGTTGACGTGATCGAGACGCTCCACCGAGATCGCCTCGACGGAGAGATCGAGCGACTCGCCCATCACGCCAACCGAGGCGAGCTGCGGGAGAAGGCAGTGCACTATCTCCGTCAGGCCGGACTCAAGGCGGCCGCGCGCTCGGCGCCCCTAGAGGCCCGGGCCTGGTTCGAACAGGCGCTCGGCGTCCTCGCGACGCTGCCGGAGAGCCCGGCTACGCTGGACCAGGGCTTCGAGATCCGCCTCGAGCTGCGGCAGATGCTGAGCCAGTTCGGTGAAGTCCGGCTGGCGCTGGAGCGCCTGCGTGAGGCCGAGGCCCTCGCGGAACAATTGAACGACGACCGCAGCCGAGGCCGAGTCTGCGCGTTCCTTACGAACGCCCACGCACTGCTCGGCGAGTTGGACGAGGCGGTGGTGACCGGCACCCGCGCGTTGGAGATTGCGGGGCGCCTCGGGGACTTGAGGCTCCGTCTCCTGACCACGACCTATCTCGAGCAAGCGCATTTCTTCCGGGGCGAGTACGAGCGGGTGGTCGAGCTGACTACCGATAACCTCGCGGCGCTGCCCGCCGGCTCGGACTACGAGTCCTTCGAATCCACCGGATATATCGCGATCTACAATTGGATTTCTATATTCACGAGCCTCCACCAACTCGGCCGATTCGCTGAGGCCGCCCCGTATGAGGCCGAGGCGCTCCGGCTCGCCGAGGCAACGAATCATGCGTCCACCCTCGGTGAGGTTCACGTCAACGCGGGCTGGCTTCACCTCCGCAAGGGTGAATGGGCGAATGCGCGCTCACTGATCGAACCAGGGATCGCGGCATTCCGGACAGGGAATAACGGCCTCAACCTTCCCCGTTCGGTCGCCTACTCCGCCTGGGTCCTCGCACAAGTCGGCGAGGCGAGCGAGGCGCTAACCCGGCTCCGGGAGGGCGAGCAGCTTCTCGAGCGTCAGGCGGCGAGGGGAATCGTCGCCCGGCACGGCGACAGCTACCATTCGCTGGGTCGTGCCGCTCTGTTGCTCGGCCGGCTCGACGAGGCGCGGCGCCTGGGTGAGCACGCCGTCGAATCCTCTCCGGCTCAGCCCGGGTTCGCGGCTTATGCCATGCACCTGCTCGGCGACATCGCGACCCATCGCGACCGGTTCGATGCCGAGAACGGCGAGGCCCACTACCGGAAGGCGCTGGCGCTTGCCGAGCCGCGCGGCATGCGCCCGCTCGTCGCCCACTGCCACCATGGTCTCGGCAGGCTCTATCGGCGCGCGGGCAAGCGCTGGGAAGCCGAGGAGCACCTCACCCTTGCGACGACGATGTACCGCGAGATGGACATGTCGTATTGGCTGGAGCAGGCGGAGGCGGAAATGGGTGGACTGGCCTGATGGCCATAGTGCGTGGATTCAGCCGCCAAGCGTCTACGATCAAAATCCTCGCTTCCAGCGGTCGCGGAAGCTCGTGATTTCTGCGTGCGCTAAGCTCGTTCATTGGTGACTGCTCAAAAGGAAACGATTATGGGTAGCGGCTAACGTGTACCGGTGAGGCTCGGCTGTCCCATGTAGATCGACCTCGTTCAGCCAAAAAAACGCATCCACCTTCGCCCAGCGGGCGCCGCCCCTACGCCGCCCGCGTCTTGACCGGCGACGGCCCGGTGAGCGCGGCGTCGATCTCCTCGAAGGAGCGGCCCTTGGTCTCGAAGCCGATGAACCAATAGGCGATGATCCCGAGCACGTACCAGGAGGCGAAGTACACGAACGCCAGGCCCAGCAAGTTGAGGTTTGCCGCCGGCTTGATCAGGTCGTTCGCGCCGAGGATCAATGCCAGCCCGAGCGGTCCGACGATCTTGCCGGAATTCCCGACGCCGTAGGCGAGCCCCATGCCGCTGGCGCGCAGCCGGGTCGGCCAGATCTCGGTCATGTACGGGCCGGCCACCGAGTAGGCGGCGCTGCCAAAGAAGTTTTGCGCCATGACCAGCACAAAGAACAGCGACACGCTGCCGAGGAAGACACCGTGCAGATAGCCGGCGAGCACCATCAGCAGCGCGGCCGCGGCGCAGTACAGGGTCCCCGTCCCACGGCGCCCCAGCGGCTCGATCAGCGCGGTGACGCTGAACCGTCCGACGATGGCCGCCATGTTCACGAAGATCATCAGGAAGGCTGCATCTGCCGGCGAGATCTTGAGCACCAGCACGAACAGGGTCGCGCCCCACAGCCCAAGCCCGACGCCGCCGGTCTGGGTCAGCCCGACCAGGCAGCCGGCGATGACGCTGCGGGGGTATTTGAACAATTCCCACCACGACCCCTTCTCGACCTCGGGACCGGTCGTCGGCAGGTCGATCTCCTTCGGATCGACCATCAGCGCCCAGGCGAGCGATTTGCGCGCCTCCTCGTGCCGTCCCATCCGCACCAGCCAGCGCGGCGATTCCGGCACCCAGTAGCGCACCATCAGCACCAGCACGATCGGCACCAGGCCTAAGAGGAACAGGCCGCGCCAGCCGATGATCGGGGCCAGGAGCCACCCGGCGACGCCGCCGAGCATGCTGCCCGCCGGCAGCAATGTGGTGATCAGCGCGCCGACCCAGCCGCGCTTCTTGGTCGGCATGAATTCCTGCACCAACGGCATGTCGACCGCGTAGAGCCCGGCATTGCCGACGCCGACAAAGAGGCGGAACACCGCCAGGAACAGCCAACCGCTGATCCAGCCATTCGGGCCGGGCGTGAGCGCCATGATGCCGGTGGCCAGCGCCACGTTGAGCGCGGTCAGGATAAATACCTTGCGGCGGCCGATCTTGTCGGCCACCCAGCCCCAGAAGAAGGCGCCGGGCACCGCGCCGATGCCGGACGACAGCAGGATCACCGCGCCCTGCCAATAGGTCAGCTGCCATTCCTTGGTGATGAATGCCAGCACGTAGCCGATCAGGAAGAAATCGAAGAAATCCAGCAGGTCAGCCAGATTGCCCGTGATGATCAGCTTCCACTGATTCGACGTCAGCCGTCGCTGCTGCTCCAGACGTTCCAACATAACGCTCGCCCCTCCCCCTAGCGGGTTTGGCGGCGAACGCAGATAACATAAACTCGTTCGCAGTCATAGCCCGCCTCGCCCGAGGGTTCTCCCTCGGGGCCTGCCTTGGCACAGGGCGGATCAACCCCTTCCCACCTCGCGCCGATCCTGCCAGAGGGCGTCGGGAAGGTCAAACGGCAGTCTCGGCGAAGCAGGTGTCAGCATCGTGTCCGTGAACTGGACCCGAAGGGCCACAGATTGACCCAATGAGCAGGAGCGCCAAGCGCTATTTGTCAGGGCTTTCATTGGAGGGCATTGTCTGCTGTGGCGCCGTCGGTAGCCCTCATCGCGCAAAGGTCGCTGGTTCAGATGCTGCCCTCGCGACCAGACATATTCGATCGCCTTCGACATCAGGCGGCTAGAGCCAGGCCCTCAAACTCGAGCTCGAACGCACTCGCATCGTGGTCGAATCCCGTTGGGCCACCAAGTTGTTTTAGTTGGTTTTTTCGCTCCGTGTTTGAGGAACTTTCAAGAGTTCTTCAAACACGGAGTTGACCGTGCCGTTCATTTCAAGAGACGGGTCCGGATGGCTAACCACCAGCGGGCGAGGCCTTTGGGTTCTACGCTAAGCTTTTGCTCGCCGCTCTCCCGTTCACAGGTGAGCAGCCATCGCCATGCGGGTTCATCGGCGGGGGGCGTGATGAAGGCCTTCGCGCCATTGGGATAGAACGTGGTCCATCCGAACTGCGGCTCAGTCTCGACGGTCTTCTCGATGTCCGCTTCAGTAGGCCAGTCGCTCTTTGGCCCCTTGACCCAGACGAGCCAGGCCTGGGGGTGGACCGCGATCACACGGGCCGCACCCCACGCCCCGTCGTACTCGGCCGCGATGGCTCCCGACCCTTCGTGATCGAGAATCCTGGTAGGGTCCGGAACGCGCAAGCTAAGCAGCCGATGCTCGAGAACGGCTGCCGAGCACTTCTGCAGGTAGATCCGCGTCGTAGCCGTATCGTCACCGATCCTCACGACCCACCGCCCGCTCGCATTGTCCACCTCGCAGCTCCAGGCTGGATGTGACAGCCGGTAGCACACTTCACGGGCCTCGTCGAGCGTAAGCGCATCACCCGCCGGGTGCGCCGGCGTGTTCGCCGCCGCCCAATCTAGCCACGTACATTCATCAACGATCCACTTCCGCTCCGCGGTGGTATCTACGGGCGCCGCCGATTCACCACCCTCCAGCCAGAGGTCGGGCTCTAGGGAGGCGACCCAGGACGGGAGCTCCAGATCGGAATGCGACGTCACCGTAACGAACGCCTCCGGAAGCCGAGTGGCGTGGACTTCGACGTAGTGGTCGAGGCCCTCGGGCCAGGCCCACAGCCCGTCGGTGAGCTCCCGTGATCCTATGTTCTTGGCGCAGATCCGGCAGACGGACAGCCCCGAGAAGGTGCGAAAGACCTTGCCACGCCGCAAGTGCGCCAGCACATGACGCCGATCGTCGCGGTTCCATTCCCCCATCACATCTCGGGGGTCAGGCCGACCCCGAGACCGCTCGGGTGCCTCCGCCGGATGCGACCAGTATCCAATGATCGATAGACGGTGGATCGGATTCTCTGCAGCCATCACTCACTCACTGAGTCGCCTCGCGCTCGAACGGGGGACTTCAGAATGCCGTTTCCCGACTCATCGGCTCCCTACCACCCCGTCTCTGGCGGCTTCGTGGTGTCAACGAACGGATTCTGGGCGCAGATCGCTCTTCGGTGGCGTGGGCACGGCGGTCGTCTCGGGTCATCGGCCATAGCGGAGAGAGTGGAAGCGCAGCGCCGGGCTTGTCAAGCGGCCACGCGATCGCTTGCCGTGCTCCCGATTGCGCCGCCTCCAGTTACTTGCATCCTCCCGACCACGGGGAGAAAGTGAGCGGCCTCCCATTCAGAGCGAGGACGTGATCACGCCTTCCGAGCGCGGGTAACCCCTTCTCAATGACGAGGCCAGTAACGTCCCGAGCAGATCCCCGCGTGGCGCAGGGGCCTTTAGGCTCAGCCGAGTCCAAGTTGAGCTAAGGGTGCGTATTCATAGAACACGCTCTTCACTTCCTCATCAAACCCGAGAGGGGCAATTGCAGCAACACGTTGAGCCCTGGGAATGTACGGCAGAAGATCGAGCACGTCGGTCACATGGGTTTTTATGGAGGCAGAAAAGGCGGCCGCCAGATTTTTGTTCTCCTTGTCCCGCTGTCGGCGCTCAGCTTCGAGAATCGTCTCAACCCTCCCGTCCGCGAGCTCCTTGTGTATCTTGACCTTGTTCGCCCAACGCTCAGGATCCAGGGCGCTCAACACCCCGAGCACGACCTTGTTCAGTCGCTCAACAGTGTCGAGCGTTTTTGCCTGCGCCTTCACCGTGCCCTCAAGCGCCCCGATCCGCTCCCTCAGCCATACGATGAGGCCGCCGAAGCCGAGAACGTCGAGGACTAGGATCCCCCACATCAGCCACTCCACTCTGCTCATCCTATCCTCCCGCCTGGCTGGGCACGCCTTCGGCTTTAGCTGGCCCTCTGGATTGGCCGCAGACAAGATGGCCTGCACAAACGGCCCGGCCGCATCACCTGCACCTGGAACATCTCCCCATCAACCGTTATTGCCGGCCCGGCTGGGCCACGCGCAGGTCCTTTCAAAAAGCGGCGGTGGTCCACCGCTGTGGCCGCAACGCTTCCCCGAAGTAGCACCGCCGCGGGGGCACCTGCATGTGACTGACGTGGACCTCGGCCTCGGAAGTAGTTTTCACCTCGGCGAGCTGGTCATCGTCCTCCTCCTTCGAGGGTAAAGTCTAGGGACAAGTCAGCAAGCAGAGACACAAAAGGGGCTCGACGGTAGCGCCGAACCCCTTGTGTTTGTTGGTTGCGGGGGCTGGATTTGAACCAGCGACCTTTGGGTTATGAGTCGCCTTGAGGCCTTGTCGGTAACCCTCTGATCTCGCGAAGAATGTGCGGAACGACGAGCAATTACTGGTTCCTTTCTGATAGTTCTTCGTGCCTCGTTTTTGACGATGTTTCAGGGTGGTGCGGGAGCAAAACGGGAGCAGATGACCTTTGGGTTTTACCCAAGCGTGGGCCCGTGGCCGCTCGCAGATCTTCCACGGAGAGCCTAGCAACCAGTCCGCGAATGCGGTACCCTTCCGGAGGCAGCGCTATGAAGATTGCGATCGGCGGAAAAGGCGGGTCCGGCAAGACCACCGTGGCAGGTACGCTCGCGCGGGTCCTCGCGGAGCGCGGCCAGCAGGTAGTCGCCTTGGACGATGATAGCAACCCGAACCTCGCGGTGACCCTGGGCTTGCCCCACGGCCAGGCCGCTTCCCTACCCGCCATTCCACGGGATTGGCTCGAGGAGAAGCCCGACGGCGAGGGAGGTACGCGGCTCGAACTGAAGGTCTTGGAATCGGCCGGATCCAAATGGTCGCCAACAAGATCCGTTCTCCTCGAGATGAGGACACCGTCCGTGAGTTCGCGGGACGGCACGCGGTGACGGTCGCGGGGGTGATTCCGTTTGATCCGGCGGTCGTCGAAGCCGATGAGCGCGGCACCGCGGTGATGGACCAGCGACCTAAGGCGACCAGTGTGGCCGCCATTCGACGGCTCGCCGGCCAGCTCCTGACGACCGCCGCCTAGACGTCTCCCATCAGCGTCCGCCGCGCGGGTTCAATACGTCGTTGAGCCCATCGCCCAGCAGATTCAAGCCGAGGACTGCGAGGGCAATCGCTGCGCCTGGGAAAGCTGCCATCCACCACGCGACCCGCAGGAACCGCTGCGCATTGTTGGCCAGATAGCCCAAGCTGACGACATCCGGATCTCCCAATCCGAGAAACGACAATCCAGCCTCGATCAGGATCACACTCGCCGCGCTCAGGGACAGCACGACCACCACGGGCGGTAGCGCGTTCGGCAACACCTCGCGAAGAAGAACGCGCAAGTGCCCTGCCCCAAGTGAGCGCGCAGCCTCGACGAACTCCCGCTGCTTACCTGGACAAACTCGGTGATTCGCATGAGGGCATCATCCGTTCTCCTGCCTTGCCATGCCGCCAGCGAGCCCACAATAATTCCGATTGCGCCGGTCAGAAGGCTCACGATGAGCGCCAAGAGTAGAGACGTCCGAGTTCCGTAAACCACCCCTGCGAGGACATCGCGGCCGAGGTCGTCCGTGCCCATCGGGTGCGCCAGTGTCGGAGACCTCAAGGGCGGCCCGACCGAGACAAAGGGATCGGCCGGCGCGATCCAGCCGGCCAATAGAGCGACTGCAAGCAGTCCACATGTGAGCACGACACCGACGCGGCCGGCGCCACTGCGGAGGATACGGAAGAACCCTTTCCGGCTCTCCGAGGCACGTGGCTCAAGGGCTAGCGCTGGCCGGCTACTGATATCGAATGCGGGGGTCGAGTTGGGCATAGGCGAGATCTGTAATCAGGTTGGCGAGGACCACTCCGACGGAAATGACCAAGAACATACCCAGCAGGACCGGATAGTCTCGCGAAAGCAACGAAGAGAGGAGGAGACGCCCCAGCCCGGGCCAGGCAAACACAATCTCGACGAGCACGGCCCCTGACAGAAACATGCCGGCCCGACTCCCGATAACCGTGATGACGGGCAGCATCACGTTCCGGAGCGCGTGTCGGATGACGAGAGCTTCCGGCAGCCCTTTGGCTCGTGCGGCCCGTACGTAGTCGGCTCCAAACGCCTCCAGTAAGCCGGTGCGCACGAGACGCGTCGTGAGGGCAAGCTCGTTGACAGCCAGCACGATGGCGGGCAGAGCCAGGTGATGGAGCACGTCCACCAGATGCGCGAGCCCGGTCTGCGGGTTGCGGGCGTCTGTCATGCCCTGCACGGGAAACAGTCCGGTTCCTACGGCAAGCGTGAGCAAGGCGATCTGACCCAGCCAGAAGCATGGGGTGGCGTAGCCGAGTAGCGCAGCAGCATTGACTGCCACATCCGCGGGCCGCCGGCGGTAGCGAGCGGCCAGAGTCCCAAGCCCGACGCCGGCCACGCTCGACAGCACCAGCGCGGTAGAGACGAGCAGGAGCGTGGCCGGGAGCCGCTCCACGATCACGCTGGCCACGGACCGTCCGTGAACGAACGATGTTCCGAGGTCGCCCCGGAGCACATTCGTGACATAGGTCAGCAGCTGTTCGGGCAGTGAGCGAT
>WNGF01050499.1_pt1 | contig 10969 bp, 8 predicted proteins | sample 5400641 | NCBI WGS metagenome assembly WNGF01 (sample SAMN13153371, study PRJNA577476) | soil metagenome | isolation source: 80 cm soil or saprolite under grassland replicate 2 | place: USA:California | collected 2016-06-15 | reverse complement strand
CGCGGGTGGCAGCAAGGGTTTGACTCGCGCCCACTGCGCCTCTGTCAGCCGAACCAAGCGCTCCATCGTCTAGGATGGAACACACTTTCGACCGGATGGAAAGGGGGATTGAAAACACTCCCTAGTGCATCGTTTCGATCGAAACGATGCACTAGAGAATTCGCGGAGCGAATTCCGGGTCCGGGCGAAGTCCAGGAAAACAGTCTAGTGCCGCGATGCGCGGCGGAGCCGCGCGTGCGAAGCACCCATCAATTCCATGGAATCGCGGCACTAGCGCCGCCCGGCGGAAGTTCAGGCAGAGATTGGGAACGCTATCTGGCGCCGAAAGCAACGAAGAGCTCGGAGCCCACGGGGGCACGCTCGATGAGCCCGAGGTCGAGCAGTTGCCTCGCCAGTGTTTCCCAACGTTCGGCGGTCATCGAACCGAGACCCGATTGTTTGGTGTGATCGGTTTCGATGAGCGGCTTCTGCGCCTCGGCCGCCGCCTTCAGCGTCACCGCATCCAAGGCAGAATTGAGGTGGGAGAGGACCTCGTTGGTCGGCCCCGGATCGGCGAGGTAGCTGCGCCAACCCTCGCGCGTGGCGGCCACGAATGCGGCGACCATTTCCGACTTCTGAGTGAGAAGCTCGCGTCGCGTGATGACGACCGTCGCATACGGATTGAAGCCCGCATCCGCGATGAGAAAAACCTGCGGATCGCTCCCCTGCTTCTGGGCCGCGATGGGCTCGGAGGTGACGTAGCATTGTTGCGCGAATTTGGGGTCGGCGAGAAAGTGCGCCACCCCGCCGTCATAGGGAACGATTTCGACTCCCTCCCAATCGAACTGCTTCTTGAGAAAAGCGGCGTAGGCGAGCCCAGGCTCGATGGCCAGCGTTCCCGAGCGAAAGACGTCGCGCAGGCTCTGCAGCTGGCGCGATGCATGGACCATGATGCCTTGCGGAGAGGTTTGAAACGTCGCGAAGACGGCAACCACGTCCGCGCCGCGGGCTCGCGCGATGATCATCTCGTCGCCCCCAACGGTGCCGAAGTCCGCGCGGCCGGTCGCCACCATTTGCACGACGGGAACCCCTGCCCCCCCGCCTATGATCTCGACATCCAAACCCTGCCTTCGATAGGCTCCCCCCTCGCGCGCCGCATAAAACCCGCCGAATTCCGGTTCGGGAACCCAGTTGATTGCGAGCTTCAACGGGGTACCGGCCGGTCCCCCTTCGCGCGGATCGGTGGCGGAGCGCCTGGAGCAAGCCAACATCCAAAGGACGGCCGCTGTGACCAGAACGGCTGCGCACTTGTCGAAGCGGGCAATCACGTCTCGCCCTCTTACCATCAAGCGCCGCATCCGCGAAGGTCGGTCAAACCTGCGTACGAAACCGCCTGAGCACGAACGTCGAGGTCACGTTGACGGCCGCGAAAAGCAAGAGCCCGAGAAGTGATGCGAGCATGACCGCCGCAAACAGAAGGTCGGTCCGCAACTGACGGTACGCTGCGCGGACCGTGATGCCCAAACCGGCTCTCCTTTCGGAAAAGCCGGCCACGAATTCGCCGACGATGGCTCCGATCACCGATAGCCCCGACGCCACGCGCAGTCCGGTGGCGATGCTGGGCAATGCAGAAGGTAGCTCCAGCTTGAAGAGCGTATCGAGTCTGCCGGCCCCGTACAGCCGGAACATGTCGCGCAGCCGCGGGTCGACGCCGCGCAAACCGGAAAGCGTATTGGCGATGACCGGGAACACGGAGACGATGAACGCGGAGACGGCGACGGCGCGAAGTCCCGGGCCGAACCACAGCACGAGAAGCGGCGCCACGGCGACGATGGGCACCGTCTGAAGAAAAAGTGCATACGGATAGAGCCCCCGCTCGAGCGTGCGCGAGAGCGACAGAACGAGCCCGGAGAAGGTTCCGAAGACGGCGCTCAGCGCGAAACCGAGGAGTGCGCTTTCTGCCGTCGTCGCCGAGGAGCTCGCAAGCGAGCTCGTCTCACTGGCGAAGGCGCGGATGACCGCGGACGGCGGAGGCAACAGGAATGCGGGGACCGCGACCGCCCGAACCGACAGCTCCCAGGCCAAAAGCACGACGGCAAACGTCGCAAGCGGCGGCAAGACGACGTTACGAGCGCGCGTCTTCCGCCGATCCATGTTCCTCGAGCGCTTGGTACAGCGGGGCGATCTGGCGTGCGAAAGCGGCCTCGGCGCGAATGCTCCCCGATCGACGGCGCGGCAGATCCACGCGATGATCGAGCACCACGCGGCCCGGCCGCCGCGACATCACGATGGCGCGCTCGGCGAGAAACACCGCTTCGGTGAGCGAATGCGTGACGAAGATCACGGTCATCTCGTGCTGGCTCCACAATGCCCGCAAGCGTTCGTCGAGCCTCTGGCGCGTGAGCTCGTCGAGCGCCGCGAAAGGTTCATCGAGCAAGAGCAGCGCCGCCACGGCATGAGGTGCGCATCTTGAAAGACGAACGCGAGCCCCCTCGGCCCCCGAAACTGCACGGAAAGCTGCCCCTCACTGGCGCGCTCGAGACCCGAAATCAGACGCAGCAGCGTCGATTTGCCACACCCCGACGGCCCGAGCACGGCAACGAAGGATCCCTCACTCACATGAAGATCGATGCCCTCGAGCGCGACGGTCCCATCGGCAAAGACGTGGCCGAGATTTCGCGCAGAAACGATGGTCGGCGGGGCGTCAGCGTTCGGCGAGATCAAGGGGGCGCCCGAGCTTCTCCTCGATCTGACGTGCGATGCAAGCCCACAGCTCTTCGCGTGTCTTGGTGGAGCTCCAGCGGCGCGTCTTCACGTCGACGTCGAAGTGCCAGGCATTTGCAGCGGCCGCCATCCAGATCTGGCGCGCGGCGCGGTGACTGTTCACTACGAAACGTGTGCCATCGCGGAACTCGATGTTGAGAATGCCGCTTTCGAGATCGGCCTCGACCCCCTCGATTTCATTGAGCGCGATTTCGAGCGCGTGCAGCGTGCGGTCGGCCATTTGGTCGAAGACCGCTTCGTCGATCGGATCAGGCATGGAGAGCACTCGCGTCTCGTGGCTCAATGACCCACGGCCGAGCACCGGATCTGGCACTGCAGATCGCTCGGCCCACATCCGCACGGGCTTTTCGGCTTGGGAGGCGGCGGAGGCGCGGCCGGCGTTGCGGCCGCCGCGCCACCACCGGCGGGAGCCTTGGCGGCGGGGCGGCCCCCGCCCCCAGCCGCCTTTTTGGCTGCCTTGGCACTCGCCGCGGCCGCAGCAGAATCGACGGGCGCTTCGGCGGTCGCGGTCGCAGCTGCCGTTGCTTCGGGTTCGGGCGCTGCAGCCGAGGGAGCTGCCGCCGGCATCGGCGCTTCTTTGCTGCTCCCTGCGAAGAGGGCAATCGCGCCAATCAAGATGACGGCTGCGGCGCCCCCCCCGATCAGCAGGCGCATCGAAGACTTCTTCTGCGCTTCAGGTTGAAACGTCTCGACGTTGCCGAGCGCCGCCGGGAACATGAAAGGAGTTGGCGCAGCAATGGGAGGCGGTATCGAAGACGCGGCGGCCTTGGCCTGCTGCGCCTTGGCGAGAGCATTGAGGTCGATGAGGCCGGAGTCGTCTTGTTTCTGCGTCGTCGACGACGAGGACGAGCTCGAGGAGGAGGTCGCCGACGCGAACATGGGCGAAGACGCCGGCGATTGCGCCGACGACGGGGAACTGGCAGTCGACGTCGAGGGGCCCGCCTTGGCAGCACCTGTCAGCGCACTCAGCGAAAAAAGGACCGAGTGCTCGTCACGCGCTCCGGTGAGGCCCGTGCCGGACGTCTGCGCCGCGGCGCCGCTGGAGCTCGCGCCGANNNGCCGAGCGGAGACGCCGCCGATCGCGAGGCGACGTGGGGCGATGCGCTGGTCGCGACTTCTTCCTCGACGCGGGCACCGCCGAACAAATCGCTTCGGGCGCGGCTCGTGTCACGACGAGCTGCAACCGGCGCTGCCGCGGGCGGCGTGTAGGCGGCAGGCGGAGTGTAGGCCGCGGGAGCCGCATAGCCGGCTGCCGGCGGGTTGTAACTATCGGCGCCACCTGCAGCCGACGACGTAGCTTCGGCGTTCGCCCGATTCAACGCTTCGACGATTTCGGCGATCTCCGAAAGCGGCAGCCAATCACCAAATCCTTCTTTCCAAAGGTACGTCTCGCCGGTGATGACGCCGGAGTTGTAGGCGTCGATCACGTCCTGCATCTGCATCGTGCGCTGATCGCCCTCGGCCACGTTGACGAGCCACGTATCTTCCGGCGCCGCGGCGGGCGGACTCGATCCGTTGGGGCGCGGGCCCACGTTGCTCACGCTCGCGTCGACGAGGACCGTGGCGCCGCATTTACGGCACCGAATCTTGGCGACCTTGCCTTGAATTTTGTCGTCCGCAATCGTGTATTTCGATTGGCAGGCCTGGCAGATGATCTTCATGACTTCCTTGCCCAAGAGGGCCTGAGGGGCGGATGCGCCGTCGTCATTGGCTAGAATGGACCCTTTCGGCCCAATTTCGCAAGAACTTGAGCACGAAAGCGCGATGTAGGTGCACCTTGCCAAGCCGAGGACACCCGGTCAAATGCCGACAGCTTCCGTAGACAAACCGACGGGCGGCGGCGTCCGAAGTTCTGTCGATCACTACTGCCGCAGTCTTGGCATCGGCAGATCACGATCAGCAGATTTGGCGGCGACCCAACGTAAAATACGGCGAGGCCGTCGGAATTCACCATTCAGCGCAAGATGAGCTCGCCACGCATGGCCAGCCTCGCTTCACTGACGCGAGAAATCCGCCTGTTCGGTCAGGTTGAGTGGCCTTATGGCGGCTCCGATGATCGATCTGGTAGCGGAAATCTGCGGCAGTAGTGCTATTCGACGCCGCCGTCGGTCGCCGCATCCACGCTGACGCCGCCGTCGCTCACGCCGGCGTCCGGTGGCCGCAAGATTTGGCCGTGCCGGCAGTTGAGGCCCACTTCGAACTCCGTTGCCGCGGAGTCCTCGTTGCCGATGCGCTGCCAGATCTGGAAAGGGTTGCAGTCGCCTTGGCTGAGGTCGATCGGTACCGAGATGTCGGCATAAGCTCCGCGGCTATCGGCAACCACGATGGCCCCGGCCTGAACGGTGCCGTAGTTGTTGAAGATCATGACGAGCGCACCTGGATTCGCCGCTCCGGCGAGCTTCACGCTCGTCAGATCGGCGCTCAACTCCATTCGCTCCGGCATCGCCGGTGGCGGTAGCGGCAATGTGGGGCTCAGGCATGCGGCCAGCATCCACGAGAGCACACCGATGCCCAACGCCACAGCGGCCATCGCGCGAGCGCGTCTCCACGTCATTGCGGCTTCTACCCTAGCACACGCTGTGCCTTCGAGATCGAAAGCTAAGATCTTGATTTGAGTGGAGTTCGTAACGACGCACGTTGGCAGACCGCCAACGCAGTTGGCTTGGCCCCCAGCAGCGCGGATCGCCGCGAGCGGTCGGGCGCAACCGAGCCGGTTTTGTGGCAAGACGCCCTGGAAGATGATAGCTCGCATCCGTCCGTGATTGGCTCGAGGCCGCGAATCGTTTCGGGGGACGTCGTTCGACGACTGCGCTCATTTGCTTGGCGGCCGGTCGCGTTCGCGCTCGTTCTCGGAGCGATGATCGCGTGCGCGGCGGCGCGCATGCCGTCCGGGAGCAATCGCACCGAGGGGCTCGTGCGAGCCCTCACCAAGCAGGGGCTCGATGTCGGTGAGGTCGCGTGGATCGATGACCCTCCGCGCAACATCTTACGGGCGATGGCGGGAACATCGAGAGCTCTCGTGCGCGCGAGCGCGCGCGGCGAGCCGAACGATCTCTATTTGGTCCGCGCGCGGTTGTCGCCCGAAGGCGCGCTGCTCGGGATCGCGAACACCTCGAATCTCACGCACACCGCGAGCGCCGACGAAGGGCGTCCGTTGGTGGATGGCAAGTTCGCCGTTTATGCGACCTCCGTCGAGGGGGTGACGACGAGCATCTACGCCGCCGATCTCTCGCGCGACTCGGAGCCGCCCGCCGAGGACATGACGCGCGTCGCGCGTGCACAGATCGCGCTCACGAACTTGCAGGAGACCGGACAGCTCACCGGTGTCGCGCGGCGCGGCTGGACGTTCGACCCATCCCCGTCGGAAATCGATGTGCATCTCACCGCAAGCGACATCATGGTCGTGGCCGACGGCCACGAGATTCGCTTGCCGCGCCAAGGCCAAGAAGCACTGGTCGGCGGCGAGTACGTGAGGCCGCACCGGACCGCGCGTTCGCGGCCCGGTAACCTCGTAACGTGGGCCGTCGACCGGGTGCGCAGCTTCGCGTGGTTCGGCGACGACCGAATGCAGCATCTCAAGGCCGCAGCTTTCGCGGTCGCCGACATGATGACGCGGTTCGAAAAGTGGCTGCTCGGTGACGCGAGCGCCAAGGAGATCGCCTCCGACCTCGGCGACATCGCGAACGTCAGGCCGGTCGCCTATACCGACCCCGAGACGGGCTGGCCCCCCGCTCCGATGACGCCCTATCTTTCGTCGCCGCTGGCCGGCGAAGGGCAATGGGTGCCGCTCGACAGCGATCCATTCCTGCTCACCAACCCCGGCGCGCCGCCCGCGTTCGTCACCTCGTTCATTCGCACCGACCGCGAGCGCCAATACACGCGCATCTACGTGACCGTGTGGGATCCACGGCAAGTCGAGATGCACATGATGGCGGGCACGGTCGAGCCGGTGGGAGCGTCCGGCGACGCGGGGCCGGGGCTCATTCCGCGCACCCCCGAAATCGTCGGGCGCCTCGTGGGGGCGATGAACGGAGGTTTTCAAGCGCTGCACGGCGAGTACGGCATGATGGCCGACGGCATCGTCTACCTGCCGCCGAAGCCGTACGCGGCGACGGTCGCCGCGCTGCGCGACGGATCGACGGGCTTCGGCGAGTGGCCCGCCGACGAAGGCGTTCCCGATGACGTCTTCTCCTACCGGCAGAACCTCACCGTCCTCGTGAAAGACGAGAAGTTCAATCCGTATGGGCGGACATGGTGGGGGGGAACGCCGCCGGGGCAAACGGACAAGGTGCACAGCGTGCGCTCGGGTATTTGCCTGACGCGCGAGGATTTCATTGCCTACTTCTACGGCACCGAGATCGGCGCCGATGCCCTCGCCACAGCGATGATTCGCGCGCGATGCAAGTTCGGCATTCACCTCGACATGAACGTGGGGCACACCGGGTTGGAATTCTACCGGGTTACGCCCGCGGCCGAGCTCCCACCGCTCGCCCGTCCGTTGCAGAGCGACTGGGAAGCGGAGGCAGCCGTGCCGGGCCTCCCCGACTGGAGTTTTCGATGCCGCCGCATGATTCGCGGTATGGGGACCATGAATTTTCCGAGGTACATCCACCGAGAGGCGCGCGATTTTTTTTACCTGACGTTGCGACACGTGCTGCCCGGTCCGGATATCGCGGACGACGGACACTGGCAAACGCGCGGTCTGCCGCAGCACGGCTTTCCTTTCGCGGTTGCGACGACGATGCTGTCGCCCGACGCGGCGCGTCCGGACGCGCGCGTGCAGCTCTTGAAGGTCGACCCTCGCGTGGTCGCCGCGCAGGGAGCGCCTCACGTGGACGCCGCCGCGCCAACCGTGCTGGTTTTTTCCGGCATCGCGCGAGCTCCCGGACATCCGACGCTCTGGTTGGCCAACGGCGGGTTTTCGATTGGAAACGACGCGCCGGAAGGTGCGACCGGCCTTTTCTCCGGGCTGACCGCGGCCGAGGCCGCCGCGCTGCCGAACGCCGCAGCCGAGATCGGCATCGCGGACGAAGATGGGATGCTCATCTATGCCGAGAGCTCGGCTCCCGACTCGGCAAAAATGCTCGACGCGCTGCTTCAACGCCTTGGTTGCTCGCGCCGCCTGATGCTGGGACATTCGCTCGCGCCCGCCCTCGGCGGTACCACGAGCTTCGCGGGCGCCCCCGTTCAACTGAGTGACGTGGGTACCGTTCGCCTGGTGCGGCGAGAGGCTCCGGGAGCGCGGTCGATCTTCGAGGACACGCCGGTGGTCGGTCCCGAGATATGGCAACCCCTGCAGATGCGGCGCGTCCGCTACTTCAAAAAGCCGTCACCCGCCGCGTCGGCAGAAAAGGCGGCCAACTTCAGCCCTTGAATTGCGCGGCGGGCGGGCGGGAGCTTAGTTGACGGTGTCTGCTGCTCCGCGCTAAAGCTTACCCGTGTTTGGCCCGGTGAAATCGTCTCGGAGCGTCGTTGACTAGCCCCCAAGCGTTCGGCCCCTACGAGCTTACCGAGCGAATCAACATCGGCGGGATGGCGGAGGTGTTTCGCGCCGTCGACCGCGCGCACAACCGGCTGGTCGCCATCAAGCGCATTCTGCCCTCGATCGCAGAAGACGATGAATTCATCCAAATGTTCCGAGACGAGGCCGCCATTGCGAGCCAACTCGACCATCCCAACATCGCCAAGATCTACGACGTCGGAAAGGTCGATCTCAGCTACTACCTTGCCCTCGAGTTCGTGAGCGGCAAAGACCTGCGCGTGCTCTTCGACCGCGCGGCACGATTGCAAGAGCCCATTCCGCTCGACTTCATTCTCTACGCCATCATGGAAACGGCAAAGGGGCTCGACTACGCGCACCATCGCACCGACGCGCGAGGTAAACCGCTCGGCGTCGTTCATCGCGACGTTTCGCCGCAGAACATCCTGGTGTCCTTCGACGGCGACGTGAAGATCATCGACTTCGGCATCGCCAAAGCCGCCGGAAAGCTGGCGCGCACGCAGGTCGGCACCATCAAGGGCAAGTTCGGCTACATGTCCCCCGAACAGGTTCGGGGTTTGCCGATCGATCAGCGCTCCGACGTCTTCTCGCTCGGCATCTGTCTTTGGGAGCTTTTGACACTCGAACGCCTCTTCGCTGGCGACAACGAGATTGTCATCATGGAGAAGATTCGCGCTAGCGAGATACCGAGCCTCACGAGCAAGGTCCCCGACATAGCGCCGGAACTCGAGCGGATCGTTTTGAAGGCGCTCGCCAAGGACGTGGACGAGCGCTACGCTAGAGCGACCGAACTCTTAGAGGATCTCAGTAGCTTTGCACGTGCGAGCGGCCTCACCGCCGACCGCGCGCGGGCAGCTGAATACATGCGGCACGTGTTCGCGGGCGACCCGGCCATCGATGCGCCGCTCGAGGGGAAGGTAGCGATGTCGGAGCAAAAGAGCGGTTCAGACCTCGACGTATTCGAAGGCCTGTCGAAAAAGCCCTCCCCCGACGATGAAACGCCAACCCCTTTTGCGCCTCCCGTAGCAGGCAATAGCCGACCCACCCCTCTGCCCGCCGCGCGACATCGAACGCTTCTCGGGATGCCGGGCGTCGGCGGCGAAACCGATCGACCACTTGCGAGGCCGTCCCGCACGCCCCCGCCCTTTCCTCCGGCGGGCACGCTTCCGGGAAGCACCGGCCGATCGTCGGGGCCGCCTCCGTTGCCGGGGCGATCCTCCGTCCCGCCCCCTCCCCCGTCGATGCGGCGCCCCCCCTTGCCCTCGGGGCCGCCGACCAGCGCGGGGCGGCCGCCGCCCCCGCCCATCGCGGCGGTACCCTCGGTCAATCCAGCCGACGTGGACATGGATTGGGACGAGGACGAGAAGACCACCGTCTTCGAAAAAAACGAGGCCACCACCGTCTACGAAAAAAATGAGCCGACGACCGTGATGGAACGGCCAGGTTCGGCGGCGTCAGGCAGTCTCGAATCTCCAGGGATGAGACCGCTTCCGGCCGCCGGATTCGCTCCGCCGCCCGCCGTTCACACGCGCCGTGGCACCGGACCCTCGGTTCCTCCTCCCCCGCCGAGTCCGCTCAGAAGCTCGGGTATCCCCCCCGCTTCGGGACCGTTTGGAAAGGTACCCGCCCTCGCAAGGCCGAGCGCCCCTCCCATCGCTACGCCACCCCCTCGCTCGCTGGCGGCAACTCGTGTGACGGGCCGCGAGATGGACCGCCCAAGCATCACGAGCGTCATGGCGGCTCCGGCGAGGGCCCGCCGCAAAGGCAGCCGGTTCTGGGTGCTCGCAACCGCGGCCCTCCTCGGCGCAGGCGGGGCGTTTTATCTGATGCGAGGCGGAAGGGTGGCGGTCTTCGTTTCCGGCGTGGCGGGCAAGCCCATGACCAACGTGAGCGTCTCCGTGGACGGCGCCGAAAAATGCACGAGCTCGCCGTGCAACCTCGAGCTCGACAAGGGAGTTCACGCCATTCGCGCAGTGGCCGACGGTTACGCTCCGCAGGAACAAGGCGCGACGATTCATCCCGGCGAAGAAATCGCCATCAACTTCAACCTCGTCAAAGCCTCGGAAGGCACCGGCATCAAGGTGAGCGGCAAACAGGACGGCGTCGAGCTCTTCGTCGACGGTCGCCAGGTCGGCCCGCTTCCCCAGGAGCTCAAGGATTTGAAGCCCGGCGCGCACAAAATCGAGCTCAAGGGGAGCGACCGCTACGCGGCTGAAGAACGCACGGTCAACGTCGAGGCCGACGAGATGAAAGATCTCGGCGCGATTTCCCTCAAGGTGCTTCGTGGCCTCGCGACGTTCGACGTGCGCACGCCCAGCGTCAAGATCACGCTGGTGTCCGGCAAGGATCGTCGGCAGCTGACGGACTTCTCTCAGCCGGTCGAGATCGAAACGTCGAAGAACTGGGCCATCGAGGCGACCAAACCCGGCTTCGAAGATCTGAAGGAACCCATCGTTTTCGATGATCGCGCCGAAAAGACGTTCGTCGTCGCCCTTCAGGAGCGGACCAAAGCGGCGGCAGAAGCTCCCGTCGCGGCGGCACCGGCACCCGCGCCCGCACCACGCGCGGCGGCCGAACCGAAGCCTGCGCCCGAACCGCGGGCGGCCGCACCCGCACCGGCCGAACCAGAATCTGCGGCAGGGGGCAACTGCACGCTGAATTTCAATTCCATCCCCGTGTCGACCGTCATGGTCGACGGCCGCCAAG
>WNGF01012805.1_pt1 | contig 10973 bp, 7 predicted proteins | sample 5400641 | NCBI WGS metagenome assembly WNGF01 (sample SAMN13153371, study PRJNA577476) | soil metagenome | isolation source: 80 cm soil or saprolite under grassland replicate 2 | place: USA:California | collected 2016-06-15 | reverse complement strand
TTCAAATACTCGCCGCTTTCCGTGCTCACTCTGACGACGTCGCCAATGCTCACGAACGGAGGCACCTGCACGACGAGGCCGGTCTCGAGCTTCGCCGGCTTGACCTGCGCACTCGCCGTGGCGCGGTTGATGCCCGGAACCGTATCCACGACTTTCAGATCGACCGTGACCGGCAGCTCGATCCCGACCGGCTCCTCGCCGTAGAACTCCACCATGATCGTCGACTCGGGGACGATGTAGTTCGCGTTGTCGCCGAGGACTTCGATGTCGATGTGGATCTGCTCGTAGCTGCTCGTATCCATGAAATGGAACGCATCGCCGTCGCGGTAGAGGTACTGCATCTGCCGCTCGTCGAGGATCGCGCGTTCGACGTCTTCTTCCGCGCGGAACTTATTGTCCCCCTGGACGCCCGTGCGGATGTTCCGCATCTTGGCCTGGACGAACCCGCGCTTGTTGCCCGGCGTGAAGTGCTGCAGATCAAGTACCCGGAACAGATCGTTCTGGAGCTTGATGAGCATCCCCCGCTTGAGGCGCGTTGCCTGAATTGAACCCATAGACTTAGTTGTCCGCTCGTGTCACAAACCTTGAAATGTTAGCACAGGGTGTTACGATCGACGCATGGCTTGCGACCCGCGCGGCGACCTCCGCGCCTGGCAGGAGCGGCTCGAGCGCCTCGCCACCCAGCACGGTACCGCCTGGGCGCCGCCGATCGACGTCTACGAGACGGAAGATCGCTACGTCATCACCGCCGAGGTGCCCGGCCTCGCGCGCGAACAGATCGAGCTCGCCGTGCAGGACAATCGGCTGATGATTCGCGGGACGCGCTCGGCAGGCATCGCCGAGAGCGCGAATCGGCGCTATCACCAGGTCGAGCGCGGGCATGGATCGTTCGAGCGCACGTTCCGCTTCGCCGATCCGGTCGAGGACGAACGCATCACCGCCGACCTGCGTGACGGCGTGCTGACCATCACGCTGCCGAAAATCGCAACGCCGCCGCGGCGCATCCAGGTCTCATGATTCGACGGCTTCTTCTCGCGTCCATCTTGATTACGTCGGGCTTTTTTGCCGGCATGGTGCTGACCGGCCGCATGCGGGCCGCGGACGAGGCCGGGGCCCGGGGCGCGACGATCTCGCAGCAACCGCAATCCGCGTCGTCACCAGCTCCGGCGATCGTCGGCGGCCTGCCCGACCTGTCGTCCGTCGCAAGCCGCGCGATTCCGAGTGTGATGAACATCACGTCATTGAACGTGGTCCGGCAGCAGAATTCGCCGTTCATGTCGGATCCGCTGTTCCGCTACTTCTTCGGCGACGACATGTACGCGCCGCGCAGTCGGGTCGCGCAGAGCCTCGGGTCGGGCGTCATCGTGTCAGCCGACGGCTACGTCCTCACCAACAACCATGTCGTCGGCAGCGCAAACGCCCAGGTCTCGGTAGTCATGGCCGACAAGCGAGAGCTGAAAGCGAAGATCATCGGCGTCGACGAGTGGACCGACATCGCGCTGCTGAAGATCGACACGCGCGGCCTGCCGGTCCTGCCCTGGGGAGATTCGTCGAAGCTCAAGGTGGCCGAATGGGTCCTTGCGATCGGCAACCCGTTCCAGTTGAACCAGACGGTTACGCTCGGCATCGTCAGCGCGCTCGGACGAACCCTCGGCGGCAACCTCGCCACGTACGAAGACTTCATCCAGACCGACGCGGCGATCAATCCCGGCAACTCTGGCGGCGCGCTGATCAACGCGCGGGGGGAATTGATCGGGATCAACACGGCGATCTTCAGCGAGACCGGCGGTTATCAGGGGATTGGCTTCGCCGTACCGAGCAACCTCGCGCGGCACGTCATGGACGATCTGCTGAAGTACGACATCATTACGAGCTTCAACGGCCGCACGATCGACGATGCGTCGGCGCTGATGCGCATGCTCGCCGACTCGAAAGTGGGCACTGCCGCAAAGCTCCAGATCCTCCGCGAGAGCCGCCGCCTCGAAGTCACCGTTCCCGTCACGCGTTCGCGCTCCACGCGCGGCGGAGCGCGTTAGCGGCGCGGCTGCCTGGTTAGCGGCTGCTTGTCTTTCTCTGCAGGAGAATAGGAGGTCAGGAGAATTCTTTTACAAAAGAACTCCTGAACTCCTGGCCCTCCTGTTAAAAAGACAAGCGTCACTTCCCTTTTCGCTGGAGTTCGTCGATGACCGCCATCCGGATGTCCCGGAGTTCCGTGACGTCGGTGATTTCCGGGTTGTCGCGCTTGAGGAATCCGAGGTTCACCTCGGCGCCGGACAGGAGAAAGTCACTGATCGCGAGCGTATAGCGTCCGGCCGAGTCGATGGTCGACGGAATCCCCGCGGTCTGCAGGTAACCTCCACTGCCACGATTCTGCTGCCCAATCTCCAGCACCTTCGTCAGCAGCCCGCCGGTGAACGTCACCTTCAGGATCTTTCCGCCGAACGGCAGCACGCGAATCACGTCGTACTGCGTCACGGGTCCGGCCGGCAGCACATCGTCGATGCGGATCGATCCGCCGTTGAAGATCGATAGATCGGTCTTCGCCTCGTGGCGCATCGCGTCGATGATGAGGGCCGTCAACGGTGTCGGGCCGTTGCGGACGGCCGCTTCCCGGCCGTCGAGCGGCGCCGTAATCGTCGTCACGACGGTTGACGGCTCGAAGCCGTCCTTCCGGAAGCCTTCGAAGCCAAGCTCCGTCCATTTCGTCACTTCCGCGCGCGTGCGCGGACCTTCCTTCATCGTGTCGTCGATCCGCTGCAGCTTCGCGGTCACGATGGGCCTCGCGCCTTTACGCGGAATGTGTATCGTCACCACCGCAACCGTCCGCACGTTTGCATCCGCCTTCACGATCGGCGTGAACCGCGGGCCGCGCTCGATCAGCCAGTTCTCGTGCTCGTGTCCACCGAGAATCAAATCGATCTCCGGCACCTGTTCGGCGATCTCCCGATCGCCGGCAAGCGCGAGATGCGTCAGCGCGACGACGATGTCGCACTTGCCTTTCAGCTCGGCGAGGGCCGCTCGCGCCGCCTCGACTGGCGGCTTATAGCGAACCCACGGCTGCTTGTTCGCGTCGATGGTGAGTCCGAGAAGCCCGATGCGCACCGTGCCGGACGATGTTCTAACGGGGATGACGGCCGTGGGCACCGTGCCGGCAAACGGCGCCCCGTTCGTATCCGTGACGTTGCTGGACACGATGTGGAACCTGGATTCGGCAATGCGCGCGTGGAAGGCCGGTTCCGGAATGTCGAACTCATGATTGCCGAACGTCGCCCAGTCCAGCCCCAGCACGTTCAACACCGCGACCATCTGCTTTCCCGCGAGGCGTTCGCCATTCACACGCGCCGTGCCGAGCGCGGACGGCGACAGATAGTCGCCGCCCAGCGTCGTGATCAAATTGGGCGCGCGCGCCTTCAGCCGCGCGCGGAAGTTCGCCACGCGCGCAAGACCGCCGGCCTTCCCCGCTTCGACCGGCGTGATCTCGTAGACGTCGTTGAAATGAAGGATGGTGATCGTCGCACCCTGCGCGTACAGCGGCGGCGCGATCGACAGGACGGCCAGCAGGAGAACGACGATGCTGCGCATCGCAGCACTATAGACGACTAAACGTCTTCACTCGAAGGAGTCAAAGGTTTCGAATCCGTTCGAGGATCTCACCAGAGCGCCTTCGAAGTTTCGAACCTTCGAAGGAGCGCGCCAAGGCTCCTTCGAGCGCCTTCGATTCCTTCGGCAGCTTCGAGTTCAAATCAATCGCTGAAGCAGAGATTCAGGATCCAGGATGAGCGATTCGGGATCAGCGATCAGCGATGCCGCAGCGTATGCGCGATTCGGGATCAGCGGTCAGCGATGCCGCAGCGTATGCGCGTGCCGGAGAGCGCAGCACTGTCTGCCGCGGTGACTCGCCATTCGTGGTCGACGCCGACGTTGATCCCGATGCGCCGGCTCCAGATCACTGGCCGCTTCGGGTCCTTCTGATCTTCGATTCGGAGCGCGCTGCCCGTCAGGTCGAGGAGGTTCTGCCGCAGATCGATGCCAAGCGCCTTGGTGAGGTTCCCGGGGCCTCGACACAGATCGTGCAGCGCGATCTCGGAGGGGCGTTTGTTTGTCCCCGCAGCGCGGCGGCGGCGCATGAGCGGGATGCCGTCTTTCGGCTCCAGCGCGCGAATCAAGACCGCCGCCGGCCAGCCCTCCGCTTCCGTGACGGCGTTCACGAGGTAGTGAATGCCGTAATTCAGATAGACGTACGCGATTCCGGGCGGGCCGTAAAGCGGCTTGTTGCGCATAGTTCGACCGGGCGCGGCGTGGCACGCGGGATCGGTCTCGCCGATATACGCCTCTGTCTCGACGATCACGCCGGACACGAGGCCCGCCTTCGTTTCGTGGACGAGAACCTTGCCGATGAGATCCCGCGCGACGTCGAGTGTCGGACGGTTGTAAAAACGGCGAGGCAGTATCACGCGCTTGGGCGCCGAAGCGCTCGTGGTTGATTCAGCGCGAAGGCGGCCGAAGGCGGGCGATGGCGCGCTTCGCCGCGGCGGCGACCGAGGCGTCGCGATCCTTCGCAGCCGCTTCGAGCGCCGGGATGGTCGAGGCGTCGCCGATCGCGCCGAGCACGTCGGCCATCGCCTCGCGCATGTCCGCATCCGGCTCCTGGAGGCGCGGGACGACGGTGCTCGCCAGCGACGGGCCGAGCTCGACGAGGTACTCCTGGCCCTGGGCAATCACCTTCGGCGAGGACATCAAATCGATGATGCGTCCGGCGTAGTTGCGTCCGAGCTTCTGCAGGGCAAACACGGTCGCGAGGCGAACCATCAGGGATTCGTCGGTGTTCGCCAGCTTCTCGAGCGCGTCGATCGACTGCGCGTCACCCGCGCGGCCGAGCCCTTCGATCGCGGCGCGCCGGATGTAAGGATCCTTGTCCGCCAGGCGCTCGCGGAAGACCGGCACGCTGGCCGGTGACCCGATTTGCGCGAGCGCATTCAGCGCGGACCACGCCCCTTCTCCCTTCCTGTAGAAGGCAAGTTGTTCGGTCAGCGCCCCGACGGCGCGTTCGTCCCTGATCGCGCCCAGCGCGCGCATCGACGCATAGCGCACGTCCGCCTGCGAGTCGTTGACCGCCTTCAACAGCGCGTCGCCGGTGCCCGCCACCTTCAGGCGCGCGATCACACGCGCGGCTGCGGCGCGGACAGCGGGATCGTAGTGATCGAGCGCCTTTTTCAGACGGTTGACATGTTCGGGCGCGAGCGGCGCACGCGCGATCACGCCCGTCGCGTACATCGCTTCCAGCCGAACCTTCCCGTTGTCATCGTCCACCGCCTGGAGGAGCGCCGACACGAGCTCCGGCGGAACGGCGCGCGGCCAGACCGCGTACGGCCCGAGATCGAACGCCGCCTGCGCAACCGTGGACTTCCGCTTCTCGAGCACGAAGCCGACCATCCGCTTCGACCGGACGTCCTGCTCGAGAAAAAACGCGAGCTCGGCCACGATCGCCTCGAGCTGGATCTCGTCGATCGGGTCGACGATCAGCGGCGCGATCGGCGGCACCGCTTCCGGATACTTCGCATCGCGCAGCAGATGGATCGCGCTCAGCCGGACCTTCGGATCCGGATTCCGCAGGTTGCGGACGACATCGTCAAACCGCAGCTGCTGTGCGGCGGACGCGACACTCGCGGACAAGCAGATACCAACTGCGATCGATGCAATTCTGTGCATAGCTCTTTTGGGCGGGGGCATTACTATTTTACTGCGATTGCTTGCCGCTTAACTCGAAGGTGTCGAAGGCGTCGAAGACATTCGAAGGGGCGTCAGGGGGTCCTTGGATCTTCGAAGCTTCGAAGGTCGAAGATCGGCCATCGGCCATCGAAGAGGATCCTTCGACTGTCTTCGACGCCTTCGAATCCTTCGAGCTCAAAATCTAGTTCGCGTACGCGTTCGACCGGCCCGTGGCCAGAACTTCGCGCAGGTAGCGGCCGGTGTGAGACGCGGGGTTCTGCGCGAGCTGTTCGGGCGTGCCGATGGCGACGACGTAGCCCCCTTCCTCGCCTCCTTCGGGACCCAAATCCACGACCCAGTCCGCCGTCTTGATCACGTCGAGGTTGTGCTCGATGACGAGCAGGCTGTGGCCCGCCTGCAGCAGCTTCTTGAATGCCGCGAGGAGCTTCGCGATGTCGTCGAAGTGCAGCCCCGTCGTCGGCTCGTCGAGGATGTACAGGACGCGATCGCCCGTCTGCGTCGAGAGGTGCGCGGCGATCTTGATCCGCTGCGCCTCGCCGCCCGACAGCGTCGTGGCGGGCTGCCCCAGGCGCAGGTAACCGAGGCCGATCTCGTCGAGCACCTGCAGGCGGCGCAGCACTTTCGGCGACGTGCTGAAGAACGTCAGCGCCTCGCGGACCGTCATGTCGAGCACCTGGTCGATGTCGCGCCCGCGGTACTTTACTTCGAGCACCTGGGGCTTGAAGCGCTTGCCGTCGCAGACGTCGCAAGGGACGAAGACGTCCGCGAGGAACTGCATCTCGACCTTGACCTCCCCTTCACCCTCGCACGCCTCGCAGCGGCCGCCCGGGACGTTGAAGGAGAAGTGGCTGGCGGTGAGGCCGCGCGCCTTCGCATCCTTCGTTGACGCGAACAGCTCGCGGATCGGATCGAACGCCTTCAGGTAGGTGACAGGATTCGATCTCGGCGTGCGTCCGATGGGCGCCTGGTCGACCAGTACGACGTCCGTCACGAACTCCGCGCCTTCGAGCTTGCGATGCGTCCCGACGCGTCGATCCCAGTCCCCTTTCGAACGCTTGAGCGCCGCGTAGAGGACGTCGTGCACGAACGTGCTCTTGCCCGAGCCGCTGACGCCGGTGATGCAGGTCAGCATGCCGAGCGGGATCTCGACGTCCACGTCCTTCAGGTTGTGCTCCGCCGCGCCGAGAACCTTGATGCGCTGATTCGACGGCCGCCGACGCACTGCCGGCACCGGAATCGCGAGCTCGTCGCGCAGGTACTTCGCGGTCAGCGAACGCGGTTCGTGCAGCAGTTGATCGAGCGAGCCGCTGAAAATGACGCGTCCCCCCTGCTCGCCGGCGCCCAGGCCCATGTCCACGACGACGTCCGCGACCCTGATCATGTCCGCGTCGTGCTCGACAACAAGAACGGTGTTGCCCTGGTCGCGGAGCTTGCGCAGGATCGCGATCAGCCGCTCGTTATCGCGCGAGTGCAGGCCAATCGACGGCTCGTCGAGCACATATAACGTGTCGACGAGCGCGGATCCGAGAGACGTTGCGAGATTGATGCGCTGCGACTCCCCGCCGGACAGCGTGGACGACAGCCGATCCAGCGTCAGATAGTCCAGGCCGACGTCGCGCAGGAAACCGAGCCGCTTCCGGATCTCGCGAAGGACCTTGTCGGCGACGGTTGCGTCCTTCTCGGACAGCGTGAGCGTCTCGAAGAATCGATCTGCGTCCTTCACCGTGAGACCGCAGACGACGTCGATGGTGCGCTCGCCGACGCGGACGTCGCGCGCTTCGCGGCGCAGCCGCGCGCCATTGCACTCGGGACACGTCAGGTAGCCGCGGTAGCGGCTGAGGAACACGCGGACGTGCACCTTGTACTTCTTTCGCTCGAGCCAGCGGAAGAACCCCTTCACGCCTTCCCATCCACCGCCGTCTCCCTCGATGACGAACCGCTTCTCGTCGTCGTCGAGCTCCGACCATGGCACGTCGAGCCGGACGCGCCTCTTCGCGACGCGCTTCAATTCCGCGAGCTGCGCGCGATAGTGCGGCTTGCTCCACGGCTCGATCGCGTTCTGCTGGATCGACTTCGACAGGTCGGGCACCACGAGATCCATGTCGAGCTCGATGATGTTCCCGAAGCCGTGGCAGAGCGGACACGCGCCGAATGGATTATTGAACGAGAAGAGGCGCGGCTGCGGGACCTCGTACTGCAGGTTGCACTCGCGGCACTCGAACCGTTCCGAGAACCTGTAGCTTCCCCCTCTAGGCGGAAGATCCACGTTGATTGCGAATGCCGCGCCGCCACCTTCCGTGTATGCAGTCTCGATCGAGTCCGTGAGCCTCGTCCGGATGTCCCCGTCGACTTTGACGCGATCCACGATCACTTGCAGCGACGCGCGATCCTTCAGCTTCGCCGTGTCGACGTCCTCGAGCGTGACGGCCTGACCGTCGACGTAAAGACGTCCAAACCCCTTCCGGCGCAGCGCGGCAACCGTTTCCGCAACCGAATCGACGAGGTCGGGCAGCTCCGGCTGCGGCGCCGGAACTTCCAGATCCGCGGCCTCCATCGGCGCGTCTTCATCGTCGGGCTCCTGCTCGCTGGGGGCGAGCGGTGCCGACGCAACGATCGGCATGTCGAACCCGATGAGCAGCCGCGTACCCTGCGGCAGATCGTTCAACCGGGTCGCGACCACTTCAGCCGTTTCCCGGATCACTTCCCTGCCGCAGCCGCGGCAGAACGTCCGTCCGACGCGCGCATAAAGAAGCCGCAGGTAATCGTGGATCTCTGTCGTCGTGCCGACGGTCGAGCGCGGATTGCGGATGCTGTTCTTCTGGCGGATCGCAATCGCGGGACAGATCCCCTCGATGCTGTCGACGTCGGGCTTCTCCATTCGTTCGAGAAACTGCCGCGCGTACGCCGACAGCGATTCGACATAGCGGCGCTGCCCTTCGGCGTAGATCGTGTCGAAGGCCAGCGACGATTTCCCGGATCCGCTGACGCCGGTCATGACGACAAGCGAGCGCGCCGGAAGCGTCACGTCGACGTTCTTCAGGTTGTGCGTGCGGGCGCCGCGAACGGCGATCTGTCCCCTGGTGTCGGCCATCTATGTGGAGAATTCCGGCGGAACCGGAACAGTCCATGGTAGCGCGGCCGTGCGGCCCGTTCAACCTCGGCGGGGCTAAACCGTGTTATTTTGTCAGGGCGTATGTCAGTCCGTTTGTTCATCGGCAACCTGCCCTACACGGCGACGGAAGCAGAGTTGCGGGAGCACCTGTCCAGCGTCGGCGTTCCCACATCAGTCGTCCTCCCCGTCGATCGTGAGACCGGCCGGCCGCGCGGATTCGCGTTCGTCGATTACGCCGATCGCGCTGTCGCCGAAGAGGCCATCCGGAAGTTCGATCAACAGCCCTTCAAGGGACGCGGCCTCGCGGTCAGCGAAGCGCGGCCTCGCGTAGAGCGCGACCCTGGCGTTCCTCCGCGCCCGGGCGGGTTCGGCGGTCCGCGACCGGGAGCTCCCGGAGGTTTCAGCAGTCCGCGCCCGGGCGGCGCGCCGAGCGGTTACGCGCCGCGCCCAGGCGGATTCGGCGGTCCTCGTCCCGGCGGGTTCGGCGGCGGCGGCGGCGCGGAATCGGCGCGCGGGAACAAGAACTTCGGGCCTGACGCGCCCCCCAAGCACAAGCGAAAACCGCAGGGCAAGGAACGCGACAAGCCGAAGGGGCCGATCAAGCAGCGGCCGATTTCGAGTCTCTACGATGCGGACGAGGATTGGCGCTCGCTCGATGCGAAGGAAGACGAGCCCGACATCGACAACATCGCCACGCACAAGGACCCGGACGACACCGAGCCCGACGAATAGTCAGCGGATCGAGCCGAGCAGCACTTCGACCGCCTTGTCGAGCTGAGAGTCCTTCGGACCGTAGCTCTCCCCGATCGGTCTCTTCACCTCCACGTCGACCGGGCGTGGATGCATTTCCATCGGCGCGCCGTTGCGATCCGTGATTCGCGATCGCGGCAGCCGGAGCACGGTGCCGTCCATCAGCCGCGTATTCCACGTGTAGATGATCCATCCCGCGGTCGGCTCCCCGACGACTTTCCCGAGTTTCATCGCGCGATAACCCTCGGTAAAGTCCTCCGCGTCCGAGAGCGAATGCTGGTTCGTAACCAGGACCGTCGGCTTCTCGAGCGACCGCTGCCCCAGCGCGGACCGCGCCGGCATCGTGGGCATTCCTCGCAGTGTCATGTTCAAGTAGTGCTGTCGTGCGAGCACGTCCAGCGCATAAGCGTTGACGAACCCGCCGTTGTTGTTGCGGATGTCGATGACGACGCCGTCCTTTCCGATGTTGTCAGCGTCGAGATCGACATAGAGCTGCGCGAGCGAAGCTGCGGACATATCGGGCATGTGCACGTAGCCGAGGCGGTTGTTGCTGGCCTTCGCGACGTAGGCGCGGCGCTCCGCCACCCACTGCCTGTAGCGCAACCCGCGTTCGGTGGCGGCCGACACCGGCCGCACGGGGATGTCACGCGCCCCTTCACGGTTCGCGTTCTTTGCGACGCGCAGCACCGTCCTGCGATTGACCTTGTTCTCGAGCAACGCGTCGAGGTTGACACGCGTACCCACCGGCTCGCCATCGACGGCCAACAGGTAGTTGCCGCGCTCGATCCCGGCGCCAAGCGCTGAAGGTCCGAGCGTGATCACGTTCGAGATCTTCATCCGTCCGAGGGATTCGTACTCGCCGCGATCGAAGTCGAGTCCGAGATGACCGACACTTCCCGCAGCGGCAGCCCCCGCGGGCGGCGGGTTGATGCCCAGGTGCGACGCGTTCAACTCCCCGATCATGAGCGAGACAATGCGCCGCAGTTCGTCTGGCGTCCGCGCCGCCGCGACGTACGGCTCGACGGCCGCCCGCGCCGCGGTCCAGTTCACGCCATTGAATTCCGGGTCGAAGAAGTTGTCGCGCAGCAAGCGCCACGCCTGGTCGAACACGATCGTCTTTTCCTTCGCGAAGTCGGCGTCGAGCTCCGCCGTGACGTTCACCGCACGCGCCTCGCGCTTATCGAGCGTGACCGCCTGGATCCGGCCGTCATCGAGGTAGAAGACTTCCTTGTTGTCGGGTGTGAACGACACATCCGCTTTCGCGCCCGCCGTCGTGGTCAACTGCTTCGCCACTGGGCGCTCGCGCGCCGTTTCGTCGAGCGACCACGAGTACAGGTTCTGCTGCCCGGCGGCGCCGGCAATCATCACCACCGCTTTGCCA
>WNGF01022344.1_pt1 | contig 10974 bp, 9 predicted proteins | sample 5400641 | NCBI WGS metagenome assembly WNGF01 (sample SAMN13153371, study PRJNA577476) | soil metagenome | isolation source: 80 cm soil or saprolite under grassland replicate 2 | place: USA:California | collected 2016-06-15 | reverse complement strand
CAACGGGACCAGCAGCGGATGGAAGGGATGGCCTTCGGGACCGGCCAGCACGAAACGGCTCACACACCATGGATACCCCGCCAGCAGGCTCCTGACCGGCCAGCGGCAGGCCGCGCGCCGGCGAGGACGACAGCCGCATACACAGCGCGATGCACAGCGCCCGCAGGCAAAGGCCACGGCACCGCTCCCGGCACCAAACCGCCGGCGCCTGCCCTACGCCAACATCTGCGAGACCTGCGACCCCTGTGCATCGCGGCCTTTGGAACTCGCTCTTGCCTCCGAGGACGCGGGACCGCTTTGCGCGGCAGGGCAAGACCGGCCAGGCTCGGCCACTCCCTCATCAGGCGATCGAGATCTATGAGCGGCTCGACGCCGTCCGTGACCTCGCCTGCGCCGAGGCCCTGCTGCGCGCGGCAGAGATCCGCCGTGGCCGCCGCGGTCTGCGGGGCCGACCGCAGATCGGCTGGGCTAGCCTCACCCCACCGAGCGCACCGTCGCCGGGCCGGGTCGCCGCGGTTGCCGGCGGAGGAGTACGCCTTGTCCGCCATCGCGCGGCCAGGCCGGCGCCGGGGCCTGCCCAGGCCGCGCCGGGCGATGCGGATCGCGTCCATCAGCGGGATGAACCGCGGCGAGCCGCCGTGCTGGCCGGGGCTGGTCAGCCGGGCGACCGGGCGGCAGCGCAGGTCAGCGGCCAGGTGAATCCTGGTGGTCAGCCCGCCCCGGGACCGGCCGATCGCCTCCCGGCCAGATTTCCTGTCATTCGCCAAAGCCCCCCGTGCGGTCATCAGCAACCGGGGCGCGGCGGGCCCCGGCCGCATGCTGATGCGCCCGGGCAGCCGTGGAGTCCGCGCTGACCGTCCAGTCCCCGCCCCCGGCCGCATCGCAGCCGGCCCGCAGCCCGTCCAGGATCTTCTCCCACGTCCCGTCCAGCGACCAGCGGCGGTGCCGGTTATAGACGGTCTTCCAGTTCCCGAACCCCTCCGGCAGGTCACGCCACGGGCAGCCCGCCCGGGCACGGAAGAAAATCCCGTTGATCACCACCCGGTGATCACGCCACCGGCCGCCCTGCCGCGGATCACCGGCGGGAACACCCGCAACCGCTCCCATTCCTCATCACTCAGGTCATGGCGTTTCAGTCGCTCCAGCACCGTACTGATCTACACGACCAGGACTCAAAGATCCACAGGACACGCCCTAGATCGAAGGCCAAGAACATCTACCTGCAGGCGCAGGCCGCGCCCAGACGGTAGTGTCGACCTTGGTACGCAGCAGCGACCCCCATCAAGATCAGCATGTCCATCATCGCCACGCCATGCCGGGCATTGGCAGACGCTGCACGGTGGAGCAGCCACGCCCCTACACCGACACCGGGGACAGCGCCAGCGACACCCACTGCCAGCCGCAGAACTGCGCTGCCGGGACCATCGCCAGCACCACCGGGACCGCAAAGCACCAGCGAGGTCAGCAGTCGCCGGCGCAGCCTGCTCGCTTCGGTCCTGCTCCACCGCCTCGGCCTGGCCGCCCAGCTCGCGCACCAGGCGCGGCTCAACAGCGGGCAGGGCGGCTGTGTACCCGGCCCGCTCGACGGCCGCGACTAGCTCCGCCGGGCCACGTGCAGACTGATACTCACCGGTGCAGGCCCTCCATCTCAGTGGGAGTGGGCTTCCTCCAACGATTTGCCGGCGAGACGGGCGGCGATGATGCTGGCGAAGCTGGCACAGGTGACGATGTCATCGTGCGGGCAGGCCAGGGCGTGAGTGATGGCTTCTCGCGCGGTCTGAGCTTTGGCGATCTGGTCTTCGAGGTCGGCGATTTTGCTCTGGGCGAGTGTCCGCCAGCCATCAACGGCGTCCGAACGCGAGGCGAGCAGGGCCTTGGACTCGCGGAGCGAGAACCCGACGTCTCGCAGCAGCAGGATGAGGCCCACGCGTCCGACCTCGGACTCTGGGTAGCGGCGCTGACCCAGCACCCGGACTGGTGCCGGCATCAGGTCCAGTTCCTCCCAGTAACGCAACGTCGAGGTGGCGACGCCCGTGCGTTCCGCCAGCTCGCCGATGGTTAGTTGCCGGTCAATCATCTTGACTTCAAGTGTACTTGAATGCGTTGCTATGCTCTTGCAGACCCGCAGAATGAACCCAACGAGGCGCGGACATCACACGCGTGGGTGAGTGCGGCCAGCATGTGCCAACCGGCCGATCAGCATAGGGCGCTGGCTTCACCATGAAGGCGCCGACCCTTGTCTGCGCAGCGTCTGCGCCTTGGCGAGGAGCGCTTGGGTAGGCGGCTGGCCGCGGTGACTGTGGGTTCCGTTTCCAGCCCCTGTGAAGTGCAGTCCTCCTGCACGGCTCACCGACGTCCTTCACCGGCGGTGTTCGGCCCGGCCAGCCATCCCCCGATGGGCCTGGGAGCGACGACGGTTCCGGTGAGGGATATCAGCCCGAGACGGTTTGGTGCACCGGCGCGACTCATCCGAGACACGCACGGCATAGCGTGGATGTGGAGAAATGACCATGGATGTCCATTACCGGGTCCTGTCGCTGTCTGGCTCGGGTGGTTTGCACTCGGCCTCAGGAGCGGCTGGGTAGCCGGTCCTGCCAGGAGCGTCTGTCTGCCGGTGGTCGTTGCCGTCGGGCGGCGGGACAGATTCAGTGAGGATCTGATTCAGCCGTTCGCGTACCCGGCCGAGGCCGCGCGCCGCGGCGCGGCGCTTCCTGGCCGACCGAGGGCCGGCAACCACATGATCCCGTAGAAGGTGACCCCGCCATCCCGATCGCTGTCCGGTTGGGGCGCTGCGGGGCCGGTCGAGCAAGTGGTGCTCGTGGCGGTCCCCGGTGATCCACTGCTCCAGGAACAGCCAGAACGCCAGCCCGATGACGATCAAGCCGAGCGGCAGGAACCCGGGCGGGAACACGGCCGGCGGCGGTATTCTTTAGGGCTCGCTCAATGCTCACGATTGCTTATTCCCTCAGACGCTGCCAGCTGACTGATGAGGCGCTTAGGTCGGCCGTGCCTGGGCGCCGCTCCCCGGCTGGCCGGGAGCGGCGCCCAGGTGGCGAGAGGGGGTGGTTAGAAGAGTCGGTAGGTTCCGACGGGTTCCAGTTCCTCGATGGTGGGCGGCGCGGCGATCCAGGCGCTGAGGTTGTTCTGGAAGTCCCTGAAGGCTGGCACGGCGCCGAGGGGGTTGTTCTCGTCGTCGTCAAGCGCGAGCAGTATGAGGTAGGTTTCGCCGTCCGGGAGCTTGCAGGAAGCGTAGCGGACGCCTTGTGGCTGGGCGGCTTGGATTTCCGTGAACATTTCCCTTGCCGCTTTCTCCAGTTCGCCGGTCTTGCCGGCCTTGATCTTGGCACGGATCATGCGCACGCTCATCTGCGGATCTCCTCCTGGCTGGTGTCTTTTGATACCGGTCACGGTGTGGCGTGGGGGACTGGCGCCTGGTCGGCTGGCACCTCGGCGAGTGCGGTGCGCGGCTTAGCGGTCACGTGTTCGAGCAGCACCAGCACGAGCAGGCTGGCGACAGCTAGCACGGCGGCGCCCGCCCTGAATGACAGCGCGTATCCGTGGGTGAGCGCGGCCGCTGGGGGTACTCCATTGCGGATCTGGTGGCTGGCGTAGCGGAGTGCGAGGGTGACCAGGGTGGCCAGGCCGACTGCCGCGCCGATCTGCTGCATGGCGGTCTGCACCCCGGAGCCAAGGCCGGAGTCCTGGCCGGTGACCTGGTGCAGGGCGCCGTTGATCAGGCCGGGATAGCACATTCCGGTGAACACGCCGAACACGATCAGCCCGGGCAGGATCCCGCCGAGGTAGGACGAGTCGACGTGGATGTAACTCGCGACGAGCAGTCCCGCGGCGCTGCCGACCAATCCGATGCCCAGCACCGTCTTGACGCCAGCGCGTGGCATCACCGCAGAGCCCAGGCCGATCCCGGCGCCGATCCCGATGCCGAACGGCAGGTACAGCAGCCCGGTCTTCAGCGGGGAATAGCCGAGCACCTGCTGCATGTACAGGGTCAGCAGGAAGACGTAGCCGATGAACGCCGCGAACAGGCCCAGGCTCAGCACGTTGGATGTCACCCGGGTGCGGTTGGCGAAGAACCGCACCGGGATCAGCGGCTCGGGGACGCGGGCCTCCCACGCCACCATGACCGCCAGCAGTCCGGCCCCGCCGACCAGCGGCAGCAGCACCTGCCAGGAGCCCCACGGATGCGAGGCGGCCTGCAGCAGGCCGTCCACGACGGCCACCAGACCTCCGGTCGCGGTGACCGCCCCGGCCACGTCGATCCGGTGGCCTTGGCGGGCCATCCGGCTCTCCGGCAGCACGCGCGGCACCATGAGCAGCGCGAAGGCCGCGACCGGGATGTTGATGTAGAAGATCCACCGCCAGTCCAGGTCGGTCAGCGCCCCGGAGATCACCGTGCCGAACGTCCCGCCCAGCGCGGCGATGCCGCCCCAGACACCCAGTGCCTTCATCCGCTCGCGGGAGTCGGGGAACAGCACCCGGATCATCCCAAGTGCGGCCGGGCCGGCCAGTGCCTCCCCGGTTCCTTGCACGAACCGGCTGGAGACCAGCATCGCCGGCGAGACCGCGGCGCCGCACGTCACCGATGCCGCTCCGAAGACGATCACACCGGCCAGGAACAGCCGCCGCCGGCCGAACAGGTCGGCCAGCCGTCCGCCTAGCAGCAAGAACCCTCCGGCCATCAGCACGTAACCGCTGACCACCCACGCGAGACCCGTGTGCGAGAAGTGCAGATCGTGCTGGATCCTGGGAGGGCGACGGTCACCACCGTGATGTCGAGCACCAACATGAACTGCATCGCCGCCAGCACGGCCAGTCCCAGCCATCGCCGCGGGTCCGCACCGGCGGTCTGATCCGCCGAGCTGCGCGGATCCTTGCTGGTGATACTCACGAAATCTTGCCTCCTTGTCACCTCCGCCGTGTGCGGGGGGTCAACGTTCTGACACCTGGCGAAGCGTGGAGGTAACAGATGAACGAGACCGAATGGCTCGCGGGCCACTTCGAGCGGCACCGGCCCCGGCTGCGGGCGGTTGCCTACCGGATGCTGGGCTCGCTGGCCGAGGCCGATGACGCCGTCCAGGACGCCTGGCTGCGACTGAGCCACTCAGGCGCTGAAGACGTCGAGAACCTCGGCGGATGGCTGACCACGATAGTGGCCCGCGTCTGCCTGAACATGCTGCGCTCGCGTAACCTCCGGCGTGAGGAGCCCCTCCCCGTCCACGTACCCGACCCTGTCATCAGCTCGGAAGGGGAAAGCCAGCCGGAGGAGCAGGCGCTGCTGGCCGACTCGGTTGGCCTTGCCCTGCTGGTCGTGCTCGACACCCTGACGCCAGACGAAAGGCTGGCGTTCGTCCTCCATGACATGTTCGACCTGCCGTTCAGCCAGATCGCGCCCGTCCTGGACCGGAGCCTGGCGGCGGCCAAGCAGCTCGCCAGCAGGGCACGCCACCGCGTCCGGGGCGCTAGCCTCCCAGCGCCCGACCCCGACCCTGCCCGGCAGCGGGAGGTCGTCGACGCCTTCTTCGCAGCCGCACGCCGAGGTGACCTTGACGCGCTCGTGGCCGTGCTCCACCCCGACGCCATCGCGCGAGCCGACTTCGGCGCGCAGCGCCTAGGGGACTCGGTAGTGATCCGCGGCGCCGAAGTCATCGCCCGGCAGGCGCTGCTCGGCGCCACCTTGCCGGAGACGCGCCTGCATCCGGTGCGCGTCAACGCGGGCCCCGGGGTGGTCGTCACCATGCACGGACGCCCGTTCGTCATCATGAGCTTCACCGTCGCCGACGGGATGATCACCGAGGTTTACACCATCGCCGATCCCGAACGCATGGCCAAGATCTCAGCGTCCGTCCTCACCTCCGGCTAGCAGGCACTGCGTGATGGCCTGGCTCCGTTAGCCGGCCGGCCACCGCATCACGCCGCCAGCCCCATGCTCGTTTTGAAGCTCAGGAACGGAGTCACGATCATGACAGCGGTACACGATCGCGAGAGATCAGGAGATGGCCCGATCACATTGGTCAATATCCTCGAGGTGCCCGCCGATCAGGTCGGGGAATTTCATTGCGCGGTGGCGCGCCCGCGCCAAGATCATGGCCGCGGCGCCTGGGTTCCGAGACGCGACGCTGCATCTCCGAGACGCGACGCTGCATCGTGCTGTGTCCTCGCAGGCGCGCTTCCAGCTCGTGAACGTCACTCACTGGGACAGCCAGGCAGACCTGGACGCCGCCCATTGCCAACGGCGCGTTCCAAGCCCGCCTCCGCGCCCTAGGCGAAGACCCTCAGATGCGGTTCGCCGCCTACCCGGCCATATATGAGGTCGCTGCCGTACTCGGCGAGCAATGAGGCCTGCTGGCTGTGGCGCGGGACTGTCAGGAACTCGCGGGCGGGCGGTCATGTGGCGTGCGAACCAAGCAAATGTTGCCCGCCACGGCGGGTACGTCTTCGGCCCACTCAAGTCGGCCGCGGGCAAGCGCTTCTTGGTGATGGCTAAGGTGATCATTCCTGCTGTCCGGCTTCATCTTCGCTCCTATGCAGAGCCCAGCGATGAGAACCTGGTGTTCACGAGCCGGAGTGGACACCGCTAGGTCATAGCAACTTCCGCCGCCGCGTCTGGCTCGCTGCTCTGCGCACCGCCGGGGTCCCGGTGATCCACTTTCACGAGCTGGGGCACACCGGCAACCACCTCACGGCCGAAACCGGAGAGGGAGCAATGCTCGCGCGCTGGGGCGACCTCTCGATGGCGAGTACCTGATCGGGTGCCTTGCCTTCAAGGCTACTTGAAGCGGTTGACTCTCGATGACGACGGCACAGATGGTCAATGACGAACAGGCCGGGGCGCGCCTGGCCCGCGCAATTGCCAAGCAAGGAGAAGACGTGAGGAAATTCCGCGGTAACCCCTGGGCGGCGTTGCTGGTCGTGTCACTGGGGTTCTTCATGACCTTGCTCGACCTGACAATCGTCAACATCGCGATCCCGGATATGATCTCCCGGCTGCACGCCTCCCTGGACGATGTCCTGTGGGTGATCAACGCCTACACGCTAGTGCTGGCCGTGCTGCTGATCACGGCCGGCCGGCTGGGCGACCTGCTGGGCCAGCGGCTCATGTTCGTGACCGGCGTGGTGATCTTCACGGCGGCGTCCGCTGCCTGCGGCCTGGCGCCGGGGCCCAGCTGGCTGATCGCGTTCCGCGTAGGCCAGGGGCTCGGGGCCGCCGTGCTCATGCCGCAGACGCTGGCGATCCTGACCAAGGTGTTCCCCCCGGAGCGGCGGGGCGCGGCGCTGGGGGTGTGGGGCGCGGTTGCCGGCGTCGCCACCCTGGCGGGCCCCACCCTTGGCGGGCTGCTGGTGACCGCGTTCGACTGGCGCTACATCTTCTTCGTCAACCTGCCGGTCGGGGTCGTGGTGATAGCGCTCGCGATCCTGCTGATCCCCGAGGTGACCGAGCGCCGCAAGCACCGGATCGACATCGCCGGCGTGCTCCTTGCCAGCTCCGCGATGCTCGCCATCTGCTACGGCCTGGTCGAGGGGCAGCGCTACAACTGGGGGACGATCACTTCGTTCGTCACTGTCCCGCTGGTGATCGGCGCGGGCGCGGTCCTGCTGGCCGTGTTCCTGCTCGCCCAGGCCGCCAGGCAGGACCGTGAGCCGCTCGTGCCATTCGTGCTGTTCCGCAACCGCAACTTCTCGCTCATGAACTGGGTGATGTGCACGGTCGCCACGGGGATGATGGGCATCTTCCTGCCGCTCACCATCTACCTGCAGTCCGTGCTGGGATTCTCAGCACTGAAGGCGGGCCTGGCGCTGGCCCCGGCCCCGGTCATCGCTATGTTCGTGGCGCCCATGGCCGGGCGGCTGTCAGACCGCATCGGCGGCAAGTTCATCCTGATAACGGGGCTGACCGCCTTCGGGACGGGGATGGGCTGGATAGCGCTCATCGCGACAACCTCCTCCGCCTGGTACGACCTCCTGGCACCGCTTATCGTGGCCGGCTTCGGCATGGGGTGCACCTTCCCGCCCATGACGACGGTCGCGGTGCGGGACGTGCAGCCGCAGCTCGCGGGCGCCGCGTCGGGGATGCTCAACACCACCCGGCAGGCCGGAGCCGTAATCGGCACTGCGGCCGTGGGGGCGCTGCTGCAGAATCGGCTGTTCTCCTCCCTCACCGCGCAGGCACGGACCAGAGCAGCGGGACTCCCACCGGCGGTCAGGGACAAGCTGGTGACCGGCATCCAGCAGGCCGCGAAGACCGGCACCGGGGCGGGCTCCGGCCAGGGCGGCGGCTTCAGGCCCCCGGCGGGCACGCCCCCTACCCTCGCTCACCAGATTGAGCAGGTCGCCCACGCCGTATTCACCCACGGCTTTGTGGATGCCATGCGCCCAACGATGATCATGCCCATCGCGGTGCTCGGCGTGGGCATGCTGAGCTGCCTTGCGGTCAAGAGCGCCACGCGTCCCATCGAATCCTCCGAACCCGAGGTAACTAAGGATCCGACCCGGGCGTAAGCCACCAGCCTGGTCCGAGTCAGGCGGGCTCGAAAATCTCCCGCCCGCGCACAGGCCTGTGACCCGCCCGGCTCCAGACAACGGGATGATCATGATGACAGCAGGTGCAGCTCTCAAGCGGCGTGTGATCACCACACTGGTACGCCAGTTCGGCCACCCCCGGGGCATCGCCGGGTGGCTGGCCGGTTGGGACATGGCTCATCGCCGCTCCAACCAGCAGCGCAACATCTGGGCGGTGTCATTGCTGGACGTGCAGCCCACGGACCGGGTGCTTGAAATCGGCTTCGGCCCCGGCGTCGCCATCACCGAGCTCGCCGCCCGTGCCGGCCGAGGGCAGGTATTTGGCATCGACCACTCCGAGGTCATGGTCCAGCAGGCCAGCCAGCGCAACGCCGCCGCCATCCGCGCCCACCGCGTTCACCTCACCCACGCCTCTGTAGCCGAGCTGCCGAGCTTCGACGAGCCGCTCGATGCCATCCTGGCCGTCAACACCCTAAAGTTCTGGCCCAACCCGGCAGAACGGCTTAGCCAGCTACGTCGCCTGCTCCGCCCAGGAGGACGCATCGCGCTAGCCATCCAGCCTCGTTGCCCCGGCGCCACCCAAAGCACCACAGCACAGGCCGCCCAAGAACTCCAGGACCTGCTCACCCAGGCGGGCTTCACCCAGATCCGGACTGAAACCCTTGCTCTTGACCCACCGGTTGCCTGTGTGCTCGCCAACAACCCCCCCGCCGGGACGTCCTGCCAGAAAACGACCCGAACCCAGCCAGGGTCGGGAGTCACGTCCGCGCCCTCCGCCGCGCTGCGCAAGCCAGATCGTAGATCACGCAACTAGTCTCGCTAGCCAAACTTGAGTGGTGGGTTGTCGGCCCAGGGCCACATGGATTCGCGGGCGCAACGAAGCAAGTGCGACGCGGGTCCTGGCCGGGCTGTCCTCGCGGGCTGCCATCCCCTCACGGCCCAGGGCACGCCCGCCTCGTCTTTGTGGCCTGGCTCAGCGCCCAGGCGCTGCCAGGCGCGTGTTACGAGTCATGCCACGACTCGTTGATCGGATCGGCTCATCGTTTCGGAAATGGACAGGGCGCAGGTCCAGCCTGCGCTGCCGGGTACCCACGCAGGGCGCGATCCAATCAAGAGAGGCAGCCATGACCATCCGTCGTCCCGCCGGCGGGACATCTTCGGCACTGGCCATCACTGACATCATCATCGGCGCAGGGAAGAGGTCAGGTGGTGTTCGGAACCAACGTCGAAGTCTCCTCCGGCGGCGGGTTTGCCCGGACCGCCGCCAGCCGTGGGGTCACCGTCACGTGGCAGCAGAGCACCGGGCCGTAGCGAATCCGCGCCCGCCTCGGCTCATGACCAGCGAGATCGGCCAGCAACAGCCGAACCGCAGGGCCGCGGTGCGAAACAGACCCATCGCGTGAGGAGGGCCCTGCTTGGGGCCACCCGTCCGGAATCGCTCCCCCGCTGCGATGACTGGCGTCCTCCCGGTCGTGTCCAGAAGCCTTGGACGGCGGCGACTTCACAGATCCGCGGACGCAGGCGATCGCCGCTGCCGGTATGGGCGCGCCGACCGCGATCGTCATCAAGCACGACCTGCTGTTGACGGCCCACTCGCTTCGGGGATCTAAGAGGAGTAGTTACATGGCGAGCCGTTCACTGACCCCGGCGCAGGGCGACCGCGCTGCAGGCGTGCTGCTGGGGCTGGCCTGCGACGATGCTCTCGGCGCTGGCTATGAGTTCGGCCCGGCCCGGATCCACGGGGAAGAGGTGGCGATCAGCGCACTCACGCATGGCGACCGGGAGGCCGGCGAGGCCTGCGCTTCGCCCTGTGGTGCCAGGCGATCCGCCACGCGGTCCTGCACGGCAGCTTCGACGGCCTCCACATCGCCGTGTCCGATCTACCGCCAGACCGGGCTGCCATGTGAGCTGAGCGCCTGCGCCCACGCCGAGTCGGCCCAGCCGCACAAGATCGAGTACAACGGCTGGGTGATCGCCGCCTTGATGGCCGCATGGTCAGCCATCAGCCGCCCCCGGCACCCGCCGGTGATCACGCCGATGACCTGTTCCCCGCCGACCACCTGCGCCAGGCGCTCGACCAGGCGGCGCGAGCTGGCAGCGGCACCGACACCATCGCCGCGATCGCCGGCGGATTGCTTGGCGCCGCTGGGGCGCTTCAGCGGGCCCTTCCGCAATGGCGGCGCATCCTGCACGGCTGGCCCGGCCCAGGCAGCCGTGACCTGATCGCGCTGGGCCAGCTCATCGCCGCGGAGGACAGGCCGACGATGAGGTGCACGGTCCGTAGTCGCGACGTACGAGTCTCGAAGTTACCAACCAGAACGTAAGTTTTTGGAGGTTCTGGTTATTCGTGCTAAAATGACTTTGTGGCACGCAAGGGACGGCGCTCCAGCAAAGATGAACGCATCGATGCGATTCGCCTGCTGGAGGAAGGATATACCA
>WNGF01017520.1_pt1 | contig 10977 bp, 10 predicted proteins | sample 5400641 | NCBI WGS metagenome assembly WNGF01 (sample SAMN13153371, study PRJNA577476) | soil metagenome | isolation source: 80 cm soil or saprolite under grassland replicate 2 | place: USA:California | collected 2016-06-15 | reverse complement strand
GGCCGGATGGCCGCCGCCCAGACGATTGCCTTCGTCCATTTCGAGGGCGACGTCCGCTGTCGCGTTGGTGAACGTGGCGAGCAGCGAGTCGGACTTGAGTCCGTGCCCGGCCAGGGTGCACAGGCCATGGGGCGACCGCTTCGCCGCCATGCGGGCCAGGCGGACGTTCTCGGGCAGGGCGCTGCCCGCCACCATGGCGCCGATGGTGTCGAGGAGGACGAGCTTCGACGCCGTCACCGTGGAAGCGGGCACGCCGTTGAGCTTCGTATCGTGAATCCAGGCCGCGAGCTGTTCCAGATAATCCTTCATCGTACCGAGCCTCCGAGCGGCGCCATGGGGTTCGTCCGCGCGAGGAATCGGCCATGGCCCGGCTTCTGCTCGAGCGTGCCCCCATTCAGGAGTACTTGGCCGCGGAGCAGGGTCATCCACGGCCGGCCCCGCGCCGCCCATCCTTCGTAGGGGGTGAAGCCCGCGATGCCAAGATGGTGCTTCTGCTCGATCGTCCAGGACGGCGCCGGGTCCCAGATGGTCAGATCGGCGTCGGAGCCCACGCGCACCGCCCCCTTTCGCGGGTAGAGGCCGAAGATGCGCGCGGGATTCTCCGCCATCCCCCGCGCCATCCATGTGACGGGGAGCCCGCGATTGACCACGCCCTCGCTCCACATGAGGGGCACGAGGGTCTCCAGCGACGGCGCGCCGAAGGGGATCGGCTTGCCTTCCTTGTCCACGAAGATATTCGTCCGGCCCGCTTCCTTGGCCGCGGGCACTCGCGGTGAATGATCGCTCGCCACCGTGGACACGAAGCCCTGTTCGGTGCCCGCCCACAGCGCGGCCTGATTGACGCCGTCGGATGAGCGAAGGGGGGGCCCGATCTTGGCGAAGGGACCGAGGCGCGCCATCTCCTTGTCGTTGAGGAGCAGGTACTGCGGGCAGGTCTCCGCCCACACGCGCTGCCCTTCCGCCTGCGCGCGCTTGATGCGCTCGAGGCCGAGCCGCGTGGAGAGATGGACGACGTAGACCGGACAGTCCGTGAGCTTTCCGATGAGGATGGCGCGATTGATCGCCTCTTCCTCCGTCCAGTCGGGACAGGTGGCCGGGAAGTCCGTGGGCGCCGTGCGCCCTTCCGCGATGGCCTTGTCCTCGAGGTAGCAGAGGATGTCGCCGTTCTCGCAGTGAAGCTGGCAGATGCCGCCCAGCCGACCCAGAATGTCCATGGTCTTGGCGATGAACTCGTCCGAGACCATGCGCTTGGGTCGCTTCTTATACGTCATGAAGAGCTTGAAGGAGGTCACGCCCATCTTGAAGGCCTCCGGGAGGCCTTCGAGGATCTTCGGCTCATGATTCAGGATGAAGTGGAAGCCGAAGTCCAGCACGGAGAGCGACTCCGCCTCGTCGCGGAGGCGAGCCACGGCTTTGGGCAGGGTCTCACCCTCATCATAGGTGACGAAGGGAAGAAGGGTGGTGAGCCCGGTGTGCGCCGCCGCGAGCGGCGCCGTTTTCCAGTCGTCGTACTCGGCCCCGATATGGAGATGGCAGTCGATGAGCCCGGGGAGGACGAATCGGCCGCCCGCGTCGATCACCTTGTCGGCAGAGGGCAGGAGGTCTTCCGGGCCCATGGCGGCGATCTTGTCGCCCTTGATGGCCACCGCGGTCTCGACGATATCCGAGGCGGTCACGACCTTGCCGCCGCGGACGATGGTGTCGACTCGGGGACCCGTCATCGTAGTAACTCCCCCTTCGGACCCGGCCCCCTCATCGGTGCGATTCCTTCTCCGTCACGGGTTGCAGCAGGGTGGCATAGTGCTGGGGCTGGCGCCGCCCGAGAAAGTTCCAGCGCTTGCGGATCGGGGTCATCTGGTCGAGATCGATCCGGGAAACGATCAGCTCGTCGCCGTTGGTGGCGGCCTTGGCGAGCACCTGGCCCTGGGGGCTGATGATGCAGGAGCCGCCGATCAGCTCCACGCCGTCCTCGATGCCCGCCTTGGCGATGCCAATCACGAAGCAGGCGTTGGCATAGGCGCCCGCGCGCATGCAGAGCTCGTTGAGGTCGAGGGCCAGCGCGGAGATGGGCGTGTTGTACCCGATCAGGATGAGCTCGGCGCCCTGGAGGGCGAGCGCGCGGTAGCTCTCAGGATAGCGGCGGTCCTGGCAGATGGCGATGCCGACCTTGGCGCCACAGGCATCGAAGACCTTGTAGCCCGTGTCGCCGTGGGCGAAGTAGTAGGGCTCGTAGACCTGGGCGAAGCCGTCCGGCTCTCGGGTCCCCGGCAGGTGGATCTTCCTGAACGTCCCGCAGAACTTGCCCGCGGCATCCGTGAGGAGGGCCGTGTTGAAGTACTGTCCGCCGGCCTTCTCGCAGAAGCCCGCGTGCACGGCGATGCGCGCGTCCTTGGCGCGACGGAGGAGCGGCTCGAGGGCTTTGGGCGGCATCTCCGCCTCGAAGAACTGATCGAAGTCCTTGCGGATCTTTTTGGGGAAATAAGTGGTGAGGGCCATCTCCGGATACGCGATGAGCTCGACCCCCTGCCCCTTCGCCTGCTCGAGGAGGGCGAGCATCCGCTCGACGATCTCCTCGCGACTCGCGCCTTCGTTGTTGGGGCCCATCTGGGCAGCGGCCACGGTGACGTTGCGGGCCATGAATGGATCTCCTCTAGGTGACACCCAGTTTGGCGACTTCTTCGCGGACGAGGCGCTTGATCTCGCGCTCGAGGGCCACGAAGGCGGCGCTCGAGCGATCGCGCGGGTGCGGTATGGTCACGTCCACGATCTCCTTGATGGTGCCGGGGTGTGTGGCCATGACCACGATGCGATCGGCGAGGAAAATGGACTCGGAAATGCTGTGGGTGACGAAGACCACGGTTTTCTTGTCCTGCTCCCAGATCCGCAGCAGCTCCTCCTGCATCACTTCGCGGGTCTGGGCGTCGAGGGCTCCAAAGGGCTCGTCCATGAGGAGAACGGACGGATGATTGGCGAGCACGCGGGCAATGGCCACGCGCTGCTTCATCCCGCCCGAGAGCTCGCGCGGATACTTGTCCTCGTGTTCGGCGAGGCCGACCAAGGCGAGATACCGGCGGGCCACCGCCCGCCGCTCGGGGCGGGGCAGACCCTGGATCATGGGGCCGAACTCGACGTTCTCGATGGCGGTGCGCCAGGGGAAGAGCGCGTACTCCTGGAACACCACCCCGCGATCGGCGCCGGCCTGCCTCACCTCGTGGCCGTCCACGAGGATACGGCCGGTGGTGGGCTCGATGAAGCCGGCGATCATGTTCAGGAGCGTGGACTTGCCGCAGCCCGAGGGACCGAGGAGGCAGGTGAAGCTGTTCTCGGGCAGCTCGAGGCTGACCTCGTCGAGAGCAAGCACGCCCTCGGTATAGCTCTTCGACACCCCTTCGATCTGGATGGACTTCACGGTCTTTTGGGAATCACGCTTGGCTCCGCGATTCCTTGCGCCAGCGCAGCAGGCGGCCTTCGATCCTGCGCAGAAGGACATTGGCGAGGACGCCGATGATGCCGATCACCGCCGCCCCCAGGAGCATGTTGGAGACGAGAAAGAAGGTCCGCGCGTCGTTGATGAGAAAGCCCAGCCCCGAGTCGGCGGCGATGAACTCGGCAGCCACGATGACGAAGAGGCAAGACCACGTGCCAGAAAATCTGCCGCTCGCTCGCCCCCAGGCTGGAAGCGGCGCGGATCAGGACGGGGTCGACGTACTTGATGCCCTCGATGGTGGTGGTGAAGATGGGAAAGAAGGCGGCATAGGTGATGAAGGCGACCTTGGAGGCCTCGCCGATGCCGAACCAGAGCACCATCATGGGCAGGAAGGCGAGGGGCGGGATGGGGCGCAGCATCTCGAGCATCGGCTCGACCAGATGCTCGAGCAAGCGCGAGCGGCCGAGGGCCGTCCCCACCACGATGCCCAGCGCGGCGGCGATGCTGAAGCCCCAGACCACGCGAGACAGACTGGCCGTGATGTGCCTGAGCAGCTCGCCGGAGGCCGCCATCTTGATGCCCGCGCGCATGACCTCGTCCGGCGCGGGGAGCAGGATGGGGTTGAAGACCTTGAGCACGTGCGCGTTGAGGAGGCTCACACCCCACCAGAGGGCGAAGAAGAGCAGGAGCGACACCGCGCGCAGCACGAGCACGGCCGGTCGACCGAGCCCCCGGCTGGCCCGCCGGCCGGTGGCCGGGGCGGCCGGGGGAGCGGCGGCCACGTCGACCGTGGCGGGCGCTTGCCTTACCGCTTCGGCTTCCATGTCACGAGCTTGGGGTCGACCTCGGCCATGAGCCCCGTGGAGAAGACGTCGTCCGGGGAGACGGCGGAGGGGATGCGCTTGATCTCGAGCGCCCACTCGCTCTGCGACCGGATGGCGAGGGCCGCGTCCTCGTCGAAGGCCATGGTGTAGTGGTTGGCCTCGGTCATGACTTTGAGCGCGTCGCGATCGTCGATACGAAGCCCCTTCTCGAGGGCATCGAGGGCCTTGTTGCGGTCGTTGACCATCAGATCGTTGCCGCGCTTGAGCGCGCGAATGAGGGCCTTGAGGGTCTTGGGCTTTTCCTTGATCCACGTGTCCGAGGCGAGGAGAAAGGCGTAGACGTGCAGGAGCTGCTTGTCGCCCGTGAGCTGCTCCGGCTTCCCCGTGATGTACGAGACGGTGGCCGTGGTGTAGAGCGTGCCGCCGAGCTTGACGAGACGGAAGAGGTTGGGCTGCCAGCCGAGCAGACCGTCGACATCGCCCTTGGAGGCGGCCACCACGCCTTCGGAGGGCTGCATGTTCACCAGGGTGACCTTGGCGGGATCGAAGCCGTATTGCTTGCCGAGCTTGGCGAGGATCAATACCTGCGAGTTGCCTTGTGTGTGCGCGAGCTTCTTGCCCTCGAGGTCCTTGGGGCTCGCGAGCTTGGTCTTCGGCGAGAGCACGAAGCCCTGGGTGCCCGCGATATTGGCGAGCGGTGCGATGGTTCGCACCGGCAGCTTCTGTCCGCCGAGCACGATCTGCGCGAAGCTGCCCCCGCCCGCCACGCCCTGCTGGCCGCTGGCCATGAGCGTGATGATGTCACCGCCGGACTGCTGCCACTTGACGGTCACGGTCAGCCCTTCGTCCTTGAAATATCCGAGCTGGTCGGCGATGGCGATCTGCGCGCCCAGCTGCGGGTCGCGAACGGCCGGCAGGTCAAAGGCGGCTTGCTCGACCTGGGCGTGCGCCTGGCCCAGGCCGAGAACGAGAAACAGGAGAAGCAGGGGAAGGGCCCGTCTGACTATGGTCACGATTTCCTCCTGAGTTGACGGTGTGAAACGCGGATCACTTGGGGAGCAACGCCCGTGCCATTGCCTCGTGTGCCGGCCCCTCGCCAAAACCCCCTTGCGATGCTCGTTTACCCAGATACTCCAATCGCCGCCTCTCAGCAAGCTGCCGAAGACATGGGCAGCCCCTCACGACTGCCCACAGCGCTTGCAACGCCCCTCTCGCTACGCCCCCTCACCCTGCCCTCTCCCGCGATGGGGGCGAGGGAAGCGGTTCCCTCTCCCTCAGGAGGGAGAGGGCAGGGTGAGGGTGGATGTCCATTCGCGCATGCACCAGATCACGAGGCAGCCGGCGCGACCGAGGGCCGGGCGACGTAGCGACCAAGGGCCGGGCCCAGCACCTTCCCGTGCTCGTACACCAGCGCGCCACGCAAGAAGGTCGCCGTCACCTTGCCTGTCAGCTCCTGCCCCTCGAATGGCGTATAGCCCTGTCCCGACGGTGAGTCGGCCGCGCGCACCGTGAAGCTCTGATTTGGATCGAGGAGGGCGAGGTCCGCGTCATAGCCCGGCGCCACGTCGCCCTTGCTGAGCAACCCATAGCGCCGCGCCGGGTTCCGCGAGCAGAGCTCGGCCATGCGGTGAAGGGGCAGCCCGCGCTTGCTGCCCTCGCTGAACACGCCGGAGAGCAGGTACTCGGTGCCGCCGAAGCCGGCCTTGGCGAGCCAGATGTCATCCGGATGTTCGGAGGAGACCTTCATCTCCGTCGAGCAGCAGGCGTGGTCGCTCACGATCCAGCTCACTTCGCCCTCGAGCACCGCGCGCCAGAGATGCTCCACGTCTTCTCGAGGCCGAATGGGCGGATTGACCTTGGCGAGCGCCCCCGTGGGCGCGCTCGTGTCGAGGAGGAGGTGGCCCACCGTCACTTCACGACGGAAGTCGATGTGGGGAAACACGCGCTGCATGACCATGGCCGCCTCCATGGCCTTGCGCGATGAAAGATGCAGCAGGTTGACGTTGGGACAGGCCGCCTCGTTCGCGAGATAGGCGGCGATCCACACCGCGAGACCTTCAGCATGCGGCGGGCGCGCCGCGCTGTACGCGGCCAGTCCCCTCAGGCTTGGATTGCTTTGCACGATGCGCGTATAAGCGTTCAGGATGTCGGCGAGCTCGCAGTGGAGGCTCACGCTGACGAAATCGCGCAGCGGCGGCCGCTGCTCGATGAGGCGGGCGGCCCCGCGCATGACGAATTCGAAGTGGGCGAGGTCATAGCTCTCGCCCTCGGGCAGCATGAGGAACTTCCGCTGGGTCGCGGGGTCGGCGCTCCCATGGAGCCCGTAGCCGCCGTAGAACATGAAGATCTTGAACGAGGGGACGCCATGCTCCACCGCGAGCATCTCCATCTCGTCGATGTGGGCCCGCTCGATGGGCGCCACGTGATAGGCGTAGTCGCACCAGTACCTGCCCGCGGACTGTCGCAGCACTTCGGGGAAGAAGTCGCGATAGGCGCCCCCGAGATTGAGATAGTACTGGCCCGTGCGGACATAGGTCAGCATGGCCGTGACCCCGCCCGCGGCCGCCGCTTTGCTCTCCGTCACGGCATCCTCGGCGAGCGGCGAGTAAATACCCGCGTGCGTATGGGCGTCGACGAGGCCGGGGAAGCCGAGGAGGCCCCTGGCGTCGAAGATCTCCCGGCCATCCTTGGCGGGAATCTCGCGCTGGACCGTGACGAAGCGGCCGTTCTTCACCCCGAGATCCATCGGCTCGATCGAGGACTGCCCCGGCCGCACGAGCCGCACGTTCTTGATGACGAGGTCGAGGGGATCTGCCGTCATGTCTCCACGATCTCGATGGGGAAGAGCTCGAGGGGGTCGTCGACGACGACCAGGTGGTGGATATTGAACTCGTAGACCTCGCCCGCCTTGATGTCGGAGGGCGAGAAGGGGAAGGCGAGATTGCCCGCGATGGCCTTGCGCCCCGGATAGCTGACGTGGAGCCCGGCGGAGCGCGCGAGGGCGAGGACGGCCGCCGACGTATCGGGATCGTCGGCCACCACCTCGATGACGAGACCGATCTCGTGCGAGCGTATCTCCTTCACCTGCTCGAGCCGGCCCATGACGCCGTCGCGCCCGTAGACGTGGAAGATGAGGCGATAGCCGTCGGGGTAGGTCTCGGCCACGCGCTGGCGGATATTCTCGAGATAGGCGTCGATCTGCGAGATGAGAATCGGATCGCGTACGCCCGCGATGGCCAGGGTGCGGTAGCCCACGCGCCGCACCCCCTCGAGCTTGAGGGTGTACGCGGGGGCCTTCACGTAGCGCGTGCCCCTCACCCGCACCTGGCGCGGATTGATCTGCTCGAAGGCCGTGCTCGAGAGGTCGATTGCCCCACCCGGCAAGTGCAGCAGATACGGATCCGCCTTCTCATAGAGCGTGTGGGCGGCCACCGACGCCACCGTGCACACCTTGTCGGGATTGGGCGGCTCCACGATGAAGGCGTCCTCTTCCACGAAGCCGAGCAGGCTGTCGGAGCCGTGGCGGGGATAGGCCGCGGCCCCGCCGCACTCGAGGATCTTTCCCATGTGGATGACGAGACCGGGGTCGAAGCCCGCGCGCATGGGCAAGGCGCCGATGGGCGCGGGATCATAGGCGCGGCCGGCGATGATCACCTCCGCGTCCATGTCGAGGGCGCGCATGAAGGGCTCGTAGCCCATCTGCGCGACGATACGCACGCTCCGGTCCACCTCCTCCGCGGTGAGTGCCGTGTCGAGATCGAGGGGCGAGGTTCGCCCGCGCGCGATCTGCCGCTTGAGCCAGCCCTTGTCCACCTCGGCGCCGATCACCGCGGTGCGGAAGGAGTAGCCGCGCTCGCGACAGATCTCGCGATAGACGTCGAGGGTCCACTCGAGATGCGGCGTGCCGCCGCCCCCACCCGCCGAGCCGATGAGGACGGGGATGCGCCGCTCCTTCGCCGCGGCCAGGATCATCGCCAAGTCGCGTTTGAACGCGCGCCGATTGGTGAAGGGCACGCCGGCGCCCAGATAGTACGGCCCCGGATCCGTCGAGCCCGCGTCCACGGCGATCGCGTCGGGGTTTCGCCTCATGCCCTCGGCCATGGAGCGGACGGGAATGCCGTAGCCCAGCATGCCTTCGGGAGCGAGGATGGTCATCCGGGGGCCGGCGGTGCCGGTGGCGCTCATGTGTCCTCCCAGGCCACGGCGTGCTCCATCAGCGGCACGTGCTGCTGGGCGCCGTAGACGTCGCCCTCACCGAGGGCTCCGGAGCCGATCGGCCTCCGCATGGTGATCTTCACCGCATACGCCGGATCGAACTCGATGATCTTCAGCACATCTTCGGCCATGACGCCGTAGAGGCCCGCGATGGTGACGCGGTCGAGGGCTCTCAAAGCCTTGAACCGCTCGTACGTGACCTGATCGGGAAACACGATGTCGAGGGTGAGAAGAAAGGGCCCCGCGTTCTTGCTCGTGACGAAGGTCGCGATCTCGCCGATGGTGCGCCGCATGGGGGCCCCATGGCACCACCAAGCTCGGGTGCTGTCAAGACCGTCCACACCAACTCTTGACCCCCGTCGCTACCGAAGACTAGGATCTCGCTAGCATGGCCGCCCGCTACGACGACGTCGTTGTCGGCGCCGGCTCGTCCGGCGCGGTGCTGGCGGCACGACTGTCGGAGGATCCGGCCCGTCGCGTCCTGCTGCTCGAGGCCGGCCCGGACTACGCCACCGTCGAGGCGACGCCCCACGATCTCCGCGACAGTACCTGGATCTCGGTGGTTCGGCACGACTGGGGCTTCAAGGCCGACGCCATGAAGGGCCGCGAGATCGAATATCCGCGCGGCAAGGTCACGGGCGGCTCCTCGGCGGTGAACGCCACCATCGCGCTTCGGGGGGTGCCGGAGGACTACGACGAGTGGGCGAGGCTGGGGAATTCCGAATGGACATGGTCCCGCGTGCTCCCGTATTTCCGGAAGCTCGAGGACGATCAGGACGAAGGGGGGCCCCTCCACGGTTGCGGCGGGCCGATTCCCGTGCGCCGCTGGAAGGCCTCGGAGCTCCTTCCGCTCCAGCAGGCTTGCCTCGACGCGGGCCGCGCGCTCGGCTTCGCGGCGGTGACGGATCACAATCATCCCGAGGCCACGGGCATCGGACCGTGGCCCATGAACCAGCGCGACGGCCTGCGCGTGTCCACCGCCATCGGCTACCTGCTCCCGGCGCGCCAACGCCGCAACCTGACCATCCGCGCCGATTGCCTGGTGAATCGACGTCATCCTCGAAGGCCAACACCAACCTCACCTGCATCATGATCGGCGAGCGCGTGGCCGACTGGATGCGCGCGGAATAGCCACCCTCGCGTTGACACGTGTAGGGACGGATGCTAGTCTCGCGCGCATTCCGACCCATACCACGCCGGACCGCAGCGCCGCGCGCACACCAGCCAGGAGCGGAGGCATACCATGAGCGACAACACGCGGGGTCAGTCGTCGAAGCGCGTCAGCCGGCGGACCTTTGTCACCGCGGCGGGCGCGGCGGCGGCGGCGGCCGGGTTCCCCGCCGCCCTGAAAGCGCAGGCGCGCGAGGTCAAGGTTGGCTATCTCCTGCCCGTGACGGGCCCCCTCGCTTTCGAGGCGGGGCTGGCCCTCAACGGCCTCACCCTCGCCACGGACGAGATCAATGCCACGGGTGGCGTCAAGTCGCTCGGGGGGGCGAAGATCACGCTCCTCCCCGGCGATACCCAGAACAAAGTCGAGCTGGGCAACTCCGAAGCCTCGCGGCTCATTGACCAAGGGGCGGTGGCCGTCATCGGTCCCTTCTCGAGCCTCGTGGCATTTTCCGTGCGGCAGGTGACGGAGAAGAATCGCATACCTTTCCTCCTCTTGGCCGCCGTGGCCGACAATCTGACCGAGGGCGGGCTCAAGTACACGTTTCGCATGCAGCCCAACGGCAAGGCCATGGCCACCCTCACCGTGAGCAACATGTTCGAGATGGCCAAGAACGCGAACGTGCCCATCAAGCGCGTGGCCATGATGCACGAGGAAGGCAACTTCGGGACGACCATGGGCAATCACGTGGAGGCGTTCGCCAAGACCATGGGCTATGAGCTGGTGCAGCGCATTCCTTATAACCTGCGCTCACCCGATCTCACCTCGGAGCTCTCCAAGATCAAGGCGTCGAAGCCGGACCTCCTGATCGTCAGCGGCTACTACGGAGACTCCAAGCTCATCGCGGAGACGGCGGCCAAGCTCAAGATCGGCGTCAGCGCGCTGGTGGGCCTCGCCAACGCCGCCTACTCGAATCCGAAGTTCATCGCGGAAAATCGCGAGCTGACCGAGCACCTCTTCGACGGGAACTACTGGCACAACCCGCAGAGCCCGCGCGCCCGCGCCGTCTTCGACGCCTACCAGAAAAAGTTCGGCTCGACCATGTCGAACCACAGCGTGCAGGGCTACCAGGTCATGTTCGTGCTCAGGGACGCCCTCGAGCGCGCGGGCTCCATGGACCGGGACAAGCTGCGGGAGGCCATCGCCAAGACGAACCTCACCGACCAGATCCTCACCCAGGACTCCATCCGCTTCGACGAATCGGGCGAAGACATCTACGCCACGCCCGCCCTCATCCAGGTGCAGAATGGCAAGCCGGTGGTCGTCGGTCCCGCCAAGTACGCCGAAGCCAAGCCGATATTCCCCGTGCCCAAGTGGAAGGGTTAGCCTCGCCGCGCGGCGAG
>WNGF01013597.1_pt1 | contig 10977 bp, 10 predicted proteins | sample 5400641 | NCBI WGS metagenome assembly WNGF01 (sample SAMN13153371, study PRJNA577476) | soil metagenome | isolation source: 80 cm soil or saprolite under grassland replicate 2 | place: USA:California | collected 2016-06-15 | reverse complement strand
GGTCGGGCGTGGTGTAGTTGATCGTCGGCGGGATGCAGCCGTCGCGGATGGCCAGCAGACAGGCGATGGCCTCCAGCGCCCCGGCCGCGCCCAGGAGGTGCCCGGTCATCGACTTGGTCGAGGACACCAGGAGCTTGTAGGCGTGGTCGCCGAAGACCTGCTTGATCGCGGCGGTCTCCTCGCGGTCATTGGGCTGGGTCGAGGTGCCGTGGGCGTTGATGTAGTCGATCCGATCGGGCTCAAGGCCCGCTTCAGTCAGCGCCATGCGCATCGCGCGGGCGTTGCCCTCGCCCTCGGGTGAGGGCGCGGTGATGTGGTACGCATCCGCGGTGGCGCCGTAGCCGACCAGCTCGCCGTAGATCCGCGCGCCGCGGGCGCGGGCGTGCTCGCGCTCCTCCAGCACCACCACCGCGGCGCCCTCCGAGAGCACGAAGCCGTCGCGGTCCTTGTCGAACGGGCGCGAGGCGGCCTCGGGCGCGTCGTTGCGGCGACTGGTGGCGTGCATGGCGGAGAAGGCCGCGATCCCGATCGCGAGCACGGCCGCCTCGGACCCTCCGACGACCATCACATCGGCCTGGCCGCGGCGGATGATGTCCCCGCCCTCGCCGATCGCGTGCGAGCTGGACGCGCACGCCGAGACGTGCGTGAGGCTCGGACCTCTGAGTCCGAACTGCATCGAGACCTGCGCCGACGCCGCGTTCGCCATGAGCATCGGCACGAGGAATGGGGAGAGGCGCGCCGGCCCGCGCCGCTCCATCAGCAGGATCCCGTCGATGAGCGTTTCGAGGCCGCCCACTCCGGTCGCGATGGCGGTGCCGATGCGGTCCGGATCCGCGAGCTTGTCCAGCGTCGCGTCTTTCAGCGCCTGGCTCGCGGCGGCGACGGCGTAGTGCGTGAACCGGTCCGTCCGCCTGACGTCCTTCCGGTCCATGTACGCGCTCGCGTCGAAGTCTTTGATCTCACCGGCGATCTGCGTCTCATACGGCGAGGGATCGAAACGCGTGATCCGCGCGAGGCCGCTCCGTCCGCTCGTGAGCGCGTCCCAGGTCGTCGCGACGTCGAGCCCCACGGGCGTCACCGTGCCCATGCCGGTGACGACGACCCGTCGGGTCATCGCGCTATGACGGAGTGCGCGCGCTCGCCGAGGGTGCGGAGCGCACCGGCGAGCGAGCCCGTGTCGGAGACGTTCACGATCTTGACGTCGGCGATCCGCTTCACCAGCCCGTTCACGACCTGGCCGGCGCCGATCTCGACGAACGTCGAAGCGCCGCGCTCGACCATGTACCGGACTGACTTCAGCCATTCGACGCGATTCGACAGGTGGCGCACCAGCGCGTCCTGGATCGCGGTCGCGCTCAGGTGTGGCAGCGCGCTCACGTTCGCGACAATGGGGACGACCGGCTCGCGGAAGCGCAGCGTCTGCATGAACGCGCGCAGGTCGGGACCGATGCGGCCCATGTCCGGAAAGTGGAACGGCGCGGAGATCCGCAGCGGGACGATCTTCTTGGCGCCGCGCGCCGCGAGCGCTTCCATGACCGCGCGGATGCCGGCGTCGTCTCCGGCGATCGTTACCTGCATCGGGCCGTTGTCGTTCGCGACGACGACCCTGCTCGGCTCGACCGTGTCCGCGATGACGCGCTCGACCTCCTCGGCGGAGAGCCCGATGATCGCGGCCATCGCTCCACGCGCGCCTTGTGTGGCGGCGAGCTTGCCGCGCTCCGCCACGAGCCGTAGCGCATCCGCGAACGGCAGGACGCCGGCGGTGACGAGCGCCGTGAACTCACCCAGTGAATGGCCCGCGACGAAGTCCGGCCGCAGGTGCTCCGGGAGCGCCATCACACCGCGCGGCTCGCTCCCGTCGGTGACGCGCCGTCCGATCTTCTGCGTCACCGACTCCACCATCGCCTCGAACAGCGCGATACTTGTCGCGAGGACCGCGGGCTGTGCGACCGTCGTGTCGTTGAGACGCTCGGCCGGGCCCGCGAAGCAGAGCTCCGACAGCTTGTATCCGAGCACGCGATCGGCCTCTTCGAAGATCGCGCGTGCGGCGGCGGAGGCCTCGTACACGTCGCGGCCCATGCCGACGGTCTGAGAGCCTTGCCCAGGAAAAACGAACGCGAGAGCGGTCAAGAGGAGCCAAGCGTAGCAGCGGAGGTTGCGCGCGTCGAGCATGGTCCGAACGATTCGTTACAGTGCTGCTGCAGTGAATTCTCGAACGTATGTACAGCGCGAACGCGCGCGCAACGTCGCGCGTACCAGCGCGGCGATCGAGACCGCCGCGCTGCGCGAGGTCGCGCGCCGTGGCTACCACGCGCTCCGGATGACCGACGTCGCGCGGCGGGCGCACGTCGCACCGCGCACGCTCTACCTGCACGCCGTGTCGCAGGAGCGGCTCGTGGAGCAGGCACTGCGACGGCGCGCGACAGCGCAGATCGCGCGAGTCGAGCGCTGGCGACCTCGGTCGGAAGCGCCCGAGTCGATCCTCAATGAGCTGGTCGCGCTGCATGACCGCGAGTACCGCCTCGAGTCGGTGCTGCTGGAGACGCTCGTCGACGGCGCGCTGCCGCGCGTCGTCGCCGCGCCGCTGCGCGATCTGGACAACGTGCGCCTCGCGATCATCACGCGGACGATGAACGACCTCGCGCACCGGGGTGCGCTGCGCGTCCGCGCCGGCGACGCCATCGCGCTCGCACACGCGCTGCTCTCCTACCCAACTTGGCGCACCGCGCTCACCGGACCCGCCCGGCGACGCGCACCGCGCCTGGTCGCCGCCGCGCTCCGCAGCGCGGTGCTTTAGGTGCTCTCGTACTCCAGCGGTCGTTCCGCTGGCGCAGCGCCCGCATCCGGTTGATCTCGCCGGCGTGATAGAGGTCGTGCTCGATCATCGACTTGATGATCCAGCGCGTCTCCTTCATCTCGCCCCAGTTCGTACGACGCGGCTTCAGCAGCTCGGCGTCATCCGCGAGCGACGCTGCCACGAAGGCGGTGCTGCGCGTCCTCGAGCCACGCCATGCTCGTCCAGCCCGGCCTGAGTGGGCGACGACAGGCGCCGCTCACTCGTGAGCGGCTGATCCCACTCGAGCGCGGTGTCGCCGAAGGCGTGGTTGTCGTACATGTACTTGCACGCGCCGACGTGAGCGACCATCTCGGCGATGGGGCGCGCTCCGTCCGGTGGCAGCCACAGCCAGTCTTCGGCCTTGAGTGAGCGCACGTTGGTGAGAAGGGAGTGCGAGTCCGGACCCGCGAACGCAGCGTCCAGTAGGTAGAGATACTGCTCGATCCCTGCACGCGCCATCGTGCCTCCGGCGTGGTCTAAGCGCGCTCGATCTCGATTATCCCCTTCACGCCGTTGAGCTCGCCTTCCCAGCGGTGGCCCCGACCGCCGACGCCGCGAGTTATCGCCATCGCGAGGACCTCACCCGTGAGGAAGTCTTTGAAGCGCTCGATCGTGTCGCCGAGCGCGCCGTCGAAACGGAGCGTGATGCGGTCGGCGATGTCGAGACCGGCCTCCTTGCGCAGGTTGTTCACGTGATGCGCGAGCTCCCGCGCCAGCCCCTCGGCCTCGAGCTCCGGCGTGGTGTCCGTGACGAGTGCGGCGATCGCGCCGGTCTCACGGCCGACCGCGTGCCCCGGCGTGCCCTCGTAGCTCACGAGCAGCTCGGCCGGCGAGAGCGTGAAGCCCTCGACCACGGTGTTGCCGTCGCGCGAGGTGAAGCGCCCCTCCGCGAGCGCCTGGCGCACGCGGGGCAGATCCTTGCCGAGCTTCGGGCCGAGCACCTTGAGCTCCGGCTTCACGATCTCGCGGACGAGTCCCTCCGCGTGATCGCGCACCTCGAAGGCCTTCACGTTGAGCTCGTCGCGGATGATCGACGCGAGCTCCTCCTGTCCGTCGAGCGCGCCGCGGTCACGGTCGTTCGGATCGAAGACCGCGATGAGCTTGAGCAGCGGCGTTCGCACCTTCGTCTTCGCCGCCGAGCGCGCCGTCCGGCCGAGAGACACGACACGCATGGCGGCACGCATGCGCCGCTCGAGGTCGTCGTCGATCCGTTCCGGGCGCACCTCGGGGTATGGCGTGAGGTGGACCGACGCGGGGGCGCCGCGCACGGTGTGACGCATCAAGTTCTGATACAGCGACTCCGCGACGAACGGCATGATCGGAGCGAAGAGCCGCGCGATGGTCGTGAGCGCCTCATACAGGGTCTGGTACGCGGCGAGCGAGTCGCGGCGCGACTCCGTCTTCCAGAAGCGCGAACGGTTGCGCCGGATGTACCAGGTGGAGAGGTCGTCCCAGAACGACTCCATCCGCAGGGCCGCGGTCTGCGAGTCGTATTGATCCAGCGCGGAACGTGAATCCCGCACCAACCGTTCGAGCGACGACAGGAGCCAGCGATCGATGAGCGGCCGCTCGGGGAGCGGGACCTGCGCTTCATTCGGATCGAACGCATCGAGGTTCGCGTATGTCACGAAGAACGAGTACGTGTTCCACAGGACGAGGAGCTTTCTCTTGACCTCGCTGAGCACGTTGTATCCAAAGAGCACCTTCTCCGCGACGTCGTGCCGTGCGTAATACCAACGCACGACGTCGGCGCCGGCGCGCTCCGCGGCCTGCGGGAAGTCGATGAAGTTGTCGCCGGTCTTGTGGAACTCGTCGCCGTTCTCGTCGTACACGAATTCGTTGGAGAGGCAGACCTCGTACGGCGCGCGTCCGGTGAGGATGACGCTGAAGAACAGCTGCGAGTAATACCAGAGACGGACCTGCTCGAGGTTCTCGGTGATGAAGTCGGCCGGATACCACGTCTCCCAGTACGCGCGGTCGTCCCACCAGCGGAGCGTCGAGAAGGGAACGATCCCCGCATCGAGCCAGCAGTCACCGACTTCCTTTACGCGGACGCTTTCCGCCTTGCACTCGGGACAGGCAACGACGACCTCATCGATCCACGGGCGATGGAGCTCCTCGAGCTTGTCCATACCACCCATCGCGCGTTGCCGAAGCTCTTCCTGGCTGCCGACCACGAAGAAATGTCGGTTCTCGCAGGTATAAAAGGGCAGCGGCAGGCCCCAGTAACGCTTGCGGCTGATATTCCAGTCGCCCATGTTGTCGAGCCAGTTCTGCATCCGCTGGCCGATGAATGGAGGCAGCCAGCGCACCTTCGACGCGGCCTCCTTCATCAGCGGCCGGATCTGTTCCATCGAGATGAACCACTCGTCGTCGACGCGGAAGACGATCTCCTCCTTGCAGCGCCAGCAGATCGGATACGAGTGCGTGTACGGCAGCTCGCGGAACAGACGGCCACGCGATCTCAGGTCCGCGGCGATCTCATGCGCGACGTCGCGCGCGTCCTTGCCCTCCAGCCACCCGAAGCCCTTGTTGAAGTGCGCGTTCTCGTCGATCGGCACGACGACCGGGAGCTTCTCGGTCTTCGACAGCGCGAAGTCCTCGGCCCCGCAGCCAGGCGCGATGTGGACGATGCCCGTCCCCTCGGCCTCGCCGACCTCGTCCCACGCGATCACGCGGTGACCCGGCTTCGTCTGCGCGCCGATCGGCAGATCGTCGAAGGGACCGGAGTAGCGAAGCCCCAGCAGCGTCTTGCCCTTGAACGTCTCCAGCAGCTCGGCGTCATGCCACTTCGTCTGCCGGAACACGGCCGCCGACAGGATCAGGACCTCCGGCGCCGAGCCTCCGTCGGCGCGGACGCGGACGCGCGCGTAATCGAGGTCCGGGTGCACCGCGAGCGCGACGTTCGCCGGCAGCGTCCACGGCGTCGTGGTCCAGGCGAGGAAGGATGTTCGCTGGTCGCCCGTGCCCGGCTCAGGGGGAGGGGCCCCTGTCAGCGAGCGCGAGCGAGCGTGCGGCCACGGCCTAGCCCCAGTCATCGGGAATCGGACATATAGAGAGGTATGGGTCATCTCCTTGTACGAGCCGGTCATCTCGTGCTCGGACAGCGCCGTGCCGCAGCGCGCGCACCAGGGCATCGCGCGGTGGCCCTTGTAGAGCCAGCCCTTCTCCTGGCAGAGCTTCAGCACGTGCCAGATGTGCGAGATGTTGTTGTCGGTGTACGTGTAATAGGAGTTGTCCCAGTCCATCCAGCGACCGAGGCGGATGTCATGCTTGGTGATAACGGCCGCGGAGCGATCGACGCGCGCACGGCACGCGCGGGAGAAGCGGTCAATGCCATATGACTCGATGTCCCGCTTGCTGTTGAGGTTGAGCTCGCGCTCGACCTGCACCTCGACCCACAGGCCCTGACAATCGAAGCCACTCTGCCAGCGAAGGTCATGGCCCTGCATCGCCCTGTACCGCTGGTAGAGATCCTTGTAGGTGCGTCCCCACGCGTGATGCACGCCCATGGCTTCGACGTTCGCGGTGATCGGACCGTCGATGAACGAATACCGCGGCCCCCCGGCGTTCTTCTTCTTCAGCGCCTCGAAGGTCCGGTCGCGCTCCCACAGATCCAGCACGCCGTGTTCGATCTCGGGGAGGTCGAACGACGACCCCACTGGCGTGAATCGCGTCCTCTCGTTGGTCGTCGCCACGTGGGCTCCTTTCCTTCACTGGCCAGCCTGGCTCTGGTCACAAAAAAGCCGTCCCGCTCCCGGGACGGCGCTGCCGTGGTACCACCCGAGTTGGCACGCCTGCGCGCGCCCACTCTTCGCTTTGCCAACGGAGTGGCTCTCCGGCCGGGTCTAATCGCCTTGCGGCTTTCTTCCGGCGGCATCGGGGTGGATGGCCCCTCGAACGCCTGTGCTGTCGAGTCTACCGGGTGGACCCACGCGCCACGGCGCGATCCGCGCCAAGGCGCAGACTTGGTCCGTCGGGGGCGACTCGGGCGGCGGCCATGATGAGACTTGACCTATATATATATTACCGCTATATATATGCCCCGAGCAATACGCCAAGGAGAGGGTCCAGGGGATGGTCAAGCGCAGCGAACAGGTGAAGGACGTGCGTTTCCGCGCGGATGCGAACGGCTGCTTGTCGCGCCCCGCCTTTGAAGGTGCGGTGACTGCCTCGCTCAAGCGCGAGCCCGTCGCGACTCTGCTCCACCTCGATCTCGACGATCTGCTCGTGTTGAACGAGAAAGCCGGCCGAGACGCGGGCGACAAAGCGATCGCGACCGCCATAACGACGCTCTCAAAGACCGCGGCGAAAGAGGGGTGGACGCTCGGCCGCATCGGGGGGGACGAGTTCGCTCTGCTCGCGCCCGGCGCCACACTGGAGCCGATCTTCCTCCGCGCCGAGCAGCTTCGGCAGGAGCTCGACGCCGCGCTTGCGAAGGCCATCCCGCGCGGACAGACCTGCACCGTCAGCATCGGCGTGGCCAATACCCCGCGCGACACGAAGTCGCGCGGCCCGGCGAGCACCGAGGAGCTGATGCGCAAGGCGGATCTCGCCCTCCTCGCCGCGAAGGAGCAGGGCGGCGACGCCGTCGGCCTCACACCCAGCGACGACATGGTGCTCAAGTCCTCCTATTACTCGGCGGCGCAGCTGGGCCGGCTCAAAGGCCTCGCGGAACGCCAGAAGAAGAAGGAGGCCGCGCTGCTGCGCGAGGCGCTCGACGATCTGCTGCGCAAGCACGAACGTTCCTGAGGCTTAGCCTCGGCAGCGATGGAGCTCTCAGCCGACGCGCGTCGCGAGATCAGTGAGCTTGGGCGCCGCTACGGCGAGCCGCGCGTGATCGACGCGACGATCCACGACGGCTTCGCTGACCCCATTCGCCGCGAGGACCGGTTCGGCGAGGTGCTCATGGCGGTGCGTCGACCGAACGGCAAGCTGCTCGTCGCGATCAAGACCTTTTACCCGCGCGGCGCGTACCGCCTTCCGACCGGTGGCATCCATCACGGCGAACGGATCCACGATGCGCTCCTGCGCGAGACGAAGGAGGAGACCGGCCTCGACACCGCGGTTCGACGTTTCCTTGCGCACATCGAGTACGTCAGCGAAGCGACTGACGGGGGGACTGCGGGGGGCCGCGCCCCCCGCATAGTTGTCTTCCACACCTTCGCGTTCCTCCTCGACGAGCTGGGCGGGACGCTCGGGACGATCGACACGGACGAGCAGATCGAGGACTGGCGCGAGCTGGCGCCCACCGAGCTGCGCGCTCAGGCGGACGTTCTGGAAGGCCTCACCACGCAGGGGAAGAAGAGCATCGGCGGCAGCTGGGCGGACTGGGGACGCTTTCGGGCGATCGCGCACCGTGCCGTCGCGGATGCGCTCGACACTTAGGGGATCAGTCGAGCCGGAACAGACGGTAGGCGAGGATGAACGAGACGATCGCCCACACGACCAGGCCGATGATCTGGCCGCTGACGTCGGCGAGCGTCGCACCCGTCGTGGCGATCGCGCGCAGCGCGTCGTTGAGGAACGTGAGCGGCAGGTAGTCGGCGACCGGCCGCAGGAAGGCCGGCACCGCGTCGCGCGAGAAGAACACGCCCGATAAGAACATCTGCGGCAGCGTGACGATCTGCGTCGCGACGGCCGCCTGGTTCTCGGTGGTAAGGAGACCGGTCACGGCGAAGCCCAGGTTGAGGAACACGACGGCTCCGAGCACGGCGACAAGCAGAAGCAACCCCAGCCCGCCGACGACGGTGACCTTGAAGGCGAGGACCGCGACCGCGAGCAGGATGAGCACCTGCAGGTGGGTCCGTGCGCGTGAATCTGGGCGTGGTCGATGAGGCGAAGAATGCACAGAGCGCCTCCTTCATCGCGACGCTGGAGATACCGAGCTGCATGATCGTCATCCCCACGATCCCCGGCGTGAGGAAGTCGACGTACTTGAGGTTCCGCCCGGTGACCTCCTCGCTTTTGAGGCTGACCACCGGCGCGGTCTGCGTGACCGCGAACGACAGCTGGTCGATCACCGAGTTCAGGATCGCGCCGCCGACCGCACCCTGCTCGGCGCGCGCGCTATTCCGATATAGCGTCAGCGTCGGCACGCTGCTGCCCGGCGTTGCGGGCGCGATACGGAAGTTGCTGGGGATCACGAGCACGAGATCGCGATCGCCCGCGCTCAGCTTCGCGAGCTCGGCGTCGCGCTCACCCGTCGTGAGGTTGAACGTCTCGATCTTTCCCAGCGTCGCGATGAAGGAGGCGCTCTGTGCATTCTTCGCCTCATCGACCACGCCCAGATTCACGCGCACGGACCCACCGAAGTTGAGCACGCCGAACAGCACCATGAAGAGGAGCGGGAAGAGGAAGCCGAAGAACAGCGCGGTGCGGTCACGCGCGTACGCGCGCAGCAGCATGACGGTGTACCCGAGTATCTGTCCCACTAATCCTCGCGCAGCGCGTGGCCGGTGACGTCGAGGAAGACGTCGTCGAGGTTCGCCTGTTGCTGGATGACCGGTTTGCGGAAGCCTCGTTTCAGCAGGGCCTCGATGAGCGCGGACGGAGAATCGAGCGCGACGATCCGGCCTGCGTCCATGATCGCGACCCGGTCGCACAGCGCCTCCGCCTCGTCCAGGTAGTGGGTCGTGAGGAACACGGTCGTGCCGCGTGCGCGAATGGCCCGCACCAGCTCCCAGAGGTTGCGTCGCGCCTGCGGATCGAGGCCCGTGGTGGGCTCGTCCAGGAACAGCACGCGCGGCTCGTTCACGAGCGCGACGGCGATGGAGAGGCGCTGGCGCTGACCGCCCGACAGCTTGTCCTGCTTCTGCGTCGCCTTGTCCTCGAGACCCACCGACCTCAGGATCACCATAGAGTCGACCTTCCTACGGTAGAAGAGCGCGAAGAGATCGACGATCTCGCGCGCCAGGAAGTTCTCGGGGAACGCGCTCTGCTGCAGCTGAACGCCGATCCGCTCCTTGACGCCTGACGGGTCCTTTCGGACATCGACGCCGGCGACGACCGCGGTCCCGCTATCCACCGACCGGAGGCCCTCGAGGATCTCCACCGTCGTCGTCTTCCCCGCCCCGTTCGGACCGAGGAGCGCGAAGATCTCGCGCTCCTCGACATCGAAGCTCACGCCGCCGACCGCCTTGATGTGACCGTAGCTCTTGCGGAGCTCGCGCACCGAGACGATCGGCGGCATCAGGGCCTAACGAAGGTCGCGCGCAGGATCAGTCCCATCACGGTCTAACGAAAGCACGGTACGCGGCATCGTGCAGATACAGCGCGACCGGGAGGAGCGCGACGGCCGCGATGACGATCCGCACGACGACCGGATGCGGCCGCCGCAGCCGCGTATAGGTCACGACGAGCGCGATCGCCACCGCGGCGAGCAGCGGCACCGTCGTCAGCCAATGCGAGGCCGCCGCGTTGTCGAACACGAGGGAATAGACGGTCGCCGCGGCGAGCGAGCCCGCGGTAAGTCCGATGACGGCGAAGACGCCGGCGTTCCGCGCCGGGTCACGAAGCGCCAGGAGGAGGCCGATGCCCAGCGACCCGAAGATCGTTCCCAGCAGCCGCTCGTAGGTGCGGTGGTAGGGCGCGAAAAGGAACCAGTCGGGGAGCGCGAGCGAGAGGATGACCGGGGCGAAGAACAGCGCCGCGCAGACGATGCTGACCGCCCGGGCGCCACGGAGAGTGGTCGTGCTCACGTGCGGCTGGCGTTCCACGGCTGGCGAGTCTCTTACGCTAGGTGTTCTATGTCGAATGTGGGGAGTCGGCAGCGCCCGCTCATGCTCGCCGCGGGACCGCCGCTCGGGTCTCCTGGCTTCGCCGCGCTCCTCTCAGCTCTCCTTCCGGGCCTCGGTCAGGCCTATCAGAATCGGTGGGTCAAGGCCGCGCTCATGCTGCTCCTGCCGATCTTCGCGTTCGTACTTGCGGGTGCGTTCGTCGTGAACGCGGATCCGCTCACCGCGTGGGTGCTGCGCAACGCGACGTACGTGACCTTGCTGGTGATCGCGACCGCGCTCGTCTACCACGTCTACGTCGTCGTCGACGCGTTCGCGGGCCGCATGGGACGGATCCGCGGCCGCCACGTCATCGACTACGCGGTGCTCGCGCTCGTGACGACGACGCTCATCGTCACGTACGGC